>Ga0306926_10005727_pt1 | contig 13275 bp, 16 predicted proteins | sample flu12Cox44000178_FD_203759 | JGI IMG/M metagenome (GOLD analysis project Ga0306926, IMG submission 203759) | Lab enrichment of tropical soil microbial communities from Luquillo Experimental Forest, Puerto Rico - flux8day.12C.oxic.44.000.178 (v2)... | ecosystem: Environmental > Terrestrial >... | reverse complement strand
GTATGTCTTCGCCTCGAACGCCTTGGCGTCGCCCGGCCACGACACCAGGTGGTCGTTGATGGCGTAGCTCAAATCGATCACCCGCGTTTTGCCGCTCGGAATCTCCTCGAGCGATGGCGTCTGGGACCCGGCCTCGGCATACCCAGCCGCCCCGGCACAAAAAAGCGCCAACCAGCCGAACACCATTCGAACTCGACTAGCCATGGCTCACCTCGTACGGACTTTGAACGGCTTGGGCGGATCGTCATTCTGAGCGCGGCCGGGGACAGCGAGGATTCTCTTCGGGAATGACGCCCGGCGCGGTCGCCTACGGCAGCGGTATTCCGGGAGTCGCCACAATTCCCGCCATCTTCAGGATGTCCTGATACTCGACGTCAGTAATCGGCGAGACAATCAGCCGTACATTCTTCAGAAACTTCACTTTCTTCAGAGCCTTGTTTCCGCGCAACTCCGCGAGCGTCACCTGGCGCGGCAGTTTCTCAAACGCCCGCAAGTCCGCCACCAGGTTTTTTCCTTCGGCATCGTGGGGGTCGGGGTAGGGATCGCGCGTGACCTCGGCAATCGAATAGAGCGAACGCTCTGGCGCGGCATGATAGCAAAGTACCCGGTCGCCCTTGCGGACCTGCTTCAAGGCGCGAATGGCGTCAGCTCTCGAGCCGGCGCCGTGCCACATCTCCTTGCCCTTCACAAAAAGGGTGTCCCAATGGTAGTGGTGCGGGTCGACCGAGAAGATCCAATAGTGGCGGGTAGCAGCAGTATGCGTGGTCATCGAACCTAGATTCGGCGGTACTATACACGGCAGAGGCAGCAAAACCAAACAGAATGTGAAAGTTAGGCGAAGTTTGACCGCCCAGACGCGACCCCATCGAATGGATCGCCAGCACCGACTAACCCCTTTGTTTTGCTAAATGTACGCGAGACACTAGGTTGGGTCGACGAAAACTTCGCTGCCGCGAACCTCCGTTCGCAGGCATCCGACTCCGGCGTTGGGGTTCATGACCGCTTTTCCCGTGATCACGTCGAACTGCCAGCCATGCCACGGGCAGGTCACAACCGTGCCTTCGAGCACGCCTTGCCCTAAGGGCCCGCCGCGGTGCAGGCAGGTGCCGTTGATGGCGTAAATTGTCCCGCCCACGTTGGCAAGTGCCACCGGCTTTCCGCCCACCTGCACTTCCCTGATCGCTCCCGCAGGTAGCTCGCTCAGATCCGCGGCTTTCTCGAGGGCCATTCCGTTGCTCACCTCATGGGTCAAACCACGGCAGTATAGCCCCGCGGCCGCGTCCTTCGCAAAGGGTTCACATCACCAATCCTCGATACCACCGCGACCGCCGGCCGCTCCCGGCTACGCCTGCAGGTGGAGACCAGGCTAGTCGAGCTTGGCGACGCTTACCCGATTGCGGCCCGCGCGCTTCGCCTGGTACAGCATCTCGTCGGCTTTGCGCACCAGCAGGTCAAAATCTCGAATGTTGCCGCTCTCGCTGCCGGCCACGCCGAAGGTCGCCGAAATACGGACACTCTGTCCGCCAAACGGAAAGGTCATCGCCCCCAGCAGTTCGCGAAACCGGTTGATGGCCAGTTCGATGTTCACGGCGCTCACATGCGAAATCACGATCAGGAATTCGTCGCCGCCGAGGCGCCCCAACATGTCCGAGATGCGGGTAAGACGCCGCAGAGTATCGGCGAAGGTGCACAAGACATGTCGCCCGCCTCGTGCCCATAGGTATCGTTGATCTCCTTGAAGGCGTCCAGATCACCGAGCACCACCCACATCGGAAAACCGTGCCGCGCAGCTCCGCGCAACTGCTTGCTGGCCCATTCTTCGATGGCGCGGCGGTTCGGCAGTCCGGTCAGAGCGTCGGTTCTGGCCACTTCTTCAAGCTGCGCGCTCTGGTCTCGAAGCTTCCTGTGCAACTCGACAATCCTGCGGCCGACACCTATGCGCGCCCGCATTTCGTCGGGGTTGAACGGCTTCTCCACATAGTCGTCGGCGCCGGCTGCGAGCGCCTCGAGGACCCCGTCCTCGCCCGGGTTGCTCGAAACCAGAATCACGTAGGTGTAGGGCGAAGACTTGTCGGCGCGGATGTAGCGGCACAAATCCAAGCCAGACGAAGCCGGCACAAACCAGTCCGTAATCACGATGCTGGGCGACTTTTCCTGGAAGATTTCGACGGCTTCCGTGGCGTTTGATGCATAAGAGACGGAGTAGCTTCCGGTGCCGAGAATCTGTTCGAACAGTTTGCGATAGGCTGCCGAATCATCGGCGACCAGGACGTCGAGCGCGGAGGTGAGCAGGGAGGTCTTCATAGCTGCTGGTTTGGCGGTCAGATCGTGCGCAGTTCCCGGACCGCGGGCAACCGAGCAGCCGCATTAAGTCGAATGTAATGGAGGGCCGATGGCGGTGAAAAAGAATCTCTCGGGCCATGTCGAATTAGTTATTCGACACGTACAACACCAGTAAATTACGGCCTTCGCCCGCGCCAGTCAGACTCGGGCGCCGCAAGCCGAGCAGTACTGCAGGACGGTGGGCGCTCCGCAGCGCGAACAGAAGCGGCCGCCGCCGGCCGGGGCGTAGCGCAGCGCAGCAGGCCGGTCCGAGGCGCAGGCCCACAGCAGCGCCAGCACCCAGCCGATGAGTGTCCATCCAAACAGCAGGTTCACCAGGAAAATCCCCAGGGCGTCTTTCTTGTCCCTGCCGATCAGCGAGGGCAGGAAGTACAACAGGAGAAAAAAAAGAAAATGGAACATGGCCACTCCTAGCAGCCAACTTGCTGCGCCGTTCCTATCCCTTTATACGCAACGCGGCCTCGAAAGGTTCCAGCGCCGGAGTTCTAGCACTGCTAACCGCGACGTGGCTCTACCCGGCTTACGGGCTACGCGCCTTGCACTTTGACCAGCAGTTCGGCGAATTTCTGTTTGCGTTCCGTCTGATCCTGGCCGGACTCGCCTTCGGCAAGCTGGGTGATGTTCATCGAGCAGAACTTGGGACCGCACATGGAGCAGAACTTGGCTTCCTTGTAGAAGTCGTCGGGAAGCGACTCGTCGTGCATGGCGCGGGCCGTCTCGGGATCGAGGGAGAGCTCAAACTGCTTGTTCCAGTCGAACAGGAAGCGGGCATAGCTGAGGGCGTCGTCGCGGTCACGCGCTCCGGGACGTTGCCGGGCGACGTCGGCGGCGTGCGCAGCGATTTTGTAAGCGATCACGCCTTGCTTAACGTCATCGGGATTGGGCAAGCCGAGGTGCTCTTTGGGAGTAACGTAGCAGAGCATGGAAGCTCCGTGCCAGCCGATCATGGCCGCGCCGATGGCGCTGGTGATGTGGTCGTATCCGGGCGCGATGTCGGTCACCAGCGGGCCGAGGGTATAGAAAGGCGCTTCATGACACCACTCCACTTCCTTATCCACCTGTTCCTTGATCTTGTCCATCGGAATGTGGCCGGGACCTTCGATCATCACCTGCACATCGTGTTCCCAGGCTTTTTTGGTGAGTTCGCCAAGAACTTTCAGTTCGGCGAACTGCGCTTCGTCGCTGGCGTCGCCAATCGAGCCGGGACGCAGGCCGTCGCCCAAGGAAAAACTGACGTCATGCTTTTTGAAGATCTTGCAGATGTCGTCAAACCTCTCGTATAGAAAGTTTTGTTGCTTGTGGTGCTCCATCCAGTGAGCCATGAGCGAGCCGCCGCGGCTGACAATACCCGTGATGCGCTTGCGAACCAGCGGAACGTGCTGGCGGAGCACGCCGGCGTGGATGGTCATGTAGTCCACGCCCTGTTCGGCTTGCTCTTCGATGACTTCGAGCATCAGGTCCACGGTCAGGTCTTCGGGGCGCCGTATGCGGGAGATGGCTTCGTAAACGGGAACCGTGCCCACCGGTACCGGTGATGATGCGATGATGGCTTTGCGGATGGTCGGGATGTCGCCGCCGGTCGAGAGATCCATGACCGTGTCCGCGCCGTAGTGGACCGAGTGGTGGAGCTTCTTCAGCTCCTCGTCAATGTTGGAGGTAGTCGAGGAGTTGCCGATGTTGGCGTTGATTTTGCAGCGGCAGGCGATGCCGATGCCCATCGGTTCGAGATTGCGATGGTGGATATTGGCGGGGATGATGGCACGGCCGCGGGCGACTTCGCTCTGCACCAGCTCCGGGGCGAGTCTTTCGCGTTTGGCGACGTAGGCCATCTCCTCGCTGAGGATGCCTCTGCGGGCCAGGTGCATCTGGGACATGTTTCTGGTGCCATTGCCATCGGCTTGTTCCCTTTCGCGCTTTTCGATCCAGGCGTCACGGAGTGCCATAAGTCCCCCCAGGAGAACTGGCCCCGCGCGCGAAGCGCTCAGGGTCAACAAGTGGCGAGTGTTGGCGAGTGGCCAGCAGAAAGCCGCACGTCAGACACTTGCGGATAGAAGTCGGATTATCGCATTGGGTGGAGCGAGGGGCAACTCCGCTCGCCGCCAGGGACCCGCCTACCGCGGCAAAAGAATATTTCTGATTGCGGCAGCCGCACGAAACGGCGGCAGGAAACCACGCACCGTCCGCAGCGGCGAGGCAGGGTCGGCTAAAAAAAACCGCGCTGATTTTAGGGTCTAGACCGGCGGCTCGCACCATGGCAGTCTAGCAAGGCCCGGTCGACCAAAGGAGTAGTCCGGACGATGGCGATCGTCGCCGAGCCATGCTAATTTTTGCGCGACGGCACGGCGGCGAAAATTTCATCGCCGATCAAGACAATCGCACCGAGACTCGGATAGAAGTCGGTGTCAATCTGCAGGTAATGGCTTTCACACCGGACACTGGCTTCCCTCGCGCCGTCCGAGTTACCGCGCCAACCAGATTGTAGCTACTTGACGAAAGCGCAGCCACGGCTGAGCACGGCGAAAGTGGCCGGCAGAGCTGTGGGTCGGCGTTTTTCTGCCGACCGCGGGGCCAACCAACCCATAGGAATTTTGGAGAACGGATGGCAAAACTCGATCAGGTGCCTCCCGAGGAGGTCAGATATCCAGGCTGGAACGACACGAAAATCCCAGAGGACGCCGAGTGCCAGGACACGCTTGGGATGGTGGGAGGGCGGTACATTCGATGCGGCCGGCCGGCCAAAGTAATCGTCGCGCTGCAGGAGGACCACCCATACTACATGTGCAGAGAATGCGCCTGGCACTGCGTCGCAAACCGCGGCGGGAAATACATCCTGGGTGGACCATGTCAGGCCGCAGCAGGCCGGTGACGGAGGGGAAGTTCCGAGTGGTCATCCGGCCGACAAGCGACGCCCCTCGGGCAGCGCTTACTGGGAGCGGGGGCTTCGCCCGGCAGTGGGACATCATTGACAAAAAGGTAAGTTACAATCACCCTCGGAGCGGCTCGCTCTAGGGAACATGCTAGAGAAAAGAATGAAGATCGAAATCGTCCACTGCCCGACCTGACAGAACAACAAAGCTAAGGTCGCGAGTCTCGTGACCCTCATCAAGAAGCACCTCGACCTCGCAGCCATTGTTACGCCTGGAAAGACCGGGCAATTCGACATCCTCGCGGACGGCGAGAGGATTGCCGAGCGCGGCGGAAACTGGCTTACGCGCAGTTTTGGGGCCGGCTATCCTGATCTCGAGCACGTGGTGGAGCTCCTCCGCGAGAAGCAGCGTGCGAGAGAGGCCGCGAAGTAGAAGTTCGGCGATCGGGTCGTGATCAATCAGAGCGCAACGCGCCCTTCTGGCGCCCGGCCTTTCACCGCCGCGCTGTCCCCAGAAGTGAAGGCCTATCAACAATTGGTGGACGAGGGCCTCGTCGAGAGCCGGCGAGGCCGCGGCATGTTCGTCAATTCGGGCGCACGGGAACTGTTGCTGGCAGGCGAGCGGCAAAGGTTTCTCGGCGAAGAGTGGCCGAGAATCTATGCCAACTTCCGGCGGCTCGGTTTGCGCGCCGAAGAGCTTCTTGCCGCAAACGGCGGTTGGCCCACCGAGAGCGCAGCGCCGAAAACCGGCGAACCCAAATCCCCGGACGAGGAGAGCTGAGCCATGGCATCGATAGAAGCCCGCAGCCTGCGCAAGGCCTTCGGGACGACGGTAGCGCTCGACGGAGTCGATCTGCACGTCGAAGAGGGACAGATCCTCGGGCTCATTGGTCCTAACGGCGCGGGCAAGACGACCGCGCTCAACGCGATCGTCGGCCTCACCGCGTACCAGGGAGAACTGCGGGTGCTCGGACGCGACCCGTGGACCGAGCGCGACCGGCTGATGCGCGATGTCTCGTTCATCGCCGACGTCGCCGTGCTGCCCCGCTGGCTCAAGGTGTCGCAGGCGCTCGACTACCTTGCAGGCGTGCATCCGCGGTTCGACCGGGCCAAAGCGGAAGGCTTTCTCGGGAAGACCAGCATCGGGCGGAGCCGCAGGGTTCGCGAGTTATCGAAGGGCATGGTGACGCAGTTGCACTTGGCTCTGGTTATGGCCATCGACGCGAGGTTGCTGGTGCTCGACGAACCGACGCTTGGCCTCGACATCCTGTACCGCAAGCAGTTCTACGATTCGCTGCTGAACGATTACTTCGATCGCCGCCGCACCATTGTGGTGGCGACGCATCAGGTGGAAGAGATCGAGCACGTGCTCACCGAGGTGATGTTCATCGATCGCGGCAGGATCGTATTCGATCGCAGCATGGACGACCTGGAGTCGCGCTATCTCGAACTGACCGTGCGCCCGGAGCAGATCGCGGCAGCGCGCGGCCTCAAACCGATCAGCGAGCGGCAGGGGATCGCTTCTAGCATCCTGCTGTTCGATGGTGTTGACCGAAAGCAACTCGACCCGCTCGGCGAAGTGCGTACGCCGGGCATCGCCGATTTGTTCGTTGCCATGGTCGGCAAACAGCCCCCGCAAACAGGAGCGGCGCGATGAATACCCCTTCGGGTGCCATGAGCGAATCCCTCCCCGGATCCGAGGCCATCGTGCCAGCGGAGATTCCGGCAACCCGGCGCATGTACTGGGCGCTGCGCCGTGAGCTGTGGGAAAACCGTTCGATCTCTCTGGCCCCGCTGGGCGCTGCCGGCATCGTGCTCTTCGGTTTCCTGCTGACTCTGGTCCGTCTGCCGGAGAAGCTGCATACCGCGTCTACCCTCGCGCCCATCGAACGGCAAAAGATGATCGAGGAGCCGTTTGACGCAGCGGCAGCGCTGATCATGCTGACCTTCCTCATTGTGGCGGCATTCTACTGTGTGGACGCTCTGTACGGCGAGCGCCGCGACCGCAGCATCCTGTTCTGGAAGTCCCTGCCGGTTTCCGACTTCACCTCCGTGGCCGCGAAGGCCAGCATTCCGTTCGTCGTTCTTCCGCTGCTGGTCGTTCTGATCACCGTGGTCACACAGTTCACCATGCTGTTACTGAGCAGCGCTGTCGTCGGCGCGAGCGGCGAGAGCGTGGCAGTGCTATGGAACCAGTTGTCACCGTTCCGGATGTTCTGGCTGTTGCTGTATCACATCTTTACCGCGCACGTCCTTTGGGCCGCGCCGTTGTACGCCTGGCTGCTGCTGGTGTCCGCTTGGGCGAAGCGCGCGCCGTTTCTGTGGGCGGTGCTGCCGCCGCTCGGGATCTCGGTCTTCGAGAAGATGCTGTTCAACACGTCGCACTTCGCTTCCTTGCTGCTCAACCGCTTCAGCGGCGGAGGCATGGAAGCCGTCACGGCACCGGGCACCATGCCCATGAATCCGATGACCCATCTGACTCCGGCTACGTTCCTCGGCAGCATGGGTCTGTGGATCGGCTTGGCCGTAGCCGCGGCGTTCCTGGCGGCGGCCGTGCGGCTGCGCCGCTACCGTGGCCCAATCTGATTTGGGCTACCGGGTCACTTCATTGCGGGGAAACCGAGCTCGGCGGCGCAGGATCCGCAGAGGAGAATGCCGCGCGGTTTGCTGCCGCGCGTGGGCGGGCAGTAACCGCAGCGTACGTGCCAGAAGTTGTCACCTACCGGAGTCGGCACGCCGTCCGCGGAGAAGCGGTAAAGCGTAAGCGGGGCGTCGTCCTTGCCGCAGCCTTGCATTTGTTCTTTCATGCGCGCTTACTCGCGGGCGCGAATGCACCCTTTGCGGCGGGATGGAGACCATCGTATCACAGAGCTCTGGCGATGAGTTGACCGATAGAAACGAACGTCAATCCCCTCTCTGACCCGTCTCCGAGGATCTGCGGCAGGGCCGCGATGCTCCGTGATGCATCAGGAATGCCGTCGTGCAAGATAACGATGCCTCCGGGCGCAAGATTCTTTTTGATAAGCCAGCGGATATACCAGACCGGTGGACGGAGCGGGTCGTGAGGATAGGCGTTGCCAAGCACCGAGGTGTAGCCGCGTGACCGGGCCAGCCGAAGCTGCCGGGACCGCGCCAGGCCCCCCGGCGGGCGGAACAGCTTCGGCCCTTCCGCGAGACCTATGGCCATTTCGGTCTGCAGGAGATTCGAGAGGAAGGTGCCATCGGGGTGAAACAAAAGCGAGCCATTCCGGAAATAGTGGTTTCCGACTTCGTGCCCGGCATTTTTGATCCGCGCCACCAGCTCCGGGTAACGAAGAGCGCGTTCGCCGATGAGGAAAAAGGTGGCCTTGGCGTTGTGAGCCGCAAGGATGTCGAGTACCTGCGGCGTGAAGACCGGATGCGGACCGTCATCAAAAGACAGGGCAACCAGCGGACGATCGGTCGGGACCCGGTAGAGGAAGTGGGGAGTGCTGTGCTCGATCGCACTGAGGATGCCCGCGGCTCGGCCCAGAAGACAGCAAGAGCCGTCACGGCGACAACGATCCCGAGAAGAAGCCACATCTCGAGCGGCCTGACCTCCCATCTTCATAAGCCCGGTTCTGGCGATGCCTGCTGCTTCGAGTCTGGCGGCGGGCTTTTAGCCGTTCGTGCCTGTTGCATTGTAGCCACGTGCCTTGGCAACCGCAGCCCGTAAAATAATCTTCGCGCGGTCAGGCGCCTGGAATACCATAAAGTGTGATGAAAATAGACTCCAGGCGCACCGGCGGGCGCGCGCCCGCACGGATAATGGTGGTTTTTGCTCTACTGTCACTCGCGAGCGCTCCCGGGCTCTTGGCGAGACAGGACAAGCCGGACGCCCCTACGCCCAAGCCCGACGCGGTCGAGCTGGCTCCGGATTTGTCACCCGGAGTGGGATCGCCGGCGCAGCCCGTACAGGATCGGGAAGCCAGGGATCAGGTGCCAAAACGCATCTTTTTTGTCATCCCGAACTTCATGACCCAAAACGACCAGCCGGAAAATCAGGGGCCGTTGACGCCGGGAGAAAAGTTCAATATCGCCTGGCACCAATTCTCGGATTACAGCGCGCATTTTAACAACCTTTTGCAGGCGGCCATCTCGCAGGCTGCCGATGGCATTCCGCACTACGGCCAGGGTTGGGGGCCTTTTGGAGAGCGCTTTCTAGCCATGGAAGGCGACCAGTTCACCGGGTCCATGCTGATTTACGGGGCGTTGCCGACGTTGCTGCATCAAGACCCCCGCTATTTGAGAAAGGGGCGCGGCTCGGCCTGGTCACGCGTCTACTACGCCGCAACCCGAGTGCTCGTCGGACGCACGGACTCCGGCAAATCGACGTTCAACACCCCGCAGGTCTTCGGCCAGCTGGGACAGGCTGCGATTTCGCTGTCTTATTACCCTGCGCAGGATCATTCCGTCAAAGGCTTGTTCCAGGGCTGGGGCGTGAACCAGTTCTACAACATAGGCTGGAACCAGCTGAAGGAGTTCACGCCGGACCTCGCTGCGTTTATCCGGCGGCATCACCATGGCAAGGCGCTCGCAGAGAACTCGGCCGGCACGGCGGCAAATTAAGGGTCTTTACCGGAGCTAAGCCGCGGGCCCATAGACGGACTCTGTGGCGCCGCTAAAGCTGTCCTTCGCTCGGTAGGCGGGTGCTGGTAGCTTCGGGATGCGGCGCTGCGGATGGCTCCGCGGCCTTGCTCGGCGGAACGGCAGGCCCCGGCTTCGAGAGGCCCTGCGATTCATAGATGGCGTTGAAAAAGAATTTGTAGGTGCCGTGCGCCTGTCCGCGCCACTGTGGCCGGAATCCGAGCAGATACACCCTGCCCTTGCCATACTGCACTTCGAGCGCCGCGGCTTTGCCCTCGATGCGCTCCGGGTGCAGCAGGTAGCCGCTCATCAACGGGCTCTGGTCCTTCGGATATGCGGCGAGGACGCGGCCGTGAAACCCGTCTTTGGTCTCAAACGCCGGCCCGCGTTCAAACATGACGATGGGATCGTGCGGCAATCCCGCCACGGCGGTGTGCGCCAAGTCCTGGACCTCCACGCGCAACAGACATCCGGAGCAGAAAAAGTCCTCGTTCTTCAACCCCGCTAGCACGTTTTTTACCGGCAGGCCGAGGTGGTCGACGGCAAAAAGCGCCGCGTCGTTGAAGGTGATGAGCGTGCCGCCGGCCAGAACGAACTCGCGCAGGGCGATGACTCCAAATTCGCCGATGCCGCCCGCGTATTCGCCAGGAACGCTGCCGGGACCGAACCCGCCGAAGATCACCTCGGGCGAAGCGTCGGGCAGCAGGATGGCGTCGAACCTATCACGCAGATTTCCCGCCTGGAGGTCGCCGTTGCGCAAGGCTACCGGATCAAACTTGAAGTTCTCGAGAATCCAGCGGGTCCAGCCTTCATCAGCGGAAGGAACCCACGCCCGGTAGAGGCCGAGGCGCGCTTTTCTGACGTTGACGGTGTCCTTGGGCGCAGCCGCCACGGCTTTGAGCCGCAGGGAATTTTCCTTGGCCAGGGCCTCAAGTTTGTCGCGCTCGATGCCGGACAAAACGATGGCGCCGGTTTCCGCGCCGTCGGCCGTATCGGTTTCGCCGGGAGCGAAGCCCCCGCGACCTCCCGCGGCGAGGACCTCGTTCAGCAGCTTGAAACTAGCATTGCACTTGTGGGTCAGCAGGTAAAAGCTTCCTGCTCCGCTGACGGAGCCGGCAGGCGGGGAAAACTTGTCGAGTTTTTCAAGGGCCGCGCGTTGCGATGGGCCGAGCGGTTCGAGAACCGGCGCGACGGTCACACCCATTTGCATCGGCAGGGTCCACCCCGTCACGTCGTACGGCAGCTTCGGGGGACTGCTCGCCGATTCGCGGAGATCCGGATAGACCTGCGGTTCGAACAACTCCTTTACCAGCGAGGCGAAGGGTTGGTCCATCAACACCACCCAGGTGCCAGCCGGATATTCGCGCCCGCTGGCGCGAAAAGGCTTCCCGGCCTGGTGCACTTCGATGCCGTTGATCATCAGTTTTTCGACCAGCGTGGCGGCGGTCGGAAGGTCGCGCTGTTCGGGCGAGATCAGGTAGGCGAAGGGCGGGTCCTTGCGGAAGCGCGCGACATTGTCGCGGGCCGCCTGGTAGCGATTGTAAAGAAGTTCTTCACGATATTTGGCGGCGGTGTCGAGCACCGACATCGAGCCGCCTTCCATGTAGTTCACGGCGTCGCGCAACCGCCACCAGCCGCCCTTCCACGGGCTGCTGTAGAAAACCTCGGAGCGCAGGTCGCGATGGTCCTTGGGGAATTCATCGACGGGATAAAACCGCGGCGTGGCGTAACGAAACAGCGCTGTCTCGGTGAAAAACGCAATGCTGTTTCTGAAGATGTGCGTGAAATCGAGGAAACCCGGGTACCAGTTGTCAAAGCCGACGCGATTAACCGCTCCCGGCATGCCGTGTTCGTCGAGATAGGCCGCCATGTTGGTGCCCAGCACATTGAGCCAGCGCGCCATGAGGGGGTGAATGTTCGAGGAAATCGGCTCGACGAACGGCGGAATGAAGATGCGCGTCGGAAAGGGCGAGGTTTGATGATGACAGTAGAAAATAACGGGATCCCACTCGATTTCGGCGCGCGTGACGTCCTGGGATTCGAGCATATTGTTCATGTAGCCGTCCCGATTGTTGTCGTGCCCAACGTACTCCTGGTACAGGTCGGGCAACGGGCTGACTTCGTAGGCGGTACCGACGTTTCTGCGGTACCAGGCCACGACCTCGTTCTGCCCATCGGGGTTAAGCGTCGGCCAGAGCATCAAGATCACGTTGTTAAGAATGGCGTCCACTTCCGCGTCGTTTTGCGAAGAAACCAGCTTGTAGGCGAGATTGATCGATTGCTGCGCGCCGGCCACCTCGGTCGAGTGCAAACCGCCGTCGATGTGCACAATGGCCTTGCCTTGCCGCGCCAGCTGCTGCGCGTCAGAGTCGGAAAGGCCGCGGCCATCGGCAAGCTTCTGGGAGATGTCTTTGTATTTTTCGAGGTTGGCGAGATTTTCCGGAGAAGAGATGATGGCGATTTCCCAATCGAGACCGCGCGTGGTCTTGCCGACGCTGATGAGCTTAATGCGGTTGGAGCTGGCGGCCAGTTTGCGGAAGTACTCGCGCGACTCGTCGTAGTTCGCGAGATAGAAATCGTCGCCCGGTTTGTGCCCCAAGACAGACTGCGGCGTGGGCACGTTGGGCGCCGGGTTGGTCGTTTCGGGAACTTGTGCTGCCGCGGGAACAATACAGACAAAAAGAGCGATGGCCCGAGAGGCCAGCAGGGCTTTTCTGGTTTTGAGCATGCCAGAGGATAGCCGCGCAACTTTCGAAAGTAAATGCCAGGGGCGGGTTGGCTCGGGCCGCTCGAACGCGTCTACTCGAAGCCGAGCGTAAGCCGCTTTTCTACCAGCTTGATCTCCACATATTGGAACTCATCAAGCATGTCCTGACCGAAGATGCCGTCGATTTTCCGTTCCAGGGCACGGGAGAGGTCTTTGGTGTCCACGACCAGAACCCGTTTGTCTCGCCAGACCGTGGTTCCGATCGTCAGCGTCACTCGCCCCCAGCGGCCCTCACCTACAAATCCAGTGCCTTTTCGAGGCGGCGCGGCCCGCGGCAGGCTCGGAAGACTCAGACCGGAGATCTCCGGGCTCACAATGGTGGTGTTCGATCCGGTGTCCAAGATCAATACTGCGGGCTTGCCATTGACCTCGAGGCTCACCAGGAGTGCGCCGAAGCGCGCGCTGCGTTCGATGGGGAGCACGACGCGACGATTTCCGTCACGGGGAGAACCATGGGGCAACGGCCGCTGCGCCGCGCCGCCGCTCGCCAGCGCGCAAATCGCAAGCACACTCGCGGCTCGTCGGACACCTAACCGCGCGCTGCTCGAGAGTTTCTGCCACATCCCCGTTCGTTCGCAACCGCAGGTGCTAACCCATCCTTCGTCCTTTAGCCCGACGCGCTTGCTTCTGGCCAGCTGTCGCGGCAGATTTGCGCTCGCGCCGTTCCCAGAGCACGAATTTGGTTATCACCGGC
>Ga0306926_10005726_pt1 | contig 13276 bp, 11 predicted proteins | sample flu12Cox44000178_FD_203759 | JGI IMG/M metagenome (GOLD analysis project Ga0306926, IMG submission 203759) | Lab enrichment of tropical soil microbial communities from Luquillo Experimental Forest, Puerto Rico - flux8day.12C.oxic.44.000.178 (v2)... | ecosystem: Environmental > Terrestrial >... | reverse complement strand
TGTCCTGGCGGGCGAGCGACCTCGCGCTAAGAGTGCTGCTTTATGAAAATCGCGCCTTCGCCATCCAGCAAATCGTTGCTCAGAGCGACGGGGTTATAGCGCCGGAACAAATTCGGCGCTGGGCTGGAGTGCGGGTCGGACAGAACCTATTTGCGCTGGATCTGGCTGAGGTGCGACGCAATCTGGAACTGGTCTCAATGGTCCAGTCGGTGTCCCTCGAGAAGGTACTGCCGCACACCCTGCATCTGCAGGTGATCGAGCGAGAACCCCAGGCTCAGTTGAGCATTGCGCGACCCAGGATGAATGGGGGATTTGAGCTCGCGCCCTATTACCTTGATGCGGAAGGCTATGTTCTCATTCCGCTAAGCCCTAACCAGTGTGTTGGCGGAACAATCCTGAGTGCCAACGATGACCTGCCGATGGTTGCCGGAGTCAATCCCAATGATGTGCAGCCGGGGCGGCGTTTGGAATCGCAGCAAGTGCGAGCCGCTCTGGAATTGATTCAAGCCTTTCAAAGATCGCCCTTGCAAGCCTTGACGGAAATAAAACGAGTGGATGTTTCGATGCCCGAAGTGTTGATGGTCAAGACTGACCAGGGCAGCGAGATCACGTTTGGAATTCGGGAAATAGACCAACAACTGTTGCGTTGGCACAAGGTTTTTGAGACCGGACAGAGGGCGAATAAGGCGCTGGCGAGCCTTGATTTAGCCGTGACGAACAGTGTCCCGGCAACCTGGATCGATATTGGCACGGCACCTCAGCTCGCGGTCAAACCGCCGAAAGTGCCTCGCAACAGGAAAAAGCATGTTTGAATCTAACTCCTCGATCATCGTTGGACTGGAAATTGGAACCTCGAAAATATGCGCGGTGGTTGGCGACTACAGCGCCGATGGGGCTCTGAATATCGTTGGCCTTGGTCAGGCTCGCTCGCGCGGCGTTCGAAAGGGTGAAATCAGCGACGCTTCATTAAGTGAGGAAGACGTGCGGCAAGCCATCGTCGAGGCTGAACAAATGGCCGACGTGGAAATCCGCAGCGTGTATCTTGGGGTCACAGGCGGGCACATTCGCGGGTTCAACAATCGAGGAGTGCACCCCGTGGTTTCGGCGGATCGGGAAATTTCGGAGGTGGATGTTCAGGATGTGATCAAGAACGCCAAGACGATTAATCTCCCTGCCCAGAACCATGTCATTCACGCAATTCGGCAGCATTTTCTCGTCGACGGTCAGGATGGCATTTCCAACCCGGTGGGGATGCTCGGTGCCCGGGTTGAGGTCGATGTCCACGTAGTGCACGGGAACCTGAATCGATTGCAGAACGCCATTCGAACCGTCAAGGGTCTGCAACTGGAGGTTGACGATATCGTCTTCAACGGGCTGGCAGCCTCGCTGGCGCTGCTGAGCAATGAACAGAAAGAGTTGGGTTCCCTTGTCATCGATATCGGGGGCGGGACCACCGATTACGTCGTGTATGCCAATGGAATAATCAAGCACACAGGCGTGCTTGCGGTCGGAGGTGACCACGTCTCAAATGATCTGGCATACGGGTTAAAAGTGCCTTTGAGCCGGGCTGAACAGCTCAAACTCGAGCACGGTTCGGCTCTGGTGGAGGATGCGGACAAAGGCCAGCAGATTACAATTTCCAACGAGCTGGGAATGCCTCTCAAAGTCATTAGTAAAGAAAGCTTGCGGCGGATTATGTCTCTGCGACTTGAGGAGGTTTTCCATCTCATCGCACAAGATCTTGAACACGCTGATGCGTTAAACTACTTGCGGGCGCCGGTCTTTCTTTGCGGCGGCTGCGCGCGCATTCCCAATATTGCCAAGTTGGCCGAACAGGTGCTGCAAATGCCGGTCTCGCTGGGGAAGGCCAACTCGATAAGCGGTTTGAAATCCGCTTTGGACCAGCCGGAGTTTGCGACTGCCATCGGTCTGGTCAAGTTCGGCTCGTTTCAGCAGCGCAAGCGTTCAGCTCGGGCATCGCTGGCTGAAGGGATCAAGAGCACCCTTGGACAAATTTTCAAACGCGGTTGACGTCTCCAATCAACACATGAACACAAACGCGCCAACTGGTCCAGAGGCCTCCTCGTGCCTGCGCATTTTCGGTGTCGGCGACACTGGCCTAAGCCTGATTGAACGGCTGATTGCCGACGGCTTGTCGCCTGAACTGTTTGTAGCAGTGAACGCTGGAGGCACCGAGTTGGAGCGCTCCGGAGCGGGGCGGCGAGTTCGGCTGGAATGCAAGCGACTCCGCGGATTGGGCTCGGGAGGTGATCCGGAACGTGGACGGAAAGCAGCCGAGGAAAGAAGTGATGAGCTTAAGTCTGTGTGCACCGGTGCGAAGGTGGTTTTCATCGTGACTGGTCTGGGCGGTGGTTCGGGCACGGGAATCAGCCCGGTACTTGCTCGGGTTGCTAAAGCTGCGGGAGCGCTGGTGCTCGCTTTTGTTACCACTCCGTTCGAATGTGAAGGCAGCCATCGTCAAGGCCTGGCCGAGCAGGGCATCGAAGAGCTCAAAGAAGCCGCTGACGGGGTGATCTGTCTCCCGAATCAGAAAATCCTTGAGTTGATAGAGCAAAACACCAGCGTCGTTGATACGTTCAAAATTGCCAACGGGGTGCTGGCGGATGCTGTTCGCGGGGTTTGGCGCCTGGTCAGTTTCAAAGGTTTAATTGAAATACCGCTGGATGACCTTTGCAACTTGCTCCAGGACCGCCATTTTGAAAGCACTTTTGCGGTTGCGGAGGCTCGTGGGAACGAGCGGCTGAACACAGTCATCTACAGGCTGTTTGCGCACCCTATGCTCGAGGATGGCGCGGTTCTGCCAGAAGCCGAAACAATCGTAGTGAGCCTGACAGGCGGTCCCAATCTCACCATGGTAGAGGCAAACGGTTTAATGGAGGCGATTAAAGCCAAATGCGAACCTGCGCAAATCAGAATGGGTGCATGCATTGACGAGGGTTTTGGGGATTCCCTGGCGGTGACACTGATTTGTGCTCGCAAGCTCGATCGCGAGCCTCCGCCACGTCGTCGGACTGAAGAAATTGATACTCAACTGCTGGACAGAAGCTCCAACTTCAAGCCGAGCACACGGATTCTCCCGCCTGCGCCCTCGTTGCCGCCGGAAAAAATGGCCCAAATTCTGTCCCGTCAGAGCGGCGGGCGGGCTCCCTCTCGAAGAGCCACAACCAGGATGCGTCAAGGCCAGCTGCCGTTGGAAATCGTTTCCAAAGGAAGGTTCGACAGAAGCGAACCCACCATTTATAAGGGCGAGGACTTGGATGTGCCAACCTACCTGCGAAGAGGGGTGCCCTTAAATTAAAATCCGAAGGCCGAAACCCGAGGGTCGAAAGAAATCCGAAGGCCGAGATTCGAAAGGCTTTCGCGACGATCAAATCTCCAGGACGCAAATAAAGGATTATTCTTTTTAGCGTCTCGCATATCAGTGTGAATCCATGGGGGCTGAGTTTGCGGCTTGCGCAGACGGTGGCTTTTCCAAGATTGCTTTTTAACGGGTGATCCGGAAAATGCAGTCGGGTTTTAGGACGATCCTTATGAAATATACATTGCTTTGCGCTGCACTCGTGGGCAGCGCCAATCTGCTTTTGGCTGGCGCAGGCGACTGGCCACAATGGCGTGGGCCAAATCACGATGGGATATCAACTGAAACCGGTATGCTCAAAGACTGGCCGGAGGGCGGCCCGAAATTAGTTTGGGAGGTCAAGGGTCTAGGGGATGGATATTCATCAGTGAGCATTTTAGGAAATCGCATATACACTGCCGGGGATAAGGGCGCGGAGAGTTTTGTAGAGGCGCTCAACCTTGCGGATGGCAAGCCGCTCTGGTCAAGCAGGCTGGGGAAGTCAGGCGCGCTTGGTCAGCCGCAATTCGAAGGGCCACGAGCCACGCCAACCACCGATGGTGAACTGGTGTTTGCGGCCAGCCAATGGGGTGACCTGGTTTGTCTTCAGGCCGATACCGGCAAGGAAGTCTGGCGTAAGGATTACGCGAAGGACTTCGGGGGCGCCGCCCCGTTCTGGGGCTATTCCGAATCTCCTCTCATAGATGGGGAAAAGGTGGTCGTCACACCAGGAGGCAGCAAAGGCGCGCTGGTCGCTTTGAATAAGAAAACTGGCGCCGTGATTTGGCAGAGCAAAGGTTTTACGGATGCGGCCCACTATTCGTCGCTCATCATTGCCGAGTTGGGCGGGGTGCGCCAATACATACAGCTGACTGCTGCCAGTGTGGTGGGCATTGCAGCTGGGGATGGGAAGCTCTTGTGGAAAGCGCCGCGCAAAGGGAACGTAGCCGTGATCCCAACACCGATTTACGACGACGGGTTCGTTTATGTTACCTCGGGTTATGGTGTTGGTTGCAATTTGTTCAAGATTACGGCTGATAGTGGCAGGTTTTCGGCAGAACAGGTCTACGCGAATAAAGTCATGGCCAATCATCATGGAGGAGTGATCAAAGTAGGGGATTCTGTTTATGGCTATTCCGAGGGCAAAGGATGGACCTGCCAGGATTTCAAGACCGGCGAAGCCAAGTGGCAGGATAGACACAAATTGGGCAAAGGCTCGTTAGCTTACGCGGACGGCCACTTTTACCTACGACAGGAGGATGAGAAAGGCACCGTGGCGTTGATCGAAGCCACTGCCGAAGGGTACCGCGAACATGGGCACTTTGATCAACCCGATCGAAGCGAAAAAAACAGCTGGGCCCACCCTGTGATTGCCGGAGGCAAGCTTTACCTGCGGGATCAGGACGTGCTGTTGTGTTACGACATTAAGGCTAAATAGGTTAGCCTCCACGCCGGGTTGCCATCGGCTGGCAATTGTTCCATCCTGCCTTGCATGGCGGCAACGCCGTTGGCGGCTGTGGTCGTGGTCCTGATGTTTGCCGGAGCAAGTTTCTTTTTCTCGCTCGCGGAGACCTCGCTCTTTTCATTGAGCAAGTGGCAAGTGCGTCAGTTGGCTGAGCAGCGGCAACGCACCGGCGCCATGGTGGAGAGCTTGCTCGAAAAGCCGCAGGACCTTCTTGCGGCATTAGTGTTAGGAAACACTTTCGCCAATGCGGCCGTTTTGGCGGTGGCATTGTGGATGGCCCTGGAAGGCTATTGGCCGACTGTCATCACTTTCGTTGGAGTGCTGGTGTTAATGCTGGTGGGGTGCGAAGTGTTCCCCAAGACGATGGCGGTGCGCAAACCGGAGGAATGGGCCGCGCGCGTTGTCCGGCCGCTCTCTCTTTTTCTAAGCGTCAGTCTGCCACTGTGCCGGGTTGCTCAGAACCTTAACGCAACCATTTTGCGCGCCGTTACACTGCAGCACGCGCAGGTGCAAACGGCGTTAACTGACGCGGATTATCAAGAGTTGCTGGAACTGGCTTACCAGCAAGGCGCGCTGGCCCAGGCTGAGAAGGAGATTATTCTTCAAATCATCAACCTGGATCGGCGTACCGCTAAGGAAGTGATGCAACCGCGTTCCAGAATGGCCGCTATTTCCGATGATTTGTCCATTGAAGAAATGATCGATGCCGCCCGCCGCCACAAGCACCGCCGCCTTCCGATTTACGACGAAAGCCCTGACACCATTGTCGGGATTTTGAACACCCGTGCGCTCTTATTAGACCCGCAAGTGGATCTGGCTGACGCGATCGAGTTTCCGTCGTTCGTGCCCCAAACGATGAATTTGCTGCAGTTGCTCAAGAGCTTGCAGCGTCAACAGCGGGGGCTTGCCATCGTTCTGGACGAATTTGGTGGCACCGCCGGCATCGTAACAATGGAGGACATATTGGAGGAAATGATCGGAAAAATCCGTCCCGACGCGCAGCCCGCAGGGTTTGTCATGGAAAAAACAGGACCGGGGCGCTGGCGTGTCAGCGGGTTGCTGCGGTTGGATGATTTTCGACGTGAGTACCCCGCTTTGGGAGAGGTGCCCGAGGTGGACACTATGGGCGGCCTGCTTACCAGCCTGATAGATGTGGTACCCCGAGTCGGCGATTCGGCAACGTTCCGCGGCCTAAAGCTGACGGCTGCGATGGCAGATGAACGGCGTGTACGGGAGCTTACGATTGAACAAGTGAAATGAACCCGCTGCACTGACTTGCATGTCAACCGATTGGATCATTTGGCTGCTCGTTTTTTTCTGTCTTACGCTATCCTTCATGTTATCCGGCATGGAGGCGGGGGTGTTTGCATTGAGCCGTTTGCGAATTCGCCAGCAAAGCAAAGCAGGAGTGCGCTCGGCCAGGCTGCTCCACGCGTATTTAGAAAATCCCGAAAACTTTCTTTGGACGATCCTGGTCGGTAATACTGTAGCCAATGCCTTGATCCTGGGCTGGTTGGTAGTGGTGCTGCACGACTCGCTGGCCGGGCGGTTGGGTTGGTTCGTACTGGTTTATGCGGTCACGGTTTTCCTGTTTTACGTCCTGTTCGATTTGCTGCCCAAGATGCTGTTCCGAATATTTCCAACGCGATTGTGCGTTCTGTTGGCGCGGCCTTTCCGCTGGGTTCATTTCGCCCTCAAGCCTTTGGTCGCCACCGTCGAATGGGTCTCTGATCTGTTGTTGCGCTGGCGAGGTGGCAAGGTCTTTACCGGTCATTTATTCGGCAACCGTGAGGAGCTTCGCCGGGTAATGCAGGACTCATCTCAGACGCTTACTTCGGAAGAACGTAACATGATCAATCGAGTGCTGGACCTGCAGACTTTGACTGTGCGCCAGGTAATGATGCCGCTGGCACGCGCGGTCACTATAACGACCAGGACCTCAATAGCCGAGGTGCTCCAGGCATGCAAACAGAGCAAGCTTTCAAGGCTGCCGGTATGGGAGGATCGCGAGAGCAAACGCCGAATTATCGGCTTGGTTCATCTGGATTCTCTGTTGTATCACCCCACACTGGATACCTCGCGCTCCGCCGGTGAGCACACCCAGCCCGCCTTGTTTCTTGACGAGGACTTACGGTTGGAGGTTGCGCTGCGTCGTATGCAGAGGGGTGGCCAACGCCTGGCTATTGTCCTTGCCCGCGACCGTCGCGAGATTGGCATGCTGAGCCTGCAGGATGTTCTCAAGGTCGTTTTCGGCGAAGTGAGTCTTTGAGCGCCATGCCGACTACGCATTCTTCGGCAGACTTTGCCCGCGTGTTTTTGGAGGTGGTCATTGTCCTTGTGTTGGTGCTGCTCAACGGCTTCTTCGTCGCTGCGGAATTCGCATTGGTCAAGATTCGGGAGACCCAGCTGGAAATGCTGGTGGTTAAAGGGAACAACCGGGCAAGGATCGCACGATCGATCATCTCCAATCTCAATTCTTACCTCAGCGCAACTCAGTTGGGGATCACCATGGCCAGCCTGGGGTTAGGTTGGGTAGGCGAGCCGGTGTTTACAGCTCTGCTTTCGCCTTTTTTACGTTCTATTCACATAGAATCCGAAACTGCGCGGCACTCGATTTCATTTGCGATCGGTTTTTCAGCCCTGACGTTTTTGCATATCTCGGCGGGTGAACTGGCCCCCAAATGGACGGCGATTCAGAATCCGCTGCCGATCGCGCTCTGGGTAGCTCAACCCTTGCGGTGGTTTTTTATCGCCTCGTATCCATTCAACTGGCTGCTGAATCGAGCGGCACAATGGCTCTTGCGCCAGCTCGGAATCGAACAGGTCGGCGAATCCAAGCGCGCTCATTCCGAGGAAGAACTGCGTTTGTTGGTGGCGACCTCACAGAAACAGACCGGCGCCACGGCTTTTGGGCGAGCCATCGTCCTGAACGCCTTCGACTTGCGCCGCCGATTGGCTCGTCAGGTTATGCGTCCGCGGCAGGAAATTGTTGGATTGGATACCGAGGCCAGCATCGCTCAATGCCTCGATGTAGCCGAAAAATCACGGTACTCACGGTTTCCATTATGTGAAGAGGGCGATGTTGACCGCACGCGCGGCGTTGTTCACATCAAGGATCTTTACGCGATGAGAATTAAAGCCAGAAAGGGCGCGGATCTGGTGCCGGTGACGCGGAAGCTCATTTACATTCCAGAGACGGCTCATCTGGAGAAGCTGCTGCAGTTATTCCTGGAGCGGCAATTGCATTTTGCCATCGTGGTTGACGAGTATGGCGGCACGATCGGCATGGTAACGTTGGAGAATATCCTCGAAGAACTGGTAGGACAAATTCAGGATGAATTTGATCAGGAAAAGCCGCTCCTCGTTCGCACTGGTGATCAGACCTGGGAAGCTTCCGGCAGTCTGCCATTGCACGAGTTGGAGGAGTTGGTCGCCGTCCCGCTGTCCCAGGAAGGCATTACGACGGCCAGTGGATGGGTGACGCACCGGTTGGGAGGATTTCCACACCGCGGAGATGTGGTTCCTGTTGGCAGTTTCATAGTCAAGGTTGAAGAGATTGATGGCATGCGAGTGTCACGTCTGATGTTGTCGAAGGTGGAAAAGGCGATTTAACTGCGAACGGGAGGCGATGAGGCATGAGAACTTAGCCAGGATATGGGCTGAACGCGGCGAGAACTCGCGAAATGTATGAAGGCGTCCAGCTTGCAGGCACTTTCGATGCCGCAAATTCATGTTTTCAAGGCGACGGCGCTATTTGGTGGCGCGTGGACCAAGCCAGGCCAAAACCAAAACGAGAACCATTTGTGTTGCGATTAGTGCGGAGGCCGCCCAAAGCGACTGAAGTGTTGTCCCGATTAGAAAAAGCAAACTAAGCAGCTGCCAAACGCAGAGTGGGTGATAGGTTGGGGGTTTTTTGACGGGACTCTTGTTGATCAAGGCGGGGGTGACAAACAAAAGGATTAGCAAGGACGTTACCGTCCAACCGAGAGAATTGACCCAGGGTGTCGTATACCAGGTAGACGCTAGTTTGGTTGGTTTCCAGGACCAGTATTCCCTTACTTGTGTGGCATAAGGTTCGAGGCTCAAATCGAACAGAACGACCAACATCACCGTTAAGCCCATAACCCACCAACCGTAATTGCGGGCATGACGGTGACGGCGCAGTATAAGTCGCACGACCCCGCGTGCATTGAGAATGGCTACTACCCAAATGACCGGTACTGCCCATGGAAGTGGATAGAAGAGCCACGGACCGATGTTTGCCTTGTTGTACACAAACGGGCCAAAAGGAATGGCAGTGATTGCGCCGAGGACCTCCACGGCTCCAGCAATGACAGCCACCACCAGCGCCGCCAACACAACGTTTTGAGCGGGGATTTGCCCGCTCAACGAGCCAAGCGTTGTTGCAGTTGCCAAAACCAGGAGCAGCCCCTCAGGCCAATGTGCCGCGCCTAATAAGAAATCAGGAATTCGCAATCTCACGCAAACAACGGCCAGCAGAGCGACGAAGGCAACAAAGAGAGCATGAACGCCAATGCGTTCCCATCCGGCGAATGGGTTACGCGCGCTCACCGAAATATGCTTAAACTCTACTCGGCCCATCCGGCGACCAGTTTGATTATTCGCAGTTTTGGATTCACGCCTTTTCACTTGTTCGGTGGCCTTGGAACTGCTTCCTTGTAGCCGGCTTTTTAAGCATCACGCACTATGACGATCGATAAGGCGAAGCAGTTGATTGTTTCATGTGCGCGTCAGATGGACGCGCAATACAAAAGAAATGTTTTTGATGAGTGGGCAATCATCTCTCTAACTGAGCATAAAGGGCGGTTGGTTTCTTATATTGGTCCCAGGAAAGAGGGGTTCCAGAAGAACTTTTTGACCGATGCAGGGCAACTCCGGGCGGGATTACTGGCAGGTCAGACCAATATCGGTGATTTTGAGTTTGCTCGTCACGGAGTGGGAACAGGCTTTGAGGCGTTCATGGTTCTGGGAAAAGGGCTCTTCTTAATTTGCAATAACACCGCCCAATCTATGGACGCGATAACCCAGGATCCGCTTTGGCTGGGGGCTCAGGTTCCCTTTGTCGAGTTGGGCGATAAGTTTAGGGCAGACCCGCTGGTAGTCGCGCCCTGAATCTACCGGACCAGACCCGTGTAGAGGAAAACTCCGTAAGCGGCGGTTAGTACCCACCCGACCAGGCGAGGCAAACGGCCGAACACTGCGACGATGACGATGTGCAGCGCCGCGGTTGCGAGTAGAATAAACAAACCGGTTTCAAAAGAGCGGGTCGTCTCAATCGGCCGGTAGAGAGCGAAAACCCCGATGCATAAGGGGATGCAAATGTGGCCATCCCCAACCTGTGAGGTATAAACGACCTCCGGGTTTCCTTTATGTGCGTAATAGAACGCCAGCAGAGCGTTGGGCACCACCATAAGCCACCCGCTCAGCCAGCCCAGGTACTTAACACTGAAAAACCCGTTGGGGATCCTGGAGAGCCATTCCACCAGCCAGTCCGTGCTGAGGTACACGCCGTAAGCCCCGATGGCCAGCAACCCCAGATCGAAAGGCAGTTTCCAACCAAACGCCTCATTTCTTCGTGCCTTGCTTTTTAAAACCTCGAACACATGGAAGCATTGCCAAAAGAGAAATAATCCGGTGAGCACAAGGCCATCGCCAAAATCCACACGTCCATCGCGCGAAAGTGCCCAGACCGCGCCGGTGAAGAACAGTACTGCCGCAAGCGTTAGCAACGTCGACAGCCGGTTGAGCCGGCGCTCTTGAATCTGCTTTTGCTGCTGCTTTTTGGAGGGCTTTTTGCGGCGCGGAGGCGTTCCGTCCATTCCCCAAATGATGGTTGGCAAGCCAATCAGCAAAGTGAGATTAGTGACATTGTTCACCAGGCAATTGGTAAGCACCTCGGAGCCGGAGCCTCCCTTCACACCGAGCACGAAAGCGAAGATTAGATTCCCTATGCCGGAGCAATAAGGCATTACCAGAGTTCCCAGGACCGTACCCTCAAGACCGCTGGCATTGAGCGCTTCCAGGCGCCAGATCATCAGGATGGAAGCCGCCAGAAAAAGGCCGACAAATAACCACGGCGCCCATACACCAGCTGCTTCGAGCCTCGCAACCACGGGATTCAAAGGCGACTACCGATCAACCTCGCGGTGACGACTTCTTCCGAGAGACCGGAAACCTTGACGACTTTGTGGCGAGAGGTGTGACCGCGCACCAGTTCGATGCAATTACGTGGGCAATCCAGTGTTTCGGCCACCAGGCGCACCAGGGCTTCGTTGGCAGCGGCATCTACGGGCGGAGCCGTGACTTTCATTCGCAGTTCGTTGCCCAAGGGGTCACCAATTTCGTTGGCGGAGGCCTTGGGTTGAAGTTTAATCGAAAGCAAAATGCTGTCGGCCTGAACACGAAGAAATGCCGGTCTGCTCATTAAGATAAGCTCGCTCAAATGCAACTCGGCGCATACGATATCCAGCGAACTACCTATGGGCAACCCTAAGGCTCTAATGAGGACATTTTGGATCCAACTTGGGATTTGGTGTACTGCTCTGGTTTGGCTTCCCGGATGCTCGACGCCTCCACCCCAGGCTTCGATCCCATCGTCGCCTGCGGCACCGGTTGCGACCAGTTCCCCGCCTTCGGCGCAAGCAGCGGAACAACCTGACCCGGCACTCAAACGACTAAGCGAGGCCGCGGTGGCGCCGTTCGAAGGAGAGGGGTGGCAGCCGCTCTTTGATGGCCGCACGCTCACCGGGTGGAAGGAAACCAAATTCTCCGGGCATGGCGAGACCGAGACCCATGACGGGTTGATCCTGCTTAAGATGGGCGATCCTTTTACCGGGATTAGTTTGACCAACGATTTCCCGACAATGAATTATGAGATTGCATTGGACGCGGCGCGAGTGAGCGGAGCCGATTTCTTCTGCGGGATGACCGTGCCGGTGAATGATTCATTTTGCAGCCTGATCGTGGGTGGTTGGGGTGGGGCCCTGGTGGGTATTTCAAGTTTCGATGGGATGGATGCATCGGAAAACGAAACGTCAAAATACGTGACGTTTCAGCAAAGCCATTGGTACCGGATCCGGATGCGGGTAACTCATGACCGCATCGAGGGGTGGATTGATGCCGAAAAGTTGATAGACGTGGTAACTACAGGCAAAAGGATTTCACTGCGTCCTGGAGAGATCGAGGAGTCCAAGCCGTTCGGCATCGCCAGTTGGCAAACAACCGCGGCGCTGCGCCAAATCAAGCTGCGCCGCGTGAGCGAGCCGTCGGACAAGCCAAAGAAATATTAGGCGGTATAGCTGCCGGAGGACACTTCGCCTCCATGACCAGTCCAGTTGCTGTGGAAGAATTGGCCTCGCGGCTGGTCCAAACGCTCGTAGGTGTGGGCGCCGAAGTAGTCACGCTGGGCTTGCAGTAAATTGGCCGGCAATCGTTCGCTGCGGTAGGCGTCGTAGAATGCCAGGGCCGTGCTGAAGGCAGGGACCGGGATGCCTTTCTTGACTGCCAGCGACACTGCATTACGCCAGGACCGGTGAGACCCGTTCAGGGCCTGGCGGAAGAACGGTGCCAGCATCAGGTTTGACAGTTTGGCTTGCTTGTCGTAGGCCTCCTTGATCTTCCCAAGGAAGATACTTCGAATGATACAACCTCCACGCCACATCAACGCAATCCCGCCATAATTGAGGTTCCATTTGTGTTCCTGCGCGGCCGCTCGCATGAGCATGTATCCCTGCGCATACGAAACAATCTTGGACGCGTAAAGCGCCTTGCGAACGTCCTCGACAATTTTTGCCTGGTCGCCCTTGATCGTCGGATTGGGTCCGCGAAGCTTTTTCGAGGCCGCCACGCGCTCGTCTTTGAGCGCGGAAATCATCCTCGCGTAAACGGCTTCGGCGATCAGCGTAATTGGAATCCCGAGATCCTGTGAAGACATCACGGTCCATTTGCCGGTGCCTTTCTGGCCGGCCGTATCCAGGATCTTATCGACTAGCGGCTGGCCGTCCTTGTCCTTGAAAGCAAAAATGTCCCTGGTGATTTCGATCAAATAGGAGTTCAGCTCGCCCTTTTGCCATTCGGCAAAGACCTGGTGCAGTTGCGCGGCGTTCATGCCGAGGCCCCTCTTCAGGAGATTGGAAGCCTCGGAAATAAGCTGCATGTCACCGTACTCAATACCGTTGTGCACCATTTTAACATAATGTCCGGCGCCGTTTTCGCCTACCCAGTCGCAGCAAGGCGTGCCGTCTTCGACTTTGGCGGAGATTTTCTGAAAAATATCTTTTACATGGGGCCAGGCAGCAGGGGAGCCTCCCGGCATGATGCTTGGACCATGGCGCGCGCCTTCTTCGCCGCCGGAAACGCCCGTCCCGATATAAAGCAGCCCCTTGGATTCGACCAGTTTTGTGCGACGGATGGTATCCTCGAACAGCGAGTTC
>Ga0306926_10005724_pt1 | contig 13277 bp, 7 predicted proteins | sample flu12Cox44000178_FD_203759 | JGI IMG/M metagenome (GOLD analysis project Ga0306926, IMG submission 203759) | Lab enrichment of tropical soil microbial communities from Luquillo Experimental Forest, Puerto Rico - flux8day.12C.oxic.44.000.178 (v2)... | ecosystem: Environmental > Terrestrial > Soil... | reverse complement strand
AGGCGGCGCACATCGGGCATCTGCGGAATGCAACGCTCGGCGACACGTTTGTGCGCATGCTGCGTGCGCTGGGAAGCCGGGTGGAGGTGCAGAACTACATCGATAACACGGGCGTGCAAGTGGCCGATGTGGTGGTGGGGTTCGACCGCTTGGAAAAAAAGACGCCCGCCGACGTTCGAGCGCTGATCTCCGATCCCTCCGTCCGCTTCGATTACTATTGCTGGGACCTGTACGCCCGCATTTCGGCCTACTACAGCGAAAACGTCGAGGCGCTCGGCTGGCGCGCCGAGACGCTCAAAGCGATCGAAGCGGGCGAAGGCGCGCTGGCCGAGCTGGCCCATCTGGTGGCCGACGCCATTGTCGAACGACACCTGGCGACCATGCTGCGGCTGGAGGTGGAATACGATGTGCTGCCGCGGGAGAGCGAAATTCTGCACTTGAAGTTCTGGGCCTCGGCTTTTGCGGTCCTCCAGGAGCGGAAGGCCATTTACAAAGAAACCGAGGGAAAGAACGCGGGCTGCTGGGTGATGCCGGGGCTATCGGAAGAAGGTAAGGTGATTGTCCGGTCCGACGGCACGGTGACGTACGTCGGCAAAGACATCGCCTATCAACTTTGGAAGTTTGGCCTGCTGGGAAAGGATTTCTACTACCGGCCGCTCAAAACCTACGGCGACGGTCGCGTGCTTTGGATCACGACCGACGAACCGGTGGAATCCGGCGCCCGGTTCGGCCATGCGGCACGCGTGTACAACGTCATCGACGCGCGGCAGTCTTATCTGCAGGACGTGGTAGTGGCCGGGCTGCGGCGCTTGGGCTACGAGCACCAGGCCGACCAGTCTGTGCACTTCTCTTACGAAATGGTGGCGCTCTCGCCGCGCTGTTGTGCGGAGCTCGGTATTCCGCTTTCCGAGGAAGACCGGAAGCGCCCGTACGTGGAGGTTTCCGGCCGCAAAGGACTAGGGGTCAAGGCTGACGACCTGATCGACACGCTCATTACCAAGGCCCTCGAAGAAGTGGCGTCGCGGCATCCCGAGGCCTCCCCGGACGAGCAAAAGCAAGTGGCGGCGGATATCGCCATCGGTGCTCTGCGCTATTTTCTGTTGAAGTTCACGCGCAACGCCGTGATCGCGTTCGATTTCCAGGAGGCGTTGAGCTTTGAAGGCGAGACCGGTCCGTACGTGCAGTACGCGGCGGTGCGGGCGCGCAACATTCTGCGCAAACTCGAGGAGCGCGGCGAGCCGATACCGGATTTCGGCGCGGAACTGAGCGCACATGGGCTTGCGCGGCAACTCGAGGGGGAGGATTTCTGGCAGGTGCTGCTGGCGGCCTCCAAGGCCGATTCGGCGGTGGAACGGGCCGTGTCGGCGGGGGAGCCCGCGCACGTCGCCAAATACGCGTTTCAACTGGCGCAAGCGTTCAACAACTTTTACCACCAGTATCCGGTAATTCACGAGCAGAACCGGGAGAAGAGGGTCTTCCTGCTGTGGATGACCCACTTCTTCCGGCGGCAACTGGAGTGGACCGCGGAAATCCTGGGAATTCCGATACCCGATTACATGTGAGCCCAGACGGGCCCCGGTTTGGGACGGCTCCTCACCAAAGAGGGACAGCACGCTGCTCAGCAACCGGCGTTTTCATCGCTTATGATTTAACAAGCGTTACATGCCCCATGAATTTCTTCACGCCCAGGAGAGAAAGATGATCTTCAAAGCAGCGCCGTTGGTGTGCGGAGTGGCGGTCGTCGCCCTCCTGACGCTCAACCCGGCTAGCAGCCAGAACGGCTCCAAGAAAGCGCCAGTTCCCGAGCAGCAGTTTCCAGAAGCCCCCGCGGCTTTCGACAACAAGAGCAATGGCACGGTGGATGACGCCACCCATGCGGCCGATCAAGGCAAATTTGATGAGATAGAGAATGTTGGCGATGGGCTCGGGCCGCTCTACAATGCACAGTCCTGTCGCGAATGCCACCAAAATCCGACGTCGGGCGCCGGCAGCCAGGTGTCGGAACTGCGCGTAGGGCATCTGGGACCCAATCGTCGGTTTGAGAATCCGAACATCCCGATCGCTCGTGGAGCGGAGATCATCATGGGCCGCTCGCTCGTGAACGATCGCGCGATCTGTCCCAGCGCGGCTTTTCCCGACACCGAAATCCAGCAGCGCGTGCCGGACAGCGAGACCGTCCGCACGACGCGCATTTCGGTGAATGCGCTGGGAGATGGTTTTGTGGAAGCCGTGGCAGACCAGACCCTGGTGGATGTGGCGCGCGAGCAATGCCGGAGCAGCCATCGCCGGGTGTGCGGTCTGGTGGTCTATGTGCCGATCGTGGAAGCTCCGGGCCGGGCCGGGGTGGGCCGCTTTGGCTGGAAAGACCAGCATGCGAGCCTTCTTTCGTTCTCCGGCGACGCCTACTTGAACGAGATGGGAATTACCAATGTTCTCTTTCCCGACGAAGTGACCAAGCTCTGCAACACGGTCAACGAGCCGAACGACAAGCCTGGGTCGGACGGACTTTCCGACGTCGATCACTTCGCGCGGTTCATCCGGGCCTCGAAGGCGCCGCCACGGGACCGGACGTTGGCGAACACGCCGGCCGCGATGCGCGGCTCCGAGTTGTTCGACAAAATCGGCTGCGCCGTCTGCCACGTGCGGTCCTTAACGACCGCGCCGGCCGGCACCAAAATCAATGGCGACCAATTTACGATCCCGGCCGCGCTCGGCAGCAAGACCTTTCATCCGTTTAGCGACTTCCTGCTGCACGATGTCGGGACCGGGGATGGAATCGTGATCCCCACCGTCGAACACTATGGGCGCGCGACCCGCCGGATGCCCCGGGAGGCTACGCTCGAAAATTTCCAGAGGACCGAAAACCGTCTGCGGACAGCCCCTTTGTGGGGCGTGCGATTTCATACCCGGCTCATGCACGACGGGGTGACGGTGACCCTCCGCGATGCCATACTGCGTCACGCCGGAGAGTCGAGCCAGGCGACACGCGACTTCCGGAGACTCGGGCCGAAGGACCAGGACGCGGTTCTGGAATTCCTGAGGTCGCTCTAAGGATCTCACCGAACGCGGCCGACGCCATCCGGCCTCGGCCGCTTTCGAGCGACTAGTCGAGCTGCGAGGGGATCAGCTCCTCGTTCTGGTGTTGCCTCTCCCATTCCTTGGCTCGCACGAAGCCGATCCGCTGCCGCCGGGAATCGATGTCCAGAACCCACGCGATCTGCCGTAGCTCCCACAACGAGGGCTGCGAGCGGTCGGAATAGACATTGCACTCCACGATGCGCGTGCGTACCTCGCGCCGGATGAAGGTGCAGTAGATGTGCTCGTCGCTATCCGCCGCGCCCCGCCGCACGACCCCGCTCTGACAGGTATCGCACAGCCGCGGCGCTAGCGCAGAGCGCGTCCCGTTGAGGACTTTCAATCGAGTGCTCATCGGTTCTCCTCGGTGGACTCTAAGCCCGGGAAGCGTGCCGGTTCACGGTGCGGGAACTGGCGGAGCGGGCCTACTGGATGGCACGCGCCAGAAAGAATGAGCTGCCGCACGTTTGCGTCGGTTGGGATTGGATCGGAGTCCAAGTTCGTTCGTTCAAACAGCCACCTCCTTTCCGTGGTGCTTTCGTTTGATCTTGTCAGATTACCATGGGAGGAAACGGCTGGCAACCGATCTCGTCAAGAGCCTCGTTGGATATGAAACGGTTTCTCCGATCACATAGAAGAGTGCAGCCGGAAGGAAATCGATGAAAACCGCGGGGCGGCTGTGGGTAGCGCTGCTGACCTTGATGCGTTGCTCGGCCACCATCGCCGTCAGCTCCGGCACCGATCCTAACTCCTTCGTGCTCTACGGCAAAATGGTGACGCCGCATGGAGTCGTCGAGGGCAACCTGGTGGTCCAAGGCTCGGCAATCGTCTGCGTCGGGCCAGACTGCACCCCGCCCGCCGACGCGACCAGGTTCACGATCACCGATGCTTGGATCTTCCCCGGCTTTATCGACGCCCACAATCATGTTGCCTACAACTTGCTCCCCAAGTTCAGGCCGACTCGCCTCTTCAAAAATCGCAGTGAATGGCAGAACTCGAAAGCGTACAAGAAATTCAAGCAGCCTTACGAGACGCTCATCAAGAAGAACCTCGCTTGCGAGGCCATCAAGTACGCCGAGATGAAGGCGTTGATCAGCGGGGTCACCACCATCGAGGGGACCTCTCCGGCAAGCCCGTGCGTGCGCACACTGATTCGCAATGCGGAGAACCAGAACCAGCTAGACATCGATTCGAGCCACATCCGCACCTTCGTCCTCGACATCCAGACGTTCGACGTGGCGATGGAAAAGATGGACTTCTCCGTGACGAAATCCTTTGTGGTGCATCTTGCCGAAGGCGTCGACCGAAAGGCGCGCGCTGAATTTGCGACCTTGAAGCAGAAGGGCCTTCTCACCGCTCAAACCGCGATCATTCATGGAACCGCCCTTGGCGAGGCTGAGTTTCAGGAGATGGCCCAAGTTGGCGCCAAGCTCATCTGGTCGCCCCAAAGCAATCTGACGCTCTACGGCCAGACCACGAGAATCCCGCTGGCCCTAGAGCACGGCGTCCCGGTCTCGCTAGGCGTGGACTGGAATCCCACCGGAAGCGACGACATCTTCGAGGAGCTCCGCGCGGCTTCAAAAGTCAATGAAGAGACGTTCGCGGGCGCGATCCCCAAAACCTACTGGATTCCCATGATCACCGAGAACCCGGCCGAAGCCCTGGCCCTGAGCGACAAGATCGGAACCTTGGCCCCGGGCCTGAAGGCCGATATCACCGTGCTGGCGTCTGAGGACGCCGATCCGACCGAAAGCCTGTTGAAGACTCGCTTAGAGGATGTTGAGATGGTCTGGGTGGGGGGGGCGAGCTACTTTATGGCGAAGCGGCGGCGGTCGAGGCGGCCAAGCGCAATCCGTGCGAACCTCTCCTGGTCCACGGCTCGACGAAGCAAATCTGCGTGAAGGACGCCAACAACCCGGTACCGAAGAGCGACCAGACCAAACAGCAGATTCAGGGGCTTCTTGAGGCCAACATGCGCCGCCTGGCCCCGCTCGTGCCCTGATCACGGACTCCGGTCCCTGGCCTCCGGCCGGGACAGACGATAATGGCATAGTGAGTCTGGTTGAGTTAGAGGCGGGGACGCCGGTTCCCAAGGCGAGCGCGGCGGCAGTCGACCGGGAGGCGCTGCGGCGCGAATTGGAAGCGGTCATTGAGGGCGAGGTGCGTTTCGATCGCATTTCCCGGGCCCTCTACTCGACCGACGCCAGCGTCTACCAGATCCAGCCGCTGGGCCTGGTGGTGGCTCGCGGTCGCCAGGATATCCTGCGTGCTCTCGAGCTCTGCCGCCGTTTTCGCTGCCCCGTCACTCTGCGCGGCGGCGGCACCTCGCAAGCCGGCCAAGCGATCGGCGAAGGGCTCCAGATCGACACCTCCAAGTATTTCAACCGCTTGCTCGAGGTGAACGCGGACGAACGTTGGGCGCGCGTCGAGCCGGGCATCGTTCTCGACGAGCTGAATGCCCAGCTGGCGCCGCTCGGCCTACGCTTCGCTCCCGATATTTCCACGGCGAGCCGCGCCACGATCGGCGGCATGATTGCCAATAACTCGGCCGGCGCGCGCAGCGTGCTCTATGGCAAGACCATCGATCACGTGATGGAACTCGAAGTCGCGCTCTCCGATGGCAGCATCGTCGACGCGCGCGACCTGACGCGCGCTGAAATCCCGACCGGCGACACGCTCGAAGCGGCTTGTTACCGCACCTTGCTTAGCCTCGCCAGAGCACATGCGGCCGAGATCGACCGCCGCTACCCGAAAATTCTCCGCCGCGTCGGCGGCTACAACCTGGATGAATTCGCCGACTCCAGCCGGCCGGTCAACCTCGCCAAAATCCTGATCGGCTCGGAGGGCACGCTCGGCGTGGTGCTCCAGGCTAAGCTACGGCTGGTTGCGTTGCCCAAGGCCAAAGCCGTCATGGTGGTGATGTTCGCGGACCTGCTCGAAGCATTGGCCGCCACCCCCGCCATCCTGCGCCATCAGCCGTCGGCCGTCGAAGTAATGGATCGGGCCATCCTGGATAACACGCGGCAGAACGCCGCGCTCGAAGCGATCCGGAGCTCCTTCGTCCAGGGTGATCCAGCCGCCACATTATGCGTCGAGTTTTATGCCGACCGCACCGAAGACCTGCCGCCGCGTCTGAAGGCTTTGGAGGAAGACCTGCGTGCCCGCCGCTTCGGGTACGCGTACCACACCGAGCAGGGCGCCGCGCAAGCGCGCATCTGGAGTCTCCGTGAGTCGGCGCTGGGCCTCTCGATGGCGATGAAGGAAGACGCGAAAGCCATCTCGTTTGTGGAAGACACGGCGGTCTCCCCGGAACGCCTCAGCGAATATATCGGACGCTTTCTCGAAATCATCCACCGCCACCAGACCACCGCCGGCATCTACGCGCACGCCTCGGTCGGCTGTCTCCACGTCCGGCCCGTCATCAATCTGAAGACCGAGGAGGGTGTACGGAAATTCGAATCCATCGCCGAAGACGTGGCCCGCCTGGTACTGGAATTCGGCGGTGCGCTTTCGGGCGAGCATGGCGACGGCCTGGTCCGCGGGCCGTTCATGCGGCAGATGTTCGGTCCTGCGCTCTACCAGGCCTTCCGCGACATCAAGCGCACTTTCGATCCGCTCGGCATCTTCAACCCCGGCAAGATCGTGGATGCTCCGCCCCTGACCGCGAACCTCCGGTTCGGCGCGGGTTACCAGACGCCCAAGCCGCCATCCTGGTTCGATTTTTCCGCTTACGGCGGCTTGGGCGGCGCCGTCGAGATGTGCAGCGGCGTGGGCGCTTGTCGCAAGAAGCTCGCCGGCACGATGTGTCCTTCTTACATGGCGACGCGGGAGGAGTCGGATTCCACCCGCGGCCGCGCCAACGTGTTGCGCCTGGCCATGGCCGGCCGTCTCGGGGAAACCGGCCTGGGCGATCAAGGCGTTTATCGGGTCTTGGACCTGTGTCTAGAGTGTCGCGCCTGCAGAGCGGAATGCCCCGTAGGCGTCGATATGGCGCGCTTCAAGAGCGAGTTTCTAGCGGATTATTGGACCCGCCACGGCACGCCTCTCCGCTCGCGCGCCTTGGGACACATCGATCGCCTCTCGGTGTGGGGTAGCCGCCTTGCGCCTCTTGCCAACTGGGTGGCGGCGACCCCGCCGGCCCGCTGGATCAGCGACAAGCTGCTCGACGTGGATCCGCGGCGCACGCTGCCGGCTTGGCAAAGGGAGACTTTTGAGAAGTGGCTGGCACGAAACCCGCGCCCCCAAGGCGGGTCTGAAATTCCCGTCACCCTCTTCAATGACACGTTCACCAACCACTACGACCCGCAAATCGGCATCGCTGCCATCGAGGTCCTGGAACGCGGCGGCTGCCACGTCGAGGTGGTTCGGCCCGGCTGCTGCGGCCGCCCGCTGATCTCGCAAGGCCTGCTGGCCGAAGCCCGCGCTCATGCCGGCGACGTGGTCGAGGCACTGTTCCCCGTCGCCAGCCGGGGTGGCAAGATCTTGTTCTGCGAGCCAAGCTGCCTTTCCGCCGTCAAGGAGGACGCGCCCTCGCTGCTGCGCGGTCTTCAACAGGAGCGAGCCCGCGAGGTCTCCAAGGCCTGCCTGATGTTCGAGGAATTCGCCGGTCAGCTGGATCTGCCCTTGCGCGCAGGCCCGAAGAGAATTCTGCTCCACGGACACTGTCATCAAAAATCGATGGGGCTGCTGGCTGGCACATCGGCTCTGCTGGCCCGCATACCTTCTGCAACGGTAGTCGATCTCGATGCCGGCTGCTGCGGCATGGCCGGCTCGTTCGGGTACACCCGTCGGCACTATGACGTGTCGGTCGCCATCGCGAACCGGCGCCTGCTCCCGGCGGTGCAAGCGATGAAGGCGGGCGAGGTTCTGGTCGCTCCCGGAACGTCCTGCCGCCACCAGGTGGCGGACCTTTCGTCGGCGACCGCTGTTCACCCGGCCGTATTGCTCCGCTCGCTATTGGGCTGATCCGCCCGGTCGAGGGCCGGCACGCGCGCTCGGAGCCCCCGAGTTTTTGCATGCGGAACCGAAGCGTGGAGCGCTTCATGGCAGCCGTGCCGCCCCGCCCTTCGGGTCCCGCCACCACGCAGTTGGTCGGCTGACTGAAGCGCTCAGGATCGGCTCGTGTTCCTCTTGGTCGAGCCGCCGAGACCATCGCTGCCTTTCGATCCGGTTTTCCTGGTTCCAGCCCTGCCGCCGGTCCTCACACGTCCGATCGGCAGGAGCCTTCCGTACGGGCCCCACCAACACCACCATCGCGCGCTCAATCCCATTCTGGGGTTCTCGAATGATCCCGGACGGGATGGTTTCGATACTTCGGCTGTAACGGCGGCTGAACTTCTGCGCGAAAATAACTCGACGACGAGCGGAATTGTCTTCGCGCGGGTCGCGCTAGAGGTGGAATCAGCCAGCCGAAACACATTAGCCGATCGTAGCGGTCCAATCGAAACTTACTGCTCGTCGACCGTCTCCTCCAATGCGGCGGTCGCAGCGATCAAACCGCCCGCAGGTACGGAATGTGCGGCGACCGCGGCAGTGTCTCGAATTGGCGTTTTCGCAGCGCGAAGAAGCTTTCGGCCGTAGTTCCAGAGGAATTTCACCGATCGTCCGGAACACATCGAATCTGGGCACGCGAGCCTCAAAAAAACGCCCGATGCGTTGGGTAATCGCGCCCTTCAACGCCTTTTCGTGCCCCCCAGAGCTCGCATTGGCCAGTCGGGATGGCGCCGCAATGCAATTTCACCAAGGAGTCCGGTTTCCGGTAACTGAAATGACGAATAGAGCGTGGGCTAATTGCTAGGCGTTAAGTTGCATGCAATCGGCCGAATGGCATACACTTGAACGGCTAAAGGCCTCAGGAGACATGTCAGGAATCAAACCCAATCCACGAGTGGGCGCCGGTCCAGAGGCGAGGCTCCCCGGGATGACTCCAGCCGCGCCAGATCCGGAGCAGAATTTCCGCTTCTATGACAACCGGCAAAAGTACCTCATGTTCGTCAACACCTGCAGCGAAAAGTGGGTGATTGCGGGCAGGGTGAGTGCGGAGTTGAACGAAATCCATCCGGTGCCCCCGGCGATACGTATTTTCGACGCTGGCGTCGGCGATGGCACGGTGCTGGCGCGTGTGATGCGGACCATGCATCGCCGGTTCGAGTGGATGCCGTTTTATGTGGTTGGCAAGGAAATTAGCCTCGAGGATGTGCGCCTAGCGCTCGAAAAGATGCCGGACCGCTTCATGGAACACCCGGCTACGGTCCTCGTGATGACCAACATGAAATATGACGAGGCGCCTCTGCTGATGCCCAACGAGCCGGGTGCAGCCGAAAAGGTGGCATGGCACGAGGTGGAGCTGAACGGCACGACCGCCGGGCAGTTCGACGACCAGATTACGGCGCTGCAGCCGTTCCTTTCGGAAAACTGGCGGGCGCGGGTGAATCCCAAAAGCGGAAACCCGATGTATGAGAAGCCTACGGTGCTGGTGATTTACCGCCAGGACTGCAAATTCCTGCTCGACACGGTGCGCCCGCGGCGGGGCATGCCGCGGGCCGATTTCGATCTGATCCTCGCGTCGCAACCTTACCGTGCCCGCGCCTCGGTGGAGTTCAAGGCGAAGCGCGTCATCGCGCCCCTGGTGCGCAGTTTGAATCCCGGCGGGCGGCTGATCGGAATCCACTCCTGCGGCAATGACCCGGCCTTGGAGATCATTCAGCGGGTGTGGCCGGACGAGAATCCCTTTCACTCCGATCGTTACGACCTGTTGAAAGCGACCGAGGCCGCTTTGGGCGGCCAGGCGCGCGAGTTCCACTTTATGGCCTACGACGATGAGCGCTCCCTGTTGCGCTACGACATGCATACGCTGCCGACCGAGATCGGATCGTGCGCCTCTTCGATCGGCACTTCGACCCTGCTGGCCGCCTGGAATGCCGCTACCTATGTCGCTCAGATCGAGGACCAACGGCTGGCCGAGGCCATGTCGACCAATGCCTATATCGAAGCCACGCGCGAAGTGCTCCGCGAGCACGGCGCTTTGTGGTTCTGGGACGAATGCTATATCGTCGCTCGCAAGCTGCAGCAGGCCTAAAGCAGGGGCGAGCGGCGGCAGCGTACACTAGATCGAGAGTCTCCCTTTTCGCGTTCGGGCCGTTTGGGCGGCTCGGGCGCCGACTGGGTAAGAGAATGGCAACAAAACGATTGATAGCGGGGTGATCCATGAAACGAGCCACACTGGCGCTAGGGGCGCTGTTGTTTCTGTATGGGTGCAATAAAACTACCGGTGGAGGCCAGCACGCCACCGTGGAGTTGCGGGACGGCACCAGCGTCACCGGTACCGTGCTTTCTAGTTCGGCCAGCGAGCTTCAGATCGCTGGTGACGACAAACTGACGCGCACCATTCCTATGACCCAGGTGCGCTCGATTGAATATGACGAAGCGCCGGCAGCGGCGGCCAATACCCCGGCTTCGCCTCCGGCGCAGGTCGCGACCGCGCCCGGTTCGGCGGCGCCGGCGCCGCCGCAGGAGCTTCGGCACAGGCCGCATTACCATCCCGCGGAAACGGCGGTCACCACGAAAACCTCGCAACTGCCGGTGGGCACGGAGATTTCGGTGCGCAACGAAGAGACCATCGATTCCAGCAAAGCCGCGGAAGATCAAATCTTTCCGGCCGAAGTTACCACCAACGTCTTGGACGCCATGGGTAACGTCGTGATTCCGGCGGGCGCCAACGCACAGATCATCATCCGGTCGGCGCAAAAGGGGGGAAAGATTCGCGGCGCCTCGGACCTGGTGCTGGACCTGGCCTCTGTTTCAGTCGATGGGCGTCAATACTCTCTGAGCACCGAGGATCTGGCTGAAAAAGGCCGTAATGGCGTCGGCATCAACCGCCGCACGGGCGAATTCACGGGTGGCGGAGCCGCCATCGGCGCCATTATAGGCGCTATTGCCGGCGGCGGCAAAGGCGCGGCCATCGGCGCAGGGTCGGGTGCCGGCGCTGGCGCTTTGACGCAGATCCTGACGAAAGGCACGATCAAAGTGCCGGTGGAGTCTGTTCTGACGTTTAAGTTGGACCGCCCGCTGAGCGTGCGCGCGCGGTCCTGACGGACTACCCGCCGGCGCTCTGGCCGAGGTGGCCGCCGAACTGGTAGCGCATGGCTGAGAGCAGTTTGCCGGCGAATTCACCTTCGCCGCGGGAGCTGAACCGTTCGTAGAGGGCGGCGGTCAGCACCGGTGCGGGAGCCGCTTCGTCGATGGCCGCCTGGATGGTCCACCGACCTTCGCCCGAGTCCGACACGCTGCTTGAAAACCGCGTCAATTCGGGCTCTTCCAAAAGGGCCGCAGCCGTGAGATCGAGCAGCCATGAGGCGATGACGCTCCCGCGCCGCCAGACTTCGGCGATGTCGGGTAGGTTGAAGTCGTATTGATAGTGGCTGGGGTCGCGCAGCGGCGCCGTTTCCGCGTCAACCGCATGCGTCCGCTTGCTGGCGTTGGCGTGCTTCAGAATGTTGAGCCCCTCCGCGTACGCGGCCATCAGCCCGTACTCGATCCCGTTGTGCACCATCTTCACGAAGTGCCCGGCGCCGGAAGGTCCGCAGTAGAGGTACCCCTCTTCGGCTGTGCTCGTGGACTCGTCGCGCCCCTCGGTGCGCGGAAGGTTACCGCGTCCGGGGGCGAGCGTCTTAAAGATGGGGTCGAGGTGCCGGGCTACGTCTGGAGGGCCGCCGATCATCATGCAGTAGCCGCGATCGAGCCCCCAGACGCCGCCGCTGGTGCCCACGTCGAGATAGCGGATCCCGCGCGCCGCCAGGCTCTGCGAGCGGCGGATATCGTCGATGTAATAGGAGTTGCCACCGTCGATCACGATATCGCTTTGTTCGAGCAGGGGCGTCAATTGGTTCAAGACGCCGTCGACCACCGCTGCCGGCACCATCAACCAGACCGCGCGCGGCGCCGTCAGAGACCGCACGAACTCCTCCAACGAGGCGGCGCCAGCCGCACCTTGCCCCGCGAGTTCCTTCACCGCGACCTCGTTGCTGTCGAACGCCACGCACTGATGTCCCCCCCTCAACAAGCGGCGCACGATATTAGCGCCCATCCGTCCCAGCCCGACCATTCCTAGTTGCATCTGATTGAGAGCTCTCCTTCGTTTAATCATGCCATCTGTGAGGTGAGAGAAACGTGAAGACCCGAACCTAAGAATCGGTCCCAAGCTTTTGGCGTTCGAGCGTGATTTCCTTGATTCAAATCCCCATAGACTTGGGGCCATCGGGTTGTAGCCGGCCGACGGTCACCGGACCTCAGGAAGAGGCGTATTGTCCTTCTCGTGGACGTCCGTGTCCGACGCCGTTCAAACTCTGATCGGATCTACTCGCTGATTGTGAAGTCGCCCTAGATTGAAAGTATTATTGTGTGGGCACCTATCCCCCGGAATGAGGCATGCCCCAGCTATGCACACAAACAACGCTAGTTATCGATGCTGCCTCCTCTTTCGACCGGCGAAAACGTCGCATTGCCAGCGATGGCCAGCGTGACGCCCGCGTGACTACCCGTGCTGGAGAGGGTCATGGTTCCAGTGGAAACCGTGCCGCCCTGAGTCGAGATGGACACCTGCAAGACGAGCACGCGCAGCCGAGCCAGACAACCGAAACGGCCGCGGAAGGACCGTAATTGCCCAGGCGGGCAACCAGAAGGAGTCTGCGGGCACAGCCACCCGCCATCTCCCCGGACTCCTCACCGGGATGCACCAAATACCATCGGTGGGGAATTCCATGCGTTCATCTACGACCACGCACTCCCCTGGTCGTTCAACCATTTCAGGTGCTGCGGCTCGCTCTCGGCAAGAGCACGAAGGAGGTTGCTGCCGAGTTGGGAATCGCGTTCAAGACCGCAGCCTGTTAGGGCAGCTGATCTATGTAGGTGGCGTTTGATGACTGAGTTCGAGGGTTCCCCTTCCAGAGTTGAAATAGCCGCCGGTTCGCACCCAGTTAAATCGCTGCTCATGCATCCTCGGAGGCAAACACGATCAGCTCCGTGCCTTCGGCGACCACCTCGCCGGTGGCGTAGCGGACTTCCTTTACCGTGCCGTCAGCGGGGGCGGTGATGGTGTATTCCATCTTCATCGCTTCCAAAACCAGCAAGCCGGCGCCGCGTGTGACTTGGGCTCCCGGTTGCGTCAGCACTTGAATGATGCGCCCGGGCATGGGTGCGGTCAG
>Ga0306926_10005722_pt1 | contig 13278 bp, 3 predicted proteins | sample flu12Cox44000178_FD_203759 | JGI IMG/M metagenome (GOLD analysis project Ga0306926, IMG submission 203759) | Lab enrichment of tropical soil microbial communities from Luquillo Experimental Forest, Puerto Rico - flux8day.12C.oxic.44.000.178 (v2)... | ecosystem: Environmental > Terrestrial > Soil... | reverse complement strand
CTGGAGAAACTCGATGAAGTGAAGAAGACGGCCGGGTCGATCCAAAAGAATGCGGTGAAAATTGAAAACTCGTGCACTGGAATCAATTCCGGAATTCAGCGCCTGCTGTCCGACGCGCTCACTGCTTTGGCCGAAGCAGCCGCCGGCTCGCCCACCAACGCGGATTCCGAGGCGGTTGCGTAGTTATAGCGCCAAGCCAGAAAGTAGGCCACTGCCGCGGCGGTCCGGTGGTGTTCACCGACACCACTGCGCCCGCCGCTAACACTGCACCATCGCCATGCGCAGACGCTCCGGCCGGGATATGTCGGACGCGCTGACTACTGTCGCCAAACACTGCAAGCAACAGAGGGAGCCCGGTCATGAGTGACGCTAACTATCACTCCGTCGTGGGTGAGGCGCTGTCGGTACTGATCGATGGCCTTAGCCCGTTCGTCAACCACGTGTGCGCCAAGGCACTGCCGCCAAGCGTGTCCTGGACCGAATTATTGCGCCGCAAGGACGCCGCCGCCGGTCGGCAGACGGGCATGTACAGGGACCGCGACTTGTCACTGATGCTGCGGGCGATGACGGAACGGCTCGGTGAATACGGCTTTCCGTTCAACCGCCACCTGTCCCGACAGGGGCAAAACTACGCCAGCGAATTGCGCGGGGTCCGCAACCAGTGGGCCCACAACGAGGCGTTCGCCGCGGCCGCGGCCTACCGGGCGATCGACTCGGTGGAGTTGCTGTTAAGGGCTATTGGGGCAGAGGAACCCGCGAGCGAGGCGGCCCGGCTGAAATCCACCGTCAACCCGCTACATCCACCCGCGCGCACTCCCGACGAGCAGTCCCCACCGGCTGATCAACCGACCGCGTCCCCCACGCAGCCGGCTGCTGGACCCACCACTCCTCCCACCCGTTTCGCGCCGTCACCGGCGGAGCCGGAACCAACGCCGCCCGCTCCGGCTGCCTCCACCGCGCGAGTCGAAATCCACGCCATCTCCGACCTGAGCTATCCGATGGCACACTGTCGGATACCGGTGGTCGACCACGTCACCATCGACGGCGTCGGCAACGAACTGCACGGAGCAGTCCTGCAGGTCGATGTCGTGAGCGCGGGCGGTTCCCACGGTGGACCGCGCGAGTTGCTCGTTGACCTCGCGGCCGGGAAGCCAACGATCCTGCGCGACATCAACCTTGCCCTGGACCCGGCCTCCATGCTGACAGTGGAGAGCCAACGGCCCGGCATCATCCAGGCGACCCTGCGCGATGCCATCGGCACGGTGATCGCCAAGGCGTCGAGGGATGTCAACATCCTGGCTGCCGACCAATGGAAAGCCACTCCGCTGCTGTTGGGGTTGGAGATGCTGGCGGCCCATGTGCAGCCGAACGCGTCGGCGATTAGCGCGCTTATGCCCGAGGTTTCGGATCGATTAAGTGCCGCCACCGGCCGTTCCGCGATCGATGGCTACCAGTCCGAGAACCCAGAGCGAGTTGACGCCATCGCACAGGCGGTGTACGACGCAATGCGCGCGCGGGATATCCGGTATGCCGAACCTCCCGCGAGTTGGGGACTCGACGGTCAAAAAGTCCGTACCCCGCAGGAAGTCCTCGACGGCAGGTTGGGAACCTGCCTCGACACCACTGTGACGATGGCCGCCACGCTCGAACAGGCGGGTATCAACACCACCTTGTGGGTGCTCGAAGGCCATGCTCTGCTTGGCTATTGGCGGATCGACTCAGCACTGCCGACGATCTCGACGACCGAGGTCATCGACGTCGTCAACCTTGTCGACCTCGGCCACCTCCGCCTCGTAGAAACGACAATGCTGACCGGGGGCGACAAATCCGCCCCGTTCGCCGACGCGGTCGACGCACCCAGAACCGCGCACCTCGACGGTGACTTGTCGAACATCCTGGGCATCACCGACATTCGCCAAGCCCGGCGGTCCAGGATCTTCCCGCTGCCCAGCCGCGCGATCAGTCCCGACGGCAACGTCGTCGTCACCGAATACATCCCGGCCGCAGAGCCGATCATCGCTCCCTATCAACGCCCTGCCTCGGATGCGGTCACACCCACCCAACGAGAAGCGGTGCCGCCTCGCGTAGCCAAGTGGAAAAATGCCCTGCTGGATCTGAGCCTGCGCAATAAGCTGATCAACTACACTGACCGCGCCGGATATCGCCTCGAGGTTCCCGGACCCGCGCTCAGCCAGTTCGAAGACGTCGTCAACGACGGCACACGCATAACGCTGCTGGCCTCCGATGCCATCAAGGAAATCGACGCTGCCCGCGGAATCCGTTACGGGCGCGACCTTCCCGAGCAAGAACGCGAGTCACTCCTCGCCGACAACAGCAGCGTCTACGTGGACATCACCGGCACCTCCTACAAGACCCGCCTGCGGTCTTTGGCCTACAAAGCCAAGACAATCATCGAGGAAACGGGGGCCAACAACCTCTACCTCAGCTTCGGCATGCTGAACTGGCGACTCGACGACCGCGAACTGCGATCGCCGCTAGTCCTATTACCCGTCACGATCAGCACCGCCAGCCGCGGCGAGCGCTACACGCTCACCCTCGACGAGGCCGGCGTCTCAACCCCGAATTACTGTCTGATCGAGAAACTCCGCGTCACTTTTGGATTGGAGATCCCCGAGCTCACCAACCCCGCACAAGACTCCTCGGGCATTGACCTGGGCGCCACGCTGGACGCCGTTCGCGGCGCGATAGCACGAACTGGCCTGCATTTCCGGGTGGAAGACGCTGTACACCTTGCGATCCTGCAGTTCGCAAAGTTTCCACTTTGGAAGGATCTCGACGACTCGTGGAAAGCGCTGTCTAACAACAGCTTGGTCAGCCACCTGATCAACTCGCCTTTTCAGCAATACACCGATCCGGTGACCGGCATCGAAGACGTCGACCTGGACAAGCTGGGCGACGAGGTCCCAGTGGCCGCTGACTCCTCACAGCTACAGGCGATCGCCGAGGCCGCCGGTGGGCGGACATTCGTTCTGGAAGGACCGCCAGGCACGGGCAAGTCGCAAACGATCACCAACCTGCTCGCCCATGCGATGGCGGCGGGACGTCGGGTCCTCTTCGTGGCCGAAAAGCGCGCCGCCCTTGACGTTGTCAAGAAGCGGCTGGAAGCTGTCGGCCTGAGCGACCTTTCGCTGGATCTGCACGACAAGTCTTCGCGTCCCGCGGCGGTCCGCGAGCAGATTCGCGCCGCCTTGGACCTGCGGGTGACCGCCGACACCGATTCCCTCCGCACACATACCGAGGCCGCGGAGTCCAGCCGCAACGCGCTTGCGCGGTATACGCGGCGGCTGCACGAGGAAAACGCCGCGGGCATGTCGCTGTATTCGGCCCGCACGTCCGAGCTTGCCGCTGACCAGGACGTCGCACCCATCGAGGTACCCAGAAGTCTTGTTGCCAGTGGCACCCCAGAAACCTTGGAAACTCTGCAGCGGGTGTTGCGCAACCTGCCCCAAATCGCCGACCTCGCTCAGCCGAGCGTGGATCACCCCTGGGGCTTCATCGACTCATTGCCGGTAGCGGGACCGAACGTTGCCGAAATCCACCGTTATGCGGTTGAATTCGACTCCGCGCTGGCCGACGCTGTCGCGGTTGGTCTGCCCATCGAAAGCCTGGCGCGCTGCGATAGACCCGCGAATTTTGAAACGTGGGTAAGGCTGTGCTCGGCTCCCCGGCACCCGCTGCCTGCGCTGGACGCGTTACGCGAAGGAGCGTGGACCGCGGAATTGGAAGCCTTGGGCAGCCAACTGGCCTTTCTCGCGGAGAATCCTCCGCCATGGCGGACAATCGCATCTCTCGACGCAGTAGACGTGGACATCCCGGCGATCCACGCCGCCGCGGTGGCGGCCGATGAATCGGGGTTCTTCGGGCGTAAGAAGCGCCGGAGGGCTGTGCTAGAGCAACTTGCTCCGGCTTTGGTCGTCGATCCGAAAGCTGTCGACCTGAAATCGCTTACGGCGACGATCGCCGGCATCGCGGATTCTCACGCGGTGGTGGCGGACCTCCGCAACCGGGTGGCAAGTCTGCCGGCGAAGGTCATCGTCGGTCCCTGGAATCCACTTGAACCGGGCCAAGCGGGCGAGGTCAGGCATCAGCTGGCGTCGCTCCGATGGCTGACTGCGATGCTGTCGACTCAACCCAATGATGCGCATGTCAGCGATTTGCGGTCCTACTACGCTAATAAGCCGGTCGGCTCCTGTGCCGACCAACTCGCCCGGATAGCGCCGACCTGGAGCGCGCTGACAATAGCCACCGGCGCCGCGCCCGACCAGCAGAAGCAATGGTCGCAACCCGACCACTTCATCGTCCGCTGGTGGGCGACCCGCGCGGCGCGCCGTCTCGACGACACCGCATCGATCGAGCACTGGACCGACTTGTTGCGGTTGGTCGAGCCGTTGACAGCGGCGGGGATGGGTGAACTCCGAGCCGACATTCTCAACGGCGAAATCGACGCCGACGACGCGAGTTTGGCGTTCCAGCGCGGCGTGGCGGTGGCCTCTGTCACCGAGCGGCAGGACGCGACGGCCCTCGGGAGTTTCAACGCCGACGCACACGACAAGACGATCGAGCGATACACCAAGAGCTTGCGTGCAATCCGCGGCGAACTGCCCCGCGCTATCCCCGCGGCCCTGGTGGAAAAGAGACGTTTCGACGCTCACGCAGCCAGCGGTCAGATCGGCAAGCTGCGCCGCCAGCTGGAACGTCGGCGCGGCGGGATGCGCGTGCGCGGCCTGATCGAGCATTTCGGCGACGTAATCACCCAGATCATGCCCTGCACCCTGATGAGCCCCGACTCGGTGGCACGCTTCTTCCCGGCGCGGCCCGACCTGTTCGACATCGTCGTCTTCGACGAGGCGTCCCAGATCAGGGTGGCCGATGCCATCGGCGCAATGGGCCGCAGCCGCTCGGTGGTGGTCGTCGGCGACAGCAAGCAGATGCCGCCCACGAGTTTCATGGAGGCCAACGCGAGCGTCGATGACGACGAGAACTCCGACCAAGAGCTCTTCCTTGACGAGGAGTCGATCCTCACCGAATGCGTGGGCGCGCTGGTGCCTCAACAGTGGCTATCCTGGCACTACCGAAGCCAGGACGAATCGCTAATCGCGTTCAGCAACCAGCACTACTACAACAACAGACTAGCCTCCTTCCCCGCACCGCACTCCGATCGCGCTGAGGGACAGGGGATCTCGCTGATCCGTGTCGACGGCACGTTCGAGCGCGCAGGAAAAGGCAAAACACTGCGCACCAACCGCGTGGAGGCCGACGCGATCGTCAAGGACATCATGACGCGGTTCCGAAACTCGCCGGACTCAGTGCCGTCGCTGGGTATTGTCACCTTCAACCTGCAGCAGCGCGACCTGATCGAAAACCTGCTGCGTGACAGTGGAGACGAGCGTGTTGTCCGCGCTCTGGACGAACCTGACGGGCTATTCGTGAAGAACCTGGAAAACGTTCAGGGCGACGAACGCGACAGCATCCTGTTCTCGGTCGCCTTCGGCGCCAACGACAAAGGGGTCGTGCCACTGAACTTCGGACCGCTATCGAGGCCGGGCGGCGAACGCCGACTCAACGTCGCGATTACCCGGGCGCGCCGCGAGGTAGTGCTCTACGCAAGCTTCGACCCGGCGAATCTGCGCGCCGAGGAGACGAGCCAGACCGGCACCAAGCACCTGAAGGCATACCTGGAGATGGCCGCCCGTGGCGCGGATGCTGCAACCGACAATGGCCGCCGCATGTCGGTGATCGATCGGCATCGCGACGACATCGCCGAGGCGCTGCGTGCCGAAGGGTTGTTGGTGACAACGGATCTCGGCCTATCGGACTTCAGAGTGGACCTTGCGCTTGCCGACGCGTCGGAACCCGATCGGCAACTTGTGGCCGTCCTGCTCGATGGCCAGGGCTGGTGTGGGCGGCGCACCGTCGCCGACCGCGACGCCCTGCCGGTGGATGTGCTGCGGAGCATGATGCGCTGGCCTGCCGTCGAACGGGTGTGGCTGCCCGAATGGCTCAGGCGACGCGAGAACGTCGTGGCACAACTCAAGGCCGCGGTCGAGCAGGCGAGGCTGCGTGTGCTATCCGGAGAGGTGGCCAACCCGGAGCCGTCGGAGCCGGCCGTGCCGGTTGCTCCCCTGCGCCAATCTGCGCCGCCCACGCCGATGAGTCCCATGACCAAACCGACGGCGCCGCAAAGGCATCCTATGGTGCAGATGTATCGGGCGTGGGAGCCGGGACAACTCGGGGATGTCACCGTGCTCGACGACCTGCCAATCGCCTATGCAAAGTCGCGCGTATACGACGCAATTGTCAGTGCCATAACAGTGGAAGCCCCGATACACCCTCGTCGACTCACCAAGCTCGTGGCGGCAGCGTTTAACCTCACGAGGCTCAATGACAATCGCCGTCTTTCGATCGAACGAATCGTCCCTGTTGACTACCGCCGGCCCGCCGGCGAGGGGTTCTATTGGCCCATCGGCGTTGAACCGGAAATGTGGCGGATCGTCCGACGACCACCTGAGGGTGTCAGCCGTCAGCTAGAGCATGTATCGCTAATAGAGATCGGCAACGCAATGAACGTAGTGGCCGAGCAAACAGGCGGAATCGAAGAGCGCGAGCTCGAACGTGAAGCCCTCAACCTGCTGGGTGGCCGCCGGATTACCCCGGCGATAGAAGCGCGCCTAAACGAGGCGCTCCAGAAGGCCCTCCAGCGAGGGGTGCTGCGCCGGAACGGTTCTGGGCTGATCATCACCGATTCGAATTAGGCCCCGCTTGCGTGCCACGGTGAGCGGCGAAACTAGTAGTTCAAGAAGCTGCCAGCAGTTTTGAGGAGATTAATAATGACGAGTCACAGCGGGGACACGCCTGCCGTCCCTGACGTCCGTCCGAATGAGAGTTGCTACTGCGGCTCCGGAGCGACCACGAAGCGCGGGAAGTACTTCGCGCAAACTCACGACAGGAAGACCGAAACCCATGCGACCATCCGAGACCATTTCGGCAGCATCGACACTTTTGCCGTCTGGGCAGACACTTCAGCAACATCTAATGCCTGAGTTAGTTGTAGGCGCACTCGCCTCCTGGTCAGCCGCTCCCGGATCTGGGCTGGGCGTCGTCACCGAGCTCAACGGCCGAAACATAAGGATCCGCTTCGACGGCGAATCCGAAGATCGCGTCTTCAGCAGGGATTCCGGCGTGGTTGAGCGAGTGCAGCTGAGCGGGTTCGTTCGGCGCGTCAGCACCGGCGCCATCGGGGTGATCGCCGCCCCATCGACGCCGGCCCCGCCTCGCTGGCAGGTGGTGCTGGACGGCAAGCTGGTTATCGTTGGCGAGTCAGACCTACGCCCTCACGTCCTTGAGGACCCAAAAAGCCGCATCGTCGAGGGACGCGTGGGCAGCGCGCGTCAGTTCGCCCTCGCAGTAACCGCGCGACGGTATGAACTCGAGAATCTCACCAACGACCTCGTATCTCTCGGCGAGGCACGAGTCGACATCAAGCCCCATCAGGTCTCTGTCGTCCACCGTGTCATCTCCGAATACCCGCATCGATTTCTGTTGTGCGACGAGGTCGGTCTCGGCAAGACGATCGAAGCGGCGATGATCTTGAAAGAACTTCGTGCCCGCGGTTCCGCAAATCGGACGCTCGTGATTGCCCCACCCAACCTGCTGCGCCAGTGGCAGTTCGAGTTAAAGTCGAAGTTCAACGAGACCTTCGCCATCATCAACAGCGATACAGTTCGCTACCTGCGATCGACGCAGTCCTATGAGGGAAACCCATTCGACGCTTTCGACAGTGTCATAGTGTCCAGCGCGTGGGTTGCCGGTGATCAGTGGACTAAGCTAGCCACCGAATCCCCTTGGGATATGGTCATTGTGGATGAAGCGCATCACGCGCGCGTCCGAGGTCGTGGGCAATCGCGCAAGGAAAACCGCTTATATAAGACCGTCCGCGCCCTGGCCTCGCCCGAGGCATTTTCGAAGCGCGCTGCTCTTTTTCTCACCGCAACCCCGATGCAATTGGACTCGGGCGAGCTGTACTCGCTCATCGAGATACTAGATCCAGCACTGTTTCCGACGGAGGAGCTGTTCGATACTCATCTCTTAGCAGTGCCGGGCCTAAGCCGGCTTGTGCACGACCTCACTATGTATGGATTTCCCTTGCCCGACATGCCGCCCGATGAAACAGTTGCACGCGTCAGCGGCTGGCTCCAGATCACCGAAGATGATGCGCTGGCCCGGCTCGAGGGCGGCGAAGACTCCATCGTCGAATTGTGTGACGATCTGTCCTCGCAACACCTGCTATCCCAGGTCTTGATTCGTAACCGCAAGAAGATCGTGGGCGGTTTCATGCCCCGTCAAGCGCATCGTTGGCAGGTCGCGCCCACTCCTGAAGAACTGCGAGCGTTGGACGCCGTCGAGGCTTATGTGCGAGAGGGCTATGCGAAGCAGGCTAGGACAAAGGACGTCGCGCTCGGGTTCGTCATGGTCATATTTCAGAAACTGATGGCGAGCAGCATTCGGGCCCTTCGAACTTCGCTTGATCGACGACGAGTTCGACTCGAAAGGGGATCTGGTACCACCGCTGTCCGCCGCGCAACCCAAGCGACCATAACGGAGCTCGAGGAGCGTCTGGATGACGACGAACTAACGAACGATGTGCTCGACAAGATCGTGATGGCCGATGCCCAGGAGGCTGCCGAACTCAAGCTCTTGGTCGAGATGTTGGACGCAGTTCCGACCGATTCCAAGGGCGACACCCTTGTGGCTCAGCTGAAAGACCTGCAGCGTCATGACCCAATCCCGAAAGTCCTTCTATTCACTGAGTTTCGTGAGACACAGGAGTACCTAAAAGAACGACTCGAACCGGTCGGTTGGGATGTGTTCCTGTTTCACGGGCAGCTGAAGCCGGAAGCCAAAGACGCTGCCGTTGAGCGCTTTAGGGCATCCAAGAAACCTGCAATCCTGCTCAGCACCGAGGCCGGTGGCGAAGGTCGAAACTTCCAATTTTGCCATTTGCTCGTGAACTACGACCTCCCATGGAACCCGATGCGGGTGGAGCAGCGCATCGGACGAGTTGACCGTATCGGTCAACAGCACACCGTCCAAGTCTTCAACCTCTGGGTTAAAGGAACGATCGAAGAGCGCGTGCTAGACGTCCTTGAACACAGAATCAATATCTTTGAGGAGACCATCGGCGGTCTCGATCCAATTCTCGGCGATGCAGAACGGAATCTCGCTCACATCCTCCGTCTCGGCGGTGAAGAACGCGATCGCGCGCTGACGCACTTCGAGGAACAGCTTGAACGCCGAATGAAGGCAGCTCGTGCCGCTGAGGAGAAGTTGCGAGACTTCATCATGGAAACCAAGAGCTATTCGAGTGCGATCGCCACGATGCTCGCTGGCCGGGATTCGCCGATCAGCCCGGCCGATCAAGAGCTATTCGTGACACGGCTCCTGGCAGACGTGAACACCTACCTCGAACCGCAGGGCGATGGGACGTACCAGATCACCTTTCACGAACCCTTCCTAAGCGACTTTCCTCAACACACAAAGGATTCACGACGCCGGACGGTAGCCTTCCGGCCCGACGTCAAACCCGACAGCGAAGTAGTGGAGTACCTGGCGCTCGGGCATCCCATTGTCGATGATTTGATCCGTCGAGTCACCGACACTAGTTACGTGGGTTCGGCAGCAGCATTCGAGATTGACGCATCCGACGAACTCGCAGAGGCCACGGGCTGGCTTGTGGTGTATGAGCTGGGCGTCCCCGGACTCCGTGAGCTCCGGGAACTGGCGGCGTACTTCATCGCTGACGGTCAAGACTGCGACGCAGAACTAGGTCAGCTGCTGCTGCACCGGGCTGCAAAGTTCCCGAAGGATGTGGCTCTAGCACCCTCCGAGGTGTCACTGGATGAACTCGAGACCGCACTCGCGTCCAGCGAATCAGCCGGTTACGAACAACTTCGTGACCTTGAGGCGCGAGCGCATGAAGAGTCACGACGTCGACTTGAACGTGAGAAAGACAAGCTCACAAGCTATTTCGAGTACCGCGAACAGGCCGCTCGCGACAGGTTGGCGAGCTCTCAAGGTGTTCTGGCGGACGTCGAACGGTCGGATCAGCCAGAAGTGCGCAAGATCATCCCAGCGTGGCGGGCGAATGTTGCGCGTGATGAGCGGCTCATCGCGGAGCTCGGCGTCGAGCGGGACAGGCAGCTCACGAACCTGGCGCACCAGGTGGACGCCAGCGGAGACCTCAGACTAATCGCAATAGCGCGGATAGAAATCGTGGCAGACGAATGACAGCGAGAAAGCTCCCGTACCAGCATTTGTCCATACGAGTGCCATGGCACGACACGGGTTGGACTGGCAGCATCTGCGAGGATCCGCTCGGAAATAGCTCATGCCTTCGGCTCGGTCGGATAGCAGAGGGAAGAAACGACGCGATGGAAGCCCGGCTGGCTGGGAAGTTGTGGGGCGATCTCGCAGAAGCGGATCTACCACCATGTGCGTCCGAGCGGGCAGGCCTAATGTCGCCCGTACCTCGCCGCCCTGAGAAGCGACATCCGTACGCGGCATGGAATGACAGCTATCAGAAGTTCCGCCCGACAACGTACGAGCTACCCGCGTACTCCGCCGACTGCGTTCCGTTCCGGTGGATGCTTCGAGAAGAAGCTGAAAAGATCGTTGATGAACTACGGCTTCCGTACCGAATCGAGCTAGAGGAGGGTGTCGACGAAGAGGCAGGCCTGAAGAACCCTAGCTGGGTTCAACATGCCGAAAACCAGCAGTTACTTCTCGACACCTTCTTCTCTGTTGTTGAGCCCGGGCGCACGCTCGCCTGGATCTACGCGAAGGAAACGCCACTTACTGAAGACCCCCGCCGCACATTAATCGGCGTCGGGCGCGTCAATGCCATCGGTAACGTCATTCCCTACAAGCAAGACGGCGGTGGATTCGGGTCCGTGTTGTGGGAACGCGTGATTGGCCACTCGATTAGGCCGACGATGGAAGACGGATTCCTACTGCCTTATCACGAGATGCTACGACTGCAGCAGGACCTCGACGTCGATCCGGCTGAGTTTGCCGTCCAGATCCCCGATGAGTTTCAGATGCAGTTCTCCTACGGAACTGAGCATGTGACCCACGACGCGGCATTGGCTCTGTTGCTGGAGCTGGATCGCGCGGTCGCCCGAATGGCGTCCATCGTCTCGGGGTCTTGGGACCGTGTCCGCAGTTGGCTCAGCGACCGTGTCGACGAGGTGTGGACGTCGCGAGGACCATGCCCTGGACTTGGCGCCGCGCTCATCGCATTCGGCATCGAGGAGGGGGGCTTATTGGCTTACGCCGTTCAGGGGCAGATCAAAGAGAATGACGACCCGTGGCCCCTTGTCGACAAATGGTTGCGCGAGCCATCCACGCATGCTGAGGCGGCAGCCCGAATCGGACGCACGATGTCGAGTGCATGGGCAGCGCTGCCAGATGAGCGACGCGACTTGCTCAAACTTCTCTCGCGGTTCTCAATAACGCCAGATCAAGCGAAGCGGCTCTACCAACCCTCCGAAAGGGCCAAGGCCGGGATCGACCTCGATGACCGGGGAATCATTGAGAATCCATACACCGTTTTTGAAGCTGATCGCGAATCAATTGACCCTGTCGCCGTTACAACCGTCGACCGTGGCGTCTTTCCCGCCGACCGCGTCCGCGTCGAACATCCGCTGCCGAACCCCTCCCGTGTAGACGAGCCAGTTGATCCGCGCAGGGTCCGTGCACTCCTCATTGATCAACTCGAAAAGGGAGCCACCGGAGGCGACTCGCTTCGCTCGCAGGAACAGGCCATCCAAGACATTCGGGACCGAGCGCTCGATCCCAGCTGCCCGCTGAGCGTAGACCTTATGGCGGTAAGCGCAGATCACCTTCCGCCAGAAATCGAAACAGTTGCGATGGGAGACGGATCTCCCGCATATCAACTCACTCGCCTGCACGATGCGCGCAAGGCCATCCGGCGACAGATTCAACGACGACGAAAGGGTACGGCGCTCAACGTAACTGCTGACTGGGCCGCAGTCATCGATGCGGAGCTCGGCCCCATGGCGGATGAGGACGATGAAGACGAGGTCGCAGCACGGCGGGAGAAAGCCGCTGCTCTCGAGAGGCTGGCTACTAGCCGAGTATCCGTTCTTGTAGGCGCCGCCGGCACTGGTAAGACGACTCTCTTGCGAGCACTCGCGGGCCTGCCTGAAGTCCAGCAGGGAGGGCTTCTCTTACTCGCGCCGACGGGCAAGGCTCGGGTGCGCATGCAAGATGCGATTGGGCAGCAGGCGATGACGCTTGCTCAGTTCCTTGTTCCCACAGGAAGATATCGTCCCGACGTAGCTCGCTACTGCAGATCCGATCGGGATCGGTACAACGGTGCACGCACTGTGATCGTCGATGAGTCATCGATGATGACTGAAGAAGCTTTAGATGCACTGCTCGATGCGATCGAAGGGTACGAACGACTCATTCTTGTTGGGGACCCGCGGCAACTCCCGCCGATTGGAGTGGGACGACCGTTCGTTGATGTCGTTCAATATCTCCGTGCCGAATGCGAGCCTCTCGGCTTTCCGCGAGTCGGCCCCTCATACGCGGAACTGACGATACCCAGGCGTCAGGTCAGCGGCAACGGCGATCGGGCCGACATCCTTCTCGCTGAGTGGTTCACGGGCGGTGATCCGAGCCCGGGCGCCGACGAGGTGTGGGACGCCCTTGCAAGAGAGGTACCATTCCGCTCCATTGCCTTCCAACGATTCACCACGCCGTCCGACCTTCATGAGAAATTGAAGTCAGCGCTGTCAGAGCAACTCCCCGAGATGTCTAGTGACACTGACTCAATCGGCTTCCACCGTTCCTACGGCGGTGTTGAACAAGGCGGCTACATCTACTTCAACGTCGAATCTGCGAAGAAGCTCGAGTCATGGCAAATCCTTTCGCCCATCCGTGCCGAGGGCGCCGGGGTGGGCGAACTCAACCGCATGATCCACCGCGAGTATCGATCAGACATGCTCGATCTGGCCCGCCGGAAAGGCTACGAACGGAAGATACCGGAACCGGGCGGTCCGCAGGAGATCGTCTACGGCGACAAGGTCATCAACGTCCGCAACACAATCAAACGCTATTTCTTCCCCAAGATCGACGACTGTCTAGAGTATGTCGCCAACGGCGAGATCGGAGTCGTATCAGGGCCGTTTGCGCGCGCGGGGCGCAAACGCCCGCCACTGAACAGACTGAACGTTG
>Ga0306926_10005718_pt1 | contig 13282 bp, 9 predicted proteins | sample flu12Cox44000178_FD_203759 | JGI IMG/M metagenome (GOLD analysis project Ga0306926, IMG submission 203759) | Lab enrichment of tropical soil microbial communities from Luquillo Experimental Forest, Puerto Rico - flux8day.12C.oxic.44.000.178 (v2)... | ecosystem: Environmental > Terrestrial > Soil... | reverse complement strand
ATATTGCGATATTGCCGCGATTGTTTACCTCGTAGAGCAGGGTCCCATTGCCACGTGCCGGTTCGGCCGGCCGCAGCATCAAGAACTCGGCGCCAAAGGTGACGAGCCCGCGCACATCCCGTGACGCCAACGCCAGATCCGCTATTGCCGCATTGGCAGCTGCTTGCGGGTCGAGCGCAAACCAGGCACGACCGCGGATCTTCTCATAGGCACCACTCGCACCAAAAGCGGCACCTTCGGCCACAACGCGACGCTCGAGGATCTCTAGGCGATCGACTGCAGCCTTGGCCACACCGGTCCAGGCTGTGAAGATCAGCAGCAAACATAGAATAAGGTAAAACATCAGCCCCATAATTGCACGCGCGCTGCCGCACAGACGGGTTTTGTCAAAAACCAAGTCGTGTCGCAACCCGTTGTGGCCGGAATTTCCTGCCGTCACCGTCAAGTCGAACGATCCTCAATGCGCCGGCTCTCCACCGGGATCGGTCGCGCTTAACCCCGGGCGGAGAAGAAGAAGAGCTGAACAATTAGGTAGTGCCGTTTAGGAGAGCCCCGCCGATCCCCCAACACAAGGTCGCTGGCCGCCGCTTGGTTTGCTTCAGCACCTGCTCTCGATGATCATCGCCTTGGAGGACGTGCCGAGCTTGCGGATACTTCCGTGCTCTATGGCACAGTGCCCAAACTCGTGACCGTGCAGCAGCGGGAAACTGTCAGGATACCGTCGGCGAACCTGTAAGGTCGGGCAGGAACCGATGGTTCGTAGACTCTCCGCTGGAGGGGACTGGATTCGAACTTCTAGTACGCAGGCGGGGTGAATCTCGTTGTCGTGCCTTTTGACGCGCCCGGTTGCTTGGGACGGGTCGGCAGCCGGCGGAATGACCCGGCCACCGCGATTCGGCGCTCCGAGAGCCGACACCAATCCCGGTTTCCGAGTTAGCCGATCAATATTTGATGCGACGCATCACGTGGGCGTCTTCGTCGTCCCCGTCGCACCCCGCGAAAGGCCATGGTTTTCCTTCGGTGGTTTACATGGCCGTTTAGTGGGATCAACCGCGGTCCGCTTTTTCGATGCAAACGGTTCGGGCCGTCTTATCCCGAGCGCGAGCGCTGCGCGCCATCACCCGATCTGCCCCGGCCCGACCTCCGAAGGGTGGGTTCCTGACCTCGCTCGGCGGTGGAAAACTCCAGCTACGACGATGCCATCACCAGTTCACGTCAGTTCTTCGAGCAGTGCCTTAGCCTCTTTCAGATCGGCGGTATCGAACCCCTCGGTAAACCAGCCATAGACGGGGGCGAGGAGGTCGCGAGGGCCCGCCGGCCTCGCTCGCCCCACAACAGGGCCAGGCTCGCGGCGGCCCGCAGCTCATAGGACTTTGCCTCTTGCCTTCGCGCTACGCACAGCGCCTCTTCGAGGGCGTTTTGGCCCTCTTCAATCCGGTTGAGACCGAACAACGCGATGCCTTCGAGGCGATGAAGCTCTGGCTCCCACCGGCGCTGCCCCGTTTCCTGCTCCTCAAGACCCTCCTTCACCGCCGCAAGAGCCGCCTCGTGCTCGCCCTGCCGGGCTAGCGCTTCGGCCAGCCTGGCTAGGCCGTACGGACGCAACCGAATCGCGCCGGACCGGATAGCAAGCCCCTCACGCAAACAGACCACAGCCTCCCCGAACGCCCCCTGCGCTGTCAGGACGGCACCGCGCAGAATCTCTGGTTCCAGAACGAGCCCTAGTCGTTGTTCGGCGGCGAGCGCCTCGGCCGCCTCGACCCGTTGTAGTGCCAATTCCGGCTCGGCACGATCGAGGTGAAGCAGCGCGTTCATCACCAAGGCTGTTGCCTGGCTGAACGGGTGGCCGATCTGTTCAGCCAATGCCAATGCGTCGCTGCCGTTCACCAAACCCTTCTGGGGATACCCGAGCAGCCAATGTGCCTGGCCACTCATGTAGTGGGCGCAAACGCCCGGGTCGTGCCCGCCATAGAGCCCGCGGTGGAGGCTGTGCCGCTCGGTGTCATAAATCTGGCGCCCGACCTCGCAGTGCTCGCGCGCGGCCACCGGCTCGCCGGCAAACAAACAGGTGGTCCAAGCGCTGTGATGGGCTTGCAGACGCAACCCGTCATCGGCTCCCCGGCCCACCTGCAACAATCTGTCGGACAACGCGCGTGCCGAAAGGATTTGGCCCGAAGCCACAGTGTTCTGCCACATCCCGTAGATCGCCTGAAAAAGCTGGTGCTCGTCGCCGCGCTTCTCGGCAAGCTCGCGGGCGCGGCCATAGGCCTGCGGGACAGAGGGCGAACTCATCCCCTTCACCGTGATGGAAGAGACGCCTAATGCAAGCTGCAGATCGATTTCACAGGCGTCCCGCGCCGGGGTCTCGGGCAACGAGCCCAACAAAGCGAGGCCCCGTTCCAGATGGGCGATCGCTTCGACATGAGCCAGGCGTCCGGCCGCATAGTGACCGGCCTTCAGCCATTGATCGACCGCGCGTTCGGTGTCGCCAGCAGCCGTCAGGTGATGGGCGCGCAGTTCCGGCTGGCGCTCGATAAGATCGGCGAAATGCTCTTCCAGCGCCGCCGCGACGCGCGCGTGCAATTCCTGCCGTCGCCCGCGCAACAGGGTGGAGTAGGCGGCGTCTTGCACCAGTGCATGTTTGAACAAGTAGGAGGCGTGCGGAGCGGTACCGCGGCAAAACAGCAATCCCGCATCGCTGAGCTGACCCAACGCGGCTTGCAGCTCCCTCTCATCACGCTGCGCCACCGGCTCGATCAGTTCGTAGGCAAACTCGCGGCCGAGCACCGCGCCGATTTGGGCAACCTCCTTGGGCGCCGGCCCGAGCCGGTCCAAGCGAGCCATCAATGACGCATGTAACGTCGCCGGCACCGACAGCGCGGCAAGCGATGTCCTCGCCAGCACTGTGGCAACCCGGTTTCCCCGCCCGGCGCTTTCCAGTACCGCCTTGGTCAGCTCCTCGACAAACAGCGGCACCCCGTCGGTGCGCTCAACGATCTCCGCAACGACATCGGCGGTGAGCGCGGCATCGCCGGCCAGCTTTTGTACCAGCGTCGCGCCGTCGCGTTCGCCGAGCCGACTGAGTGCCAAACTCGTGACGTGGGAGCGACCACCCCAGGGCGGCTGAAATTCAGGACGAAACGTGATCACCAGCAGCACTGGCACCCGCCGCGCCCCGTCGACCATCAGATCCAGCAGCTCGCGCGAGGTCGGATCGATCCAGTGGGCGTCCTCGAACACCATCAGCACCGGTCGGTGCCGCGTGTCGGCTTCGAACTGGCTGAGCACCGCCTCGAACAGCTTCTCTCGTTTGCGCTGCGGGCTGAGGTTGAGGTCTGCGGTGGAATTTGGCAACGACAGCAGTTCGCTCAACAGCGCGATATCGTCGTTATCCCGCGTGCCCGGCGCGAGCAGCGCCCGAAGTTTGCCGAGCTTGGCTTCGACTGTGTCGTCGCGGGCGAACCCAGCGGCGCGTTCGAGCTGGACAATGAAGGGATAAAGCGCGCTGTCCTGGTGGTGCGGCGAGGAGAAATAGCGTAAGCGCGTATGGAGTTCGGTTCCGATGTGCTTGGAAACCGCGGCGATGAGACGTGACTTGCCGATACCGGGCTCGCCGGAAATCAGCACCACCCGCCCTTCGCCCGTCTTCGCTTGCTCCCAGCGGCGCAACAGTAGCTCGACTTCCTCGTCGCGTCCGACGAGCGGCGTCTCCTCAGAGCGCAGGGCCTCGAACCGGCTTACCTCGCCGCTTTCACCCAAGACCCGCCAGGCGCATTGCGGTTCGACGAAGCCGGCAAGTTGTTGCGGTCCGAGGTCCTCCAGATCGAACAACTCGCCGATCTGTTGCCGTGTGCTCGCGGCAATCACCAGACTGGCCGGTGTGGCGACCGCTTGCAGCCGCGCCGCGAGATTGGGCGTCTCGCCGACGACCGATTGTTCCTGCGCCGAGCCCTTGCCCATCAGATCGCCGACGACCACCAACCCGGTAGCGATCCCGACGCGCGCTTGGAGTTTGGCGGACGCGATATCGAGGCGACCGACAGCGTAGATCGAGCCCAATCCAGCCCTGACGGCGCGCTCGGCGTCGTCCTCATGGGCTCGCGGATAACCGAAATAGACGAGAACGCCGTCGCCCATATACTTGGCGACAAAGCCATCGAACCCGGCAACGACTTCGGTGACCACGCGATGATAGGCGCCGATCAGCTCCCGCAAATCTTCCGGGTCAAGATGCGTCGAGAGCGCTGTCGAGCCGACGAGATCACAGAACATCACCGTCAGCTGTCGGCGTTCGGCATCGGCGGGAGCCGGTGCATCAGGGGCTGCCGCCGTCACAGCGGCAGCCGGAACCGCAGCGCCGAGCGCGGCAATGGCATCGAGCAGCTTGCGCCGATGGCCGATCGCTACGACGCCGATCTCCTTGAGATCCTCCGATGTCAGCTTCGGCAGCACCTCCCAATCGATCTCGTTGTCGCGAAACTGCGGTTCGTAGCGCTCCAGGCCCAAATTCTGTAGCCACACGGCTACGCTCATGCAGTGATCCTCGGCTCCGAGAGGCGGCAGCCCCATCATCGAAGACGATAGACCTCTGCCCTTTGAGCTACCAGGGGCAGTGCTGAGATAGGCGAAACGGCAGCTGTGCGTCGGGTGACGTGGCTTCAGGCAGTAGTGACCGCTTTTTAGTCGGCTGTGAAGGGCGACTTCGGGCGTCTGCCCCGGGCCCTGGACGATCGCATAGAGCCCGCCGGACATCATAGCATGGTGCCCCGCAGGCCTCTCGAGCAGGAGCCGATCATCAGGTCTAGTTAGTTAGGCAGCCCTGGCTACGCCGCCCATGAGCCGGTCGGCGCCGCCGCGATCAGGGCGCTCGTCACGGAGTAGATGAACAACAGCAGCAATGGTGAACCTGAGGTCATCGCATGTCTCCCGTTTTAAAGCGCATTCTCCAGATGCGTGTGATCTTGCTGTCTCGGTTTGCTGCTCCTGGCAATCTTCAAGCTCGCCTGATCAGCGGTGAGCAACTCGGTATCGCCTTAGCAATTCGCCTGCCGGATACATGCGCTATTGGTGTGCGGCGACAATACGTGCGACCACGTATGCGAAGGGATACGGTGGCCGAGGCCACCATCGGGCAAGACTGTCCGCCCGACACGATCTCCTCTCCACGTCGTTTCCGGCAATACGCCGGGCATGCCCTATCTGACTTGGGTCATGAGCAAGTTCCTGGGTCTGGGCTTCCTGCTCGAAGAGGTCGTCACGATGGCGACGGTCAACCCCGCCAGGGTCATCAACCGCCGGCCGAAGCTCGGCACCCTGCAGCAGATTGACCGCGCCCGCGTACTGGAAGTTCGAATCCATCTCGCTGGAGGGAGATGGATTCGAACCATTGGTCCCGCAGCGAGAATGGACTGGCCTCCCATCATGCATTTGAACTCGCGCCTCGACGCTCTGCGCGCGCCGCGTACCGTCAGCTCTGTGGAGTCTTCGGCCGATCCCGAGACCTCCGGTTCCGTACAGAAGTTCGCTCGACTCTCCGCTGGAGGGAGATGGATTCGAACTTTCGGTTCCCGGACGCGCCATCAGGCCGTTCGGCCGAGTCGAGGACGTTTTCCAGTGATCGGGAGTTCGCCCCATTGGCCTGGCGGGACCGGGATTTCGAACGTCGGCCCCTAGCAAGGTGGATCTCTGCGTTAGAACGCGGAATCGGAGCAGTCATGGAGGTAACGAAATGGCTGAAGCCTTCGAATAGCGGTCACGATTTGGTGACCGCGCGAGTGTGGCCCTCCAGCCTACCCTCTCCGCCGGTGAGGGGATATAGTGATCTCTATATCGAGCGACGAATTTTACCACCTTACGGCTTGGGGTGGATCGGGGTCAGCGATCCACCTGCGGCGGGTCCGGCCGGTAGCGAATAGCGCCTTAAGCGACTTGTCCACACACTCCTGGTTCTTAACCAAGGGGTAGGCCCCTGTCCGGTCATTTAAGGGGCCGCTTCACCGCGCGTTGGCTGCCAGGGCCCCAGCCGCATTCAATGAAATCGAACTGTGAACCACCTCACACCCCTCGTCAGATTCTTCGACGATACTACGAGTGTGGGTGCCGCGCATTTGGAACATGCCGGTTACCTAGACGAGGCCTCTGTAGGAGCCTGACGATGACAGTTCACAAGCTCTTCGCGCCACGCCGGGTCGGCGTATGTGGAAGTTCGAGGGGTCTGCCGGAGGAGGCGGTTCCTTTCTGCCAAGGTGTGGGCGCTCGGCTCGCACATGAGCCGCATGTCGTGATCGTCAGCGGTGGCGCTAAGAGGCGACCGGGTACTGCCGAAGACGATTTAGCTGCCGACTGGTACATCGTAAGTGCCGCCGAGCGCGACTTGCCGCCAGATATGGTCACTGAACGGATAGAGACGGTATTAAGCGATGTGAGGGGCACGACAGAGCATTTTTATATAGGTTCTTCGAGACGCGCTCGCGGCAAGACAAGCCAGGCGCGGCGCTTCGCCTTCGTCCGAAGCATTGATGCTCTTTTCGCCGTCGGAGGAGGCAGCGGCACCGCGCAGGAGCTGGCATTAGCGACCGAGCTGAGTATACCCGTTCTGCCGGCGCCGCTATTTGGTGGCGCTGCTAAAGAGGTATGGGCGGCCTACAGAAACGAGCTCTTGAAGGACCTGCGGATCGACGAGGCGACAGCGGGACGCTGGGAGGAATCGGGTCAGGCGAATTCGGAGCAGCTCCGGAAGCTGGCTTTCGAAATGGTGAAGGCTTTGCTGGACAGCCTGCCGCGGCACTGCTTTGTCATTATGCCATTTGCAGAAGATTTCACTGGGCTTTATGATTTCGTAATCGAGCCGGCGATCCGAAACGCGGGCCATGAGCCGATTCGGCTAGATCGCGCCGCAGTACCCGGAGACGTTGGGAGGCAAATCCACGACGGCATCAGAGCCTGCGACTATGCCATCGCCGTCCTAGATGGACTCCGCGCCAATGTTCTGTACGAACTCGGACTGGCGCACGGCCGCGGCAAGCCTACTATACTGATAAACCGTATCGGCGCTTTGACCGACCATGATTTCTTGCCATTCGATCTCTCAATGCAGCAGCGTCTGGAATATCACGCGCTCGAAGCAAGTCTTGTGAAACGGCTGCAAGCTGCAATCGAGTCGATGCCGAATCATCAGGCAGTTATGGCCAGGACGGGGTAAACCGACCGCTGTGACTGTCAGATGTGGCTGAGGGAAAGCATGCGTCCCGCAGCTCGTGGAGTCCGGTTCCGCGATGCGCTCTCGTCGCGAACAGCGCGGCCCTAGTCGCGCCGCTTGATTCGGCGGTGAGCAGGTCCGGACAAGCAGCAGCTGGGGCTCTGCCGCTTAGAGGAACCAAAAGTTCGCAGACTCTCCCGGTGGAGGGGACTGGATTCGAACTTCTAATACGCGGGCGCAGTGAAGCTGGTTGTCTGAGGCCCGGACATACCGGCTTTCCGATACCACGCGCGCATGTTTGGCGCCCGCGGCGGCGAAGAGCACTGCTTCACTCGCCTCGCTCGACACGTGGATCGCCGGCGCGCGGGAGGGATTTCGGAAGCGTTCGGCGTTCAGCAGCCCCAAACCAGGACGCTCGCCCGCGCAGACAATCACCAGCGCCCGATGCTCGGCGCTACGACGCAGCTTCTCGTATTCCCCCGTATAAACCGATCGCGGCGACAGCTTGGCGACGAGAATGCCGTCCTCGTGGCCGCTCAACGTAAGTGCGCCGGCCAAGCCGTTGGCGCCGGTAGCCGGAGCGTCGAACACGGGCACCCCCGAGATGCGTTCGCCGTCAAGCTCGAGGTAGCAGTCGACCGGATCCAGCCGATCCAGTACAAACATCTCGCTGGCCACTTCGACGCCAAGGCCAGCCGCTTCGTCTGCGAGCCAACGCGCGCCAGCCTCGTCGCCGGCGGTCCCGGTGCGGTGGACGCCCTGCGAATCCCACGCGGTCAGCCAGGTAACCGCCCGTGCCCTGGCCTCGTCAAAAGGATGGGGCGATCGCCGCATGCATCCGCTCCAGCTATGGTGCCTGGTGATAATAGCAGCACATCCTTCGGCAACGAGGCAATCTCAGGCCGGGCTGGCGGGAGGGCCGTAGTGAAGTCAAAAGGAGGCAAATGCTCGTTGGCCAGCTTGCGTTCATGTTAGCCGCCGTGTTTACAGGAGCGGCGATCTATATCAACATCGTCGAGCAGCCGGCGCGCCTTCAACTTGACGATCACTCGCTCCTCACCGAGTGGAAGCCAGCCTACAAGCGGGGCTACATCACGCAGGCAAGCCTCGTCGTCGTTGGCGGCGTCCTAGGGCTCGTCGCTTTTCTCAGCACTCTCGATTGGCGCTGGCTCCTTGGAGCCGTCGTTCTGCTCGCAAATTGGCCCTGTACGATCTACGTGATCATGCCGACCAACCGTCGCCTCATGGACACGCCCCCGGAAGACGCCACGGTCGAAACGCGCCAAATGATCAGGCAGTGGGGCATTCTTCATGCTGCGCGAAGCGCCCTCGGGCTCTTGGCGACCCTGATGTTTCTGTGGGCTCAGCGATAAAAGCTACGGACCTCGATCGTAATCTCGTCTCCGAAATCGACAATGGTCGTCAGCGGGGTGCGGATGTCGGCCGAGAAGAGGTTGTCTAACCCGGTTCGGGTGGGCCGCCCGGCGGCACACTACCGGCACACTCCCAGGCTCTAATTTATTGGTTTATTGCCGTCCCCTACCGGGGCGCTATTTTCTAGTAAATTCAACGCACTACTGAAGAGTGAGGAACTTTCTTCTTTCCGCAGTTTCTCGGGATTTCCCGAATGAGTTCCTCACCGATGTTGCTCACGCGTCGCGCAATCGATGCCGCAATTGAGGCGCTGCAGCGCGCCGGCATCTTGCGATTCCCATGACCGTCACCTTCCCTTGGGCACGCTCCGGCGTCGAATGGGGCGCGGTGAATGGGAGCGGGCCTGATGAGCTGCGCACCGGGCGTTGAGGATTCGCAAGCCATGACGCATAGGCGGATCGCCGCGCCGCCCTGATGCGGCGATTGTCGACTCGCGGAACCGGCGCGAAGCGGCCGAGCCCGACATATCGACCCGGCGGCTGATCCCAATAGCCCATGACGACGCCGGTGCGGAGCCCGATCGGCAGGTCGAGGCGCTGCATTGCAACGAGCCGGCCTCTTGCGAGAGCGGTGAGCCGGAGATTTTCAAACGCCGCCCTGAATAGGCCTTGCGCGACGGGTAAGATGTTACGCCGTACCCGCGCGCGGCCATGGCGCGAACCTGGCCGATTACGCGGCCCGCAAACAGGCCATTACCGACAGCGCTGCATCGACGGCAGCAAGAGAGGGAAGCCGCCATTACCGTGCGGCCATTCCGGTAGGGTGCTAGGGATTTGTAGGCTGACGCACGTGGTTGGAGGTTGCCGTTTGTTGTACCAGACGGCGGCTGCTCGATGCGCCGACATCGACCGTCAGCGATCGAACACGCCTCACCTTGGGCCTGACACTGCCGCGGCCATCGTCTCGATCACGCTCCTCGGCTGGCGGCGGCCTGGCCGGTAGTGGTTTGGCGCTGGTGCGGTTGGGAAAATTCGCTCGGATCCCACGGAGCATCGCGACGGCAACGGATAGCGATCGTTTCGATGATCATGTTGTAGAGCTCCCGTAGGATCGCTGCGGGCTCCGAAGTCGGCACAATTGCAACAGGACGATGGCCCGGGGGGTTTAGTCGCTTGCCTTTGCTGCCGGGGTTAGGGGAACGGGGGGGTGTTTTTTCGTCCCCGCTTGCGCCGCGACACGTGCTGCCCTCTGTTGAGCTGCCGTTCCCTGATAGGCCAGGAGCTCCACATCGGGATTTTTCGCGGCGAAGACCGCCGCACCCATTTCCATGTGGCTTCTGAATCTCACTAATCGCTGCTCATCGACATGTCGGCTAATCGTTCGAAGGCTTTCGAGATCGCGCATCACCTTGCCCGACGCCGAATGCAAAACCTTGTTGAGGAGAAAGTGAGCGTCGAACGTGCCATGCGTAAAGGTCTGCTGCCTGTAACGGCAGAAACTGCTTGTCATTTGCAAAGACGGGCCGCTCGCCGAGTTTGAAGTCGGGCCGGCCTTGCGCCGGATTGGCTTCGACCAGCTCCTTCAGGATGTCCCACATCGTTACAGCGTCCTGACCGATCTTCCCTTGCTCATCGAAGATGAAGTCGCAGGGCGGGTGAATATCATAGGTGAGGAATACCGACGCCGTCGCAACGACGATGTGTTGAAAAGCGATGGCGTAAGGCTTGTTGATAGTCGACGTGCGTTGAGGAACGGCGAGGCTCCGGGCGTATTTGACAAAGGCCACCTTATCGACCGAGCAGTTCACCTTGAGCTCGGCATACCGGACTATAATACCGGTCAGTATTTCTAGCTTCGCGTCACGTTTGGCCTCGGTCCAGCCGAGCCGCCGGGCGAATTGGCCTTTTGCGCTGAGATTGGCGGCTTCCGCCATCTTAAAATACTCGATTGAGGGCGGGTCATCGAGCGCGCTGCGCCACTCCTTCGAGAAATCCACCCATCTTTCCGCGCTGCTGATAAAGCCGCCGAGAACAAAGACTGGATCGCCGGGCGCGTCACCCTCGCCGCTGTCATCGATGAAACCTTGAACGGCCATCATCCGCCAGGCCTCATATAACGGCGCGCCTGTCGGCGCTGCCCCTCACCTTGCGGCCCGGTTGGTCCAACTCTGGGGTCTCCCGCCGCAACAAACACTGTGCTCAGATGAGCGCGGATCCCGTAACATGGGGAAGAGTGATTGAGTATCCGTTAGTACCCAAGCTCAATCAGTGAGACGCGCAGTTTGGGCCGACCGCGGCCTTCGGGAGGCAGGGCCGGAGGTTCAAATCCCCTCACTCCGACCATCGCAACTCTCTGAAATTCTTTGTCAATTATGTGACCCGCGGGCAACCTGAAATGGCAGCGGGGAGCGGAACCGTGCAGGAACTGGCAGCTTGGTTTGGCACGTTTTTGCCACGCGGCACAGTGGCGTTTCCGATTCGTCCCGCGGGTTTGAATATCGGCAAACCGGCTTCGCAAATTTCGCGTCGGCTCGTTGTTGCTCTCAATTTTGTCGATGCCAAACGAGAAGCTGCAACCGTCGCGCGGCGGCTCGATTGAAAAAGTCGCGTAGCCCGCTTTCTGGAAACTCACGCCGTCGCGGGCTGTGCTGTGGCATAAATCTGCCATGCCGAAGCGTAAATCAGTCAAGGACTTCAGGTCGTCAAGGGAGTTGCTCCCGGATAAAGCTTTCGTGTGGGTCACAGGAAATCGGTCGCGACCAACTGATCTTGTCCGCAAGCGAGTTTGGCGCGAGATAATGCATCTTCCTGACGATGTAGCACTGACAACTTCTAACCACCACGGTAAGCAGCTGCGGACCCTCTGCACGCTTTGGGTTGCTTGGCTTGAAGCGATCGGAGAGGATCAAGACGCACTTTTTGGCGCCATGCTCGACGTGGCCGATTGCCTTCAATCGAGTACGTTTGATGCATTGCACGGTTATTACCGATCGGCTCTCTCGAATTTACGCGCCGCCCTTGATGTCGTCGCCATCGGCACGGTCGGAAATCTGAGGCCGGCCGATCCGGTGTACGCGATGTGGAAAGCCAGCAATGCGCGGCTCGTGTTTCCGCGGGCGCAGCTTCGGCGGTTTACGAGCGAACCAGTTAGCTCGCTCCTCTTCAAGCAGAACGGGTGGATCGACGATCTCTATGACGAATTGTCCAGCTATACCCATTCGCGACCGGACGCTAGCGACGGCACGATGTGGGAAAGCAATGGTCCGGTCTATCAGACGTCTGCCTTTCGAAAAGTTTTCGGATCACAAATCGCGACATACGCTGCTTGCTATCACATGGTCAAAGTCGGCAGACCGAAATTTATGCTTCCCAAAAAATCCGAGGCCATTTTCTTACCCCCGTTCGCCTCTGAGGAAGGTCAACAAATGTATAGGACTGTGTTTGGGCTCTAAGACTTAAATTGTGCGCGTAAGCGCGATTTATGGAAAATTCACGTCAGGCGCCTCTTGAGTTCGAACGACAGCAATGGGTGGTGAGCGGTCCTTCGCCGCAACGCATCGGAGTGACGAGGATGACGCCGTAAGCTGCCATTCCGCCGGGCCGATCACAACGGCGTGGTTCGACCTAGGGAGAGTTGAGAGACAGCGCAGGGTTGGCCACCGTCTGCGGACGTGATGATAATGGTACACGAAAATAATCGACAGATTACTTATCGAGCCAGACGTCCTCCATGCGCGTACTGTCGTCGCTGCTGTTGACCATAATGGTTAGCCCCCTCACATGGGGCTGCCAGCAGCTGGCGCTCCGATTGTAAAAGATGATGGGGCGGGCGACATCCTCCGCCAATATCCGTTCGATCTTCCACACCAGCTGCTTGCGTTTCTCCAGGTCGCCCTCGATCGATTGCTGCTCGATCAGCCTGTCTACCTCCGGATTGCAGTAACCGTCATAATTCAACTCGGCACCGCACCCGTAGCTCAGGTAGAGGTTCTGGTCTGGGTCGGGCCCGCTGCCCGACTGGTTGGCGGTGACGATGTAGTCCTTGCGCATACGCTTGGCGAGCCAGCTGCCGCTCTCGACCGTTTCCAGCTCGCCATCAATGTACACCTCCTTCAGCTGGTCAATCAGGATCACCGCAGCATCGCGAAAGAACGGGAGGTCGCGCGTCGATACCCTAACGTTCAGCGGCCTGCGGGGCCCGTAGCCGAGCTTCTCCATGATGCCGCGGGCTTCCCGGCGGTTTTTCTGGACATCGGGACCATAGCCGGGTAGAGCGCGCAGGATTTCCGGGGGCATTCCCCATAGCCCTTCTGGTAGGGGCTGCATGACCCCGCCGACATCGCCCTTGCCCTCGCTGATGATGTCGATAAACGCTTGGCGGTCCAAGCTGAGCGCCATCGCCCGCCGCAGATCGGAATTGTCGAAGGGCGGCTTGTCTCGGTTGACAAGCAGATTGCGGTTGATGCCGCTCGGCGCCAGCTCACAGATCGCCTGCGGCATCTGGATCTTCAGATCTTTGAGCAACGGGATCTGGAGGATATGCGGAAAAGTCATGTCAAACTTGCCGGCAGCGAACGCCAATATCGCCGTCGACGTATTTTTTATGATCGTATATTCGATGCCGTTGAGAAAAGGCCGATCCTTCTTCCAGTAATTCGAATTTCGCGTCACCTTAATTGACTCGTTCGGCTTGAATTCGACGAATTTGAAC
>Ga0306926_10005716_pt1 | contig 13283 bp, 14 predicted proteins | sample flu12Cox44000178_FD_203759 | JGI IMG/M metagenome (GOLD analysis project Ga0306926, IMG submission 203759) | Lab enrichment of tropical soil microbial communities from Luquillo Experimental Forest, Puerto Rico - flux8day.12C.oxic.44.000.178 (v2)... | ecosystem: Environmental > Terrestrial >... | reverse complement strand
TGCGACTCAATAATGCCCAAAAATCATGTAACAAACCACTATCTCTCCTTCCAGGATTGTTATACATCCCAGCGACAGAGCGCTCCGCTGCAATTTAGAATCATTTCCGACGACCATGAGCACCCCACCACCACCAGAAATGGCCCAGCCCGTCAAACGGGAAGACTGGGAGAACCCGGAAATTCAGCGCATCGGCACCGAGCCCGAACGCGCAACCTTTTTTTCCTTTCCCGATCGTGAGAGTGCGATGCGTGGTGAACCGTTCGGATCGAGTTGGATAGTCTCTTTGCATGGAATGTGGTCGTTCCAGTGGTCGCCCGATCCATGGAGCAGTCCGTCCGGCTTCTATCGGCGCGATTTTGATGCGTCGCAGTGGAGCCTGCTGAAGGTTCCTTCCAACTGGCAACTCGAAGGCTACGGGCTTCCCCTCTACACCAACAAAAGGTATCCCTTTCTGAAGGATCCCCCGCGTGTGACAAAGGCACCCCCCGTGGAGTTCACAAGTTATCGCTGGCGGAATCAGGTAGGATCCTACCGGCGCACATTTCAGCTGCCGGATACCTGGGCAGACCGGTTGACGTTTCTCCACTTTGACGGAGTCGATAGTGCTTACAAAATATGGGTGAACGAGCACGAGGTTGGATTCGCTAAAGACAGCCGTACTCCTGCGGATTTTGACATCACGCAGTATCTGGTCCCTGGAGAGAATCTCCTTGCCGTCGAGGTCTTTCAATATTCGGACGGCAGCTATTTAGAGGATCAAGATAAGTGGCGCCTGAGTGGTATCTTCCGAGAGGTTTACCTGTGGTCCGCGAACGCCCTTTATCTTCGTGATCTGGAAGTGAAGGCGGATCTCGATGCGGATTACGTCGATGGAATCTTTGAGGTCAAAGCAACGCTCCGCAATACAGCGGATAGCGAGCAGAAAGTCCAAGTGAAGTTGGAGCTTTTGAGCTCAGAGGCGAACGCTGCTCTGTATGAGGAGGTCGTTGAGGTCATGGTGAACGCGCGTGAGGAGAGCGTGGCCCGATGCGCGAGGTGCCTGCCGCATGTCGCCAAGTGGTCGGCCGAATCCCCTGCCCTCTATCTGCTGGTGGTCGCGCTCCATGATTCGAGCAAGAACCTCACGGAAATCACTGCGATCCGTTTCGGCTTCCGCAAGGTGGAAATCCGAGACCGGCAGTTGCACGTTAATGGGCAGGCCATCTACATCAAAGGAGTTAACCGGAACGAATTCTTGCCTGAAACCGGATACGTTGTCACCAGGGAATCGATGATTCGCGACCTCGAACTGATGAAGCAAAACAACGTCAATACCGTTCGAACGAGTCATTATCCCAACTGCCCCCTATGGTATGACCTGTGTGACCGCTACGGGATGTACGTGATCGGCGAAGCAAACGTGGAGGCCCACGGAATGGGAGCCTTCTCGAATCACATATTGCTTCACGATCCAAGCTGGAGAGAAGCTATCATCGGCCGCCAGCGGCGGATGGTTGAAAGGGACAAGAATCATCCGTGCGTAATTGTGTGGTCGCTGGGAAATGAGTCCGGCAACGGCCCTCACCTGGTTTCCGCCTATAAGTGGATCAAAGAGCGGGATCCCTCGCGTCCAGTGCAGTACGAGGGGGCCCTCCGGGCGTCGAACACCGACATTTACTGCCCGATGTACGCTTTCCCAGCCGACCTGGAAAGCTATGCGAAAGACCCTGCTGCAGACCGTCCACTGATCCTCACCGAGTACGCTCACGCTATGGGTAACAGCGTGGGAAATCTTCAGGACTATTGGGACACCATAGAAAAGTATCCTTTGCTGCAGGGAGGATGCATCTGGGAATGGTGCGATCTTTCCATTGCGAGACCCCTGCCAAAGGGATCCGGACGCTACTTCGCCTACGGTGGAGATTTTGGTGATTTTCCCAACGATGGAAGCTTCTGTTGTGATGGCCTGGTGCAGCCGGATCGGCGGCCAAACCCCCATCTCCACGAAGTGAAAAAAGTTTACCAGAATGTGAAGGTCACCGGCATTGATCTCCCATCCGGCAGAGTCCGCATTCACAATGGTTTTAACTTCACAAATCTCAGGGAATTCGAAATCAAATGGGAATTGCGAAGAGACGGCGCAATTGCTTACGCGGGCTCTCTTGGCACTATTGATCTCGGCCCTGCAGAATCATGCGAGCTGACAATTCCGTTGCCGCAACATTGGTCTTCGGAGACCGGCGAATGGCTCTTGATCGTATCGCTGGTCCTTGGAACCGCCACGGCCTGGGCACAGCACGGTCACGAGATCGCATGGGAGCAGTTTCTTCTTGAAGGAAAGCGTGTATCGGCGGCTTCTTCGGAACGCCGTTCGCCAACGCCGTCCGAGGGTCCCCTTTTGCAACATACCGGTGAAAGCTACCTCATAGTCGGCCCTGGGTGGGAAGTCTCGTTCAATCGAAACAGAGGCGCGCTGATATCCTTGGTTAATAGAGGCCGCGAATTGCTTCGTAGACCTTTGGAGCCGAATGTGTGGCGCATACCGAACGACAATCAGATCCGCAACGGATATCAGGAGATTTACGCGCCTTGGCGCGATGCCGTGGCCCGCCGGAGAACCCTTGGGATGTCGGCGGTCGCGGACAAAGGTTCTGTTCTTGTGCATGTTCGCGCAGAGTTTCCCACGCTGGGGCATTACGAACTTAAATACCGTATCGGCTCAGAGGGATCGATAAGGATTGAAGTAAGTTTCCAGCCGTTTTCCAGTTCTACACCGCCGCTTCCGCGGCTGGGACTCATCGCAGGACTAGCTGGAGATTTGCAGCGCGCAGCCTGGTATGGACGGGGACCGCACGAAACGCACTGGGATCGAAAGACCGGCGCCAAGATAGGGCTCTATGAATCATCTGTAGGTGGGTTGCATCATCCCTATCTGTTCCCGCAACTGAATGGCAATCGCACCGACGTGCGGTGGGTACAGCTGACGGACTCCGTCGGAGCCGGAATTCGGTTTACAGCCGACACGGTCTTGCAATTCACCGCCCATGATTACACGGACGAAGATCTAGAGAACGCCAAGCATGACCACGAGATCGTGCACCGAGATTTCATCGAATTGCAGCTTGACCATCAGCAGATGGGAATCGGCGGCGACAACAGCTGGGGAGCTGAGGTGCACGAAGAGTATTGGGTAAAGGCAAAGCCATATAGCTACGCAATTACGCTCCGGACAATCGGCTAACCCGCAACAATCATGCGCGGTGTGAGGCGATACGCTCATTGCGGGTTAGAGAGCTCTTAAACAGCCGCTTCGCGTCCGTTTAAGAGCGTGTTTTGGAGATCAAGCAGTGGATACGCACTGTCGCAATTTTCTTTCCAAAATTGCAGCAGAAGCGCCTTCGATGCGGGGACGGATCTGTTTCACGAGCACCCGGTATTTGACAAAGTAGCGCGAGAATGTGCACATTGTGCACATGAAGGAAATATCGATTCGCGATCTGCATCTCAAAACTGGGGAATGGGTCCGAAGGGTTGGTTTAGAACGGAAGATTATCGTTACCGAGCGAGGCGAGCCAGTTGCTACGCTTATACCGTTCGAACCGCCTCACAGGGGGACGCCGTTCCTCAAGAGGAAATTGGTACGCGGATTTGCCGCCCTACCGGCCATCGAACACGATTCGACGCAGGATATCTCGATTGATCGTGACCGAGCATGATCTACTTCGACACCAGCTATGTCGCAAAGTGCTACTTGAATGAAACCGGAAGCAGTGCGGTGCGTCGCCTAGCACAGTCTGAGCCCGCGTTAGCCTGTTCAGTGTATGGACATATTGAAGTGGCGAGTACCTTTCTCCGAAATTTGCGAAAAGGATTGCTGACCGAGGCGCATTTTAAGGTCGTGATGCGTCAGTTTGAAAGCGATGACCGGAATGGAGTCTGGATTTGGTTACCTTTGACTGCCGATCTGTGTCGAAAGGCAGCCGATCGCATCAAGGCGCTTCCGGCAGCAACATTTATTCGCGCCGGTGACGCCCTGCATCTAACCTCCGCTGCGGAAAATGGCCTTACCGAGATCTATAGTAGTGATCGGCATCTACAGACAGCAGCTTCACTGTTCGGATTAAAAGCTGTGAACGTAATTCGGTGAGGGGAATTTGCAGCAGCGGTCGGCTGTATGGTGGACTCGTGCCGCACCTGCGCAAGCTGCCAGGCGGGCGACGAGCAATTCTGCGAGCATTTCCCTATCCTCACTTATAACGGCGAAGACAAGCACTTAGGCGGTGTTACGTACGGCGGCTACTCCGAAAGCATCGTAGTCGACGAAAACTTCGTGCTGAAGGTCTCGGAAAACCTGAATCTGGCGACGGTGGCGCCACTGCTATGCGCAGGGATCACGACTTATTCGCCGCTCCGTCATTGGAAGGTAAGCAAGGGCCAAAAGGTCGGCATCGTCGAGGAAAGAATCCTGGCACTGGAGTTTGGACGTTTTCTTGCGACCGCAGAGCGGTCTAACAGAATAGCCCAGGCCGCCGTCGCTGAAGCTATGGCGCCCCTCGTGTTGTGGTAGGTGACGCCGAAAAGCCAGCCGCGACGTAGGCTTTGCGAAGTCGGGCGCTTCAGCCCTGGGTGAAGTGAGATAAAGCGACCCGCCCTGAAAGGGCGTCCGACCCTCAGGAGCTTCAATCCCAAACATAGCGTTCGTCGAAGGCGACCACCTGTGACGTTTAAAAATCTCACGAATCTCTTCCTGGCGGCTAATTTTCATGTAGCAACACCCTGTTATCTTGTTATTGTCAATGCGAATCCAACCCATTTCGTCGTCGTGGTGGTGTACCGCTGCGTACCACAGACCTACCTGGATATCGGACGCCCCTTCAGGGCGCATCGTCTTTTGACGTCTACCCAGGGCTAAAGCCACTGGGCTAATCTGTTAGACCGCTTCGCGGTCTTGGAGCCAGGAAAGAATCCTGGCAACAACACATGAATTGTTCGGGTTGTGGCGCAGCATCGCCGAAGTGAGCGGGGATCCGGCTATCGGGCTTAAAATTGGAAGCGAGCAACGTATGGAGCGCTACGATCCAATCGGAATTGCGGCGCTCTACGCCCGATCCTTCCGGGATGCTCTCCAGCGCCTGGCGCGTTACAAGCAACTGACCTGTCCGGAAGAGATCCGTCTCATGTACCAGGGGGATGAATGCGCGGTGCAGTTCCAGTGGCTTCTGGCCAGGGAATCCGAGCCGGCTGTGCTTATCGACGTCTGCTTTGCGTGGATCGTGGCAATTGGTCGTCGCGGCACGGGGGTTCCGCTCACGCCTCTGCGGCTGGAGTTGGCGCGACCGGCACGCGAAATCTCACGCATCGACAATGACTTTGCAAAGCTTTGGTCGCAGCGACGAAGAGCAATCTCTCACGTCGCTAGAAATCCGCCGTCTATGGGGAGAGCCAGTCCGTTGAGCATCGCTGCGGCATCAGTTAGCAAAAAGCAAACCACCGACGCTATATCCTCACACTCCGCAAATCTACCCAACGGAATTCGCTGAAGCATCGGTCCTCCTTTTTCAGGATCGCTCCACGCACGTCTTCCCATTTCGGTCAATACGACCGTGGGATTGACCGAGTTGACGCGGATGCCATACTTCCCGAGCTCAACGGCCATCACTTTGGTCAACTGGTCCAGTCCAGCCTTGGAAGCGCAATAGGCAGCATGTCTGTCGAGCGCCTGAAACGCCGCCATACTGGAAACGTTCACGATCGACCCTTGAACACCGCGCACGATCATTTGCGCGGCGACCACCTGTGAAATGATAGCTACCGACCTCAAATTCACCGCCAGCGTCAGATCCCAGGACTCTACGGTGGATGTTAGGAAAGGTTCCAGAATTGCTATGCCAGCGTTGTTCACGAGAAGATCCACTTCCCCCGCCGCCTCTGCTGCTCGTTTTGCGGATACGGGATCAGCGAGGTCTGCGATGATTGTCTCGCAGCTGGTCTCTTCCTTAAGACTCTGTAGATCCTTTTCGGTTCTGCTGAGAGCTGTAACCCGCGCATTAAAGCGAGTCAGCATATGGACAATCTCTCTGCCGATGCCCTTTCCGGCACCCGTGACGAGCGCACGCCGCTTCTTGAAGTCGATTTGCTGAACGATAGGATCGAGTTTCATTGGATAGAGGAAAAATGGATTATTTGGAACTGAATATGATCGAAAAACATTGTGATTCGTTTCACGCATTGAAGAACATCGATCTTCAGATTGGAAAGAAAGAATTCGTCGTATTTGTCGGACCTTCAGGATGCGGGAAAAGTACGCTCCACCGGGCATCGTGGACTTTGACCACAGCGAGGCAGTCAATGCGCTCGCCCAAGGTCAAGTTGCGATGATCACCGAGTGGTCCGCGTTTTATCAGACCCTGCCTCGACCCGAAGACTTAAAAAATCGTCCATTCGCTTGGAATTGCATGATCTGGAGGGGCGGCGTTACTGAACCTCATGGACCATTCCCTCACTCATCTTCTCGTTCATGCGATCTTTTCCACCAAGGATCGCCGGCCGTTCCTGCGTTCCGAGGAGATTCGCAACGAGATCCATGCCTACATCAAAGCGCCTCGAAGGAGCGGACGCCCTTTCAGAGCGCGTCGCTTGATGTCACCTTACCCAGGGCTAAAGCACCCGACTTCGCGTGATCATCACATCAAAACTTGCTGATGTTTGTGTTTTTTTGAGATTGTTGTCTTGGAGTTGTCAGCCAAATAGTTGAGGCTGCGGGATCGTCACACCGAACCTGGAGTAGTTCCGAAGTATGAAAGCCAAAACAGAAAAGAAAACCTACTCTTCCGGGGCATGGTTCTTCCTCGCTCCGGCGGTGATTGTATTGCTCTTTGTCGGGATTTTTCCCCTGCTCTTTGCGGTATGGAACTCGCTGCACCAGTTTATCCTGCCGAAAGTCCATTCGCAGGGAAGTTTCCTGGGAATCTGGCCGCTTTTCGACGCGCCGTTTAACTGGTTCGGAAACTACCTGGCGCTTCTCACAGACCAATCTTTCCGGGAGGCGCTTTTCCGAACATTGATCTTTCTAATTATCAACTTGCCGATTCAATTGGTGCTCGGGATGGCGATTGCGTTGCTCCTGCATAAACCTGGTAATGAGTTGATGAAAAAGATCGGCCGGGTTTCGCTGGTCATTCCTTTGGCCACCACCTTCGCTGTGGTAGGACTGATGGGCCGGCTGATGTTCAATCTCGACTTTGGGGTGTTGAACTATTTCTGGAGCTTAATCTTCGGACATAAGATTGATTGGCTTGCCGATCCGAACCTCGCCTTCGTTTCTATCTCGATTATGGAAGACTGGCAGTGGACTCCTTTCTGCGCCCTTATCTTGTTTTCAAGCCTGACAATGGTGCCGGTCGAAATTGAAGAAGCGGCTCGCCTCGAAACAGAGAAATGGTGGCACGTACTCTGGAAAGTACAACTACCGTTCATGTTACCCGGTATAACTGTTATCCTGATCCTACGAACTGCGGATATCCTTAAACTATTTGACGTTGTCTACACAATGACTCGCGGTGGACCGGGTTCGGCCACTGAACTCATCAGCGTGTTTGTGCAACGCATCGGCTTTCGAGTATTCGACCAGGGAATGGCTTCGGCACAGGCGGTTGTGATGCTAATCATCGCCACCATTCTATCTCGTCTTTATGTAAAGTACGTTTATAAGGAGATTTGAAAGACCATGACAACCAGCGAACCTAAAGAGAGAAAAGGCCTGCAACTTGACGGGATCCTGCATTTCCTGGCCCTGCTTTTGGTAGTGGTCGTTTGCGTTTTTCCATTTTACTGGATGGTGACGGCGTCGTTCAAACAGCAGGCGGCAATCCTCGCTCCGACTCCCCAATTCTTTTTTCAGCCTACGCTGCAGAATTATGTGAATGCCTTCACCAAGTTTGACATTCTCAAGAGCCTGCAGAACTCCTTATTTGTCGCTTTGGTAACAGTGTTGCTTTCGCTGGCGCTCGGAACGCCGGCGGCTTACGCAATTGCCCGGTTTGAGTTCAAAGGCAAAAAGGGCATCTGGTTTTGGTTTATCGCGAACCGGATGCTCAGTCCGATCGTGGTCGCGCTTCCCTTTTTTCTCATCGCCCGCAACTTCCATCTCCTGGACACGACCTGGGCTTTGATTCTGATTTACCTTACGTTCAACGTACCGATTGTCGTGTGGATCTGTGCTGACCAGTTTCGCAATATTCCTAAGGAATTGGACGAGGCGGCGACACTTGAAGGCTACAACTCCTTTGCGATCTTCTGGAAGATCGCGTTGCCGCTTGCGGCCCCTGCGCTGGCGGTGTCGGCGATTTTCAGTTTTATCTTCTCCTGGAACGAATTGCTTTACGCTCTGATCCTGACAAGGACCGAGGCAAAAACCGCGCCTGTCGTAGCCACTAGTTTTATGAGCGGTTATGAATTGCCCTGGGGGCTAATCATGGCCACCGGCACGATGGTCGCCCTGCCGGTGATCGTTTTCAGCATGATCGTCTCGCGCCAACTGGTTCGCGGTCTGACGGCGGGAGCCATTAAGTAAGGTCACACCTGAGGAGCACGCCGAAGGCGTGGTAAGGAATCGCTTGTTTTTGTTTAGCGCGTTTAGGCACGCTAAACGTACCGTCCCGGCCCGCCCGACGAAGCCTTGGCGAAGTCGGGAGGGACGGCTTGAATGTTGTGGGCGTCTGTGGTACGGGAAGCAGTACACCACCACGACGACGAAATGGGTTGGATTCGCATTGACAATAACAAGATGACATGGTGTTGCTAGCTTTCCGAGCCCGAGACGACGACGCCGTCGCTACGCTTTGGCGCGGCTGGCCGCGACGTAGGACTTCGGCGAGCTCAGTCGAGCCGCTCCCGGCGAGCCAGATTTCAAGCCGTTCAACGGTGACTCAGCAGGAGCGGTTCGACTGAGAACGAACTCTTCGCCCTACCACGTGACATCTCCTCGTTCTACGAATTGCCGCGCCTTTCGCGGTCATTTTCTACCATCCAAGACTACTTGGGGTTGATAGCTTTCTCGAGCCCGAGGACGATTGATCCGCGTAGCAAAGCAATGCTCGGGAAATCCTCGCAGGGTCGCAACTGACCAGTCAAGAGATAGCGTCCAAACAAAAAATTGCTGTTTGTGCTGACGACAGTACCTCGAAAAGCCGTGACGAATTGGATGAAAATTAGTAAAGACCACCGCGAACCTCACAATTCCTCTTGTACAATGCTTACCAGGCTCATTCCGCTCCTCGCTACTCTGTTCTTGATTCAGATAGCTGTCCCGCATGCCGATGCAGAGAAATTTACGCGTGGCACGGAGCAAAAACCTCTTGCTCAGGACTTGAAGGCTGGAGATTACGTATGGAAGCCGAGCGTTTCACCTGCCGGACCGGTTGTGATTATTGTTAGCGTCCCGGAGCAGACGCTTTTTGTTTACCGTAATGGCGTCCGGATCGGCCGCTCCACTGTCAGCACCGGTAAATCGGGGCATCGCACCCCAACGGGCGTATTCACGGTCCTAGAGAAGAACGAAAAGCACACTTCCAGCATCTACAAAGGCGCATCTATGCCTTACATGCAGCGACTGACATGGACTGGGGTGGCTATGCACGCCGGGAATTTACCGGGCTATCCGGCGTCACACGGTTGCGTGCGGCTCCCGCTCGACTTCGCGCAGAAGCTTTACTCTGTCACCGGCCAAGGAACGACTGTTATCGTAACGGATGGAAAGAAAGCGACGGAAACAACGTCGCGGCCTGGACTGTTGCTTACCAGCGGAACCGGCCCGGCACTCGCCCCTGGCCAATTTATCTGGGCTCCCGAAAAATCACCGCAGGGGCCGGTGTCGATTCTGTTCAGCAGCGCCGATCGCCAGGCTTACGTGTATCGGAACGGGATAGAGATCGCTCGCGCGCAAATCGGCGGGGTGGATGCCACATTCCCCTCCGGGAGCTAGGCCTACGCCGCTTTGGCGGCGACCGAGCCGGATGGCGCCCACCAGTGGCAGGCACTCGGGAGCGCGAGCGGCTCTCCTTCGCCGGACCTGCGGACGCTTGCGAAACGGCTTATCATTCCACCGAGTTTTCTGGCGCAGGCGCGGGCAGTCGTCACACCAGGTACGACTCTTGTCGTTACGGACCAACCCGTAAACGGAACCACGCATAGCGGTTCAGACTTCAATATACTCACGTCCAGCGCGACGCCGGCGAATCAAACGTAAAGCTATGTACATTTGAGAGCTTCACTCACCAGCACGCTCGTTGGGTTCGGACCACGGACATGGTCCGGCTCAGATTGGCTTCGGTTACCGTGGGGTTGCTTCGCGCCACGGCCATGAATAAGGCATCCAGGAGATTCAATTGCGTCACGCGGGCTGCCCCGTTCTCCCCAGTCAGTGGTGAGTCCTCGACCGCCGCGCAAAGCACCACGTGGGCTATTTGGGTTAACCTCGAACCAGGGCTGTTGGTGATGGCGATGACGTAGGCGCCGTTTTTTCGAGCTTGGCGCACGGCCTCTAAAACGATCAGGGTCTGACCGGAATACGAAAAAGCCACCGCGACGTCCCCTTTCTGTAAAAGCGAGGCCGACATCACCATCATCAACCCATCGTCGAAGGCGGAGCCCCGCATGCCGATTCGCAGAAACTTGCAGACCGCGTCCCGGGCCACTTGGGCAGAGCCGCCCAGCCCATAAAAGTCGCGCTGCCGAGCCGCGCAGAGCCACTGGGCGGCCAGTTCCAGGTTCTCGAATGAAACGAGCGAGAAAACCTTCTCGAGCGCTTTGAGGGAGGCGCCCTGCGCTCTCTCCGCCAGCGTGCGGGCCGTCGGTTGGTCACTTAACTCCTGGTGCGCCTTCGCCAGGGGAAGCTGGTTGTGCTTGGCCAGCGCCGCTCGCAGGGAACGGAACCCATCGAAGCCAAGCTTTTTGGCGATCTTCACCAGCATCGCTTGGGAGACGTGGGTCTCGTCGGCGACCACTTTAAGCAACGTTTTGTCGTCGATGGTGCATTGACTCAAGATCAGTGAGATGACACGCGCCTCCAGTGCCGTTAAAGTCGAGAACCGTTGGCGCAGACAATGGTCGACGGATTTTCCATTAAGCGTTTCCACAGGAATTCATTGGGTAGGAACTCGGGCTGGAACTGCCAAAGGACATCTCATTGCTCGCGTTCGACGATTCTGAATGGTTCACAGCGCTCAAGCCCTTTGTTTCTACCCTGCGACAACCCACGGACGATTTTGCGGATCAGGCTTGGGCCATGCTGATGGCCCGCCTCAATAATGACCGCTCGCCGCCCCTGCAGAGTGAGGTTCACTCTACCCTTGTGATCCGCGAGTCCACCATTGCCTACCGGGGCCAACCGATTAATGTCCTGTCCCCGAAATAAGCATGCCTGTCCCCGAAATAAAGCATGCCTTTCGCCCCCGCGGTCGCGGGGTCAGTTGGCGGTTTTCCAAGGCGGTCCGAGCCGCGCTGGCAGTGGCGGCGAGCATAGCCGCGGCCCAGAGAGTTGCGTTGATCGCATAACCCGGATCGCTCACGGTCCCTCGTGAGCGATCCGCACCATGTGCCGCACTTGCGGGGTTAGTCCCGCGACCGCGGCCTCTGCAAATCGGCTGCCCAAGCCGATTTGCGGCGAGGTGGAAAAATCACAAACAGAAATTTGTGATTTTTCCAGACTAAGGCGCTTGATTGGAGCATTTCCCTTATTTCGGGGACAGGACGCTAGCAAACGATGAAAATAGCCGGTGTTATCAGCAGTTTCGCTTTCGCGTTAGTGCTCGCCAGCGCTGGTGTCGATGTTCCGCCGGAACCGTTCTTCGAAGGTCTGGGGTCTCACACGCGAAAGATCTCTACAGATTCTCCCGAAGCGCAAAAATACTTCGACCAGGGTCTCAACTTTCTCTTCGGCTTCAATCACGGTGCCGCAATTCGAGCATTCCAGGCGGCGGAGAAAGCCGATCCGACCTGTGCCATGGTGCATTGGGGCATCGCACTCGCTTGCGGGCCGCACATCAACTCTCCGCACGTATCGCTGTCAGCGGCCGAACTCGCATGGAAAGAACTGGTATTAGCCCAAGAAAACGTGTCACACGCCACGGCAGTGGAAAACGCACTCATTGAGGCACTGGGCCATCGTTATGCTAATCAGCAGCCCAAGGATCGCAGTCCGCTGGATCGGGCCTACGCCGACGCGATGCGCAGGGTCTGGAAAACGCACGGTGACGATCCCGATATTGGCGCACTTTTTGCCGAAGCGATGATGGACTTGCGGCCGTGGGACCAGTGGACCCCGGATGGCCAGCCGCAGCCGGGTACCGAAGAAATTCTCGCAACCCTCAATGCCGTATTAGCACTCGACGTGAAGCATCCGTTAGCGAATCACCTCTACATCCACGCCGTGGAGGCCTCGCCGCATCCCGAGTGGGCTGATGCCGCGGCGGATCGCTTGCGCGAACTGCAACCGGGTCTCGCGCACAACGTGCACATGCCTTCGCACATTGATATCCGCCGGGGCCGTTGGCAGAAAGCCATTGACCAAAACTTGAGAGCTATCGCGGCGGACGATCACTACCGTGCAGTCTTTGGGCCACCGCAAGACCTGCTTATTATCTATGCCGCCCACAACCAACATATGCTCGCCTATGCCGCGATGATGACTGGCCAAAGCGAACTTGCTGTCCAGAACATCCGCGCGATGCTGGAGGACATCCCTCTTGATTTCGTAAAGGAACACGCGGCCGTAGCCGAGAGTTTCGTCGGTTTGCCCTACGAGGTGCTTATCCGATTCGGCCGGTGGGACGACATTTTGTCCGCGCCGGATCATCCCGCCTACATGCCGCTCACGCGCGCAATCCGCTTGGCGGCGCGCGGCATCGCGTTTGCGGCCAAAGGTGATGTCGTCGGAGCCAAGCTCGAACAGCAGGCGTATCTGGCCGCGGTGCCGCTTGTGCCGCCAGAGGAAACCGCCGGCCCCGGCACCAGGCGGGCGATTCTGCCCGTTGTCACTCCCATGCTAGCTGGCGAAATTCTTTATCGCGACGGCAAGCGAGACGAAGGTCTCGCCAAACTGCGTGAAGCGGTTAAGGCTGAGGACGCCCTGCAATACAGCGAACCGCCCGACTGGATTTTGCCGGCGCGTCATTCGCTCGGCGCTGCACTCATGCAGGAGCGCCGCTTTGCCGAAGCCGAACAGGTGTATCGAGACGACCTCGCGCGCCTGCCGGAGAACGGTTGGTCCCTCTTCGGTCTCGCGCAGAGCCTCCACCGTCAGG
>Ga0306926_10005714_pt1 | contig 13283 bp, 11 predicted proteins | sample flu12Cox44000178_FD_203759 | JGI IMG/M metagenome (GOLD analysis project Ga0306926, IMG submission 203759) | Lab enrichment of tropical soil microbial communities from Luquillo Experimental Forest, Puerto Rico - flux8day.12C.oxic.44.000.178 (v2)... | ecosystem: Environmental > Terrestrial >... | reverse complement strand
CGACTACTGGGGCACCTACGTCAGCGTGTTCGACCTGCCCGATCCGCACGACGGCCTGCTGATCCGCGCGGTCGCCATGGTCGAGACGGAGGCGCCCGCCGGCGTCCCCCGGGACGGGCGCCTGGGCTGGGAGCCGCTGCGGGAGGAGGCGTCCGGAGGCCGGCTGCTCGAGTTCATGCTGCCGACCGAGCTGACCACGGTAACGCCGCAGATCGCCGCCACGGTGACCGGCGACCTGCGGAGCGTGCCGCCCGACGGGGCGGCCGAGGCGATCTCCTCCCGGGTCCGTGAGCGGGTGAGTTACATGCCCGGCGCCACCGGGGTGCGCACCGACGCGCAGGAGGCCTGGGACAAAGGCCAGGGCGTCTGCCAGGACATGGCCCACGTGACGGTCGCGCTGATGCGCGCCGCCGGCCTGCCGGCCCGCTACGTCTCCGGGTACCTGCACCCGGACACCAGGGCCAGGCCGGGCAGCACCGCGGTCGGGCAGAGCCACGCGTGGGTCGAGTACTGGGCCGGGTCGTGGGTCGCCGTCGACCCCACCAGCGGCGCCCCGGTGGGGGAGCGGCACGTGGTGGTGGCGCGCGGCCGCGACTACGCCGACGTGCTGCCGCTCAAGGGCATCTACCACGGCCCCCCGGAGAGCGCGATGGACGTCACGGTCGAGGTAACCCGCCTGGCCTGACGTGGCGGCCGCCTCAGCGGGCGGAGCGGGACCACTCCTCGGCGAGCAGCCCGAAGACCGCGTCGTCGGCGAACGCGCCGCCGGCCCATGATGCGCCGCGCAGGGTGCCCTCGCGCGTGAAACCGGCCCGGTTAGCGGCGGCGATCATCGCGGCGTTGTCGGCCAGCGTCTCGATCTGCAGCCGGTGCAGGCCGCGGACCGCGAACCCGTAGTAGCAGAGCAGCCGGACCACGTCGGTGCCAAGCCCGAGGCCACGGAACGCCGGCCGCAGCGAGACCCCGATGTGCGCGACACGGTTATGCGTGTCGATGTCCCACAGCAGCGCTTCTCCGGCGAGCTGCTCGTCAGCGAGCCGCACGACCGAGAAGTCGGCCGCGTCCGCGGCCGGCTCGCCCACGGCATACGGTGACTCGTCAGAGTCAGGCGGGATCGGCTGCCAGGGGCGAGTGTCGGCGCGCATCCATGTCGGCACGTCGTCATGCAGTTCCGCGTGCAGGACCGGGACATCGTCGGCCCGCCGGGCCCGCAGCCCGGCCACCTCACCGCGTAGCATGCGACGTTCCTACCGGACGCAGCCCTCGCACGGCAACATCCGGAGCCCGCCCCTGCTGGCAACACCGTTTCCCGGCCTGGAGTTCACCCACGCTGCGAGCCGCGACCCAGACTGTGCGATCGAGTCACACTCGTGCTCGATTATCACGGTGCGTTGCTTTCGTCGCGTAAGCTGGCGCGGATCCAGGCTCGTAAACACCATGATCTCGAAAATATTATTTATGGCGTAAAGAATTCGTTCCATAAGGCCACATAACTTTCCTGATCATGGGCCTGAACGGGAAACAGTCAACAAAAGGCATAAAACGGACACTCGGCGGAAGGATTGGCCGCGCTAGCCCGTTCTCCCGTCCGGAAAAGCTTTGAGGTAGAAATATTTGACCACGAATATCTAGGCGAGCCATACTAGGGGCATGTCATCGGGGGAATCGGGGGAGGAGACCAGCTCGGCGCCGGACGCGGCAGCCGGGCCGGTGTCCCCCGCGGCCCCGGACGGCCTCTCGTGCGCCGCGCCGTCGCCGGCCGCGTGGGACTGGCCGACGGACGTCGCGGACTTCCCCGCGGACGCCCCGCTGCAGGCCCTGATGATGACCGCGATGAAGCTGATGGGCGCGTTCGGCCAGAACACCGTGCAGGCGGCCGGCCTGCGGATCAGCCTGGCCGGCCTCGGGGTGCTGCGGGTCCTGATGGACGCCGACGGCCTGAAGTCCAGCGAGGTCGCGGCTCGCGGCTGGTCCACCCCGGGCACCGTGACCACGGTGGTGAACACGCTCGCCAGGGACGGCTTCGTCGAGCGGCGGCCCGACCCCGGGGACCGGCGCGTAGTAAGGCTCTACATCACCGACCAGGGCCGGGCCGTGTGCGAGTACTACGTCAGCCAGGCCGCGCCGAAGTGGCGAAAAGCATTCGACTTCGCTGACAAGGAAGACGAGGCTGTGGTGCGCAGGTTTTTCGTCCAGATGATCGGCCACTTCGGCCGGCTATTGCGAGAGGAGCGCGGCAAGTGACCGCCGTGATCGGGCAGTCCCCGGGAACCACGCGAGAAACACACGACGCGGCCATCAGGACCGAGGACCTGCGCAAGACCTACAAGTCATCCCGCGGCGACGTCGAGGCGGTGCGCGGCATCGACCTGAACGTCCCCCACGGGGAGTTCTTCGGCCTCCTCGGCCCGAACGGCGCCGGCAAATCCACCACCATCGGCATGCTCACCACGCTGGTCCGGCCGACCGGCGGCCGCGCCTGGGTGGCCGGCCACGACGTCACCAAGGACACCGTCGCGGTCAAGCGCAAGATCGGCGTGGTCACCCAGAACAACACGCTCGACATGCAGCTGACGGTCGCGGAGAACCTCGAGTTCCGCAGCCGGTTCTTCGGCCTGTCCGCCCGCGCGGCGAGCAAGCGGGCGGCGCAGCTTATCGACGCCTTCGGCCTCGGCGACCGGCGGAACGCGATGGCGGACGCCCTCTCCGGCGGCCAGGCCCGCCGCCTGCTGATCGCCCGCGCCCTGGTGCACCGCCCGGAGGTGCTGTTCCTCGACGAGCCGACGGCCGGGCTGGACCCGCAGACCCGGGTGAACCTGTGGGACATCCTCCACGTGCTGCATGACCTGGGGCAGACGATCCTGCTCACCACCCACTACATGGAGGAAGCGGAGGCGCTCTGCGACCGCGTCGCGGTCGTGGACCACGGCAAGGTCCTCGCCTGCGGCACCGTCGACGAGCTCAAGGAAGGCGCCGGCGCCGACACCGTCATCACCGTCCGGTACGAGGACCCGGTCCCGCCAGGCTTCGCCGACCACGCCGGGCTGGCGGACCGGCTGGGCGTGAGCAAGGTGGAGGCCGACGGCGACCAGCTCCGGGTCTTCACCCGCGACCCGGAAGGGCTGCTCGGCGAGCTGGTGACGGCGGGGGCGGCCGCCGGGCTGCACGTCCGGGACGCCGCGCAGCTCAAGCCCAGCCTGGAAACCGTGTTCCTGACCCTGACCGGCCGAGAGTACCGGGAGTAGCCATGACCGCCAGCACGATCAGGCCCGCGGACATCGGCGCGGGCGCGGACCCGGCCGCGGCCGGGAGCATCGCGACGCTGATCACCGACGCGCCGGAGCCTGCGCCGACGCTGGCCAAGACGTTCGCCGCGATGATGGCCCGCGAGTTCCGCGTGCTGCGGCGCAGCGCGGTCGCCACGTTCACCCGGGCCGTCATCCAGCCGCTGCTCTTCGTCTTCGTGTTCGCCTACGTCTTCCCCAAGATCGGCGGCGGATTCATGCTCGGCGGCGGCGGTGCCTCCGCATCTTCATCCGTAACGGGAGCGGGCGCCTCATCAGGCGTCAACTTCGCCACCATCCTCCTGCCCGGCCTGATGGCGTCCATGCTGTTGATGCAGGGCATTACCGCCGTGACGTTCCCGCTTGTCATGGAGTTCTCCTGGCAGCGCACGATCGAGGACCGGGCGCTGGCGCCGGTGCCGATCCGGGTGCTCGCCGGGCAGAAGATCCTCGCGGGCGCGGTCCAGTCGTTCATCGGCGCGGCCATCGTCTTCCCGATCGTCCTGCTGGTGCACGCCGCCGGGCAGGGGCCGCACGTGCACGTGACGAACTGGTTCCTGTTCACGCTGATCATGGTGGCGGCGTCGACGCTGACGGCCTCGCTGGGGCTGCTGATCGGGACGGTGATGGACCCGCGCAAGATGCAGATGCTGTTCGTGGTGATCCTGCTGCCGGCGACGATGCTCGGCTGCGTGTACTACCCCTGGGCGGCGCTGCACTCGATCCGGTGGCTGCAGATCCTCGTGCTGATCAACCCCATGGTCTACATGTCAGAGGGCCTGCGCGCGGTGCTCACCCCGTCGCTGCCCCACATGCCGCTGTGGGCGGTCCTGCTGGTCCTGGTCGGCGGCACGGTGGTGTTCGGCTACCTGGGCACGCGGACCTTCCGCAACCGCGTCATCAACTAGGTAGGTCCCGCCAGTTCGGGACCAAAGCCTCGGGGTGTTTTCGCACCAGGTGTCCGAGTCTGGCAAGTGATGATGACGCGTGAACGGACCCCGATCCCGCGGCTGGAGGACGACTATAGCCCGGAAGCCGCGGGTAAGCGCGTGGAGTTCGTCGCCAGCGTCACCGGCGCCCGGCTGGCGCATGTCGGCAGGTACTCCCTTGACCCGGCGGCGGTCGCCGGGAACGTGGAGAACTTCATCGGCGCCGCCCAGGTGCCGATCGGGATAGCCGGCCCGCTGCTGGTAGACGGCGAGCACGCGCGGGGGGAGTTCTACGTACCGCTGGCGACGACCGAGGGGACGCTGGTCGCCAGCTACAGCCGGGGCATGAAGCTGCTGCATGCCGCGGGCGGCGTCAAGACCACCGTCATGGACGACCGGATGCAGCGGGCGCCGGCGTTCGGCTTCGACAGCGCGAGGCAGGCCAGGGCGTTCGGCCAGTGGGTGACGGCCGCCTTCGATGACATCAAGCGGGAGGCGGACGCGACCACCCGTACCGGCCGCCTGCGCGATATCGAGCAGTTCTCCGCCAGCAGGTTCATCTTCCTCCGGTTCAATTACACGACCGGGGACGCCGCTGGGCAGAACATGACCGGGAAGGCGACGTCGCGGGCATGCGACTGGATCCTGGCGCACTACCCGGGCGTGCGCCGGTTCTGCCTCGAGTCCAACCTGGCCACGGACAAGAAGAGCTCGCAGGTGAACATCCTGGACACCCGGGGCAAGCGGGTCACCGCGGAGGCGACCATCCCGGCGGACCTGGTCCGCGAGGTCATGCACACCACTCCGGAGCAGATGTTCCGCGCCCGCCAGCTCTCGAACCTCGGCGGCCTGATGTCCGGTGTGCACAACAACGGCAATCACTCCGCCAACGGGATCGCGGCGATGTTCGTGGCGACCGGCCAGGACATCGCGAACCTGGCCGAGTCGTCGGCCGGGCTCGTGTACGCCGAAGTGCTCGCCGACGGCGCCTACTACTACTCGATCACGATCCCCGCCCTGATCGTCGCCACGTACGGCGGCGGTACCGGGCTGCCCACCCAGCGTGAATGCCTGGAGCTGCTCGGCTGTTACGGCAGCGGCAAGGTGCGCAAGTTCACCGAGATCGTCGCGGCCACCGCCCTGTGCGGCGAGCTCTCGCTGGGCTCGGCGGTCGTCGCCGGCGAGTGGGTCGGCGCCCACGAGCGACTGGGCCGCAACCGACCCTAGTCATGGTGTCTTGAGCGTAGAAAGGAGGCGTCGTGGACAGGCTAAACCCGCTAGATGCCGTGTTCGTCGACGCGGAGGATGAAGATCGGCACACCAATATGGCGATCGCGTCGACCGCGGTGTTCGAGGGGCCGATACCGTCCCGCAAGGAGTTCCTGGCCTACATTGCCGGGCGCCTGGCGGAGGTGCCGCTGTACCGCCGCAAGCTCCGTACGGTGCCGTTCCGCCTGGGGCGGCCGGTCTGGGTGGAAGACCCGGCCTTCGACCTCCGCTATCACGTCCGGTTTACCGCCCTGCCGGAGCCAGGCGGCGACCAGCAGCTGGCCGAGCTGATGGCGCGGGTGATGTCCCAGCGGCTGGACCGCGATCACCCGTTGTGGGAGTACTGGGTGGTCGAAGGGCTCGCCGGGGATCGCTGGGCGCTGATTTCCAAGATCCACCACTGCATGGTCGACGGGGTTTCCTCCACCGACCTGTACCGCGTGATCTTCAACGTCACGCCTGAGCTCCCGCCCGTCTCCACCGTCGCTGACGACCAGACTGTGCACGGCGAACCGTCGTCGGTCCTGCTTGCCGCTCAGGCTGCTCTGGACATGGTCATGCTTCCCGGGCGGCAAGCCCTCGCCCTCGGCCGCGCCGTGACTGATCCCCGCCGCACGGTTGCGCAGGCAGTCGGCACGGCACGGGCCATCGCGAAGATGGCGCCGTCGGTGCGGCCAGCGGCCAGGTCCTCCCTGAGCGGGCAGATCGGCAGGCAACGGCGGTACGCCTGGGCTCGCGCGTCCCTGGCGGACATCAAGACAGTCAAAGGCGAGTTCGGCGGCACGGTGAACGACGTCGTCCTCGCCGCGATCAGTGGCGGCCTTCGCGCGCTCCTGCTCGCCAGGGGCGAGGAACTCAAACCGCATGAGGTGCCGTCGCTGGTTCCCGTCTCCGTGCGAGCGCCGGGCGAAGAGAGCATCTACGAGAACCGCGTGTCGGCGCTCATAGCCGACCTTCCGGTTCACATCGCCGACCCGGTGGAACGGCTCGCGGCCGTCCGCGCCGAGCTGGAGGACCTCAAGGAGAGCAAGGAAGCGCTCGCCGGCGAGGCGCTGGTCACCCTGGGCGGCTACAGTCCCTACCCGCTCGCGTCCTGGTACGTCAGGACGGTGCTCGGGCTGCCCCAGCGGGAGATCGTCACCGTCACCACGAACGTGCCGGGTCCCCGGCAGCCGTTGTACGGGATGGGCCGCCGCCTGGTGGAGATCATCCCTTACGTTCCCATCGCAACCACGGTGCGCATCGGCATTGCGATCTTCTCGTACTGCGGCGACATCACGTTCGGCCTCACCGGTGACTTCGCCGCGAATCCAGACCTCGACGTGCTTGCCCACGGCATCGAGGATGGCGTAGCCGAGCTGCTGGCAGCCGCCATGGACCGGAGCTTACGCCCAGACGCGGTCGAGGAACTCGGCGATCTCGGCGGTCAGGCGAGCAGGCTGCACCCACAACTCGGCAAAGGTGCGAGTACGGATCAGCCGGGCTTGCGGGAGTTGCTGCGCGAGCCGTTCCGCGTCCTTGAACGAGTGGATCAGGTCGATCCCGTGCCCCAGGACAAGCGCCGGCGCCGTGATCGTCCGGCGCTGGTCGATGGTCGGCGCGACGGGCCCGAGCAGGATGCCGTGCAGAACGGAGGCGATTACCGCCGGATCATTCGAGGCGGTGTTCAGGAGCGCGTCGATCGCGTCGATCCCGACACGGGGGAGCAGGGACACGGCCAGGGTCGCCAGCCGCATGACGGGACGGGCGTAGTGCGTCTCCAGCAGCAACGGCACGAACGTCAGCGCCGCCGCCGGGGCGGCCCGCTCGAGCACGGGCATCTCCAGGACCAGGCCGCGAACCCTCTCGGGCGCCCGAACCGCGGTGAGCAGGCTCACGTTGGTGCCGAGCGAGACCCCGCCGAGCACCACCTGGTCCGCGCCGAGCTCGTCCAGCAGGCAGAGCACCTGCTCGGCGTATATATCCATCCGGTGCTGCCCGGCGTGCTGGGGCTTGTCGCTGTGGCCATGGCCCAGCAGGTCGAGCAGCACGACGCGGTTGCCGCGAGCGGCCAGCCTGCGGGCCAGGCTACGGCCGAGGGTAGCGTCGAACAGCAGGGCGTGCAGCCACACGAGCACCCTGTCGCCCGAGCCGTAGACCTCATAGGACAGCCGGTACTCGCCAAAAGCCAGCGTGCGCCTGGTCTTCATGACATTCGCCCCCACTAGCGTTAGCTCGGATCAGCGATCAACTCTATGAATATTCACGATCGGCGTCCTGGGGCAGCTAGCCACATGTTCGCAGGACCTTCAGTCCTGGTCGCTTAGCTCCACCGCGATTAAGCTGCGGCCGACGGTAGAAGATGCTGGGACCTGTTCGTAGGGAGACCGCGATGCGGGAATTCTCCATGCCCGTGGCATACGTCGTGAAGCCCGATGACAACATCACCGATGATCTCTTCCGGAATGCGGAGGACTGGCCCGACGCGGTTGGCCTTAAACGCCGGACGCACGGCATCTGGATGCCGGTGACCTGGCGTGGTTTCGCCGCCGAGGTGTGCGGCATCGCGGCCGGCCTGATGACCGCCGGCGTCCAGCCGGGCGACCGGGTGGCGCTGATGTCACGCACCCGGTATGAGTGGACGGTCCTCGACTACGCGATCCTGACCGCCGGCGGCGTCGTCGTGCCGATCTACCCGACCTCCTCGCTCGAGCAGGTCGAGTGGATACTCCGTGACTCGGGCGCCGTCGCCGTCGTGGTCGAGACCGACGATCACGCCAAGCTGATCGCCGAGGCGCGAGCCAAGCTCCCGGCAGTCGCCCACGCGTGGCAGATCGAAGGCAGCCGGTTCGGCGGGCTCGCTGACCTCGAGCTGGGCGGCTCCCACGTCACGCCGGAGCAGGTCGAGGAACGGCGCCGGACCCGCGGCGCCGGCGACCTCGCCGAGATCGTCTACACCTCGGGGACGACCGGCCGCCCGAAGGGCTGCATGCTGAGCCACGGCAACATCGTCTCCAACACCCGCAACTGCATGCAGAACGACGGCTTCCAGAAGGTCTTCAACGAGCACCACTCCACGCTGTTGTTCCTGCCGCTGGCGCATAGCTACGCCCAGCTCATCCAGTACGGCGCGATCTACTCGCGCACGGTCCTGGGGCTGGTGGACATGGCCGACGCCGTCGCCGAGCTGCCGGCGTTCCGGCCCACAGCGGTGCTGTCCGTGCCGCGGGTATGGGAAAAGGCATACAACAGCGCCAAGCGCCAGGCCATTGCCGGAGGGCACGGCAAGGTCTTCGCGGAGGCGGAGGCCACGGCTATCGCCTACAGCCGGGCGCTGGACGCCGGCGGCCCGGGTCTCGTGCTCCGCCTCAAGCACCTCCTGTTCGGCCGGCTCGTGTACGGCAAGCTGCGCGCGGCTCTTGGCGGCAAGGTGCAGTACGCGTGGAGCGCGGCTGCCCCGCTCGGTACCCAGCTGGGGCACTTCTACCGCGGCTGCGGCATCAACGTGCTCGAGGGTTACGGCCTGACCGAAACCAGCCCCGCGACGAACTCGAACACGCCCGGCGCGCAGAAGATCGGCACCGTGGGCAAGCCGATCCCGGGCTGCACGATCCGGATCGCGGCGGATGGCGAGGTCCTCGTCAAGGGCGACATGATCTTCCAGGGCTACTGGAACAACGAGGCCGCCACCAAGGCGATGATCGATGAGGAAGGCTGGCTGCACACCGGGGACATCGGAGTGCTCGACGACGAGGGGTTCCTGGCGATCACCGGGCGCAAGAAGGACCTCATCATCACCGCGGCGGGCAAGAACGTCGCGCCCGCCGTGCTCGAAGACCGGGTGCGCGCCCACTGGCTGGTCAGCCAGTGCCTGGTCGTGGGGGACGCCAAGCCCTATATCGCGGCGCTGGTAGCCGCCGACCCGGAGACGCTCGCGCAGTGGAAGGCGGACAACAGCAAGCCGGAAACGGTGACCATCGCCGACCTCAATGAGGACCCCGCCCTGCGGGCGGAGATCCAGACAGCCGTCGACGAGGCCAACAAGGCGGTGTCACAGGCCGAGGCGATCAAGAGGTTCGCTATCCTCGACGAGGACCTCACCGAGGCGGGCGGCCAGCTGACGCCGACGCTGAAGGTGCGCCGCAGCATCGTCGTGGAGCAGTACGCGGCTCAGATCGAATCCCTGTATGGCTCGCCCTGACCGTCGACAGGGAGGCCTATCGCGAGCGGGAATACCACCCTGGGCCGAATTGCTGTTACTCTTGGTCGCTGACCGGTCTGGTGCTCAGGCACCGGACGTGCAAGCGGAGGACCACCTCCCACCTGGCTGGCCTAATGGCTGGCGGGTCTGGCCGCAGCTGGCCGCGAAGGCACGTGCGCAGCACGTGCGATGCGGGACAGGTTCGCGGCGCGGCGCGGTCGCCAGCGGAAGCTGGCCGACGGTGCCGCTGTTGTGGTAGCCCCGCGGGCATGTGCCTGGCGGGGCTTTTTCCGTCCGGCGAGGTCGCGGCAATAGCCGCCGGAAAGGCCGGCGGCGATAGATGGGCTCTGGAGGTCACATCAGCGCCGAAACGCGTGTCAATGAGCGCATCCGCGCTCCGGAGGTCCGGCTTGTCGGTCCGAAGGGCGAGCAGATCGGGATCGTCTCCATCAACGAGGCGCTCCGGCTCGCTCAGGAGGCTGACCTCGATCTGGTCGAGGTTGCCCCGACCGCGCGGCCCCCGGTCTGCAAGCTCATGGACTACGGAAAGTTCAAGTACGAGTCCGCGGTCAAGGCCAGGGAATCGCGCAAGAACCAGACACAGACGATCGTCAAGGAGATCAAGCTCCGCCCGAAGATCGACCCGCACGACTACGGGACCAAGAGGGGCCACGTCGAGCGGTTCCTGAGGGCGGGCGACAAGGTCAAGGTGACGATCATGTTCCGCGGCCGCGAGCAGTCCCGGCCCGAACTCGGCTTCCGCCTCCTGCAGAAGCTGGCCGACGACGTCAACGAGCTTGGCTTCGTCGAGTCACAGCCCAAGCAGGACGGCCGGAACATGATCATGGTGATCGGCCCGCACCGGAAGAAGACCGAGAGCAAGGCCGATCGCAGCGCACAGCAGGCAGCCCCGCAGGCGCGCCAGGTCCCAAGCCCGCGCAGCGAAGCGGCGGCTCCGGCGCCGACTGACGTGTAACCCGGCCGCGGCCGGGCAACTGACCCGGCCACAGCTGGTGTCCCGCCCGGTCAAGTGCCGGGAGGTTTACCCCGCGCGAGCGGGAGACGGGCCATGCGGCCACACCCCAAGGTCGCATGGCCGCATGGCCGATAAGGCTGCCCCTGGGCGGCGAAGAGTACTGGATTACTGGATGAGGAGACGACGGCGACCATGCCGAAGATGAAGACGCACAGCGGCGCCGCCAAGCGGTTCAAGGTCACCGGCACCGGCAAGTTGATGCGGCTGCGTGCCAACCGCCAGCACCTGTTCGAGCACAAGTCCTCCCGGGTCACGCGCCGGCTTTACGGCGAGATCGAGGTCTCGAAGGGCGACCGCCGCGAAGTCAAGCGGCTGCTCGGAAGGTAATCGCAGGCCAGGGCGAGATTAAGAATTGTAGGGAGACAGAACAATGGCACGCGTAAAGCGATCGCTGAACGCTAAGAAGAAGCGCAGGGTTGTCCTGGAGCGGGCAAGCGGCTACCGGGGCCAGCGGTCGCGGCTCTACCGCAAGGCCAAGGAGCAGGTCCTCCACTCGATGACCTACGCCTACCGCGACCGCAAGGACCGCAAGGGCAACTTCCGCCGGCTGTGGATCCAGCGCATCAACGCCGCGGCGCGGGCGAACGGCATGACCTACAACCGCTTTGTGCAGGGCCTCAAGCTGGCAGGCGTGGAGGTCGACAGGCGCGTCCTCGCCGACCTCGCGATCACCGACGAGACGGCCTTCGCCGCGCTGGTCGAGGTTGCCCGCAAGGCGCTCCCCGAGAGCGCCGGCGCCGCGGCCTGACCCCGGCGTCAACCCACGCGACACAAGGGATAGTTCCCTGACGATAAGCGGCTACCGCAGTGCGGGCCCGGCGCGGTTGAAGGCGGCGCGCCGGCTGACCAAGCGGGCATTCAGGCAGAGCGAGCGGGCTTTCCTCGCGGAGGGCCCGCAAGCCGTTGCCGAAGCGCTCGCCACCGGGGCACGCGTCAGCGGGCTGTTCGTCACCGCGGCCGCCCAGGCGCGGCACGCTGGCCTCGTGGCACGGGCGGCCGACGCCGGCGTCGACGTGCAAGTGGTCAGCGGCGAGGTCATGAGCGACCTCGCGCAGACCGTGACCCCGCAAGGCCTCCTCGCGGTCTGCGATTTCGTCGACGTCCCGCTCGGCCAGGTCACCGCGGCCCGGCCGAGGCTCGTCGCGCTGCTGGCGAATGTCCGCGATCCGGGCAACGCCGGCACCGTCCTGCGCACCGCTGACGCGGCGGGCGCGGACGCCGTCGTCTTCGCCGACGCCTCGGTCGACCCATACAACGGGAAGTGCGTGCGGGCTAGCGCCGGCAGCCTGTTCCACCTGCCTGTGGTGGCCGGGACCAGGCTGCCCGAAGCGGTCACCGCGCTGAAGCAGGCTGGCCTGCGGATCGTCGCGGCCGATGGCCGGGCGGAAACCACCCTGGACGACCCCGGGACCCGGGCGGCACTTGCCGCGCCGACCGCGTGGCTGTTCGGCAACGAGGCATGGGGGCTACCGCCGGACCTGCTCGCACTCGCCGACGAGTCCGTGGCCGTGCCGGTCTACGGCCGGGCGGAGAGCCTGAACCTGGCCGCCGCGGCGGCCGTGTGCATGTACGCGTCCGCTTCCGCCCTCCGGGCCAGCGCGGATACGTAAAGTTCAACGGGTCCGTCAGTTAAATGTCACGGATCCGCGATGGGCGGAACGCGCCGGGAACGCAGCAAGAACGCGCTGCGAAAGATTATGATTACATCCCGTTGCGCGCCCTAATGGTGAGTGTAGAAATGTCCGTGGCATAGGGTATTTGCATTACAACGCAGAGAAATCCCATGTCCGGGTCTGTCGTTGGGGCGGTATAGCGCGCTAGAGTCTGATCACATTCCGTCACCCGCATCCCGGAACGAGCCAGGCGCAGGCCGTCAGATGCGGCCCCTGCCGGACGGAGGCTTCGCAGTCGTGGAGGACAACACAGCGAGTCGGGGTACCCCCGGCGCTGCTGGCCATGCCGATGGCAGGCCCGCTGACTCACCACCTGACCTGCGGTCCGCTGCCCAGGCTCTGCTCGCCGCCCAGGCCCTCATGGCCGACGAGCTGCCCGACGGGCTGGTCGTGGCCGATGACGTCGGCCGCGTGATCGTCTTCAACCGCGCGGCGGCCAGGCTCACGAGCCTCGCCGCCGAAGAGGCCATCGGCAAGTTCGTCTCCGACGTCCTGCCGTTCCGTGACCCCGACGGCAGGGACTGGTGGGTGTTCGTCGACCCCTACCACGGCCTCGCCACCCGCACCAGGCACCCCGAGCGGAGCGTGTACCTGACCGACGGCACCGAGCTCCTGGTCTCCGTCGGCTACGTGCGCGACGGGCGCAACGGCCCGGTCCGCCGTCTCGTGGTCTCGATCCGGGGCGCGCAGCAGCGGGCGAGGCTCGAGCGCAGCCGTGCCGAGCTGGTCTCGACCGTCGCCCATGAGCTGCGTTCCCCGCTGACCTCCGTCAAGGGGTTCACCGCCACGCTGCTCGCCAAGTGGGGCCGGTTCACCGACGACCAGAAGCGGGTCATGCTCGAGACCGTCAACGCCGACGCGGACCGGGTCACCCGGCTGATCACCGAGTTGCTCGACGTGTCCCGGATCGAG
>Ga0306926_10005707_pt1 | contig 13292 bp, 14 predicted proteins | sample flu12Cox44000178_FD_203759 | JGI IMG/M metagenome (GOLD analysis project Ga0306926, IMG submission 203759) | Lab enrichment of tropical soil microbial communities from Luquillo Experimental Forest, Puerto Rico - flux8day.12C.oxic.44.000.178 (v2)... | ecosystem: Environmental > Terrestrial >... | reverse complement strand
GAGCCATTGTGAATATTCGAGAATGGTCCGTTCGCTTCGGCTTGCCGCACCCTCGCCGCCCCATGACCAGCTAAGCCCAAGCCACTAGAGAAATTGGAACCTGCACCTTCAACCCTCACGATCAGTACCGTGAGGTAAGCAAGGATTTCCTCGCACGCGCGACTCGCCGCTGTCTCGGACTCCGATCCGTCGCTGCCCTCGCCGACTTGCTCCCGCAGAAAAGCCGTGAGCGTTCGAATCTGTCCGATGGATGTCTCCAGGAGTTCCCGCGCTGCAATCATGGCTTTGCTCTCAAGCGCACCGGCAACAGTGTCAGCGAGCTAGCCTCTGGCAGCAATGACATATATCCCTGGAAAACTGCCTATGCGCAATGGACGTTACGACCTTGCTTGGCTAGCATCTGCGCAGAGAGAACACGCATGGCCAGTCGATTGAAGCCAGAGCGGCGCATTGCTGTCGCTGTCTACCCCGGCGTTTCCTTACTGGACCTCGGTGGGCCGCTCGAGGCGTTTCGTGTGGCTTCCGAGTTCGCGGGTACTCGCAGCAGACGGCTGAATTACAAGTGCAGCGTCGTCTCGTCTCGTGGAGGCCAGGTGCCCACGGCAGATGGTGTGCCGCTCATTACCGAATCCATCCGATCCCTGGATCGTATTGAGATCGATACGCTTATTGTTCCTGGGGCATTCCTTGTCGAAGACGTGACACGCGATGTCGAGCTCATCAAGTGGGTGGCGAAGCGGGCGCCAAAGTGCCGCCGTGTCTGCTCAGTGTGTGTGGGTAGCTTCATGTTGGCGGCCGCGGGACTACTCAACGGTCGCCGTGCGGCGACTCATTGGATGCACACGCAATTACTGGCGCGCCAATACCCTGATGTAAAAGTGGAGCCAGACGCAATTTTCGTCCGCGACGGACGCGTTTGGTCATCAGCGGGTGTCACGACCGGGATCGATCTCGCCCTGGCCCTTATAGAAGAAGACTCTGGCCGCGAAACTGCCATCGCCGTTGCACGTGTGCTTGTAGTCTACCTGAAGCGCGCCGGTGGGCAGTCTCAATACAGCGCGCTCCTCGCTGCTCAAGCTGAATCGGAGTCCAACAATTTTGCGGAGCTTGAGCGCTGGATTGCTGAAAACTTGAGAGCCGACTTAAGCATCGAGTCACTTGCGGACCGCGCGCATATGAGCCCTCGCAATTTCGCTCGCATGTACGCGAAAAAACGAGGTCGGACGCCCGCAAAGGCCGTGGAAGCGATTCGAATTGACGCGGCGCGGCGACGTCTCGAAGAGACCGATGCGCGCATCGAGACGATCGCCGACGAGTGCGGCTACAGCGGTGAAGAGCAGATGCGGTCGGCATTCGTACGGGTGCTAAGGATTCCACCCCGTGAATATCGCAAACGATTCGCGACAAGCAAAGCAGCTGCACTGTAGCGAGCTTCGGATCGGAAGAAGTGCGTGTGCTGGGACGCAGTGGAGCTGGCGCGAAACGAGCGCACCAATACGACATTGTTCGCAAGCGGCGTGGCATCACAGCAGACACCGCCATGCGGCTAGCGCGTTACTTCGGCGGAGATGCACAGTCCTGGCTGAACCTGCACGCACGGCTCCCCCAAGAAGGTTTGATCAGTCGCGATTGTGAGTCCGTGCGTCTTATCGCGACGCGAAGCGCCTCTTCGCCTCATCCGTGGCCGGCGTATACAGCGACACAGCCGTGCCTTCGGGGTCGCGGAACTGGAACGTCTTATTTCCCCACGGCATCGTTTTAAGTTCGTGCACGAGCTGTACCTTGTCCTTCAGACGCTCGTATTCGGCATCGATATCCTCAACCTGGAACTCGATGTAGGCGGTGCGATTGGCGGCGGGCTCGCCACTGCGCTCCTTCCACAGAGCAACAGTTTCAGCGCTGCCTATAGCAAGCGTGGCAGCGGGGGTGACAATCTCGGCGAACACCGGTGCCAACCACTCGGCGGGTAACCCCGTCACCATTTCGTAGCAGGAAACCATCACCTTGATGTCAGCCGCGATCAGACGCACGGTTGCCAGTTTCAGGTGCCCTCCTTGTGTTAGCAGGGAGCCCCCGCAGGAATGAAAGGAACGCTATTTCTGACGTCTGTCGACCTTCAGAAGGGTCTCGAGCAAGATACCGCCTGGACGCCCCTCCTTGCCAAATAGCCGCCGCTGGACTGCGATGGCGAGTGGCATCGCGGCGCGCAGCACTTCCAGCCCGCGGAGCGTGACAGACACGACCTTCGCCACACCGCGCCTCGTCGCGCGCCGGATCATGCCCTTGCGCTCGAGCGCTTTCAGCACTAGGGACACCTGCATGGGGTGGATGTCGCCGAAACGCGCGATTTCGGCCTGTACCACGGGATTTCCGCCACGATTTGTCCAGGCCGCCATCGCCAGCACGGTAAATTGCAAATGCGTCAGATCCAGCTCGCGCATTGCCTGATCCATCTCACGCTGGAAGCGGTGGGTCATCCGCCACATGACGAAGCCGACGGCATGCTCAGGTGCGCCGAGTGAGACTGTCTTGAACATCTCGGCGATCTCTTCAGGGGATGGCTGCATGCCTGCGATGCCGACCTGGGTGTCTGTTGCCGCCCGCTACCATAGCCTGAAACTTGGCGGGATGTAAACGCGTTTACCTCACGCTCTGTCGCGCGGAACGTGGCTTACCGCCGCTTCGGTTGCTGCGCGATATAAACGCGTTTATATTATCAATGTAAAGGCGTTTATATTCCTGTAAGCGAGAGAGATCGGAGGAAAGACCATGAGCAACTCCAAGCTGGATATCGCTTTCTGGAACTACGATCGCGGTGCGCTACTGCGTGACGGGACCGTCAAGATCGGCGGCGTCGATGCAACTTTCCACAGCGGCCGTATTGTCCTCGACATCTTCGAGGCAATGATCCGCCGTCGAGCTTACGACGTGTCGGAACTCGGCATGACCTACTTCCTGCGCACGTTTCGCGGCGGGGATTCGCCGTTCCTCGCCATTCCCGTCTTCCTGGTGCGGTCGTTCCGCCACAATGCGATCTACATCAACAAGGCGAGCGGCATCACGCGTCCACAGGACCTCGCTGGCAAGCGGATCGGCGAGCTCGGCGTATACGGCCACGACGCCGGGGTGATGCCCAAGGGCATTCTCTCGGACGAATACGGCGTAAGGGCCGAGCAATGTCGCTGGATTGTCGGCTCGATCGATTTCCCGATGAATCCCGTTGACTTCGTGGAGCAGCCCGTGCCGCCCGGCGTCCAGGTGGAGTGGGCGGACAAGGGCGTCGACCTCGGCGAGATGCTGGAGAAGGGCGAGATAGATGCTCTTATCTCCGCCGATATTCCGCGGTGCGTGCTGGAGAAGTCACCGAAAGTCGGCCGGCTGTTCGAAGACTACGAGGCCGTCGAGCGTGACTATTTCCGTCGCACCGGAATCTTCCCGATCATGCACGCAGTGGTCGTCAAGCACGAACTCGCCCTTGAGCGGCCCGACGTCGTGCACGCGGTCTACGAGGGGTTCCGGGCGGCCAAGGATAAAATGGCCGAGCAGTACTTGAGGGGCATGGCCTTCAACAACATGGCCGTGATGATTCCCTGGCTGACGAAGCGGATCGGCGAGGATCGTGACCTTCTGGGCGATGACTGGTGGCCCTACGGCATCAGGGCGAACCGGCCCGCGCTCGACGCCATCCTGCGCTACCACCATGAGCAGGGAATTACTGACCGCCGCTTCCGGGTCGAGGACGTCTTCGCCGCTTGTCTGCTGGACACCTGAGCTGTCCCTTGAAGAGCCTAAGCAGGCAATTTCACCTGCCGACCTGTCCGCTCTTCCTCCCCGCAGTGGCCGCTCTTGGGCAGTTCGGCTGGCGGCTAAGGGTCGATCGCGGACACTTCAACATGCGAGGTAACTCCTCGCCCGACAAACCCGTAAGAACTCGCCTCCACTTCTCACTGCACAGATACAGTAGCGGGCCTCACGGGCGTGGCTGATCATCTGCGCTCGCACGATTCCAGCTGTCACGAGGAGAAGGTGCGCGCGATAAACCCTTTGCGTATTTCCAGAAATAGACGGAACCGTGACGGTACCTATCTCACCGTCGCTGCACCTCCGAGCGCCGCCCGCGCAGTCGACGCAAGAAATTCGACCCCTCGAACGCAAGATTAACCGCTCAGGGGTCGCTGGTTGGCGGCAGCTGGCCGTCGGGAAGAGTGAGCGGCAGTCCAAAGACGTGAAACAGGCGCGGTCCGTCAGGTTTCACGAACAAGGTCAGCCTGGAAATCCTGTCGTGTTCAAGTGTCAGCACATGGATCGAGTGCGCGGTCCAGGGGTCATCCATTCTGGCGCGGGAATACGCAGCGAACGCAGGCTGCCTGTTTGCTCGCGTGGGCACGAGTCGGAAGCCGTCATAGTGCTTAAACGCCCAATCGAAGAATGTGCGGATCGCCTCGCGTCCCGCATACCATTCCGGCGTGGGGGGCATGACGTACGTCGCCTCCTCCTTGAGGAGTGCGGCAAAGTCAGCCACATTGAGCCTTTCCCAGGCGTGCAGATAGCGTCCGAGCAGCTCCTGCTGCGTCGAGTCCATCGGAGATGCTGTCAATGGCTGGCCCCCTGGGTTGAGCTTGCCAAGTGTCGCGCGTGCCCGCTGCAGGGCACTGTTGACTGAGGCTGTTGAGCCACCGAGCAGCGTGGCCGCTTCAGCGGCCTCCCAACCGAGCACATCGCACAGCAGGAGCGTCGCGCGCTGGCGCGGCGGCAGATGTTGGATCGTCGCGACGAACGCCAGCTGCACGGCCTCATGCGTCGTATAGCGTGCTTCCGGATTCGGCGCTTCGTCAGCAATACCTTCCAACTCCGAGTCCGGGTAAGGCTCGAGCCAGGGCACGTCGCTCACAGGGCTGCCATCCGGCATTTGCGTAGCGGCGGGCGCCCGTTGGTCGGGAAGCCAACGTCGGGCGCTCTTGCGGCTCGCGAGCGCATTGAGACACGCATTGGTCGCAATCCGATAGAGCCAAGCGCGAAACGAACCGCCCTCGAAGCTGTCGAAGTTGCGCCACGCGCGGAGGTAGGTCTCCTGCACCAGATCTTCGGCCTCGTGCAACGAACCCAGCATGCGATAACAATGCAACTTGATTTCACGGCGGAACGGCTCGGCGAGCCGTTGGAACGCCTGGTTTGGTTGCTCTGGGACTGCCTTCCGACGCGAGGGTTTTGGGGTTGCCATGGGCCAGATTCCTGTCAGGGCAACGCCTCGAGGCCCTTCCCGGAGACAACGAACACTCTACCCTTCGATCGATCAGGGTGCGTAACGACCTCCAGGACCCCGGCCGCTACATCCGACGCATTCGGCGCCGCATCCATGCTCTGAATGAAATCCGCGGGCGAGATCCCGAGATAACGCGCGTAGCCAGCCACGGCATGCCTGCCGAGCTCCGAGTCCGGCATCATGCGCGGCGCGAGCGCTGTGAAGCTGAGTCCGAGCTTCAGGCGGTCCGATTCCTTCTGGGCGTAGTTCGTAATGAACATCTGCGTGCGCTTGGCACCAGCGTAGCCCCCCGAAATCGGCGAGCCTGCGAGAGCGGCGCCGCTCGAGAGCAGAATGACCGAGGAGCCAGCGGGCAGTGGGCGCGTCAGCGCAGCCTTCGAGAAGTAAAAGGCGATTTTCACGTCCACTTCGAAGTTCACCGAGAACTCCCGCCAGCTCTGCTCGTGCAGCGGCGCGGCCGGCGGAAAGGCGCCCGCTGTCACCACCAGGACGTCCGGACGGAGCACGTCGAACACCCGGGATGGCGCGCTCTCTTCGGTTGCATCGAGCGCCAGGACCTCGACGCCCTGAACCGCACGGGCCACCTGCGCGAGCCGCTCCTCGTACCGCCCGACCGCGAGCACGCGGGCGCCGTTGCCGATCGCCGCTTCTACAACCCGCTGCCCTACGCCACGGCTCCCGCCGATGACGACCACATTCTTACCGGTAAGTGGACGCATTGTGTGCTCCTCGCGGGGCGACCGCGGGCCGCCTCTTGCATAGAACCGCCGGGGCATCCCGGACTCATCGGTCCCTTGATCGGTCCCTTCTTTCCTTCTCGTTCGGGTCGCCCTCTCCGGTTGTGATCAGGTTGCGCAGGCTCTCGTTGATATAGAAGCCCCAGGCGCCAGCGCATTTTCCATAGCATTCGATGGCCGACACCAGGCCGACGTGTGTGAAGCGAAGTTCAGTCTTCGCGCCCTGCTTCACGATCTCGAAGACGACGTCTGTGCCGTTCCATTCGGCCTTGTCCCCAACGAAATCGATGTGGCTGTCTACGATGTGCCAGACGACTTTCTTACCCCGCACCAGCTCGGTGATCTTCTGGGTGGTACGGTGCAGGTTCTGGTATCGGTACGTAAACTCGGCACCGAGTTTGTCGGTGCGACCGTCAATTTCTCCTGACCACCACCCACGAACGTTGTTGATGGCATCGAAGACCTCTTGCGGGGACCGATCCACCGTGTAAGAGATCGTGTAGCTTTCAGTCTTCATCGACACTCTCCTTAGCCCGAATGCCAGCCGCAACCGTAAGAACCGGTACGATGGCGGGAACTCATCGGACCCTTTAGGCCGCCGCAGCGCTCCGTGGCACAAAGGCCGCGAACTGTCGCTCCAACGCCTTGGCGGCGCCCGCGCGCCAACTTTCCGCGATGGACTGCGACATCGGATCGGGGAAGATGTCCTCCTCGCCTCGCTCGAGCCCATCGAAGATGCCGCGCGCGGCGAGTTCGGGCGGCGCCTTCGGGATGTCGAAGCCGCGGTTCATATCGGTATCAATGGGACCCAAGAGGACCGCGTGCACCGACACGCTTTGGCCCGCCAGCAGTGCGCGCAGGGCCTGCGTCATGCTGAGCGCGGCCGCTTTGGAAATGGAGTAGCCGGGGATGACCGGCACGGGCGCGAGCGCCACCACGGACAGGTTGTTGACGACGGCTCCGTGCGAGCGTCTCAGAAGCGGCAGGAAAGCCCGCGTCACATTGAGCGGCCCGTACAGGTTGACCGCCAGGTGCTGCTCGGTGAGCGCAGGCTCGCTAAGATCGTCGTAAAGAGCGATGCCCGCATTGTTGACCAGGACATCGAGCGATTCGATCTCCTGCGCCGCCCGCGCGATCTGCGCGGCACTGGTCACATCAAGTGTTACCGGCGTCACCCGCGGGTCGGCAATCGCGAGGCCACCGCGAACTCCGCCATATACCCGCCGGGCTCCGCGTATGAGGGCCTCGTTGATCAGCGCGCGGCCAATTCCACGGTTGGCGCCGGTGATCAAGACTGACTTGTTCGCGATGTTCATACCCGCACTCCTACAGTTACATTGTGAAAGAGCTGCTCACGCCGCTCTTACCTGTATAACCGGCGTGCAGGTTGAAACTCATCGGTGCGCCCAGTCACTCCTGTGAAGTCGACGCCCGTGCAGCGGACATTCGGTAAATCGACAGAAGGAGGGCAAGGAGCTGTCGGCGAAGTGGCGTAACGCATGCGCCGATACGCGAGGGCCAGAAAAACGTACTCGGGCGAACGGGCGCGAACTGCGCCGAACGAATTCTTCTTACCCGCTACGGTTTTAGCAAAAAGGTGGGTTTAAGTAGGCACGCGCCAGCGGCTAATCCAGTGGGTAAGGAACTCGCACAATTTCGTATTACACTGAATCTATCAACAAAATCGCTAGAGTTCGAGTCCTCTCCCGGGCACCATATTTTCATTTATATTCAAGTTTATATAAATCTTTCTTCGGATAATTTCGAGTCAGACGAATTTTCTATAGGCCTTCTACCGCAGCCCGAATCGAGATCAATAAAGTCCCAGCTTGTAGGCTTAGCTCACCGAACAAGGCCCCGGCCGCGCGCAGGGCGCCACAACCATAGATCAGATGCGCTGACGGGCCTTGGAATTGCGCCGCCGATGTGGAGTTGGTGAGGTGGCCGCTTCCGGTTCCTGCTTGAGGCGATCGATGAACCACCGTGCGGCAATCCCCGGGGGGGACTCGGTGCGATATACCGCGTGCATCGGCAGCACAAAACCCTTGGGTGGCGCGTCGGCGGCGACGATCTTCACCAGAGTCCCGCGCTTGAGATCGGATTCAACCAGGTCCGCAGGCATCCCGCCCCAGCCAAGGCCCGCACGTAGGAATGCGTGCTTGGCCCCAAGATCGGCAAGACGCCACGTCCGCGGCGATAGAACGCCGAATTCCTTTCCTTTCGACAGCGTCGAGCGGTCGGTCAGCACCAGCTGGATGTGCTTTGCCAGCTCGCGCGTGGGAATGGGCCGACCGTAGCTCGCCAGTGGGTGTCGCGGTGAGGTGACCTGAACCAGTGGTACCTGGAGCAACGGTTCCTTGCTGAACTGAGCCGGGACGAACGCCAGCTCTCCTGAGATAGCCAGTGCGCAGCGTCCATCCACAACCGGTTGGATCACAGCTCCCAGCGCCTCCACATACAGTCGCAGCGGGGTGAGCGGGAATGCGCCATGAAACGCCGTCACGGCCGCTGTCAACGTCGCCATGGGGAACATCACCTCGACCACGATCGATAATTCGGGCTCGAGTCCGCCCGCCAGGCGCCTGGCTTGCGCCTTGAGCAGATCGACATCGCCGACGACGGTGCGCGCATGGGCAATCAGCACCTGCCCGTGCGGGGTGAGCACGGGCCGCCGCCGCGTGCGATCAAAGAGCGTTACTCCGAACTGCCCCTCCAGGTTGGCGAGCGTCTTGCTGATGACCGACTGAGCTCGCCTGAGCTTGCGTCCCGCTCCTGAAAAGCTGCCCTCATCCGCGGCGGCAATCAGAGTGCGCAGTTGATCGAGCGTCACGGCATCCAGCATCTATCGCTTCCAGAGATGATTAGCATCGATAAATATAGACTACCACTATAGGTCGCTCCCTCCTAGGCTTGCTCCACCGTTTTCAACCGCCTCAGGAGATCATCATGAAAGTCGCCTTGTATGGAGCCACCGGTAACTCCGGCAGCCGCATTCTGAAAGAGCTCGTGTCGCGCGGGCACCAGGTCATCGCGATCGTCCGTAACCCGGCAAAGCTGCCGCAACCAGCGCCTGGCGTGGTCATCAAGCAGGATGACCTATCGGATTCCAAGAAGATCGCCGCCGCGATCAATGGCGCGGAGGCGGTCATCAGTGCGTATGCACCCCCGCAGGACGATGTCGATGCGATCGTGGGTGTCACCCAACGTCAGGTTGAGGCCCTTAACCACGGGTCCAAGGTGCGTCTGATCGTAGTCGGCGGGGCGGGCGGCCTGAACGTGGCCCCGGGCGTGACATTGATTGACTCGGGATACCTCCCCGAGCCGGTTCTCCCGATCGCCAAAGCCCATAGCAAGGCGCTGAACGTGCTCAGAGCATCAACGATCGACTGGACGTACCTCGCTCCGGCGGCTTACTTCGAGCCCGGCACGCTCACCGGTAAGTTCCGTCTGGGCACGGACGAGCTCATCGCCAATGAGCGACAGGAGAGCCGCATCTCGATGGAAGATTACGCCATCGCGCTCGTAGATGAGCTCGAGAAGCCACAACACCGGCGCCAGCGTTTCTCCATCGGTTACTGACAAGCACGACCCATCAACAAACCATCAATGGAGTCCACCGTGAACACACCCTCAGCGACCAGCGGCCGTGCCTTGAGTGCGGCGGCCACCATCAACCAGCGCAGCACTACGCTCGAGAGCTCTGCCGAACTTGTTGGGCGCATCTTGCTCGCGTCCCTCTTCCTTCTCTCCGGGGTCAGCAAGCTCGGCGCCTACGGCGCGACCGCCGCCTATATGTCTTCAGCCGGCGTCCCCGGTGCCTTGCTCCCCGCGGTCATCGCCGTGGAGCTGCTCGGTTCGCTCGCCGTCATTGTCGGCTGGAAAACGCGGGCTGCCGCAGCCCTACTCGCCGGCTTCTCGTTACTGGCCGCGTTCCTTTTCCACAACAACTTCGCCGACCAGATACAGATGATCATGTTTCTCAAGAACGTCGCAATCGCGGGGGGCTTTCTGCTGCTCGTAGCCAACGGCGCCGGCGCGATTAGCCTCGACCGACGTGCTACCGCGGCCTGACCGCAAGTGTCCGCAGTGCCCCCGATAACCAATTTGCCGGGAAATGATCTGGAGACATGTGAAGGCGCTGCTCGGGTTGGCCCAGGAGCAACCCGAGCAGCGCGAGGCAACCCGCCTCCGCTGGCGATCAACTGCCAGCGCTGACCTACTTCGCGTCGCGCGCCGCTTGCGCGATCAGAGCGGCCACGGCCTTTGGTTTTGACACATAGACGGAATGACTGCCGCTGGTTTCGACAATCTTTGACTCTGCGCGCTGTGCCATCGAGCGCTGGGCCGGCGGCGGAATCATCTTGTCCTCGGTGGCGACCAGGTACCAGCTTGGCTTGACACGCCAGGCCGGCTTGCTCACGGTGCCTGCCAATGCCGCCACACCCCACGGTACCTGCGAATCGGCCATGAATGCCGCGAGCTCAGGCTCGACATCCGCAGCGAACGAAGCGGCGAATTTCGAGCGATCGAGGAACAGAAAGCCATCCTGCGGCGGAAGAATCGGCGGCACAGGGGCGCCGGGAGCAGGATTGGCGATCAGCGAAGACACGGACTCTCCCTGGTCCGGCGCGAACGCCGTGATGTAGACCACGCCTTTTACCTTCGGGTCCGTTCCCGCTTCCGAGACCACAACGCCACCATAAGAGTGGCCAACCAAAATCACAGGTCCATCTGCGGCCGCGATCGCGCGCTTCGTGACCGCGACGTCGTCGGCCAGCGACAGCGTCGGATTTTGCACGATGCGGACGTTGAAGCCCTCTCCTGCCAGGATCTTGTAAACGCCCTGCCAACCGGATCCATCCACAAAACCACCATGGACGAGAAGAATATTCTTGATCATCACCAGCCCTCCTTCAGCAATTCGCGATAACACTCACTGCAGGCGTCGGACGCCTTGCGTCCGGGCGCGCATGATCGCATACGCGAGATTTCCGCGCTCAACTCGAGCGCGAGGCGCGGGGACGCGACGGCAGCGCCGCTATTAGCCCGTGTGTGTCAAGTACGAAGCAGCATCGCCGGATCGATCGGAAGTCTTTGCAAGCGCTCGCCAGTAGCGGCAAAGGGCATCACTGATCCTCGGCGTCTCGGTGAACTGCCGCGGGCGATCGAACTCGCCCTCCTCTTCTTCGTACGACCCGGAGAGCTTCGCAAAGCCCGCGCTCGCGCCCCGTAGCGACGCTCCCGTCCATCGAATGTCCGGAGCCTCGCCGATCGAACGTCTGAGGAATATGAGCTCCGCCAGGGGGGCCCGGTTCCATGACTACGCCTAGGAGCGAAACATGAAGTTCCTACTTCGTTGCGCGCTTTTGTCACTGCTGTGGGCGACCAGCTTCGCTGATGTCATTTTTAAGACATGCTCCCGTTCGACCCAAGAACATGGCACGGTCACCTTAGATGACTTGGGCGCCTTCCACATCGTCCTGAACTTGGGAAAGGAAACCTTTGTCTCCTCGGCGTGCGCGCCGCGCATTCCAAGCCCGCAAATCGGAATTTCAGGCATCGAGTGCTCTGGCGACTGGAAGGAAGGCAAAGGGAGCGTCATTCTAGACAGTATGGACGGAGTCCTGAACGTATTGATGTACAAGGGACCGAGGTCGTTGCCGGCGCAATACTACGACGATCGTACTTTGTTCTGCGGAACACCGAGCCGTCAAAGCACAGCGGCCGAGGCAAAATAGTTGTCCGCCAGCTCGTGGTCCAAACGTCGTATAAGCGTCTTTAGGTACACCATGAGGAGAGTTTATGAGTGAATTCCTTTACGTCTATCGGGGCGGAAACCGTGCCGGCCTATCGCCAGAGCAGATGCAGCAGACCATGCAGAAATGGATGACCTGGATGCAGGGGCTGGCCGAGAAGGGGCACCTCAAAGACCGGGGCCACCCGCTGGAGGCGGGCGGGAAGCTGGTAAATGGCCGCAGCAAAAACGTCACCGACGGCCCGTACGCCGAAAAGGACCTGGTGGGCGGTTACAGCCTGATTGAGGCACATGACCTCGCGCAGGCGACGGAGCTGTCCAAAGGTTGCCCCATCCTAGAACGCGACGGTTCGGTGGAAGTACGTCCTATCATGCAGATGTGACCGATGGGCTCAGCGCCGCGCGATCCGATCTGGCACGAGCCGGCAGGCAATGACCCGGCGCGGCGCAAATCCCTCGAGCATCTCTTCCGACGCGAGTCGGGGCGGATGATCGCCGCCCTGACTCGCGTGTTCGGAGTTCACAACCTCGCGCTGGCGGAGGATGTCGTGCAGGACGCCCTCTGCCGAGCTCTGGAGGTCTGGAAGCACCGCGGCATGCCGGAAAATCCGTCGGCCTGGCTGATGACCACCGCGAAGAATCGAGCGATCGATGTCCTGCGACGTGAGCGCCGAGCGCGTGCATTCGCTCCCGAACTGGAACGGCTGCTGGAGTCCGAGTGGACCTTCACACCTACGATCGAGGAAGCGCTTGGGCCGCATGCCATCCGCGACGATGAGCTGCGCATGATGTTCTCATGCGTGAACCCTCAGCTTGGCGAGGAATCTCAGGTGGCACTGATCCTGCACATACTTTGTGGGTTCAGCGTCAAAGAAATCGCCAACGCCTTCCTTACGAGCGTAGCAGCCATCGAGAAGCGCATCACGCGCGGCAAGCAGGTGTTATCCGGGTCAAAACGACTGTTCGAACTACACGAAAATGCTGATTTCCAAGCAAGGCTGTCGGCAATCCAGCGTGCTTTGTATCTTTTATTCAACGAAGGCTATCACGGGTCCTGCGCCGAGCAGCTGATTCGTGTGGAGTTGTGTCGTGAGGCGATGCGTCTTGCCGCAGTGCTGACCGCTCATCCACTCGCCGCCATTCCGGCGACGCGAGCACTGCTGGCACTGATGTGCCTGCATGCGGCGAGATTGTCAACGCGCGTGGACGAATCGGGATCCCTGAGCCTCCTGGGGGACCAGGACCGTTCGCAGTGGAACACTGAGTTGATCGCGCAAGGGCAGCAGCTGCTCGAGCTGGCTGCCACCGGTGAAGAACTGAGCGAATACCACGTGGAAGCTGCCATCGCCTGGTGTCATGTCACGGCGCCAAGCGCACGGGACACGGACTGGGACCAGATCGTGTCGCTATACGACACATTGCTGGCAATACGGCCGTCGCCTGTCATAGCGCTGAATAGAGCGATAGCCGTCGCACAACATGAGGGCCCCGCGCGGGGTCTCGCGGCTCTGCGAGATATCGACGACCGCGGGCGGTT
>Ga0306926_10005706_pt1 | contig 13292 bp, 10 predicted proteins | sample flu12Cox44000178_FD_203759 | JGI IMG/M metagenome (GOLD analysis project Ga0306926, IMG submission 203759) | Lab enrichment of tropical soil microbial communities from Luquillo Experimental Forest, Puerto Rico - flux8day.12C.oxic.44.000.178 (v2)... | ecosystem: Environmental > Terrestrial >... | reverse complement strand
CTGGAAAGGCGCAAGCACCGCTTCGTGAGGTATGCGGACGACTGCAACATCTACGTCCGCAGCGAACACGCAGGGCGGCGCGTGATGAGTAGCGTCACACGCTTCCTCGCACGCCGACTCAAGCTCAAGGTAAATGAGGCCAAGAGTGCGGTGGCACGACCGACAGAGCGGAAGTTCCTGGGATTTAGCTTCAGCAACAACAAGGAGCCCAAGCGACGCATCGCGCCAAAAGCACTGTTGCGTTGTAAGGAGAAGATCCGGGAGCTGACGCGACGGACCCGAGGGATCAGCTTGCCACAGACGGCGAAAGAACTTGCGGCCTACTTAAGGGGCTGGAAAAGCTATTTCGGCTTCTGTCAGACACCCTCACTGCTACAAGCGCTGGATGAATGGATCCGGCGAAGACTGCGATCCATGATCTGGAAACAGTGGAAACACGGCAAACAGCGGTACGCGAAGCTACGTCAACTAGGAGTCGGCAAAGATCTCGCCGCGCAAACGGCGGGCAGTCCACACGGCCCCTGGCACCTGGCGAAGAGCCCTGCCCTGTCTTACGCGCTTCCCATCGCCTACTTCGACTCTCTCGGCCTTCCGCGACTCTTCGATGGCCCTGCGTAACCCTCTGAACCGCCCGATGCGGACCCGCATGTCGGGTGGTGTGGCAGGGGAGAGTGGGTGACCACTCCCCCTATGCCGATTGTGAGGCTAGGGTTGCGTGGGGGCGCGCGTTGGGAGATTCGGCGTCAGCTTGGGGACCAGAAACTCCTGGAAAACATTGGCGACGGCCATCTCCCCAAGGCGCAGCAGCGCTGTCGAGACTACCAATCCAAGCCCGTGCCGATCATTCGCGGGATAGTAGAGATTCGCGATACCGCCCGCGGCAAGGTTCCCGCCAATGCTCGAATAGTTTGGCTGCCAACGTCCGTTATCGCCCTTGCAAATAAACGAACTGGCCAAAGCATAGAGAAACCGCGATTTCGTGCTGCCCTTTCCGCGGTAAAAATAGCGCGGATCCTGCTTCAGGATGGTCGGAAATACCGCCCCTCCGAGGAAAGTTCCTACGGCCACGTCGGCATAAGTGGCCCCGAAACGCTTGGCGTACCCTTCTGCCCCCTGCCCGTAAGCCCCCCAGCGATCGCCCGCCTGATCGAGGCCCGCGACCGCCCCAACCGCGACAAACGTGATGGGATCGGTGGTCGACTTCCAGGCAAGCTCAAACTTGTGTCTCGGCCGCAACGGCGCGGCATTCGGGACGTAGCTCACATAGAAATTCGGAATGAAACCCAGGACGCGCTGCTTTTCTTGTTCTTTGATCTGTTCGGTCGCGAGCTCCTCGGTCGTAATCCCGACGACCACCTCGGTCACTTGTTTTGCGACCGCCAAGATGATTACGGGCGTGACCAGGTGCTCTCCGGAACTGAGGGTTCCCGAAAACTCCCGTGTCGCCAAACCGGGTGACGAAACGGTCAGCCGGAATGCGCCCGGTGCGACATTGGAATACGCGAACAGGCCATCCTCATCGCAAGTGGTTTCGAAGGCCGTTGCCTCACCTTCGCGCGTGAGTTTCACTCGCGCTCCCACTACCTTTGCGCCCGATTGATCGACGACTTTTCCGCTGACGCTCCCCGGTTCCTGCGGAATCGCTTGTTGCCCATTCGCGACCGTCTTGGTATCTCCCGCACCTGGCAAGTCCGGGCTCGCCGCAGGAATCCGCCCGGCCTCCTGGCAGCGGCCCGCTGAAGCGCATAGCCACACCAGCAGGCCTAACCAGACGAACCGTCCGGAGAACAAAACGGAGATCCTCTTCGGCCAATACACGGCGAATCCTTGCTCCTAATGTTACCAAACCTGGCTGCCCAATTGGATGCTCTTGGCTGGCCGTGGGACACACTCCGAAAAGGATTTATTGGCAATCGGAAAGCGAAGGACTGGGGACCGAATCGTCAGGCCGGACGTTCTCGATGGTGCTTCGGATCACACGAATCACCAACTGCCGGTCCTGTTGCATGATCCAATGATTACTTCCATCGGCCAGCAGGTGCTCGCCGTGGCTCAATCGTCTGGCCATCGCCGCATGGGCCGCGCGACGGCGCGCCGAGGCCGTCTTCGCGGAGAGGATCATCACCGGTCTATCGCAAAACTTCTCGTGTTCACCCACCTGCACCGCACTGACTGGCAAATTTTCCAGCTGACTTGCGATGGTGAGCGCAAATTTCGGTTGCACCCAGAAAACGGCGGCCATCGCCCTCTCGCTCGGCGGCAGCGCAAAGAACCACGGGCTCTTCACCGACCCGGACTCCGCGGTCGTGCCTCGGCTGATGAATCGCACGAGGGGGCCGCCCAGACTTCGCGCGCCGCTTCTCAGCAAAAATGCGACAAATCGAATGACCCCGATCCGCGCCAAAACCGCTGCCCTGCGACAGACCTTCGCGCCGATCTGCGACTGTTTGCGGTCGTGCTCGGAAGGCGGATTCCATTCTTGAGGCGCGACCGAATCGATAAGCACCATCCCAGCCACTTCATCCGGAAAGCGCGAAGCGAACAACGGCATCGTCAACCCACCGAACGAATGGCCCACTAGCACGTAAGGAGGAGCGATATCCGCCTTTTGCAGCATGGCATGCAGTTCCTCGACGATGCGATCCGCGGTGCGGGGCATCGGCCCCTGCTCGCTCCAGCCCAACCCGGCCCGGTCGTAGCTGACCACGCGAAAGTATTGCGACAACTCCTGTTGCAACTCCGTCCAACTGAGCACGGTCGACATCAATCCTGATTCCAATAGGACCGTGGGGCTGCCCAGTCCGGATTCAACCACATGCAGCCGGTGCGTTCCGATATCGACAAGTCGCCCGAGCGGCGCATACCGCTTCGCGTCGCGCCGCGTCCCGAGCTTCTGGTACACCATCCCCAGGATCATGCCAGCCGCCACAACTCCCGCAATCCCAAGTACGATTTCAAGCAACGACGCAACCTCCGGGTATTCAGCGCTGCTCGCTCCGCAGACGGTTACTTACCTCCTCGGCCACGCGGAACGCTACATCGACACAGTCTCCAATGGCACGGCCCCGCAAATAGTTCCCGGCCAGAGAGAGATTCGGAACCGTGCGCAAAATGGATGCAATCTCCGCCACGCGGCGCGCGTGATGGACGTTGTATTGAGGAAGCGCCCTGGGACTCTGCCAAACCGCGAGATCGACCGGCTTGCCCGCGATCCCTAGAGTTCTGGCGTTTTCGTACTCGACCGCATCCATCGATTCTACTTCGTCCTTGGGCTCCTCGGTCGCGCCTCGCACAAAACTGGTCAGCAGCACCCTTCCTTCGGGGGCACGACCGCGAAACAGCGAGGAGTTCCAGAATGTGCAGATGGTATTGAGCCCTTCCCGCCGCGGCGCCATGAAACCGAACCCGTTCAGCGAATTCGCCACCTGCGCCTGCTCGTAGACGAAAGAAACAGCGCTCATGGGTGCGTACTCGATCGATTCGAGCTCCGATGCAAGCTGTGGCACACTGCCGCCGAGAACCTCTGCTGCCGCATACGCCGGGGTCGCCAGCACCAAATTTCGAGTGACGATATTCTCTCCGTCTCGCAACCTGACTCGCCATACCGCCTTTGCCGCGCCTTCCTCGCCCGGTGCAGCCTCAACACACCCAACATCGGCCCCATACCGTATATGGAGTTCTTGCGCGACCCTTTCAGGTAGTACGGCCATGCCTTTTCGAAACGATCCGAGAGCCGGAAGCGCGTCGGTCAAACGCAAGCTGTCTCGCCTTCCGTTTCCGCCGACACCGGAAGAGGAGCCGTTCGAGTTGCTCTGATGAGCCTTGGATCTCCACGTTCGTATCGCTCCCCGCATCAAGCTCCCGTGCCTCCGCTCCCATTCCACGAGCGCCGGAAACGCGCTGTCCATCCCCATTTTGTAGCAATCCCCCAAAAAGACCGTCGAAACAATCGGGTCCACCAGATTTTCCAGAACCTCAACGCCAAATTTCCTTTCCACAAACTCGGCGAGGGTTTCTTCGTTTTCCGGGGGATGGGAATGGCCAAAGACCTCTCCCATAATCCGTAGCTTTGAGGAAAAACCAAGCAATTTCGTGCGAATCAAGCCACCCGGGGTGACCGGCGCCAAGCATAAACGTCCGTCCCGCAAAATGTACCGCTTGGCCTTCGGATCCCCGGCCAGGAACTCGCTCTCCAAACCGAGTTCCCTTACGATTCCCCACACGGATGCCGAAAAGCGCGGACACTGCGGCCCGGTCTCAAACAACAAACCATCCCTGCGGATTGTGGCGATCACCCCGCCGGCTCGCTCACTCGCCTCCAGCACCAGGCAAGCGATTCCCATTTGCTTCAGACGGTAGGCACAGGCCAACCCGGAGATGCCGCCGCCAATGACGACTACTTTTTCGCTGTATCCCAATGCGCGCAAGCCTTATCTAACCAGATTAGCAACTAGCCGTAGACGTGTGCCTATCTCTTTTATACAACAGTAGATGTCCGCGATGCCCACGGAGTCACTACTTTCTTTTGTTCGACACTATGCAGCGCAAGGCGAGCAAATCGCCGTGCGGCAGCGCCGCGGCTACCGCATGGAGAGTTGGACGTACGCGCGCATCGCTGCCGAAGCCAACCGTCTTGCGCGCGAGCTGGAAGTCCGCGGAGTCGGCAAGGGCGACGTGGTCCTGCTGTGGAGCCAAAACTCAGCCGAATGGATTATCGCATTTTTCGGCTGCTTGCTTTGCGGCGCAGTGATTGTGCCCATCGATCACGCGTCATCCTCCGATTTTGTTCGTCGGGTGGCCATGGAAGTGAATGCGAAGGTGGCCTTTTGCGGGGACGAGCAATCCAGGTGCCTCTCCGTACCTGGCATTTCTCTCGATTCTCTCTCTTCGCTCATCGCACGGCATGATTCCCTTCCCTACCCCTCGCCGCCGTTGTCCCGCCAGGATACCCTTGAAATCATTTTTACTTCGGGAACTACCGCAGAACCCCGCGGGGTCGTCCTTTCCCAGGGGAACGTGCTCGCCAACGTCGAGCCTTTGCAGCATGAGATCCAGAAATATCTCAAATACGAAAAACTCGTCCACCCCATCCGTTTCCTGAACCTGCTCCCCCTCAGCCATGTGTTCGGACAAATGTTGGGGGTGTTCATTCCTCCCCTGCTCGGAGGTGCCGTTGTTTTTCTGGATTCCCTGAAACCTTCTGACTTGATGGAGTCCATTCACCGCGAACGCGTGTCCGTCCTCGTCACCGTACCGCGCTTTATCGAAGCGCTTCAGCGCGAAGTCGAACGCCAACAAGAGCGCACTGGAGGCCTCGAGGCTTTTCGCAGCAACTTCGCGCGCTCGGACGGTGAACACTTCCTCAAGCGCTGGTGGCGGTTCCGGCGCGTGCACCGCCAACTCGGCTGGAAATTCTGGGCCTTTATCTCGGGGGGAGCCGCGCTGCCGCAAGCGACCGAGACCTTCTGGAATCGTCTCGGATTTGCGGTCATTCAAGGCTATGGCATGACCGAAACCACCTCCCTCATCAGCCTGAACCACCCTTTCCGTTCTGCTCGCGGTTCGATCGGCAAAGTCTTTCCGGGGATGGATGTGCGTGTCGACGAGAACGGCGAAATTCTCGTCCGTGGGGAAAATGTGGCTGCCGCCTACCGGCAAAAAGGTCAGATGCAATCCACGTCCGAATCCGATGGATGGTTCCGTACCGGCGATATCGCCGAGCGCGACCCAGAGGGTCGACTCTTCTTCAAGGGCCGCCGCAAAAACACCATCGTCACTTCGGCGGGCATGAATGTATACCCCGAGGACCTTGAAGGAGCACTACGAGGGCAGGAAGGCGTGCGCGACTGCGTGGTTCTTGGCATGGAAAAAGACGGAAACGCCGAGCCTTGTGCGGTCCTGCTTTTGAACGGCTCCCATCCGGACCCAGCCACGGTGATTGAATCCGCGAATCAATCCCTCTCGGAGTACCAGAGAATCCGCCGCTGGTTCGTTTGGCCCGAACCCGATTTCCCCCGCACCTCCACCCAAAAACCCATTCTGCCCCGCATTCGCGAAGGGCTGCCGAACAACCCGGGCGCGAGGGCCCGCGTTGATCGCCCCCAAGACTCTTTGGCGGGAATGATTTCCCACATTACCGGTCGCGCGGTTCAGCCGGATTCCGCGGATGCCGACCTCGAAACCGACTTGCGGCTTTCCTCACTGGATCGCGTCGAGTTGCTTGGCGCCCTTGAACAACGCCACCAGATAGACCTCGATGAGGTCCAATTCCAGGGCGCCACGACGGTCGCCCAGCTCGAAAATCTTTTGGCGGAGCCACCCTCTCCATCGGCGCAGCGCCACATCTATCCCACCTGGCCGCAAAGCGGGCTCGTGACAGCCTTTCGTCTGCTCATCTACTACGGCCTCGCCTGGCCAGCGACGTATCTTCTGGCGGCTCCCAAGATTCGAGGCCGCGAAAACCTCGGCGATCTTCGCGGACCTTTACTGGTCGTTTCTAATCACGTCACCTATCTCGATATCGCGTGGATTCTGCCCGCCCTGCCCGCTCGTTTCCGGAACCGCCTGGCGACCGCAATGGGTGGCGAGCGGCTCGCGCGAATGCGCCGGCCCGAGGGAAACTTGTCTTTTTTCGAACGCTTCCTCGAACACCTGAGGTATTTCCTGGTCCTGAGCCTCTTTAATGTTTTCCCTCTGCCTCAGCAATCCGGATTCCTGAAGAGCTTTGGATTCGCGGGCGATCTCGCCGATCGCCAATGGAGCCTTCTCGTTTTTCCCGAAGGGCAAACCACCCATGACGGAACTATGGTCCCGTTTCGCTCGGGTATCGGCCTTCTCGCCAAACATTTAAATCTTCCGATCGTCCCGATGTTCCTCGAGGGGCTCTTCGATTTAAAACGTGACCAGCGCATCCTGGCCCGCCCTGGACAGGTCGTTGTCCATATCGGGGTTCCTGTCCGCTTCGCCGCCGCCGACGATGCTAACGAAATTTCCAGAGAGCTCGAAAGACGCGTTCGCGAACTTCAGTCCGTCTGAGAATATTCCGTCCTGCGCAACGCAGGCAGTCGCCGAATCACCAGAAAAAGAACGACGAGACCCAGCACCACCCCCACCGCCGTCCATTTTTGATTCATCAGGTAGTCCTTGGCCGCCGCGCCGTACCTCGCTGCCAGAAATCCCTCGCCGAAAAACAGCAATCCTCGGCCGAGCAGCGTGCCAACCACAAACGTTCCGAACGGCACCTGGAAAACTCCTTGCGCGATCACAAAAGGCTTGAACGGTACCGGGAAGGGCGCGACCGCCGGCAAAAAGACGCAGGCCATCGGATAGTCCTGCACGAACCTTCGTATGGTTCCGGGCGAGTGTCCCTGTGTCTTGCGGTAGTAAGCCTCGCCGCCTTTGCGAGCCAACCAGTAAATCCAGATGCAACCCGCCAGCGAACCAACCGCAGCCAAGGCCCCGTAGTACGGCATGCGCAGCGGATGCCGAATGCACAGTTCCATCAGAAGCAAATCCGTCACGAGCGGGAGGGGAACAAAGGAGGAATCCACGAACGCCGACAAGAACACGCCAAATCCACCCAAAGCGGGCAACATCATCTTGAGCCATGACACTAATTGCTGCTTCCATGCCACAGCGTTCCCTCTACAAGAATCGTACTAGGAATCGAGTGCTACGTATCCGCACTCGTCGTCCGGCGCGGCCTCCGCTCGTGAGGCATATTGTAGCCGATCTATAGATGCCAACCATTGACCTAGCGAAACAATAAATCCTCAGCCCCTGGAAAATTCTTGCGAAACCATGTACCCCACCCCCCCCCCTATTTATCCAATCGTCTGGGCACCGGAACGTGATAGCCTGTCCGCTATCCAGCTGGGCTGTCCGAGAAGTCGAACCCAACGCATTTGGTAAATCCGGGGCGGCCGGTCCAGTGATCCGCCTAATCTCGCGAACACGAGGTCTGAATGTCTACGGTTGAACAACCACTACCTACTGTTGCTTCACAGCGGTACCGTTTGGATGTTCCCCTGCACCAACTGCTTCACCCGACTCCGGAGCGCCCGATTCTGCACCCCTCGGATGAACCCGGTGGCCTTCCGGAGGTAGTGTTTCCGCAGCATCCGGAGTTGTTGCACGAAATCGACATGGTGGACATTGCCGCTCACGAGCACGTGCTACGCCATGGTAAGAGGCAGTGGCCCGTTTCGCAAATTCTCAAGAGCATGCGTGGTTGGATGGTTCCCTACATAAAATCGCGCGTTCTCCCTGGCGATTTCCAACCGATCATTGCTTACCTGTTCGCGGAATGGAAATGCAATCTCGACTGTCACTATTGCTGGTCGTATGACAATCGCGTCAAAGGTATGACCGAGCAGACCGCGCGTCGCGCCATCGATTGGCTCGAAGCAACGCCCTGCCGGGTGCTCGCGCCGACCGGAGGCGAACCCTTGCTGCGCCCCGATTTCGTGCACAAGGTCATCTATTACGCCGCCAAAAAGGACTTCTGGATCTACTTGGCCACCAATGCACGCTTGCTGCGCCCCGAGGTTACCGATCGCCTCGCCGACGCCGGTATCTCCACGATCAACTTCGCCGTTGACACCATAAAGGAAAAGCCGGGCCTGCCAAAGGCCTTCGAACACGTGCAGTCCAACTTTGAGTACCTCGTCAAGCGGCAATACCGCTACGGCTACACCGTTTTCTTCAACGTAAACATATGCCGAACCAACATCGACGACGTCAAGCAACTCGTCGAGATTGCCCATGACAACGGGATCTCTCTCACCTTCCACATCAACGAAACTCCCATGATGGAGCAGTCTCATTTCAAGCACCTCAGCGAGAATGACACCTACATTCGTCAGGACGAGTTCCCCATCGTCGATGACCTCCTCGATTGGCTCATCGACAAGCAGCGCCACGGCTACAAAATGGTGGATTCCATTCCGCGCCTGCAAAACATGAAGGGTTTCATGCGTGGCGTCGGTGAACACTGGGGCTGCCGCGCCGGGCAAAACTGGATCATCATCCGAACCGACGGAACGCTCGCGCCGTGTTTCCCGATGTACAACGCAACCTACGATTGGGGCACCATCGAGAACCAGAAGTTCGATGTTAAGCAGCTCGACGAGATGAAGCAGGGCTGCGAACCGCAGTGCTTCTCCACGCTCGGATACAACGTGGCCTATTGCTACGACGTCACTCGGGTTATGAAGTGGCTCTTGAAACAGGCGCGCAACGGTTTCCAGGGAGCGACGGGAAGCTTTGAGTAATAATGGGTCGGTACGGCACCTCGTCTGTGCCTAAGGCGTAATTGCCGGATCTTTGTCACGGCTCCGCGCAACTCATCCGTTCTTAATGAGTTGCATCAGCTGAACGGTACCCCTACATCCCCTGGGCTTCGACCCTACTGCCTATGACCGATTGCCCTCCGGCTGAGCACGAAATAACGTGAAATCCTCAGCCGCAAAGAGCTGCCCTATGCGCGAGACAGGTACGCGGCAAATCGAAAATCTCGCTAACTTCATCGATTTTCGTCGCCGCTGTTTTCGCGTTTGATTCCTAGCGAGGCGACGCATGCTCCCTCCAAACCAAAGAGCAGCCCTAACGGTGGTAATTCTTTGCCTTGCGTTCGTAGCCGTGCTAACTCTCGCAGCTGCCGGCGGTGCCGGTCACAACATTCCGCAACACCCCGACGTAAAACGCGGTAGATACCTCGTGGAGGAAGTGGCCAAATGCCCGGAATGCCACACGCCGCGAGATTCGAGCGGAAATCTGGATCGTGGCGCCTGGCTGCAGGGTGCGCCGATTTGGATACAGCCCGTTCGGCACATTCAAAACTGGGCCGATCAGGCTCCCGCCTTGGCGGGCTTGCCCAGTTTCACGGACGAAGAGATGGAGCGGGTTCTCGAAAAAGGAATCGGGCCGGAAGGAGAGGCGCTTCGGCCCCCCATGCACACGTACCACATGGCACCCTCAGACGCCCGGGCCATCATCGCTTATCTCAAGTCCTTGCCTCTCGAAAAACACTGACGCGCGACTGCCACGCGAGACCGAGGACCCTATGGAAAAGGAACTCGAAACAAAAGCCCAGGAGAATCAAAGCGACAATAGTGAAAACGGTCGAAAAATCAGGTATGCCTTGGTAGGTCTGGGATATATCTCACAAGTTGCCATCCTCCCGGCGTTCGTACATGCCCGGAAAAACTCGGAACTCGCAGCATTAGTCTCCGGTGACCCGGGAAAACGGAAGGCGCTTGCCAAAAGGTATCGGGTTCCTCGAACCTATACCTACGAAGAGTATGCCGATTGCCTGGCCAGCGGAATCGACGCGGTCTATATTGCCTTGCCAAATTCCATGCATCGCGAATACACCGAAAACGCCGCGCGCGCCGGCATCCACGTGCTGTGCGAAAAACCCATGGCGGTCACCGAAGCGGACTGCGAATCGATGATCGATGCCGCGGCGAAGGCCAATATTAAACTGATGATTGCCTATCGATTGCATTTTGAATGCGGAAACCTGTCTTCCATCGACACCGTCCGTGCCGGCAGGATCGGTGACCCTCGCATCTTCACTTCGGTCTTTTCCCAGCAGGTGAAACCCGGAAACAGCCGGTTACGAAGCGAATTGGGCAGCAACCCGCTCTTCGACCTCGGCGTCTACTGCATTAACGCCGCTCGCTACCTCTTCGGCGAAGAGCCGTATGAGGTGTTCGCCTTCTCTGCGGCAAGTAAAGAGGAACGCTTTGCCGAGGTCCCGGAAATGACCTCGGCGATTCTGCGATTTCCCAACCAGCGCCTGGCCTCTTTCACCTGCAGTTTTGGGGCTGCGGACCGCTCCGAATACGAGGTTGTAGGTACCCAAGGCAGCCTGAAGATGGACCCTGCGTATGAGATGGCCGGCGACCTGAAAATGGAGATCACCATCGACGGAAAGAAACAAAAAACGAAATACCAAAAACGCGATCAGTTCGGCGCTGAGCTGGCCTATTTCTCGCAGTGCATCATCGGCGGAGTGAATCCTGAACCGAATGGTATCGAGGGACTGGCAGATGTCCGGATCATCAACGCCCTCGAGGAATCTGCCGCGAAAGGCAAGCCGGTTGAAATCCTTCCCCGGCAAACGAAACCCCGACCTTCGATAGGCCAAGAAATACACAAGCCGCCGGTCGAACCAGCACCTCTCGTGCGCGCGCAATCGCCGTCAGAGTAGCGTTCAAAAACGCCGCTAAATGCTTTGGCCCTCACTTGTTCGAGCAGACTCATCCGGAGGGGTCGCCGGAACCTGCTTTTTCCACGTCGCCTCCACCATCGCGAGCGATACCCGCAAGCGAACGACGCGACACAACCGAATTGGGTGCTTCTTGCGTGATGTCCTTTGTCGACGCGTATTCGTCGCGATGTTTGATCGGCAGCCATGGGTTTTTCCGGCTTCCGCCGTAGCCTTTCGTTCTGACCAATGCCCACGAGCCCCGTAATTTCTTGCCGTGCAACTTGAACTTCAGGCTACCTCGCGCGAGCGCATCCTCGACATCCGGCTCGTCCGGCGTCCAGGTGCCTTGGTCCCACAACATCACCGTCCCGCCGCCATCTTCCCCTTCGGGAATCACTCCTTCGAAACCGCCATATTCTAACGGGTGATCTTCCACCTGCATCGCCAACCGCTTCACGCTAGGATCGAGCGAGGGCCCCTTCGGAATAGCCCACGACAAAAGCGCGCCGCGTGATGCGAGCCGGAAATCGTAGTGGAGCTGCGACGCGCGGTGCTTCTGAATCACATACCGAGACGAGGACTTCTTGCCGCCCGGGCTTTTCCCTCGCGGCTCTGGCGATACGCGAAAGTTTCGCTTCTTCCGATATTTATCGAGTGTCATCGATGCTGTTCTTCGTCAGATGTGCTTGATCCGTTCCATGGCTGCGGAAAGCGCCTGCCCGCTGGTCGAAGAAATCCGCCCAGGGATCCTTTTTCTTCAATCGCGATCGAAAATTGCCAAGATTAAAGCTGCTCGGATCGAGCTTCGGAGTCACCTCGGACCACGCCACAGGCGTCGAAACCGGCGCATGCGGCTTCCGGCGAACGGAATACGGACTCACAACCGTCTGCAGCGGGCCATTGCGAAATGGATCCACATACACCCGGTCGCCCCGCTCGGAAATCGCGTGCTTCACTGTCATTTCCTTCGGATACGACGCCGCCAGGCGACCACAGAACTCTTCGGCAAACTTGAGCACTTGCTGCGCCGTTGGCCCGATGCGCAGCGGCACGAAAACATGAACTCCGCGGCTTCCGGATGTTTTGACAAAGGACCGCAATCCCAGGTGCTCGAGCGCGTCGCGCACCAATATCGCGACGCGGGCCGCATCAGCGAATTGGCTCGAACCCGGATCGAGATCGAAGCAAATCCCGTCAGCTTTTGGAAATGTTTTGGCTCGGGTTCCAGCAACGTGTACCGGAATGCATCCCAGATTCACCAAGGCCAGTTGGGTCCCGAGTCGGCCGCCGAGAACGTAATCCGTCGCCCTCCGCTTCCCGGTCGCGTTCGAGAACCGTTTCGTTGGCGTGTCTCGTGGCAGGCTCAGCGGTTTCTGCTTCTGATAGAAGCATTGCCCCGCCATGCCGTCGGGACAACGCTCTAGCGTCAGAATCCGGTCATCGACATACGGCTTCAGCACGGAAAATACTTCGCCGTAGAAATTCGCCAGGTCTAGCTTGGTGTATTTCTCCTCCGGCCAGAATACTTTGCCGGGGTTGGAAATGGTCGCCGTCAGCTCGCCGCGTGGATTCCGTCGCATTCTATGCCTCCCGGCGCACTTCCTTCACGCTTTTGTCGTCGCGAAGCCCTAAGTAAACCGGGTGCCGCAGCTTGTGGTCGCTGGTCCATTCCGTAAATGATATTTGCGCGACTAGCCTCGGCTTAAGGTACGTCACATCCCTACCCTTCGCGACTTCTTCTACAAACGGGGACCTTGACCGGATTAGAGGTTGGAACTTTCGCCGCAGATCGCGGAGCGTCTGATCATCAAATCCGGTCCCCACCTTCCCGCCAAAGTGCAAACTGCCCTCAACGTATACTCCAAGCAAGAGCGCCCCAAAATCCTCACGCGATCCCTTGGGTTCGGTAAAGCCTCCGATGACAAACTCCTGTTGTTGGTGCGTCTTTACCTTGAGCCACTCCTCGGATCTTTGGCTCTCATACCGCGAGTGCAGATTCTTCCCGATCACCCCTTCCAACCCGCGTTTTCCGGCCACGCGGAACGCTTCTAACCCGTCCGACGAAAGTTGCGCCGAA
>Ga0306926_10005702_pt1 | contig 13294 bp, 15 predicted proteins | sample flu12Cox44000178_FD_203759 | JGI IMG/M metagenome (GOLD analysis project Ga0306926, IMG submission 203759) | Lab enrichment of tropical soil microbial communities from Luquillo Experimental Forest, Puerto Rico - flux8day.12C.oxic.44.000.178 (v2)... | ecosystem: Environmental > Terrestrial >... | reverse complement strand
TTTCCTGAAATTACCGATTGATTTGCCGCCGCCCGAAAAGAGATTGGAAGATATGCAGACCGCGAAGGAATTGTTGCTTCGGTTCTCCCCACGACACGTGGAACTGCCGCCAGAGATCATGTTTTCGGATCTTGAGGAGTTGGATTGGAGCGAGGCAGCGGAGGAAGAGCCTAAGACCAGCAAGCGTCGGAAGGCCGGGACTTGAGACAAAAATGGCCCGTCGCCCTGCCAACATTACCCAAGCCGATGTCGCCCGCGCGATCCGCGCGGCGAAACAGGCGGGAGCGGCCGAGGTAGAAGTGCGCGTGGGCGACGAGCGGATCATCATTCGCATCAAACCGCCTACAGACGACGAAAGCACCCCCGAATCCCACGAAATTAACCTGTGAGGAGGACATGCCCCGCCCTCGCCCGCCCCACCTGCATCGGCAAGTCACCCGGCACGGCAAGACCGTTTGGTATGTGCGCGTTGGCAAGGGGCCGCGTGTCCGCATCCGCGCTGACTTTGGCACGCCGGAATTTGGGACTGAGTACCAAGCCGCCATTACCGGCGTGGCACGCCCACAGCAGGTCAAGGGCGAGGCTTTCGGCTCCCTTGGGTGGCTCATTGCCCGCTATCGCGAGACCACCGCATGGACGGCCCTGTCTGGGGCGACTCGGCGGCAGCGCGAAAACATCTTCCTGCATGTCATAGAGTCAGCCGGTAACAAGCCGTTCGCTAAAATCACGCCTGAGGTGATCATTGCTGGCCGAGAGCGCCGTGCAAGCACGCCAGCCCAAGCCCGTAACTTTCTTGATGCCATGCGCGGACTGTTCCGCTGGGCCACCGAGGCGAACTTGGTCAAGCACGATCCGACCCTGGGGGTTAGAAACCCGCATCGGAAGGCGAGCGATGGCTTCATCCCGTGGACCGAAGAACACGTGGCGAAGTATCAGCAGCGCTGGCCCATAGGCACCCGTCAACGGGTATGGCTCGACGTGCTGCTCTACAGCGGCCTTCGGCGAGGCGATGCCGTGCGATACGGCCGTCAGCACGTTCAGAATGGCGTAGGTCGGATCAAGACCGAGAAGAGCCGGTTCACTGTAACGGCCGTTGTTCCTGTGCTGCCGATCTTGGCTGAAACCCTCGCCGCTGGCCCCTGCGGTGATCTAACATTCATCGTCGGCGAACGCGGTCAGCCATTGACCAAGGAAAGCTTCGGCAACGCCTTCCGCGAAGCTTGTCGTGCCGCTGGAGTACCGGGCTCGGCGCGGCGTGCGAAAGATCGCCGCTACGACCGCCGCGAACAATGGTGCTACCACTTCGCAGCTCAAAGCACTCTTTGCATGGACAAGCGATGCGATGCCCACGCTCTACACCAGAGCCGCCGACCGCGAACGGCTTGGCCGAGAGGCTGGCCACATGCTGGCGAACGAAAATCGAACTTCTATTCCCTCACCCAAGCGCCAGGTGAGGGCGTCAGAGCGAAAAAGCTAATTCAATCAACGTCGAACTTTTCGAGTGGTGCGGTCGAGAGGACTCGAACCTCCACGGGTTGCCCCGCTAGCACCTCAAGCTAGTGCGTCTACCAATTCCGCCACGACCGCAAATGAACGCGGGCCGCGGGGCCGCGCGCCGAAGCGACGGCGCTCGATGTAACAAATCAACCCCGAGCGAACAAGGCCCGCGGCGCGGTGCTCCGCTCCCGCTTGGTCGCGGACGCATGGGCGTCCTGCACAGCCTCCGTCGGCGTGCCTCGAGCAACGTCCTTGACTTCTACCGCAATGCGGGATGTTCCTTGCGGCGCATGGCTGGACGTCACCATATAGTTCCGCGGTGATCAGCGCGCGCAACGATGTGATGGTCGGGCTCGATCCAGGTTCGACCCCGGTGGAGTGGCGGATCAGCGAGGACCTTGTGGCCTACGAGGCCGCGCTCGCGCTCATGGAGACGCGCGCCGCGGCGATCGCCGACGGCAGCGCGCGCGAGCTCATCTGGCTGCTCGAACATCCGCCGCTCTACACCGCCGGGACTAGCGCCAAAGCGGACGCGTTGATCGCGGCGCGCTTTCCGGTCCATTCGGCCGGACGCGGCGGGCAGTTCACCTATCACGGCCCTGGACAGCGGGTCGTCTACGTGATGCTCGATCTCAAGCGCCGCGGTCCGGACGTGCGCCGCTTCGTAGCCACGCTGGAGGAATGGATCATCCGCACCTTGGCGAACTTCGACGTCGCGGGCGAGCGGCGCGCAGACCGCATCGGGGTGTGGGTGCGGCGGCCGGACAAGGGCGCCGCCTGCGAGGATAAGATTGCGGCCATCGGCATCAGGATCAAGCGCTGGGTCACGCTGCACGGCGTGGCGCTCAATATCGACTGCGATCTCTCGCATTACGCCGGCATCGTGCCGTGCGGCGTGTCCGACCCGCGTTACGGCCTCACCAGCCTCGCCGATCTCGGCCGCGCCGTGACGCTCACCGAGATCGACGTGGCGCTGCGGCGCGAATTCGAGCAACTGTTCGGGCCGGTTGCGCGCGGTCAGGCCGCTGCCGACAGCTCGGTTGCGAGCTTGCCCGCGACATAGCGGCGTTCCTGCGTCACTGCGCCGAAGCCGCGCCCCGCGCTAAACCGTCGGCAACACCGCGAACCCCGCGCCGCCGCACAGCGCCAGCTCGTCGGGCGTACCCTCACGCTCGTCGATGCTGTCGACGCGCGCACCCGGCGGACCGCGGCGATAGGCCTCGACCACCTGCGCGACCGCCGCAGCCGGCCCCGCCAGCACGGCCTCGACGCCGCCATCCCGCCGGTTGCGCACCCAGCCCGCGAGCCGATGATCGAGCGCGGTGTACTCGGCGAAGGCGCGGTAACCCACGCCCTGCACGCGCCCGCGGATGACGACGTGGCGGATGACGCGCGCGCTCATCCAACTTCCCCGGTGTCCTTGGCGCGCGCGCCGCGCCACCGCGACGGCGCCCAGCGCGTCAGCGAGCGGACGTAGATTTCGGGCAGCTGCCACTCGCGCGCAGCTTCGACCACCAGCGAGATGTAGCCCGGCCTCGGCGTCCCCTCCCCTTGCCGGCGCGCCACATAAACCAGCGCCATCGCCTGCACGCCGCCGCACCGCACCGGCAGTCGGCGGCGCACATAGAGGCCGGAGTCGACGCTTTCGTAGGCGTTGATAGCGGCAAGGTCGCGCGCGCTCAACCGCCACAGCACGCCATGGACGCGTCCACCCGGGCGCAGCGCGATCGAGCCGAAACCCTCGGGATTGATGACGAAGCGCCAGCCCGAAAGCGTCGCGGTGCCGATCGCCTCGGCGTCCCGGCAGCGCGCGCCCATGAGCGCGCGGCTCATGTTCGATCCGTAGGCGAAATGCAGCGTCATCCCGTTCGATTAGCAGAACTGCGATCCGGCGCAACGCAGCGCGCGGCCGCACGAGCGGGCGACGGCTGCGCGTTCGTCACGGCCGGGCGCGTCGCGGCCCAGATCGAGAAGGCGATGGCCATGGGCACGGGCGCGAAAACGAGCACGAAAATCCCCGCGGCCACATAGGCGAAGAGCCCGGGATCGGCCATCAGCGTCGAAATCAGGAAAAACAGGGCGAGGACATCGCCGGCGCCTGCCGGCTGCGCGGCGTCGCCGAGCGGCATGATCAATACGACGAGAAGGAGAAAGAGGATCACCGCCAGCGCATAGAGCACGGCGATCGCGACCGCCGCGCCAATTCCGCGATCGGCATCCCGCAGCCGCTTGGCGTGAAGGCAAAACCAGGACCAGGTCGCGATCGCTTGCACGAGTGCGAACGGCACGAGCCCGGCATGCAGCATGACGGGTGCAGAGATCAAGAGCTGCGAGAGAAAGGCCGCGCCATAAACCGCCACCACAGCGGCGGCGAAGGCGCGCGGCGCAACGCGGCCGCGTGCGGAGAAGAACAAGGCGAGCGATTCCATCCCGAGCGATCGTGACACGACGCGATGGCGAATTCACCCCGCCACGGCCGGCTGCGCAGCAACGCATGCCAACGGCCCCGCCGAAGCGTCAGGCAAACTCCATGATCACCGCGTCGACCGCGAGACTGTCGCCGGGCTTGGCCCTGATCGCCTTCACGACGCCGTCGCGCTCCGCGCGCAAGACGTTCTCCATCTTCATGGCTTCGACCACGGCGAGCGTCTCGCCCGCCTTGACCTCCTGCCCCTCGCTGACCGAGATCGAGACCACCAGGCCGGGCATGGGGCAGCGCACGGCCTTGCCGGAGTCCGCGACCTTCTTCGGCGGCATCAGCCGCGCCGCCGCCGCCTCGCGCTCGGTGTAGACGTAGGCGCGCGTCTCGACCCCGCGGTGGGAGAGATCGAAGCCGTTGAGCACCGGCCGCACCTGCACCGCGATCGGCCGATCATCGATGGTGCCCGACCATACCGGATCGCCCGGCTTCCAGGCCGATGCCAGCACGTGCGCCGATCGGCGCGCCTTGCCGGCGGCGTCGAAACGCACCGCGAGCGCGTCGCCCTCACGCATGATGTCGAGCGCGATCTCGCTTTCGCTGAGCCGCACGGCTCGCCGCTGTTCTCGCGTCACCGCGGTTCCCGGCCGCTGACCGGAAATGCGGCGCTTGCGCTCGCCGAGCACATGATCGATGGCGGCCGCGACCGCGGCGAGCACGCGCGTCGTGGCTTGATCGGCGACGATCGAATGAAAGCCGGCGGGAAATTCCTCCGCCAGGAACGCGGTCGAGAGCTTTCCCGCCTGCCAGCGCTTATGCTGCATCAGCGCCGCGAGAAACGGGATGTTGTGGCGAAACCCTTCGACGTCGAACGCATCGAGCGCGTCGGACTGGACGACGATCGCCGCTTTGCGCGTTGGCGCGTGGGTTATGAGCTTGGCGATCATCGGATCGTAGTAGAGCGAAATTTCGCCGCCCTCGTAGACGCCGGTATCGACGCGCACGGTGACGCCGCCCGCGCTGCGCTCCGCCGGCGGCCGGTAGCGCACCAGGCGCCCGATCGACGGCAGGAAGTTGCGCGTGGGGTCCTCGGCATAGACGCGAGTCTCGACCGCCCAGCCCGAAAGCTTGACGTCGCGCTGCTTGAGCTTGAGCTTCTCGCCCGCCGCCACGCGGATCATCTGCTCGACCAGGTCGATGCCGGTCACCAGCTCGGTGACGGGATGCTCGACCTGCAGCCGCGTGTTCATTTCGAGAAAATAAAAGCTCTTGTCCTGCCCGACGACGAACTCCACGGTACCGGCGGAGTCGTAGCCGACGGCCTTGGCGAGCGCGAGCGCCTGCTCGCCCATTTTGCCGCGCGTCGCCGCGTCGATGAGCGGACTCGGCGCTTCCTCGACCACTTTCTGGTTACGGCGCTGGATCGAGCATTCGCGCTCGCCAAGATGAATGACGTTGCCGTGCTTGTCGCCGAGCACCTGGATCTCGATATGGCGCGGATCGACGATGAATTTCTCGATGAACACGCGATCGTCGCCGAAGGAGGATTTGGCCTCCGACCGCGCGCGCGCAAAACCCTCGGCGACCTCGGCCTTGGAATGCGCAATGCGCATGCCCTTGCCGCCGCCGCCCGCCGATGCCTTGATCATCACCGGGTACCCGATCTCGTCCGCGATCTTCGCCGCGTGCTTGGCGTCGGCGATCACGCCGAGATGACCGGGAACAGTGGACACTTTGGCCTTCGCCGCCGCCCTCTTGCTCTCGATCTTGTCGCCCATGGCGGCGATCGCCTTGGGATTGGGGCCGATGAAGACGATGCCGGCCTTCGCCAGCGCCTTGGGGAAGGCCTCGCGCTCGGACAGAAAGCCGTAGCCCGGATGCACCGCCTCGGCGCCGGTGCGCTTGCAGGCGGCGACGATCTTCTCGATGACGAGATAGCTCTCGGATGCCGGCGGCGGGCCGATCGGCACGGCCTCGTCGGCCATTTCGACGTGCAGCGCGTCGCGGTCGGCGTCGGAATAGACCGCGACGGTTGCGATTCCCAGGCGGCGCGCGGTCTTGATGATCCGGCAGGCGATCTCGCCGCGATTGGCGATCAGGATACGCTTGAACATGCCGCGATTGGGACCCCGCGAACCCGGCGCTTTAGGCTTTGCGGCGCAGCAGGCTAAATGTCAACAGCCGTTCACGGCACGACAAAAGCAAAGGTCAACCACGCGGCTGCGCCCCCGACCGCGAGGCAGCCCGCTGCGAGGACCGCGAGATCGGCCGCGAACCAGCCGCGGCCGATGGCCGCGCCGATGGCAATCTTGCTCACTGTATCGCTGGCGACGGCGGCGAGAATGGCGAGCACCGCATGCGCTCGGCTCAGCGTATCGGGGGTGAGACGCGCCATCGATACGGTGACCGCATCGACATCGACGAGCCCGACGACGATCGCGCCGGCTACCGCACCCGTTGCGCCGAATGCTTCGCCCAGCGCGCGACCGAGCACGATGATCACACCCAGGAAGACGGCAAATCCCACGACCGACAGGAGATCGAACGGATTGCGGAACTTCACGCTGCGATACGCATCGCGATCGGCTTTCTGCCAGGTCATCCAGGCGACAGCGAACCCCACCGCCGTCAGCGCGGCCGCGATGAGCGCGGGCGCGACCAGCACGAGGAGTTCGGCCTTGAGCGCGGCCACGATGCCGACCACGCGCAGGAACATGACCGCCGACGCAACTGCCACGCCGGCCGCCAGCAGCCGGGGCGAGCCTTCGCGGGCGGCGGCACGGCGCGCATTAGCGATGGTGACCGCGGTTGAGGACGCAACGCCCCCGGCCGCGGCCGCCAAAAGCAACCCGCGGCGCGCGCCGAAATATTTCACCGCCGCATAGCCGAGGAAGGAGACGCTGGCGAGAACGATGGCAATGAGCCAGACCTCCCGTGGATTGACGCCGCCAAACGGTCCCAGCGGCGCGTCGGGCAAGATCGGCAGGCCGATGAACGTCATGGCCAGCAACACCACCGCCGATCGCAATTCCGGCCACGTGATCTGTTCCACCCAGCCGTGCAGCTCTTCGCGCGCGGCGAGCAAAGCCGTCGCCGCCACCGCCGCGCCGGCGGCGATGCGCATGTCGCCGAGCAGCGCATAAGCGCCGAGCGCAAAGGTCAACATGCCGGCGATTGCCGTCGTCGCGGAGAAGTTTCCAGCGGCCTGGTTCTCGTCGCGAGCGAAGAGCGCGATGACGGCGCTGTATGCAGCGAACGCCACGCCGAGAACGATGGCGAGGCTCACGGCGCCGCCCGACGCTTGTTTCGGCAAGGCCTGCGCCAGCGCGGCGATCACGCCGCCGAGCAGGCCCGAGAGCGCGAACGTGCGGATTCCCGCCGCGCGGCTCCCTGGCGTCGCTCCGCGCCGGCGCCAGCCGCGTTCGAGCCCGATCAAGAGGCCGATGCCGAGCGCGACGGCAAGGCGGGAAATCAACTCCTGGAGGTCCATGGATGGCCCGGCCACCAAAACCGAACCGTTCTAGGCGTGATCGGGCCGAACGTATAGGTCAAGAAAGATGGCTCACGCGCGCGGCGCGGCGCTCCCCGGGCGAACCGTTATGTGAGCTACATGAACATGCGCCGCGGGCGCCGGGCGCCGCGGACATGGCTCGCGATCCAGGCGAGAACGTAGGCATCAACGTCGGGCGACTTGCGCACCCTCGCCCAATCGCGGGCGAGCAGCAGGCGCTCGGTCAGCCGCAGCACGATGGGTGACCGCCTGATCGCCGCGAGCAACGCGTACAAACGCGCGCCGGCCGATAGCTCGGAGCCCGTGCTCATTGACGCTCTCCCGTCCATTGACAGGGACCTTCCGGATCACTCGGGGAGGGACGACCCCCCAACGCTGCCGAGGCTGAAGGGTTCCCTCAGGCCTCATGTATTAGTCGCGGAACGCGCCGTTCCGGTTCGACTCGTCCGTGGCCCGCGAGCAGCGGGGGCTGACGGCTCGGATGTGGCGAAGTTGCGGCAGCGCCGAAAAACCGGCGGAGTCACGCGGAGTTGTCCCCTTTTGCCGCGGCCTCCACATAAGCTGGTACCGGCGCCGGTCGGTGTGCGGTGCGGCACGATCATGAACTTGTGATGAGCGCGAGCGCGGGCGTGACGGGCGGCCCTGAGCGCGACCGGGCCGGCGGCGACCTGGGCACGGTCGTGGACGTGCGCACCGCCGCCGGTATGCCGGGCGGCCGCCGAGGCGGCGGTTGCGACGGCGCGTTCCGCGCGGCGGACGACGCGGCGCAGGCCGAAATGGTCGGGACACTCAAGGCCCAAGGGCTGCGCCCGACCGAGCGGGTCAAGCGCTGCTATTTCCGTTCGGTCGATTTTCGAGAGCCGGGCGGCGTGTTGTTAAATCGCGACCGACGATCCGGGCTTCACCGTCGACGAGCCGAAAGAGACGCTGGGTGACGCGATCAAGTTGCCGCCCTGGTACGAGACCCGCCGCGCCGAGATCGTGGCGGCGCTGCCGCCGCCTCGCTGATCGCCGGCGCGGCAAAGCGTCGCCGCTCCGCTGGCGCGGCGATGGAGCCGCAAAATTCTTTTGTGCGCGCCGGGCGCGGGGTCTATTCCTTCTCCGCGCGCACGGTCACGAAGCAATTATGTCTGCGCATGGGGATGCGAAGGAAACGAAGCGTTCATAGTCGGTGGCTATCGCCGCGAATACTGGCGCTGACCTCGCCACTCACTATATTACCCACCCAATGACGCCCACGCGACGGAGGTAAGTCATGACTCTTGCAATCAACGATACTGCACCGGATTTCGAAGCGGAGACCACCGAAGGCAAGGTCCGCTTCCACGATTGGATTGGCGACAAATGGGCGGTGCTGTTCTCGCACCCCAAGGACTTCACGCCGGTCTGCACCACCGAACTCGGCTACATGGCCAAGATCAAGCCCGAGTTCGACAAGCGCGGCGTCAAGATCATCGGCCTGTCCGTCGACCCGCTCGCCAGCCATCAGAGCTGGGCCAACGACATCAAGGAGACGCAGGGCTTCGCCCCCAATTACCCGATGATCGCCGACGGCGACTTCAAGGTGTCGAAACTCTACGGCATGCTTCCCGCCGCCGTGTCCGGCGACCCGGCGAAGCGCACGCCCGCCGACAACCAGACCGTACGCAACGTCTTCGTCGTCGGCCCTGACAAGAAGATCAAGCTCGTTCTGGTTTATCCGATGACCACCGGCCGCAATTTCGACGAGGTGTTGCGCGTGATCGATTCGCTGCAGCTCACCGCCAAGCACAAGGTGGCGACGCCGGTGAATTGGAAGCACGGCGAGGACGTGATCATCGCGGGTTCGGTCAGCGACGACGAGGCCAAGAAGCAATACCCGCAGGGCTGGAAGTCGCCCAAGCCCTATATCCGCATCGTGCCGCAGCCGAAGGCGTGACATCTCACGAGCGACGGCATCCTCGGGGCGCGGCGAAAGCCGCGCCCGTATGCTGACGCGCACAAATTCAACGCGCGTAAATTCAAGCTGTCGGTGAACGGTGGCGCTGTATCGACGTCGTGCGCGAATGGCCCGCAGGCGTCGGTCCCAGCCGGTATTGCTCGCCGCTGTGGGCGAGCCAGGCATTTGTCTTGATCCAGTCGTGCACGCGGCCACAGGCAGGGCACACCATCTTGGCGGTTACCGCCGGAAGCTCTTCGATGTCGATCGTCTCGATGCCCGTGGAGGCGTCACGTCCAGTCACAGGACATTTGATCATGATGATTCCCATGACCCCCTCCTCGGCATTCGAGCTCAATTAGCCCACGCGAGCATGTCGCGCGTGTGACGGCCGCAGGCAACGAGAAGGTCGGCATGGGAGACCCGCGCAGAACGCCGTTGTCAGGCGCAAGCGGGACCGACTTTTTTGAAAAATCTTTTACAAACAGGATCGATGCGACGATGCTGGGTCGGCCGAGCCGGCCGATTGCGGCAAAACCGCGACTGCGGCCTTAACGGAATCAAAACATAGCACGGACAAATCTGCGCTGGCGGGGATAGCGACAGCAGCCGTGTTTTCCCGTCTTGGAATGTCCGGGGGTTTGCAGTCATGCGCCGTCTTGCGTTCGCGCTGTTGGTGCCCGCGGCGCTTTGGAGCTCGTCTGCGGTCGCCGAATACCGCATCACCCGCGATCATGGTGGGCTGCTCGAAGACTACAAAGCCAAATATGCCGTGATCCGCGATCGCGGCGAGCGCGTGGTCATCGACGGCATTTGCAACTCCGGCTGCACGCTGGTGCTCGGCATCGTCCCGCTCAACCGCGTTTGCGTGACGCCGAGGGCGAGTTTGGGTTTCCACATGGCCTATTACGACAAGGCCACGACCTTCGGCGTCAAGGTGATGAGCTACCAGGGAACTGCGGAGCTGATGTCCTACTATCCCACGACGGTGAAGGACTGGCTCGACCGGCATGGCGGCATCGCTGCGGACATGAAGAAGGTCAAGAACGGCCCCGAGCTCTGGGCGATCGTCGATCCCTGTCCGGAGGAATTTCTCTAGCGGCCCGTGACCGATCGAGATGGCTCGGCAGCGGCTGGCCGCTGTCGGCTTTGGAGCTCGATCTGCCGCTCGGTGCTCTTTCGGCGTTCCGCTTACGCCTCCAACTAGGGCGTGTACTGATTAATTCGCAGATCGATCCGAGGTCCGCTTTACAGGGGCAAAGCGGAAAACATTTGCTCGGTCTGAGCCTTATCGGTTGTGACCCGACTCGGATGTCGGTCGCCGTCGGCAAACTGATGACCAATTTGATACCCTGCGATCCGGGGGCGACATCTGATGATGAGGACGAACATGATCAACCGTCGTGTTCTGCTCTCGAGTTTGGCGCTGCTTCCGACCCTATGGCCGCGGACAGCGCTCGCCCAGCAAACGACACGGGTTGGCAGTCGATCTTTTTCGTTTGCTGTGTACGGTGACTCACGGTCGATGATGTACCTCCCGTACAAGTCCGATCAGAGGGAGGAAGCTATCAAACTGATGGTCGACATATTTGCGCTTGTCCTTCCCGAGAAGGTCGCGGAAGAGGTCGTTAGGAAGGATGTCAAGCTCACCTATGACCCGGCCACCGATGAGCTGGTTCAGATCGTCATGCCTTTCGAGACCAAAAGCGAAGTGACCACCTTGACGGTCGACAAGGGCTGGATCACCGAGGCATCCGTCGAGGATGTAAAGCTGCTCCCCGGCGTGCGGCGCACGATGTTCCGGCTGCAAGGCGGCGAGTGGGTTGCCCGCGAAATCGTGCAAGACGTCCAGAGCGGACGGGCCAAGTTCATTCTTAATACCGGGGACATGGTTTGGTGGGGCAAGCAGGGACCCACGCCTTCTGAGAACCCCTACTGGAAGCTGGTGTATGAAGATGTATTGAAGCGGTTGCCGCCCCCGGACAATCAGATGCGCGCCGCCGGCCTGCGTGGTCGCGTTTTCCCCGCTGTGGGCAATCACGAAGTGTGGGACGACTCCGACGTCCAGGGCCTGTTGCAGGCTTTTCCATACCTGAAGCAGTTTGGGGTTTCCGACAAGAGGCTCATCTATAAGTTCGATTTCAACGGCGCTCGCTTCATCTTCCTGTGGACCGGCAAATACGACTATCGCTCGCCATCGTCGTGGGATGCTGATCGGCCCCAGTACGAAGCGCAGATGAAGGAGTTGAAGACGTGGTTGGATGAGGCCAAGGCTGCGGGCACCCGTAAGGTCTTCATCAGCTTCCACGCTCCCGCCTTCTGCCGCTCCGGCATGGGCCCTATCCCTGAGCCGCAAAACCCCCACAAGGTAATCGCGTCATACGCGAAGGACCTCGAGGTCGTCGTGTTCAACGGGCACGTTCACACGACCGAGCTATATGAGGTGGACGGCGTGAAGTATCTGCTGCTGGGCGGCGGCGGCGCAGAGCAAGACCCAATTCTTCCGGGCCGCACGGCTATCAAGGTGCCTGCGGGCTATCCGACTGACCTCTATTGGAAGGGCCAGCCGCCAAAGGAGGAGTACAACTACCTCCTTGTTGATATCCAACCCGGACAGAAGACAAAGTTCACATTGAACCGTTTCCGGCCGTGGTCGGCTGAACCGTTCGCAACTGTGGAAGTGTTCAAGTAAATCTGCTGCTGCATGGTGGCGATGTCGGCTCCTGGCACGAACGCGACGTCGGGGAATGTCCCGCTTTTTGTGCCGCTGTTGGGGTAGAAGCGGACATTGACCCAGCACTGACCAAACGACCGATTTTATGAGTACACGCCCTAGTGCAGACTCGGCCCCTTGAGAAAGCGATTGCGGTCGCCCGAGGTCACGCGCACCTCGAAGGTGCGGCCGTCGCGATAGATGGTCAGCGGCACTTCGACGCCGGCCTTGCCCAGCGACCACACCTTGCGAAAGAAGCCGGCAAGATCGCTGACTTCTTGGCCGGCGACCCCCAACACCACGTCGCCGGTGCGCAGATTGGCGCGCCGGGCGGGGCCGCCGGTGGAGACCCGCGCGACCACGACCTTGTCGTCAACCTCGGTTGCGTTGAGACCGAGCCAAGGACGCGGCGGATGGTTCGGCCGGCCGAGGGTGAGGAGATCCTCGAGGATGGGTTTGAGAATATCGATGGGCACGATCATGTTGAGTGGCTCGGGCGTCCCGCTTTCGCGCACCTGCTGCACCTGCAGCGAGCCGATGCCCAAAAGCTCGCCCGCGCGTCCGATCATCGCAGTACCGCCCCAGAACGGATGCGCCGGCGCGGTGAAGATCGCCTCGTCGAGCACGTATTCCCAATTGCCGGCGAATTCCTGCTTGGCGGCGATGCGCGCCACCACCGAATGCTTGCGTCCGCCCGCGCCGGCGACCACGACGGAATCGCCCACTTTGGCCGCCTTCGATTGGCCGATCGGCAACGCGGGCAGCTCGATGCGCGCCAGCGCCTGGACCAGCCCGAAGCCGGTCTCCTGGTCGTAGGCCAAGACGTGACCGGGAACCGCGCGGCCGTCCGCGAGGTGCAGCCAGATCGTTTCCGCCTCGGTGACGAGGTAGCCGATGGTGAGCACCACGCCCTCGCGGATCAGGACGCCGTTGCCGGTGCGCTCGGTGCCCAACGTCTCGGCGGTGAAGGCATCGGCGGGAATGATGGCGCGCAGCCCCACCAGCGAGGTCAGCGCCCCCTCGAGGTCATAGGCGTAATTCTCCGGCTTGGGCTGGACGGCATGCGGCATCTCCCAATCGCTCGAGGATGACATCCAGGCACTCCTTCGCTGATGCGATGCTCCTATACCACCTCGCGGCGCCGCCCCATGGACTATCCTACCATCCGCGCCGTTGGAAAAAATGGGGCCCGTGCGCGGCGCGCAGGGCCCCACCTTTGATCTCGCCCGCCTAGTC
>Ga0306926_10005695_pt1 | contig 13304 bp, 9 predicted proteins | sample flu12Cox44000178_FD_203759 | JGI IMG/M metagenome (GOLD analysis project Ga0306926, IMG submission 203759) | Lab enrichment of tropical soil microbial communities from Luquillo Experimental Forest, Puerto Rico - flux8day.12C.oxic.44.000.178 (v2)... | ecosystem: Environmental > Terrestrial > Soil... | reverse complement strand
AGGGGGCGAAATCGGACGCGTCAATCGCCACACTCTCGAACAGCGTTCCATCAAACCGCAACCCAACTACGGAGAAGGGAAGTTGCGCTTCAACTGGAACACGCCCATTCATATGAGCCCGAATGACAAAGGCACGGTCTATATCGGTGCGCAGTTCCTGTTTCGTTCCCGGGATCATGGGCAGAGTTGGGACCGCATTTCCCCCGATCTAACGACCAACAATCCGGAAAAGCAGAAACAGGAAGAATCCGGGGGCGTCACCGTAGACAATTCTTCGGCCGAAACGCACACCACAATTTATTCCATCAGCGAATCGCCGAAGGATGCCAACATCATTTGGGTTGGTACCGATGATGGCAACGTGCAACTCACCCGTGATGGCGGTAAAACCTGGAACAACGTCGTCGGCAATGTTCCGGATCTCCCCAAAGCGTCGTGGGTTTCGTGGGTCGAAGCCAGCGTTCATGATCCCGCCGTCGCCTACGCCGCATTTGATCGTCACACCTTCGGCGATATGGCTCCTCATGTCTTCAAGACCGCCGATTACGGCAACACCTGGACTCCCGTCATCGCTCCCGACAGCGGCGTGCGCGGTTACGCCCACGTCGTCAAGGAAGACGCGGTCGTTCCCAATCTCCTTTTCGTCGGCACCGAATTCGGTCTTTGGATCTCACCCGATGGCGGCAAACAGTGGGCGCAGTATAAGGGTCACAACTTCCCCAGTGTCGCCGTTCGCGACCTGGTTGTGCATCCGCGTGAATCCGACCTCATCCTAGCCACGCACGGCCGCGGGATTTGGATCATCGACGACATCACTCCATTGCGACATCTCACGCCGGACGTCCTGTCCCAAGACGCCGCATTCCTCGCTGGACGCCCGGCGCAGCAACGCATCGAAGGCAACGGTGGTTGGGCCGAAGGAAACGCGGCATTCTCCGGCCCGAATCCGCCTAGCGGCATCCCGATCACCTACTATCAGCAGAAGCGTCACATTTACGGGCGCATGAAGTTGCAAGTGTTCGATGCCAACGGCAAGCTCATCGATACGCTGCCGTCCAACAATCGTCGTGGCGTCAGTCGCGTGGATTGGCCCATGCGCCTGAAAGCGCCACGCGTTCCACCGGCCGCGACCGCCGCGTTCGAAGCGGCGCAAGGCCCCCGAGTTGTCCCCGGCACCTACACGGTGAAACTCACCCGCGGGAACGAAACCTACACCGAAACGCTCAACGTCGGCCTCGATGCGCGCGCTAAATACACGATCGAGGATCGCCAGGCCAATTTCGATGCCCTCATGCGTCTGTACAACCTGCTCGGCGACATGAGCTACGACGTCGACCGCATCAACGGAGTCCGTGCCGATTTGCTCGCTCGTGCTGATAAACTCCCGAAAGACCCCGCGCTCGCCAAGCAACTCCAGGACCTCGCTGCCAACGTCGATCAGATACGGACCAAAATCGTTGCCACCAGGGAAGGCGGAGCCATCACCGGCGAGGAGCGTCTGCGTGAAAAGACGAGCCAGCTTTACGGCGCGTTGGATGGGTATGGCGGACGCCCCGCCGAGTATCAAACCGCCCGCATCGATTCCCTGAAGAAAGAATTGGGAGATGTCGAAGCGCAGTTCGACGCGCTGCTGGCGAAGGAGTTGCCGGGGGTCAACAAATCGCTCGCCAAGCAGAAGCTTCCGCCGATCGAGCCGCTGACGCGCAAAGCCTGGGACGCGGCCAACTCCGAAACCGATACCCCGGCGGCCGGCACAAAGACCACGCGCGAGTCACGCTTCGACCGGGACTAACCGCGTCGCCTTTCGCGAGCTTCCTGTCTAGGCGCAGCGACGCATACTACTATCCCGCTTCCGGAGGCTGTCATGCGCCCCAAAATCGATGGCATTTTGGAGTCCTCTTTGTACGTAAACGACGTGGCTCGCTCGATTCGCTTCTATGAAAACACTTTCGGATTCCCCGTCATCAAAGACTTCCGCGAGCGCGGCTGTGCCCTGCGGGCGGGCGCGCGCCAGGTCTTATTGCTGTTCAAAAAAGGCGCTTCGCGTGACATCACTTCGCCGCATGACGGTGACGGTGAACTGCATGTCGCTTTTGCCATTTCCGCCGAAGAACTGCCTGACTGGGAGTCGTGGCTCGAGAGCCAAGGAATCGCAATCGAAGAAAAACGCAATTGGGAGGACGGCGGGCGGAGCCTCTACTTTCGAGATCCCGACCATCATTTGCTCGAGCTTGTTACGCCCGGCACGTGGTCTGTGTATTGAGCCAATCACCACCTATCCTCGTCGTATCTCAGGAGCACCAAACTCCCCCCGGGCCCAAAAACCTTTGGGCTGCCCTTAAGCAGGCTGTTGCCGGTGCTACCACTTGAAAGGAGACGGAAGGCTGATCGAAGACAGCAACCCGTGGGGCTTATGGGTCCCGGCGACGGTTCAGTCCGGTGGTGCAGATCTGTTGTTTGCAAAACCGGGACCGACCTTACAGGTTGGCAACAAAAGCGCGGAATTCTCGGGCAATGCGAGCAGGCAGGTCGCTGTCCGATTTTTTCGGCAAGAGTTCATGGCCAGCGCCGTCGACCTCGATGAGTTTTGGTGTCGCCGGGATGGACTTCAGGGCGATTTTCATTTCCTCGATTGTGCCAAACAGATCGCGCGTCCCGTGCACGAACAATGCCGGTTTCCTCAGATTTGGGAAATACTTCGTCCGCAGTTCGCTTGGTTTCTTGGGAGGATGCAGCGGGTAGGACAGCAGAAGCAAACCCTCCGCGACATCCGGATCTTCTGCCACCAGCATGGCCGCTTGGCGCCCGCCATAGGAATGGCCGCCGAGAAAAACGCGGCCGGGAATCTTCGCTCTAAGCATTGCTGCGGCGCGACGCAAGGCTTCGCGATCCTGTTCCGCGGCACCCGGCCGTGGCGGGCCGAAAGGGCGTGCCCTTCGAAACGGTAAATCGAATCGCAAAGCGGTGAATCCCGATTCCGCGAGCGCGTCGCACATTTCCACCAGCAATTTCGATCGGCAATTGGCTCCCGCCCCGTGCGCCAGAACGACTGCGTTGCCGTTCGGCTCCGCGGGTTTGTGCAGAAACCCGCCGACCATGGGCTCCTCGCTGCGGTCCTCAAACGGTTGAAACATGTCGGAAACGGTACCAGAGTTTGTGCCGTCAGAAAACGTTGGAAACTGCTCAGCGGTTGTCTGGGAGAACCGGCAACGAGAGGGTGTCGATGGTTGCGGGGTCGTCACGCAATTTAATGTACAAGGTCGTTCCATTGGGTCGCGGTACGGACACCGAATCGTTGACGAATCCTGCGGGAACGGAAACCGCATTGTGGAACTTTGCATCCGCGGAAACGGCGTCGAGCAGAAAGAGATTTGTGCCATGCAGCATGCACGACTGGTCCGGGTCTTCGGGACAACGGATTTCTTTCAGCGAAGGGATTCGTACCAGGACCGCAAGCGGCTGCCAATCGCCTTTTGCCCCATCGGAGTCTACGGGACGGAAGCGCAGCGAACCAAAGGCCGCGGGACCAAACGCTTTTAACGGATCGAACACCGCCAGCGCGCTGTTCGCATCCTGCAAAATCAAATTGCCCGCGGAAACGCTGAGCACGGTGCTGAATGCGCCGTCCTCCGTCGCGACTTCGACCTTTTGCGAAAGGGGAAAAGTGGCGGGAACCTCGCTCTTCAGGAAGAACGAAAGACGTCCGTCTTGCGGCAGTTCGTTAGGATTGCCGATACGAATCGCAGAGATTCCAGAACCCTGCTGCAGGTTCTTGCTGACCAGCGCAATTTTCGGACGCGGCGATTCCACACTTGCCGGTACCGGAAGGATCCGGCCGTCGTTCAACGTCACCTGCGCCGATAACGAGGCGCTCGGATGAAGTGCGGCGCTGGCCGCTGGGTTTTCAGCTACGAGATCGAGCGAATTCTCAGAGTGGTTCGGGGCATCCTTCGCGGGAGCAAAAACCACTCCGTCCAATTCGAGGCGTGAGACCTGCTCAAGGTGCGTTCCGGTAAGCACTCCCACATGATCTCCAGAATAGATTTTGAAGTGTTCGAGATGCGCCGCTTCCGCGTACACGGAGACCGTAACCACGTCGGGACTGTTCAATCCGTACTGCGCTACCTTCAGTTGAAGTGGCCCGGAGCGTTCCTCTTTCAGCGGAAGTTCCACTTCCAACTGGTCGGGTTCGACAACCCTCCAGGTGGTCTTCAAATCCTTGCCGCTAGCATTCACGAGCGCGACCTTCTCCACGCACGAGACACAATCCGATTGCACGCGCAAAGTCGATTCGCGGCCGGCAATGATCGAGTCGCCTCCCACGGGATGAACCGTCCATTGTTCCGCGTGAGCGTTGTGCAATTGAAACTCGGGCCCTTCAAACGATGCAAAGCCCCACGAACCGCGCAGCGTTCCGGTGAGCTTTGCGCTCATCGGCACGCCCTGCAGAGCGTGAGCATCGATCAGGAATCCGCCTTTGATGGCGTCTGCCCTGGCCGGCAAGTCTATGGGCGCGACACTTTTGCCTTCCACACGAAGAGCGAAATCATGAGCGATCGCGGTGGAGAACACCCACGGGGTCCCTTCCACCGGAAGCACCAGCGGTGACTGCTGCAGGCAGAAGGTCTGTCGGGGCTGGACATTCTGCAGCGAAGGCAGCGTGGTGAGTCCAATGGGGGGCAGGCCTACTACGATAACGGACTTAGGATTACGAAAAGACGGTGGCGCGTTGAGCTTCAGCAGCAGGTCCTGCTTCCTGGGTATGGAAAGCGCCGGAATGTATTGATATGTCGCGGTGTGCAAACTAGCGAGGAGGCGCGCTGCATCGACCACCGCACCCACGTAAGGGCTGAAGGCCATCTTGCTGGCTGCCGGACTCGCGCCGAGGGCGACGATCAGGTCGGAAGAGGGGCCGGAGGTGAGGGTGGCGACCAGAGTCTGGTCGTGCGCATCGGTGATCACCAGGTCATCCGTATTCTGCGTAAGACACGAGGATTGTTGCTCGAGCGGACGATTGAAGCAGTCTTCGTTCAGCTTGATGCGCAAGGTTTGTGCCAGGAGGGTAGAGCGTTTCTTCAAAGCCGCAGGATCGTATTCCGAGGTAGTCTGGACTTCCGCTAAATACTTGTCCAGCCGCGTGCGGTCGAGACTGGCTTGTCGCAAATCGGCGGTCGCCCGGACGAAGACCCCGGGCCGCCCACGAACGGTGGAGCGCAGCGTGCTGAAGTCCCCGCCCGTTTCGGGCGCCAGGAACATCACCGCCTGTTCCGCGCCTTGCGGAACGGTTACGGTCGTACCTTTCTCGCGGGTCTCTTTGTTCCAAGTCTCGGCGCGAGTGAACCAGGCCTCCGGCGGAGGATTTGTCGGACCTTGCAGGAACGCGACGATCAGCAGATAACGCGCGGATTGGTCATCCGGAAAATCGGGCTGAATCCACAACTTGTCGCCGGCTTGCAGATCGCTGACCTGGGAAAGCGGCAAGGTTTTTCCATCGCGAGTGACGGTTGCTTTGATTCCTGGCCCGACCAGATCAAACGCTGGCGAATTTGCAAGGCTGGTCGGAGCGCAAATGCACCAAAGAGCGAAGAGGGAAGAAAACAGGAGCCGGATAGCGGCGAGATTTCGTGCCGTGGATTCAGCTCGGAAACTGACCGTTTTATTCAACATCATCCTTTCCATCGTTTTATAGCGTCCCGCAAGCAGGGAAATTTCGGGCCTTTGCTTGCGGACCGGTTGCACCTATCGCAATCGTAAAAGGCGAAACCGCTCGGCGCTTGCCGTGCACGGGCTCGCCGGCAAATGAAAGAAGAGCTGAAAACAGTTAGATGCAGGCTCAACGCGGAGCGTCGCCGAGGGCAGGCGTAAACGGCGTTACGGAAGACTGCTTCATCAGTTTAACATTCCGAGTTCCGTTGCGGGATTTATCTGGGGTCGATGTTTTCAATGGCAAAAGGCTCATCCCGCGGATGGGCGGTTCCGAAGGATTCGAACGAAGGCGTTCTCACGGTTTAGTAATGACGCCGCAGGCAATGCGGGGTGGCGCGCCACTGTTCACCTCACTCGAGGTGGCGTGGATGATGATTGCGGTGCCGCCTCCGCTGAACACGGAATTCTCGTCGACGCCCAGGGTGACGTAGGGCGCGACGGTGGTAACGTGCGCTTTGCCGTCTTCGTTGACCGTCAAAACGAAATTAGGAATGTCCCCTGCGGGCATCGCATGATTATGTCCTGCGCCTTCAAAGTGCGAACCCGCAGACTTGAAATCGGGGGGCTGGCACTTGCCGCTCTGATGGAAATGGACGGGATGTTTGCCGGGCGGCAGATTGACAATGTCAAAAACAAGTTTGACACCGGAGGCTGCCGGGGAAAGTGTCGCGGTGCCGACGGTTTGCCCCTGTGCATTGATGATCGTTGCGACCACCGGTTTCGTTGCTGATCGAGAGCTATTTTCTTGTGCCAAACAAACCGCAGCGGCACATAAATACAGTGCGGCGCAGAGTGAAGTCTTCATCCTGATGTTCCTTTCGAGATGTGGACTCTAACGGGGCGCGCGTGGTACGCCAGTTTTTTCAATGTACCGCATGGATGGAAGGCCGTGGTGACCGTGTCGCCAAAGAGATAGTCCCAGCGGCACAAGTATCCATCATGGGCCGGGCGGAAACCGGCATTCTGGAAGGCAGCACCCGTTTCGACTGTCGCGTTAGAGAATCTTCTTGCCGAGGCCGGACAGAGCGAGTTCGACAGCGAGAAGCGCGGTGCGGTTGTGCTCGTCGATGACCGGATTAATTTCCACGATCTCCATGGAAACCATGGCTTCACTGTCGGCAATCATTTCCATGGCCAGATGCGCTTCACGATAGGTGACGCCGCCCCGGACCGGAGTGCCGACGCCGGGAGCGTCGGCGGGGTCCACAAAATCCATGTCAAGACTGATTGCGATCCCGTCGGTATCGTCCATGGCGTATTTCAGCGCGTCGGACATCACCTCGCGCATCCCTCGTTCATCAATGTCGCGCATGGTGAAGGCTTTCACGCCCAATTTCTTAATGAATTTTTTCTCGTGCGTATCGAGGTCACGCACACCGACCAGGACAACATTTTGCGGTTCGACTTTCGGCTTGAAACCGAACAGGTCGTGCAGTTCTTCAATGCCGTAGCCCATGACAGCGGAAAGCGGCATACCGTGGACATTGCCCGAGGGAGAAGTTTCCGGCGTGTTCATGTCGCTGTGGGCGTCGAGCCAGATGCAGCCGATGCCTTTCTTGTCTTTGCGGAAGTGTGATGCAACCCCGCTGATCGAACCGACCGCAATTGAATGATCGCCGCCGAGGACGCAGGGCAGGTAGCCTTCGTCTAGGGATTTTTGGACGGCAGTGCCGAGATCCTTGCAAGCGTCGGCAATCTCGCCGATATATTTCGCGCGTTTCTCCCCGTAGGGCATTTCTTCGGCCTGCTTCACGGAAATGTTGCCGATGTCTTCGACGGTGTGTCCAAGCTGCTTGATGCGGGCTTGCAGTCCCGCTACGCGTAGGGCGGACGGGCCCATATCAACGCCGCGCCGGCTCGCGCCGAGGTCCATGGGAACGCCGATAATACGGATTTTTTGAGGCATGGCGAAGCAGTGACTAGCGCTGGGTGTCTAGTGACTGGCAAAACCTTTCCCGGCCCGTCTTTCGGCCCGATTTGGGAATGCGAAGTGGCAATTCCCGGCCGCGAGTCATCCGTCCGGTCGACGGCCGCAACAAGACATCACTTGCGGACGCTCGGCGAGGGAACGGGGTAGCGTATGGAATCGCGGAAACTACTGAAACTGCTGGCACCGCGGAATCTACCCGCTCTAAGGATACACGCGGTAAATCATACGGGGGAAGGGGATGACCTCACGAATGTGCTCGGTACCGCAGATCCATGCGACGGTACGCTCGAGGCCCAGTCCAAAACCGGCATGAGGCACGCTGCCATAACGACGCAGGTCGAGATACCACTGGAAGGCCTGCTCGGGTAGGTTATGGTCGTGCAATCGCTTCACCAGGAGGTCGTAGTCGTGGATACGCTGGCTGCCGCCGATAATCTCACCGTAGCCCTCGGGGGCCAGCATGTCGAAGGAGAGGGCCAGGTCCGGGCGATTCGCGTCCGGCTGCATATAGAAAGCTTTGATCGCGGCGGGATAGTGATGCACCATAACCGGCCGGTCGAAAGAGCTCGAAATGATGGTTTCCTCGTCGCCACCGAAGTCGTCACCGAATTTGGCGGGGTTGCCCTGCTTCTGCAGGATGCCGATGGCTTCTTCGTACGTGATGCGCGGAAACGGCGGCTTTGTGTTCTCAAGTTTCTTGATGTCTCGCTTTAGTGTTTCGAGTTCGCGGGATTTGTTTTTCACCACGCCCAGCACAACGGCGCTGACCAATCCTTCACCGAGATTCATCATATCGTTCAGACCGGCGTAAGCGGCTTCGGGTTCGAGCATCCAGAATTCAGTGAGGTGGCGGCGGGTTTTGGATTTCTCGGCGCGGAACGTGGGGCCAAAGGTGTAGACCTTGCCGAGCGCCATGGCCGTAGCCTCGATGTAGAGTTGGCCGCTCTGCGTCAGGTACGCTTTCTGATCGTCGATGTAATTCACTTCGAAAAGCGTGCTGGTGCCTTCGCACGCGGCGGGAGTGAACATCGGAGCGTCAGTAAGCGTGTAGCCCTGGGAATCCATGAACTCGCGCGCGGCCCGAATGGCTTCGGCGCGGATGCGGAGGATGGCCGCCTGGCGGGGTGTGCGAATCCAGAGATGGCGCTGGTCTAGAAGAAAATCGACGCCATGCTCTTTGAGCTGAATGGGGAACGGCGTGCTCTCGGGAACCCTCTGGACAACGTCAACCTTGTTTACACCCATCTCGTACCCGCCCGGCGCGCGCTGTTCGGCACGAATTTGCCCCGTAACGATGACGCTGGACTCTTGCGTCAGGCCTTTCAGGTGATTGAACGCGTCCGGTGATTCTTTCAGCGAACAAACACCTTGGATGATGCCGGTGCCGTCGCGAAAAATAGGGAAGAGTAATTTGCCGGATTCGCGGAGGTTGTAGAGCCAGCCTTGAATGGTTACTTCCTGCCCATCGTAGTTGCCTGCCAGCTCGATGCTGATTGTGGTCATAGCTTAGTTCTCAGGAGGTGTCCGAACCTCCCAGTTTAGCAGAGCGACCGGCAACAATCCGAACCCGGCTTGCACGAACCTGAATCGCGCGAGCCGTTCATTTCTCCCTGGTAACGGGTTTATGTTCCGTTCTGTTCGAGGCGGTCCAGGGATTTGGCGGCGGCCGCGAGCTGCTCGGCGAAGGTTGGGGCCTCCAGTCCGGTTTTTTCTTTTAGTTCCAGTGTGAGCGGCAACACTCCGTTGGGAGCCTCCCGAAGAAGCTTTAGCGCGGCGGGCCAGTCGATGGTGCCGTCATAGGGGGGCAGGTGCTCGTCCTTTTCACCGTGGTTATCGTGGATGTGCGCGCTGGCCACGAGATCGCGGACCGGTTCGAGACTTTTGGCGACGCGTTCGGGCTCGGGACCGGCGGTGAGATGCGCGTGGCCGATGTCGAAGTTGATGCGCAGGCCCGTGAGGCGGGTCTCATCGACGAAAGCACGCAGATAGGCGGTTTCGCCCATTTCGCTGGTGGTGTTTTCGAGGCAGATCGTGACCCCGGCATGACGCGCATGAAGGGTGAGATGCTCGAGGGTGCTGAAAGCCGCGTCGCGCTTGCGGGGATCCGCGGTTTCGCGCGAGCCGCCCATGTGCAGAATGAGGCGTGGGAAGGCAAGGTCTTCGGCCACATCGATCACGCGCTTTAGTTCGTCCATCGCTTCGATGCGACGGACGCGCTCGACTTCGGTTACGGAAAGCGGCGAGCCACCCTCACGATTCACGCTGAGGTCGCGGCTGGTGGGCGCATGAAGAGAAGTGAGTTGCATCTGATTGTCAGACAGGGCCTGGCGAATCGAACGGACCTCGTCCTTGTTGAGGTAATCGAAGTGACTGCGTGTGCCGAAAATCTCGACAGCCGCAAATCCTGCGCCGCGAACCTGGGTAAGGAATTCGCGAGTAAGTTTTTTGGAAACAAAAAGATACGTGGAAAGAGTTCGTTGCATTTCCTAGGTTGAAATCCTTCACTCGCTCCAGAATGACAAAGCTCACGATCACCCTAGATCGATGGGGTGGTTAACGGTGCCAGAAACCGGAGACCCGTCGTTGCACTCCAAAAACAGCGAGGTTCAGTATAGCCCGGACAAAATCGTTCGTCGGGAAAGCCCGTTGCGGATACGCGCTTTGGTTAATAGCCAATGGCGGAGCCGTCATCACGCGGGTCGGCGGCGCCACAACGTTCGCCTGTTTTCGGGTCGATACCGATGGCGTTGACCAGTCCGATGTGACCTCGACGTTTCACCACGTATCCGCGCTCTTTTATTTGCTCTTCCATCTCGGGCGAAAAGATCTTTTCCATGGCGATGACGTCCGGGAGCCACTGGTGGTGAAAGCGTGGGGCGTTGATGGCGGATTGCGCGTCCATCTCCAGGCGCATCCAGTTCAAAATCGACAAAAGTGTGGCGGAGATAATGGTTGGCCCGCCCGGCGAACCCGTGACGAAGCTTAACTGGCCGTCACGAACGACGATGGTCGGTGTCATGGAACTGAGCGGGCGTTTGCCGGGCCCGATGGTGTTGGCTTCGGACTGGATCAAGCCGAACAGGGCGTTGGGCACCCCGGGCTGCGTCGTGAAGTCGTCCATTTCGTCATTGAGCAGGAAGCCGGCGGACGACGTGACATGCGAACCGTAGCTGTCGTTGAGTGTGAAGGTACTGGCAACGGCGTTGCCAGCCGCGTCGACGACGGAGAAATGCGTGGTGTGCGGGCCTTCGCCGAGACTGATAATGGTGTCGGGCTTAAGGCTTGCGCTTACTCCGGACGTGCAGACGTGGGGATTGCCAGCGCGGATTTCCTTGCTCGAACTAGCGCGCAGTGGATCGATGGAGGTCAACAATTCCTTCGCGTAGCAAGGGCTGGTCAGCCCCGCGACAGGCACGTTCGAAAAATCGGGGTCTGCGAGGTAGGCGGCGCGATCGGCGAAGACCCGCCGCATCACCTCGGCGACCATGTGGACACTCTGCGGATCATCCCACCCTTGCAGTGGGACGTTTTCGAGCATGTTAAGGGCTTCGATCACGGCGACGCCCCCGGAACTTGGCGGAGGGGACGACAGCACCTCCCATTTTTGGCCCTTAAGCTCGTAGCTAGCGTGCAGAACTTCGCGAATCTTAGGCTGATAATGCGCTAGGTCGTCGAGTGTGATGAGTCCACCGAGGGCCGCCATATCCGAGGCAAGCATTTGCGCGGTTTGGCCCTTGTAAAATTCGTCAGGCCCGCTTTTGGCGATGCGCTTGAGAGTGGCGGCGAGCTCTGGCTGGCGCAGGGTATCGCCGACGCGGTACATATTTCCGTCATTCAGGAAAACGCGACTGCTCATGGAAAAGCGTTGCAGTTCCGGACGTTCGTTCTGGAACTCGCGGGCGAGCTTTTCGGAAACCGGAATGCCTTGCTCGGCGTAGCGAATGGCAGGCTGCATCACCTCGGAAAGCTTCAGCTTGCCGTAGGTTTGCAACGCGAGCGCGAGACCGGCGACCGTTCCGGGAACCGCGACGGAGCGATAGCCGATGGTAGAGGCTTCGTTGTCGAGCTTGCCGTCGGGTTTAATGTACATTTCGCGAGTGGCCTGGCCTGGCGCCATTTCGCGGTAATCGAAAAAGGCGGATTTGCCATCGCTGAGGCGCACCAGCATGAAACCGCCGCCGCCGATGTTGCCGGCAGCGGGCTCAACCACAGCGAGGGCGAACGCCGTGGCGACGGCAGCGTCGACCGCGTTGCCGCCGCGCTTCAGGATTTCCACACCGGCCTGCGATGCCAGGGACTCGTCTGTGGCCACCATGCCATGCCCGCTGCGGACCGGCTCGCGCGGCCATTCCTTGGGAATGTCGGGATGATCACGAAATTCGTGCGCAGCTTGTGCGGAGATGCGTAGCGGCAGGAGCGTGGCGACAAGAACCGCGCATAAAAGCGAAAATCTGTTGTTCTGCATGGCAGACTTCGACAGTAAGGGATTCGCTATTTAGCGTCAAGTTGGCGGCGCGAATTTCGGAAAGGATCGAGTGGCGGTTTCGCCTCGCGCGGATTTCAGTTTTGATTATCAGGATTTATATTTCACGCCGGTAGTGACACAGAAAAAGTAGACCTCCATGCCAGGCTGGAAATCCGAAATTCGGAAGTGCCGCACTTCGGGAACTATTCGTCCAGGTACTCGATCGTGGCAGGGCCGGGGAGCAGTCCGGCGGTAGTGCCACGTTCGATAAATGCGCGGACCGCCTTTTTGCCCTTTTCGCCGTAGCCGAGAGTCCACTTGTTGACGTACATCCCGACGAACTTATCAGCGAGTTCGCTATCCATCTCGCGGGCGAACTGCATGGCATAATTCAACGCTTCGTCCCGATGTTCCAGGCCATAGGCAACGCTATCCCGTATGGTGCGGGCGATACGCCGCCCGGTTTCAGGGCCGAGCGAGCGCCGCACGGCGTTTCCACCGAGGGGCAGCGGCAGCGACGTTTGCTCCTGCCACCAGACACCCAGGTCGACAACGCGATGCAATCCCATTTGCGGGAAAAAGAGCTGCCCTTCGTGAATCAGCAAGCCGGCATCCACGACCTCGTTGCGAACGGCTTCGATGATTTTGTCAAAAGGCATCACGACAGCATCAAAATCCGCCTCGTACAGCTTTAACGTGAGATACGCTGACGTTTTTAGACCAGGCACGCCCACGCGCTTGCCTTTGAGTTCGTGGCCCTTCAGCGGGCTCAGAGCCACCACGATCGGGCCGTAGCCTTCGCCGAAACTGGCGCCGCAATCGAGCAGCAAATATTTATCCCGCAGCGAGGGGTAAGCTGCGAAGCTCAAGGCCGTGACATCGTAGGTTTCGGTCAAGGCCGCTTCGTTCAGAGTCTGGATATCGGACAGGATGTGAGTGTATTTGAAGCCTGGCGTGGCCAGCTTGTGTGTCGCCAGCGCGTAAAACATGAAGGCATCGTCAGAATCAGGGGAATGAGCCAGCTTGATTTCCCGGGGTTCGGTTTCGGTCTTGGAAGCCAAATGTTGTCCGCTCATGGGCCCAGGTTCCTTTGCCCCCAGCCGATTGAAGCAAAGACAACTTCCCGTCGTGCGACTCTCCATACGGAAGAAGGGTGAGGACGAGTGGGGACGTGCACAGCTTGCTTGCCAGGGTATTTCTCGC
>Ga0306926_10005693_pt1 | contig 13304 bp, 11 predicted proteins | sample flu12Cox44000178_FD_203759 | JGI IMG/M metagenome (GOLD analysis project Ga0306926, IMG submission 203759) | Lab enrichment of tropical soil microbial communities from Luquillo Experimental Forest, Puerto Rico - flux8day.12C.oxic.44.000.178 (v2)... | ecosystem: Environmental > Terrestrial >... | reverse complement strand
CCGGCCGAGCTGCAGCCGGTCCCACAGCAGCCAGTCCCACAGCAGCCAGTCCCGCGGCAGCCAGCCATGCCGCGGCCAGCCGCGCCGGAGCCGGCCGAGCCCCGGCCGGACCTGCGCGGAGCGATCAGATGGCCGTCAGCCGAAGGCTGATCATCACCGCGTGCGCGGCGACCGCCCTTGCGCTGCGGTTGTACCAGCTGACGCGGCCCGGCTACCTGTTCGGCGTGACCGAATACGACGACGGCGTCCTCTTCGGGAACGCGCTGCGCCTTGTCGCCGGGGTGATCCCGTACCGTGACTTCGCCATGGTGCAGCCCCCGGGCAGCATGCTGCTCATGACGCCGGCCGCCCTGCTGGCCAAGGTGTGCGGGACCACTTGGGGCCTGGCGGCGGCGCGCCTGCTCACCGTCTGCGCGGACACGGCGAATGTCGTCCTGCTCGGGGTCCTGGTCCGGCACCGCGGGCCGGTGACGACGTGGGCCGCGTGCGGCATCTACGCCGTGTACCCGGACGCGATCGCCGCGGCGCACACCCTGCTGCTCGAGCCGTGGCTGAACTTGTTCTGCCTCGTCGGCGCCGTGCTGATCTTCGACGGGGACCGGATAGCCGTGACGGATACCAGGCGCCTGGCATGGGGCGGCGTGTCGTTCGGGTTCGCCGCGGCGGTCAAGCTATGGGCGCTGGTCCCGCTCGCAATCGCCATGCTGCTGGTGCTGGTCGCCGCGCGCCGGGCACGGCGCGCCCGGCCGGCGGTGGCGGTGGCCGGCGGGGCCGCGCTCGGCCTCGGCGTACCGCTGCTGCCGTTCGTTGTCCTCGCGCCCGGCGCGGTGGCGCGCGGCGTTGTCATCAGCCAGGAGGTCAGGAACGCCAGCGGCAGCGGGAGTCCGGTGGCGCGGCTCGCCGACATGGCGGGGCTGCACCTGCTGCCGGCGGGTCTTCCGCAGGTGCTGCTGGTGCTGGTCATCGCGGCCGCGGCGGCGGCCTGCTGCGCCGCCGCGTACCTGCCCCTCAGGCGGCCGCTCGCGGCCCTGGACACGTACGCTCTGACCGGCGCGTTCGCGGTGACCGCCATGTTCTTGGTGCCGCGGTTGTACTACTCGCACTATGGCGCGTTCGCCGGACCCTTCATCGCGCTCGCGGTCGCGCTGCCTGTCGGCCTGCTCAGCGCCCGCCGGGCCGCCGGACCCGTCACCAGAACGGTAACCAGAACCGCCGCGGTGCTCGGCCTGATCCTCGTGACGGCCGGCGTCTTGCAGTTCCAGGCGGAATCGCGGCTGCGCGGCATCGCGGCCACTGACGCGGACAGGCTCATCCCGGCGGGCGCCTGCGTGCTCACCAACGACGCGGCCTACACGGTCGCCGCCGACCGGTTCTACTCCGACGTCCGGGACTGCCCGCCGATGGTCGACTCGTTCGGGACAATGTTCGCGATGACCAGCGGACAGTCCCGTGACGCCGCGGCGGCGGTGCTGCGCCCGGTGGTCGAGCTATGGCAGGCGGACCTGGAACGCGCGGAATATGTCTGGCTCACCTCTGGCACCGCCGCGCAGATCCCGTGGACCCCCCGGCTCTACGCCTACTTCCGCGACCATTTCCGGCTCATCGGCCTGGCCTGGCCGCACTGGTCCAGCCAGTCTGGCCCATTCCTCCCGCGCCCCGGCCTCTACGTCCGTGTCAACCCGCGGCTCGATCTGGACGTCGCGGGTAGCGGCAGCGCATGAGCGGGATCTCACTTTACGTACCTGGTGACCACTTTCCGGCCGGAAATGCCCGTTATGTCCATGCGAAAGGTTCGTAAAGTGAAACTGACGGCACCGGTGAGGCGCATGGTGCCACGGCTGCGGGGCCGCGGCCGGTCCGGCCGAGGGCGTCAGGATGCCGGGTCGGGCAGCCAGGCGTCCGGGGCGCTGATGCCGAGGTCTCCGGCGTCCGCGGTGAGGACGTCGATCACCGCGAGCACGGCGGGGCGCGTCTCCGTGCGCCGCCAGACTAGCCACCAGGGCCAGCACGGCTCCGGCTGGACAACCGCATGGCGGACCAGGTCCGGGGGAAGCGGAGCGTGCTGGCCCTTGGCACAGTTGACGATCGGGCGGCGGGCGCGCCGGACATGGTCGAAAAAGGCCGGCCCGGTAAGGCCGCCGTCGGCGATGCGCACCACCCTGGCGCCGGTGGCACGAGCGAACTGCTCGGCGTAGGCGTTCCAGCTCCGCCACGTCTTGACGTCGGTGTCGAGCATGATGTCGGTGTCCCGGGCGCGGACGTCACCGGTGTCTGGCCCGCGGGAGACGGCGTAGAGCCGGTCCGCGCCGATGAGCCGGGCGTTCAGGCCGTACTCCGCGAGGTCGCGGCCGGGTACCCAGCAGACGGCGAGGTCCAGGCTCCCGTCCGCCACGCGTGCCGCCTGGATGTGCGAGGGCTCGACCCACGTGTCGATGTGCAGCCGCGCCACCCCGGACGTCCTGGCGGCCGGGTCCGGCGGCAGCCAGTTCACGTAACCGAGCCTGACCGCTTCAGAGCCCGCGATCCGCTCCGCCAGGTTCCGCAGGTCGTCGGCCCCTTCGAGCAGGGCGCGAGCATGCGGCAGCAGGGCCGCGCCAGCGGGGGTGAGGGTAACCGAGCGGTGGTCCCGGTCGAACAGCCGTACTCCCAGATCGCGCTCCAGCGCCTTGATCTGCTGCGACAGCGATGGCCCGGCGATCAGCAGCCGGTCCGCGGCATGGCCGAAATGCAGCTCCTCAGCGACCGCTACGAAGTACCGCAACTGGCGCAGCTCCACGCTCGCCATCGTACGTACGGTGGTAGCGGCTGCCTACCACCAGAAACGAAGGTCACACCGAGGCCGCGAGCCGGTCCAGGATCCGTCCGGCGGGTTCGGCCGTCGCCTCGCGAAAGCCCGTGCCGGCCCACAGGTTGATCCGCTCCGGATCGTTCGCCGCGACCGAGGACTTGCGGATCGGGCTGGTCAGGTGGTGCAGCGCGGGATAGCCGAGCGGGGCCAGCTCGCTGTAGCGGTCGGTGAAGACGTTGCGCAGCCCCCGAGCCGGACGGCCCGTGAAGGCCCGGGTGACCACGGTCCGCTCACGCGCCGGGTCGGCGAGCGCTGCCCGGTGCGGTGCCGATGTGCCCGCCTCGTCCGCTCGCAGCAGGACGGTGCCGACCGCGATGGCCGCGGCCCCTGCGCGCAGGGCGTCAGCGACCGCCGCGGGCGTGGCGACGCCGCCCGCGGCGATGAGCGGCAGGGACACCGCCCGCCGCACCTGGCCGAGCAACTCCGGCAGCGGAACCGCTGCCGGGATCGCCGCGGGGGTCAGGGTGCCGGAGTGGCCGCCCGCCGCCGCGGCTTGCACGGCGAGCGCGTCAACGCCCGCGGCGGCCGCCAGGCGAGCCTCCGCGGCGGAGGTGATCGTCTGGATGACCAGGGAGCCGGCGTCCCGCAACGCGGCGATGACAGCCGCCTCTGGCAGGCCGAACGTGAAGCTCACGATCGGCACGGGGTCGGCGAGCAGCAGGTCGATCTTGTCCCGCCAGCGGTCGTCGTCCTCGACGATCGCGGCCTCGCGCAAATCGATGCCGTAGGCTTCCGCCTCGCGGTCGATGGCACGGGCGTAGCCGCGGAAGGCCGCCGGATCGACGGGCACGGGGTTCGGCGCGAAGAGGTTCACCCCGAAGGACACGCCGTCGCGGCGCACCGCCGCGATCTCCCCGGCCAGCGCCTCCGGGGTCTTGTACCCGCCGGCGAGGAAGCCGAGGCTGCCCGCCGCGGCCGCCGCGGCGACCAGCCGCGGGGTGGTCGGGCCGCCGGCCATCGGCGCGGCCAGGACGGGCAGGTCCGCCCCGAGTGCGGTGAAGGGCGAAGTCATCAGGTGCCTCCTTTGCATCCACCCTGCGCCCGTTACCGCGACACCGCCAGGACCGGCTTCCTTCTTCCTGATAGCCGCAACCTCTTAGCACAGCCAGCGGCCTGCGGCACCGGGGACCGGTGAGGCGGAAGGTAATCTCGGCTGCGGCCTCGCCGGAGATTAAATAGTGGTTCTTGTTTCTGGCGTGCCGGGATCTGCTTAGGTAAGCGGCGCACATCGTGGGGTCGTGGCCTGCAAACCCAGATAGAGCGGGATGTGGCCCACCACCCCAGAACGCCCCGGTGCCGTCGGCTAACCAGAACCGGATTGAGGTCTGTGGCCCACAGACCTCACAAGATGAGGTCTGTGGGCCACAGCGCTCAAACCTTGCCGCTGAATCATTGCGCGATGTTTGCCCCCTGAGAGGGGGCAAACATCGCGCAATCTTCCCGTGGGCGCTGCGGGACACCGCCGCGGCAGCAGGGCGGGCCTCGGGGCTAGCCGGCGGACAGGGTCCGTAGCCGCCGCCGGGGCCCGGACAGGCCGCGCCGGCGGCGGGCCATGTCCGCCCAGGGGTCGTCACTTACCTTGTCCAGCCGTGCCCCGATCGTGCGCACAGTGAACTGCCCCGGGTGCACGGAGCCGAGTTCATCCCAGTGCAGCGGGGTGGCGACCGGCGCGCCCGGCCTGCCCCGGACCGAGTAAGGCGCCACGACCAGCTGCGCATAGGCGTTGCGCATGATGTCGAGGTAGAGCCGGCCGCCGCGTGCATCCCTGCGCTGCTCGGTGCTCAGCTCCTCCGGGGCCCGGCTGGCGAGCACGTCGGCGGCCTGGCGGGCGAACTCCCTTACGGAGTCGAATCCCTCGCCCGGCCGGAGCGGCACGTGGACGTGCAGCCCCTTGCCGCCGGTGGTCTTGACGTACGCGGCGAGGCCAAGCTCATCCTCCAGCAAGGAGCGCAGGCTCAGCGCGGTCCGGCAGGCCAGGCCGAAGTGCCCGGCGTCCGGCGGATCGAGGTCGAACACGAGCTGGTCTGGCTGGTCGAGCGCGGACAGCCGGCTGAGGAACACGTGCAGCTCGACGCAGGCCTGGTTGGCGAGGTAGACGAGGGTCGCCGGCTTGTCGCAGACCACCTGCGAGTTGGTCCCGCCCTGCTTCCGGACCGCGGTCCGTGTTATCCAGTCGGGGAAGTTCCTGGACGCGTTCTTCTGCACGATGGCCTGGCCGCCGATGCCGTCCGGGTACCGGATCATGACCAGCGGCCGGTCCCGCGTGTACGGCAGGATGCGCGGGGCCATCGACTGGTAGTAACCGACGAGATCGCCCTTGCTGATCTCGTCGTCGGGGAACAGCAGCTTGCCCGGGCGCGACAGCCGCACCGTGACGCCGCCGACGGTTACCTCATCTGGCGTGGTTATGACGGCACCTCCCTGACGACCTCGGCCGGGTCCTTGTCGTCGCGCAGGCCCTGGAACCGCGGATGGCGGAGCTCGCCGTCGTCGGTCCACTCGGAGAACCCGATCTGGGCGACCAGCGCGGGCCGCACCCAGTGCACGCCCCGAGGGGGCGGCAGCCGCCCGTCGCCGAACGGCGGGGAGTCCTGCTCCAGCTCCGCCAGCCTGGCACGCAGGGCGCGGAGCGTGCCGGTGTCGAACCCGGTGCCGACCTTGCCGGCGTACACGAGCTCGCCGTCCGGGCTGTAGTAGCCGAGCAGCAGCGCCCCGAACCCGACCCGGGAACCCTGCGGGTCGGTGTATCCGCCGATCACGAGCTCCTGCGCGTTGAGGCACTTGAACTTCAGCCAGTCCCGGCCGCGGCCGCCCTGGTACGGGGCGTCGGCGCGCTTGGCGATCAGGCCTTCCCACCCGTCGCGGCACGCCTGCTCGAAGAAGGCTTCGCCGTCGCCTTCGCGGTGCTCGGTGAACCGCAGCGGATCACGGAAATCTACGCTGCGCAGGAGAATCTCCTTGCGCTCGAGGAGCGGCAGCGGCCGGACGTCCTTGCCCTCGGCGTACAGCACGTCGAATACGTAGTAGTACACGGGTATCTCGCGCAACAGGGCGTCGCCGGGGTGGGCCACGCCGAGCCGGTGCTGCAGCCGTTCGAACCGGGTCTGCGGCCCGTCCAACGCCACGATCTCCCCGTCGACGATCAGGTCCCCGTGGCGCTGGGCGGTCAGGGCCCGGGCGACCTCGGGGAAGGTCGTGCTGGTGTCATGCTGGTTGCGGCTCATCAGCCGCGCCCCGGACGAGTCGGCGAAGCCGAGGCAGCGCTCGCCGTCCAGCTTCCGCTCGAAGACCCATGCCGGATCGGAGAACCGCTCGCGGGTGAGCGTGGCCAGTTCCGGCTCCAGCCACGACGGGAGGCCGGCGGCCGCGTGCTGGCGCGTCATCTCGGGGGCTCGGCCGGGGCCGGGTCGTGGGAGCAGCTCGCCACGTGGCCCTCGCTGAGCACCGCTCCGCATTCCTGGCAGACGATGCCCGCCCAGCAGGCCGGGTCGCCGCCTTCCCACGACTCGTCGGGCTCGGCACGCCGAGGCGCGCTATCACTGGTCATGCGACGCTCCCTTCAACAGCAAACCACCAAAGAACACATCACCAGCCTTACCCGGCCCTGGCCCAGGCAAGCGGACACTTCAAGCGGCCATGTCGCTCAGCCGGCCAGCAGGATGCCGAGGAACAGCGCCGCCAGGGCGCTGACCCCCGTCAGCGCGCCGAAGACGGCCAGCCCCGCGGCGCCGCGGGCGCGGGCATGCAGGGCCGCCGTGACCCCGGAGACGGCGACGACGACGAGCTTCACCACGAGCGTGGTCTCGTAACTTCCGCTGATCTTCGAGCGTTCGGCGATCATGTTCCAGACGCCGGTCAGGAGCAGGACAGCGAACGCCGGCCAGGCGACCTGGTTGAAGCGCCTGGCCGCCGCCCGCGGAATCTCCGTCCCGAGGCGGCGCAGCACCGGGACGAGCGCGGCCAGCGTCAGCTGCCCGCCCACCCACACGGTCGCCGCGAGGACGTGCAGGAACAGCCGGATGGTGTCCCAGCTGACAGGCAGCATCTCAGCCCCGATTCGCTCTCGTCGCGTGGAACGCGTCCAGTGCCTCGCGGGCAGTCTCATAACAGGCGTCCGGGTCCAGTTTCTTGCTGATGCCGTAGGCGTCCAGCTCGCGCCGCACCGGGGGCAGCACGCTGCTCAAGACGAAGCGCACGTGGTGCTGCTGGGCGAGTTCCACGACCCGCGTCAGGATTTCGGACGCGGTGTAGTCGATGTCCTCGATGGCCGCGCAGTCCAAGACCAGCCAGTCCAGCGGGTCGCCCTGGGTGGCCAGCGCCTGGAGATCGGCGAGCAGCCGCCCCGAGTTGGCGTAGTACAGGCTCGTGCCGAACCGGTAGACCACGATCCCGTCCTCGGTCCGGGCGCCCGGCGTGACCGGGACCGGCTGCCAGTACCCGGCAGGTGATTTCAGCAGCACGCTATTGAGCGGGCTGTAGCTGTGCCGCAGGTGGTCGACGACCGACGCGGCGATGGCGAGCACGATGCCGAACTCTACGCCAAGCACCACCACCGCCACCGTCGTGAGCACGGCGACAATGAACTCCTCCTTCCGCATGTCGAATATGTCCCGCAGCTCCTTGACCTTGATCAGCTCGGCCGCGATCAGGAAGACGATGGCGGCTAGGGCGGCCTTGGGCAGGTAAGCGAGGGGCCCGGTGAGCAGCAGGACGGTGACCAGGACCACCGCGGCGGCGGCGAGCTGGGACAGCTGACTCCGGCCGCCGGCGCTGTCGACTATCTGCGCCTTGGTAGGGCTGCCGTTGACCACGAACGTGCCGGTGAACGCGGCCGCGACGTTGGCCGCGCCCAGCCCGGACAGGTCGTCGGCGCCGCCCAGCGGCTCGCGGTACTTCAGGGCGTAGGCCCGCGCGGTCGCCGCGCTCTGCGCCATGATCACCACGAACATGGACGCGGCGGGCGCGAGCAGCGCGGCGGCGTCCGCCCGGCCGTGGGCCGGCAGCACGAGGGCGGGCAGGCCGCGGGGGACCGGGCCCACGACGGCCACACCGTGGGCGGCCAGGTCGAAGGCATAGCTGACGCTGATCGCGATGACCACCGCGATCAGCGCCCCCGGGATCCGGCGGGCGAACCGCCTGAAGGCGAGCACGATCACGATGACGCCGGCCGACACCGCCACGTCCGCCCAGTGGACGCCGGAGAGCGCCTGGACCGTGCGCGCGAGCCGGGGCAGCGTGTCCTGCCCGGGCGCGGTGACGCCGAGCATGTCTGGGAGCTGCCCGGCCGCCACCTGGATCCCGACGCCTGTGAGGAACCCGGCCAGCACGGTGCGGGACAGGAAATTCGCCAGGAAACTGAGCCTGATCACCCGGGCAAGCACCAGCATCAACCCGGTCAGCAAGGCAGCGAGCCCGGCCAGCCGCACGTAGCGTTCCGAGCCGGCCACGGCCATTCCCGTCAGCGCCGCGGCGAGGAGGGCCGCGGTGGCCGAGTCCGCGGCGACGACGAGGTGACGCGACGAGCCGAGGACGGCGAAGACCGCCATCGGGAGCAGCATCGTGTACAGGCCGGTGACCAGCGGCATCCCGGCGATCTTGGCGTAGCCCAGGACCTCGGGCACGCCGAGCGCGGCCAGCGTCACCCCGGCGAGCGCATCCGGCCAGATCCGGGACCGGTCAAGCGGCAGTATCCCCCGCAGCACCGGCAGGTCCCGCATCGCGGGCACCCACCGCCTCGCGGGCGCGCTCCACTGCGCGGGCACGCTCCGCGGCCACCCCCGCCGGCGTCCGCCGCGGGAATCCGGCATCGTCTCACCCCCTCTGGAGTCAGCCGCGTCCGTTCGGAATAATTGATTTTCGCAGCAGTACTGGTGTGAGGCGTGAGGTCCTTAGATGAGTCCTGACATCCGGGTCAGGCGTGTCTACGACGCCGCGGAGCCGCGGGATGGGACGCGCGTGCTCGTGGACCGCGTGTGGCCGCGGGGCCTGCGCAAGGACGCCGCGCGGCTGGATGACTGGGCGAAGGACGTTGCGCCGTCCACGGACCTGCGGAAGTGGTACGGGCACGACCCGGCGAAGTTCGGTGAGTTCCGCCGGCGGTACACCGCGGAGCTGGCGCGTCCCGAGGCCGCCGGCGCACTCGGCCGCCTCCGCGACCTGGCGAGGCAAGGGCCGGTGACGCTGCTGACCGCGACCCGCGACGTGGACATCAGCCAGGCCGCCGTCCTGGCCGAGCTGCTGCGCGAGGCGCCGGCCGGCAGCCGTAGTTAGGCAACCGGGACCGCGATCTCGTCCTCCGGCAGCAGCCCGTGCTGCACGGCGAACATCGCCGCCGCCGCCCGGCTCGAGGCGCCGATCTTGGCGTAGATGTGCTCCACGTGGTTGCCCGCCGTCTTCGGCGTGATCACCAGCTGGCTCGCGATCTGCTTGTTCGACATGCCGCGCGCGAGCAGGATGAGCACCTCCATTTCGCGGGCGGTGAGCCCGGCCAGCGCTGTCCTGCGGCGCGGCGTGCGGTGCCCGGCCGCCGCGAGCACGGCCTCGACGGCGTCGCCGTCGAGGCGGCCCGCCCGGACCTCGGCGCGCAGCTCGGCCGTCGCGTCCTCGGCCGGCCGGGCGGGCCGGTGCGGCCTGGGCTCGCGCATCGACTGATACACGTCCGCGGCCCCGAGCACCCGGGCCAGCCTGGAGATGGCGGCACCGGAAAGCCCCCGGGGATACCCGCTGCCGTCGAGGCGCTCACGGTGCTGCATGGCGATCTCGCCGAGCGGCGCCAGCGCCGCCGACTGACGGAGCATGCGCTCGGTCAGGTAGGGGGACATCCGGACGCGTTCCCATTCGCCCGCGCTCAGCGGCCCGGGACGGTCCCAGATCGAATTCGACACGCCCAGCTTCCCGAAGCCGTGCACCAGCGCGGCGCGGCGCAGCAGCTCCGCCTTCTCGCCCGCCAGCCCGAGCCGCCGGCCGGCTTCCGCCGCCAGCTCCGCGACGGCGACCGAATGCCCGAGCGTGAACGGCGACTTCAGGTCGACGAAGTTCGCGATGGCCGTCAGCGCGCCGTCCAGCTGCCCGGCGGACAGCTCGACGGCCAGCGTCGGCTCGGCGGCGATCACCGCCTGCCACGCCGGCACCGTCTCGAGGCCGGCGAGGATATCCTCCGCCTTCGCCAGCAGCAGCGCCGCCAGCCCCGGGTCGAACTGCCTGCCCGACCGGGCACGGGCGAGCGCCCGCGCGCCCGCTACGCCCTGCACCCGGTACGCCACCTCCGTGAACTCGGCGAACTGCGCGATCCGCGCCGCTATCGGTATCGCGTCGGCCTTCAGGACTCCCGGCCAGCCGCGCCCGTCCCACTGCTCGTACGCGGCGCCGACCGCCTCGCGGACCTGTTCCGACAGGCCCAGTTGCTCGGCCAGCGTCCGTGCCAGCCGCGCGTGCTGGGAGATCATCCCGTCGACCTCGCGGTGCCCGGAGACGGCGAATTCGAGTCCGACCCGGAACCGGAGCAGCAGCGGATTGCCGGCGCCGATCATCCGCATTCCCGCCAGCATCCCGCGCACGCTGCGCAGCTCATGGGCGTACTTGCCGGATTTCATCGCGATGTCGTCGCCGAACCACTTCGCCTGCTCGTGCGCGTCGGCGTGACACCCGACGTTGACCAGCAGCGCGGTGTAATAAACCCCTGCCCGCTCCTGCTCGGCTAGCCCGGCCCGCTCCGCCAGCCGCAGCGCGATCAGGCACTGGCGCAGGACATGCTCCATCGGCTGGCCGAAGCCGAGGTCGATGCCGAGGGACAGCGCCGCGACGAGTTCCGCGAGGCGGACGCGCGGCTGGCCGGGGCCACCGGACTGGCCGGGACCACCGGCACCATCTCCCATCAGCAAAGTGTAGAAGATGAGGCATTCGCCTCATGTGCGCAGGCCAGCCGCGTCGTTACGGTCAGTCCACCAAGCAGCTTCCGGCCCGACGGAACGCGCGAACAGCATCGAAATGAGGCGACGACCATGTCCCTGCGAGCGAGTTTCTTCGCCATGACATACGACCGTTTTATGGCCAAGGCCGAAAAGTCCGGGCTCGGTGCCCTCCGGCAGCGGGTGCTCGCCGGAGCGGCGGGTCAGGTGATCGAGATCGGCGGCGGCACCGGGGCGAACCTGTCCCTTTACGGTCCCGCCGTCGAGTCGCTGACGGTGACCGAACCGATGGTGCCGATGCTCCGCCGCCTGGAGCGCCACGTGCAGGAGCAGGGCTCCGCCGCGAAGGTCCTGCGCGCGCCGGCCGAGGACCTCCCGTTCGACGACGGCACCTTCGACGTGGCCGTCTCCACGCTCGTCCTGTGCGGAGTCGACGACCAGCCCCGGGCGCTGCGGGAAATCCGCCGGGTGCTGCGGCCCGGCGGCCGGCTCCTGTTCTTCGAGCACGTGCGCTCCGACGACCCCGAAGTGGCGCGCCTGCAGGACAGGCTGAACTGGCTCAACCGGCTCATCGTCTGCTGCGACTGCAACCGCGCCACGCTCGGCACCATCGAGCAGGCGGGCTTCACCGTCACTCAGCTCGAGCACACGGCCATGCCGGAGTCGCCGAAGTTCGTGCGCCCGGCGATCATGGGCGTCGCTACAACGCCGGCGTGACAGGAGGTTCCGCCCGCGAACACCCCCGTGTGATAATCACACATGTCCGAGGGGGTGGGCATGAGCCACGACCTGACGGCCGAAGAGCGGCGGCTGCAGGAGGCGCGCGCGGGTGTTCCGTGGCGCGCGTGGGGACCGTACCTGAGCGAGCGCCAGTGGGGCACGGTCCGCGAGGACTACAGCGACAGCGGAGACGCCTGGTCTTACTTCAGCCATGACCAGGCCCGGTCCCGCGCGTACCGGTGGGGCGAGGACGGCATCGCCGGGATCAGCGACGACAAGCAGCAGTTGTGCCTGTCCATCGCGCTGTGGAACGGGCGGGACCCGATCTTGAAGGAGCGCCTGTTCGGCCTGACGAACGCCGAGGGCAACCACGGCGAGGACGTCAAGGAGTACTACTTCTACGTCGACAACGTCCCGACGCACAGCTACCAGCGCTACCTGTACAAGTACCCGCAGGCCGAGTTCCCGTACAACGCCCTCGTCCTCACCAACCGGAGCCGTTCCCGGCATGACCTCGAGTACGAGCTTGTCGACACGGGCGTCTTCGGCGCCGGGAACTACTTCGACGTCGAGGTGGAGTACGCGAAGGGGGGGCCGGAGGACATCGTCTGCCGCGTCACCGCGCACAACCGCTCGGCACACGACGCCGCCCTGCACGTGCTGCCGACGCTGTGGTTCCGCAACACCTGGTCGTGGGAGAACGGGACCGGGAACGGGAACGGGAACGAAGCGGAGAACGAAGCCGGCGGGCCCAAGCCCTGGCTGGCCCGCGTCGAAGCGCACGGGGATTACCAGCAAGTCCGCGCCGGACATCCGCACCTCGGCGACTTCCGCTTCTACGCCGGGCCGGAAGCCACCCTGCTCTTCTGCGAGAACGAGACCAACACGCCCCGGGTGTTCGGCACCGCGCCGGCCACGCCCTACCCGAAGGACGGCATCGCCGACCACGTCCTGCACGGCGCCGCCACCGTGAACCCCGCCGGCGAGGGAACCAAGGCGGCCGCGCACGTCACCCTCCAGGTGCCCGGCGGCGGCCAGGCCACGGTGCTGGTCCGGCTCAGCAGAGCGGAGACGGCGAACCCGTTCGACGGCGCCGGCGACCTGATCGCCAACCGCCGCGCCGAGGCGGACGAGTTCTACGCGGCCATCACCCCGCCGTCGGTGAGCGACGACGCCAGGCAGGTCATGCGGCAGGCGCTGGCCGGGATGCTCTGGTCCAAGCAGTGCTACTACTTCGACGTGGACCAGTGGCTGCGCGAGCGCCGCGTGCACCCGCTGCGGACGCCGGCCCGGCGGGGCACCCGCAACGAGTCGTGGTTCCACATGTTCAACCACGACGTGGTCTCCATGCCCGACAAGTGGGAGTACCCGTGGTACGCCGCCTGGGACCTGGCGTTCCACTGCATTCCGCTCGGAATGGTCGATCCGGACTTCGCGAAAACGCAGATCGACCTGATGATCTCCCAGGATTACCTGCACCCGACCGGGCAGATGCCGGCCTACGAGTGGAACTTCGGTGACGTCAACCCGCCGGTGCACGCCTTCGCGGCGATCTTCCTGCAGAACCTCACGGCCGACCTCGACGAGCTGGACTTTCCGTTCCTGCAAAAGAGCTTCGCCAGGCTGCTGCTGAACTTCACGTGGTGGGTGAACCGCAAGGATCCCACGGGGCGCAACGCGTTCGAGGGCGGGTTCCTCGGCCTGGACAACATCGGCGTTTTCGACCGCAGCGCCGCGCTGCCCACCGGCGGCCGGCTCGAGCAGGCGGACGGCACCGCCTGGATGGCGATGTTCAGCCAGAACATGCTCGAGATGGCCCTGACCCTGCT
>Ga0306926_10005692_pt1 | contig 13306 bp, 11 predicted proteins | sample flu12Cox44000178_FD_203759 | JGI IMG/M metagenome (GOLD analysis project Ga0306926, IMG submission 203759) | Lab enrichment of tropical soil microbial communities from Luquillo Experimental Forest, Puerto Rico - flux8day.12C.oxic.44.000.178 (v2)... | ecosystem: Environmental > Terrestrial >... | reverse complement strand
TACAAGGCTGGCGTCATCCTGGCCCTTTGCTAATATATTTTACTCGCTCGCCCGCTTACGTTGTCATCCTAACAGTTCTCCACCACCCTGGATGATAAGGTAGGAACCGCAAACCCGGGTATCCGAAACCGGAAACTTGAAATCGGTCTTCTTCCATTTGCTACAATTTCGCTCGCCAGGTACCTCCATGACCCACGACCAGCAGATCCGCCAACAACTTGCGAAAGCTCTTGACTGGGGCGAGGCGCACGCCGACTTCCGCGCCGCCGTGGCCGATATCCCTATTGAGTTGCGGGGCGAGGTCCCCCCCGGCTTCTCGCATTCGGCATGGGAGCTGCTCGAACACCTGCGCATCGCACTCTGGGACATCGTCGAGTTCACCAAGGATGCGCGCCACAAATCGCCTCCCTGGCCCGACGGCTATTGGCCTTCGTCACCTGCTCCGCCGCGTAACGAAGCCTGGGATCAGTGCGTCGACTCCATCACTGACCTCCTCGACCAGATGCGTGGGCTCATTCTCGACCGCTCGCGTCCGCTCCTCGAGCCCATTTCCCGCAGTCAGGGTCAAACCCTCATGCGGGAAGCCCTGCTCGCCGCGGACCACAATGCCTATCACCTCGGACAACTCGTGCAGCTTCGCAAAGCCCTCCAGGCCTGGCCGAAATAGCGTCACCCAGCGTCAATCATCCGGCACAAGCCAGCTTGGTTGGGGGCCTTGCCTTACGACACACCTAAAACTCGCATGCGGGGCTTTACGGTCCCCTGTCAGCGATAAGGTGAGCAGGCGGGGCAGACCAATCTGAGCTCCTCATCCTGAGCGCGACGCTCGCGCGGCAACAACCACTCGAACGACCTGCTGCCCTGGCCACGGACCGCTCACACCACCGATAGTGCATCCACGTCGACGACCAAGTTCGTTCGCGGAATCTTCATCTCCAGCGCATGCTCGATCATCGCCCGCAGCACATTATTCATGCGCTCCCGGCTTGCCGACTTCAACAAAAAGTGATAGCGGTACTCCGTCTTCAGCCTCACAATCGGCGCCGCCGCCGGACCCATTACGCGCACGCCCTCCAGCCGCGTCGACGCAAACCACTGGCCCAGGATCCCCGACCACGTCAGCGCTAGGTTCAGCCTGCTGCTTCGCACCAGCACGTTGCTTACTGCGTTAAATGGCGGGTAGTGCATCCAACTCCGAAACCGCGCTTCTTTCTCATAAAAGCCGTGATAGTCGTGCGCTGCGGCAAACTGAATCGCGTAGTGTTCGGGAAAGAACGTCTGCAGCACCACCTTTCCCGGAGTATCACCTCGTCCGGCTCTGCCCGCGACCTGGGTCAGCAACTGAAATGTTCGTTCGGCGGCTCGAAAATCGGGAAACCCCAGGGCCGCATCCGATCCGACCACACCCACCAATGTCACATTGGGGATATCATGTCCCTTGGCAATCATCTGCGTGCCAACCAGCAGATCAATCTCCCCCTCATGAAGCGCGCCTAACACCCGTTCCAGGTCGTCGCGCCCGCGCACCGTGTCCCGGTCCAGCCGTCCAATCCGCGCTTGGGGAAATATCCCGTGCAGGATGTGCTCCAACTTCTCCGCCCCCGTGCCCAGGTACTGCACATACTCGCTCCCGCACTTGGGTGCCGGCCGCAGGAACCCGCAGTAGTGACACAGCAGTCGATGCTCGCGCTTGTGATATGTCATGGCGATGGCGCAGTTCTTGCATTGCACCGTTTCGCCGCACGCGCGGCACAGCACAAACGCCGAATACCCGCGCCGATTCAACAGCGCCATTGCCTGCTCGCCGCGCTGTAGCCGCTTCCCGATCTCCTCAGCCAGCTTCTGCGACAGCACGGCATCCTTCTTGGTGTGCTGGAATTCAGCCCGCATGTCGACAATCTCCACCTCCGGCAGCGGACGCTTGGCGATTCGCTCCGACAACTCCATCAGCCGATACTTGCCCTGCCGGGCATTGTAGTAGGTCTCCAGCGACGGCGTGGCCGAGCCGAGTACCACGACGGCGCGGTTCATCTTGGCGCGCATCACTGCCACGTCGCGCGCGTGATAGCGTGGCGTCTCGTCCTGTTTATAGGAATGATCGTGCTCTTCGTCGACCACAATGAGAGCGAGGTCGGGCACCGGCGCAAACACTGCCGACCGGGTACCTACCACGATGCGGCACTCTCGGTTCCGAATGCGCTTCCACTGATCCACCCGCTCGTCGTCGCTGAGCGCGGAATGCAAGATCGCCACTTCATCCCCGAATACCTGGTGCAAATCCGCTGCCACCGCGGGCGTCAGCCCGATTTCCGGCACCAGCAGGATCGCCGAGCGCCCCTTGCCCAGCATCGCCTGCATCGCCGACAGATATACCGCTGTCTTGCCCGATCCGGTCACCCCGTGCAACAGCATGGCCACAAACCTTCCCGCATCCACGGCCTCGCCGATTTGCTCCAGGGCCGCCTTTTGCTCAGGGTTGAAAAGAAACTCCAGTTTGCGCGGCTTCAGCCCCGATACATGAAATTCGGCAGGCTCTTGGCTCAACCTGACGATGCCGCGCCGCACCAGCGTCTGTAAGGTTGTCCGCGGCACTGCCAGTTCGCGCAGCACCGATACATTCGCCCGCTGTTCCGGCTGCCGCCGCAGGTAATCGACAATCGCCTGCTGGTTGGCATTGAGGCGGCCAAGTGCGGAAGAGCAGGCCGTTCGAGCCGGCCGTGAGCTTAGCGAGGAGCCAGCGTCGAAGCCGTCGATGCTGGCCTTTAGGCCGGGGTCGATGGCGCTTGCTTCCATGCCGTCGTAGGAACCGCGGAAGGGAACAACTTCAGTCCCGGCCTCAGATCCTTCATCCTCTTCCACCCCCGACGGCATTCTCCGGCCAGGGATGAGCGTCGCGACCTGAATTCTCCTACTGGCATCCCTCACCCCGCTCAAGTCCTCGCGCGCAATCCACTTCTTACGCAGCAGTCCCAGCAGCGTGGTTCGTGTTGCTCCCGCCGAGGTGCGCAACGATTCGGCGCGCACCACCTTGCCGTCGGCCAACCGGTCCAGCACGGCATACTCGATCATCTGCTGCTCCGGTTCCACACGCGCGCGCAATGACGAACCTACCGTCGAAGCCGCGTGCAACGCCTCTAGTCCCTTGTCTGTGATGTGGTATCCGGTAACCCGGCGAAACTCGGCGGCCAGGGGCAGCATGGTGCGCAGCACTTCGCCGATGGGTGCAATGTAGTAATGCGCGATCCAGCGCCCCAGCTGCATCAGCTCCGCGGTCAGCGCCGGAGTCGTGTCCAGCACCTGCTGCACCGGCTTGGCGGCGAACTTCGGCTCGCGCTCATGCACCTCGGTAACGATGCCGCACATCCGCTTCTCGCGGAACGGGACGATCACCCTTCCGCCCGCGCACGGCTCGGGCAGCTCATCGGGGACGCTGTAGGTAAATGTGGCGTCGAGCGGAACCGCTACCGCCACATCGCAATATCGAGGCATGAGACCTAGCTTAAATCGGTTGGGATTTTGCCAGAATAGCCCCTATTTCACATCCGCCTTCAAAAACACGCTGCCGTGTTCCTGAAGCTGGGGGTCGCTCTTTTTCGACGCCGGAGTCGAAGAGTCCGCGGTTGTTTTGGTCTTCAACGCCGCTGCGGCGGCTTCAGCCCCAAATACCTCATCACCATCTGCAGATCTTTCCAGGCCTCCGACTTTTGCCGCGGATCGCGTAACAAAAATGCCGGATGGTAGGTTACCGCCAGTTTGCAATCGAAGGGCTCGGCGCCCAACTCCCGCGGGGGCGAGAAATCGTAAAGTCGCCCCCGGAGTGACGTCATCGAGTCGTTGACCGCAAGCAGGTTCTTGGCGGCAGTCGCTCCCAGTGCGACGATGACCTTCGGCCGTACCACGCGAATCTGCCGCATCAGAAACGGCGAGCACGTGTCGCACTCATCCCGCTCCGGGGTGCGGTTGCCCGGCGGCCGGCACTTCACAATGTTTGCGATGTACACCTGTTCGCGTCGCAGTCCCATGGCCGCAATCATGTTATTCAACAACTGTCCCGCCCGTCCTACAAACGGCAGCCCCTGTTCGTCTTCGTCGGCGCCCGGGCCCTCGCCGATGAACATCAGCTCTGCGTTGGGATCGCCGGTGCCGAACACGATGTGCTTGCGTCCCAACTTGGCCAGTTTGCAAAGCTGACAATCCGGGCCGATGTCTTCGAGGATGACCTGCAGCTTCGCCTCGCGATTGTTGGCCGGGGCAAAATGTGCCTCTCGAATCACTTCCTGCGGCTTCGTTACCCCAAGGCCGGCGACGCTCGGCGTGCTCTGGACCAACTCTCCGCCGAGACCCGCAGGCTGCAAAGCAACCGGAACTTCCCGCCGATACAGGGGCCCGATGCCAAGCTCCCGGTAGAAGCTCAGGGTTTCACGGATCGCAGATTTGTTGCTGGGATCGATTGCCATGGAAGAGGTTGAATGTTCTGATTCTACGGTACCTTGGTTGTAGAGGGAACAACAGCCCTATGTCGTCTCACCCGGCCGCGGCAAGTGCGGTGGGCAGTGCTGCCCGTTCTCGCCCTCGGCTCAGCCTGGTGACTGTACCCGCCCCGCACCCCTTTAGGCAGAGAACCGTTTTTCTGTGGACACCCGGTGTCGCGGCCTGCCGGGCGCGGGCTATTTACCGACGATCGGCCAAGGAATGCCGCAACACCTGCATTCGGTCGCTGGGGCTCGCGCGCCGCTCTCCGATGCCCATTCGAAGCCGGAGAGTTCTGAAATCGGGATCGGTCCGCGGCTGAAAAAGAGGGGCCGCCCTCACCTCAACCCCTGGCAGCAGGAAGCGGTACAACCGTCCGCCGCCGTATTTGGATTAGGGCATCGAGAATCCTTTTGGCCACGTCGAACTTGCTCGCTTCCGGCAGGGTAAGAGTATCGTTCGCGGTTACGATGCTGACCTCGTTGCGTTCGGCGTTGAACCCGATGTCAGCGCGCGAAACATCATTGAGCACAATCGCGTCTACGCGTTTGGTCACCAGTTTGCTGCGCGCATTCGCCAGCAGGTTTTCCGTTTCAGCGGCAAATCCAATCAACATCGGCTTGCTGTTTCCCGTCGCCTGCCGCAAACTTCCCAGGTCGGCAAGGATGTCCGCATTCGGCTCCAGCTGCAGCTCCATCGCACCGCCCCGCTTGATCTTTTCGGTGGCGACGTTCTTCACCTGGTAGTCGCCCACTGCCGCCGCCATAATGATGATGCTTACACTCTCCCACCGGTCCAGCACCGCCGTACGCATCTGCTGCGCGGTCTCAACAAAGATGGTTTCTGCCGCGGACGGAGGCGCAAGCGCGGTGGGTCCGCTGACCAGCACTACTTTCGCTCCCCGCCGTAGCGCCGCATCGGCCAGCGCGTAACCCATGCGCCCGCTCGAGCGGTTGCCGATATACCGCACGGGGTCGACCGGTTCATAGGTCGGCCCGGCGGTTATGAGCACGGTTTCACCCGCGAGGTCTTGCAAGATACCCAGCCATTCCAGCGTGGCAGCGACGATCTTTTCCGGCTCTGCCAGTCTTCCCGCACCGATCATGCCGCATGCCAGATAGCCGCTGTCCGGCGAAACAATCAGCGCTCCGCGCTGCCGCAGCACTTCCAGGTTGGCGCGCGTCGCGGGATGCTCCCACATGGTCACGTTCATCGCCGGAGCCATAATCAGCGGCGCCTTCGTCGCGAGATAGAGGGTGGAAAGAAAATCGTCGGCGATACCCAGGGCGAACTTCGCAATCACGTCGGCGGTCGCCGGAGCCACCAGCAGCGCGTCAATCGACTGCGCGACCGCAATGTGCTCGACCGCCGAGTCGAGGTTCGGCTGCTCGTGGACTGCCGAGAACAACCCGGTGATGACCTTTTCTCCCGAGAGCGCCGCAAACGTGAGCGGGCGCACGAACTCCTGCGCCGCATCCGTCATCACCACCTGCACTCCTATCCCTCGCTCCTGCAGCAGCCGGACGATTTCCGCTGCCTTATAGGCGGCGATTCCCCCCGTCACTCCCAATGCCAGCTTCATAACTCAACAAGTTAGATGACGTAATCAGCAGCGAGTTTCAACCGCACAGGCTCGAGCCGCAGATGGCACACGAACTCGCTGCCAGGCAGGTGGCGAAGTTGGGTAACGATGGCGGTTTTCTTGCCGCCTCGGGCAAGGACCGGGAGTGGGCTTTTGTACAACCGCCACCCCCGCGCAGCGGCCAACCGCTCAGTCGTCCGCTTCTCCCCCTACCGCCTGCGACAGCAAATCGTCGGCGATCTCGGCAGGCCTTTTATTCGGCTGCGGTATGACCCATTTCACTTTGCCGGCGTTGATCTCTTCTTCCGCAATGCGACACGCCTTTTGCGAATGCGGCTCTACCACCGGAAGCGCGCCGTTCTGCAGTTGACGGGCACGCCTCGCTGCCACCAGCACGTAACGATACTTACTGTCGAATCCATCTGCCGTGCTCATGCCTTACTCCCTGTGGATGTTCGGACGGGTGAGATCAAATGTCTCGAGGATCGTTTGCACCTTTTCCATCATCTGCTGGCGCTCCGCCAGCTCCGCGGTTGTCATCACCACCCCATCCTCGGCTGTGCGTGGTGCGGGCGACCGCTTCAGCCGCTCGGCTTTCACGATAGCCTGCAGGACGTCGATGGTTGGTTCCACTTTCTCGTTTACCAAAATATAGTCATACTGCGAATAATTCTCAATCTCGCGCGACGCCTCCTGCAGCCGGCGCTGGATGATTGCCTCAATGTCCTGGGGAGGCTTGCCGTCGCCCGTCAGCGCAAGTCTCGTTTCACTTTCCACCAGCGTGCGCCGCCGCAAGCGCCGCTCCAACTCCTGGCGCGACGGCGGAAGAATGAAGATACTCACTGCCTCGGGCAGTTTCTTCTTTACCTGGGCCGCTCCCTGGACATCGATATCGAGAATAAGATCGTTTCCCCCGGCAAACGCTTGGCGCAAAAAGCTGCGCGCCGTGCCGTAGCAGTTACCGAAGACCTCGGCGTACTCCAGAAACTGCCCCTCGCGGATCATGTTCTCGAACTCGGCGCGGGTGATGAAAAAATACTCACGCCCGTTTTGTTCGCTCCCGCGTGGCTGCCGTGTGGTGTAACTGATGGAAAACTCCAGGCCGGGAATTACCCGCCGCAATTCCGCCGTCAGCGTCGATTTCCCCGAGCCCGAGGGCGCCGAAATGATGAATACGATCCCGCTCATTCCAGGTTCTGCACCTGCTCGCGGGCCTTCTCGATCTCCGACTTCATGGCCAGACCCAGCTCGGTGATGCGTAGCGCTTCGCCCGCTACGCCTGTAGTCTTTGACAGCAACGTATTGGACTCACGGTTCATCTCCTGGAGCAGAAAATCCAGCTTCTTTCCCACTTCGCCGCCGCTGTCCAGGTGGGAAAGAAAATGCTGGATGTGATTCTTCATTCGCACCAGTTCCTCCTGAATATCGCTGCGTTCCGCCAGCAAGGCAGCCTCTTGCAAGATGCGATCCGTATCCAGGTGCCCGGCGATCAGCTCCTGCATGCGCCCTTGTACCTTTTCCTGATACGCCTTCAGTACCTTGTGCCGCAGCGACTCCACTTCCTGGGTAGCTTTCGAGAGGTGCTGCATACGCTCGCGCAACTCGGCCACCGCTCCGCGGCCTTCCTCTTCACGCATGTGATTCAGCCGCTCGATGGCCCGCCCCAGCGCGGTGGTCACGTGCCTCTCCAGCTGGCCGGTGCCGTCGTCCGACTCGGCGGGGTTCAGCGCGCCTGGCAATTTCAGCACGGCATTCAAATCCGGCTCGGCAGACACTCCGAATTCCTTAGCTGCCTGGCGAAAGGCATTAAGGTATCCGCCTACCAGTTCCCGGTTGACCGCAAACGCAGTTTCTCCGGACCGCTCCAGACTCAGTGTGACCTCGATGTGCCCGCGATGCAGCCGCTCCTTCAGCATGCGCCGTATCTTGGTCTCCACTCCGTCGAGCTCGACGGGAATCCGCAAGTGCAAGTCGAGAAAGCGGTGATTCACCGACTTCAGGCTGAGGGTAACCGTGAGCTGGTCGCTGGCTTGCTCCTTCACCTGCGCGTATCCCGTCATGGAGCGGATGGTCACCCGTCTTACTCGCTTCCATTGGCGCTTTCGACATCCACGAACTGCAGCTCGTACAGCCGTCGATAGGTCCCGATGCGCGCCATCAGCCGCTCGTGCGTGCCTTCATCGGTGATCATGCCGTTTTCCAGCACCACAATGCGATCGGCTCGCCGCACCGTCGACAAGCGGTGGGCAATGACGAATACCGTTCGACCCGTCATCAAGTTCTGCAACGCCGATTGCACCAGGGATTCGCTCTCCGTATCCAGCGCCGATGTCGCCTCGTCCAGTATCAGAATCGGCGCATTTTTCAAGATGGCCCGGGCAATCGCAATCCTCTGTCGTTCTCCTCCGCTGAGCCGCAATCCCCGCTCGCCGATCACCGTCTCATAACCGTTGGGCAGCGCGCGAATAAAGTCATGCGCCAGGGCCGCGCGCGCTGCCGTCTCCACCTTTTCCTCGGGTACCGTCGGCTGCCCGTACGCGATGTTATTGCGCACCGTGTCGTTGAACAGGATGGTGTCCTGGGTAACGATGGCGACCTCCGAGCGCAGCGACGCCAGCGTCAAATCGCGCACATCCTGTCCGTCAATCAGCAGCTTGCCGTGGGTCACGTCAAAAAAACGCGGCAGCAGGTGAACCAGACTGGTCTTCCCCGCGCCGCTCGAGCCTACGATCGCCACCACTTCCCCGGGGGCTACCGTCAGGTTGATGTCGTGCAGCACCTCGCGGTGGTTTTCTCCCTTGCTGTAGCTGAAATATACGTGCTCGAAGCGAATGCCCTGGTGAAACGGCGGTAGCTTGATCGCCCCCTGCTTCTCCCGCACATCATCGTGGGCATCGAGAAATTCGAAGATCGCCGAGGAGGCCCCCAGGGCCTGCTGAAAATTGTTATTGAATTGCGCAAACTTGCGCACCGGATCGTACAGCTTGAACACCGAAACGATAAAGGCCAGAAAGATGCCCTCGGTAAAGGCCTGGTGCTTGATGTATTCGCGACCTAGAAGGATCAGCAGTGCAATGGCGACCGCACCGAAGATGTCCATCAGCGGCGAGCTCACTGCTGCCGCGCTCACGGAACGCAGATTGGCGCGGAACAGGCGCCCGGCTGCCTCGCGGAACCGCCTGGCTTCCCACGCTTCCATGGAAAACGCTTTCACGATCCGCACGCCGCCGATGGTCTCATGCAAAATGTTCTGGATCTCGGCCAGCTTGTCCTGGCCCTTGCGGGTCGTGGTCCGCACCCTGTGACCGATACGCCGCACCGATCCCAGCACAAAGGGAACGAACAGTAATAGCACCCATGCCAGGCGGCCGCCGAGCAGGACCACCACACAGGCCGTGAAAATAAGGGTGAAGAGCTGTTGCAGAAACTCGGCCAGCACCGTCGACATGGCGTACTGCACCCGCTCCATGTCGTTCACCAACGCCGACAACAGTGTGCCGGTCGTATGCTTCTGGAAAAACGCCACCGATCGCCGCAGCATCGCCGTGTACAAGTCGTCTCGCAGGTCCGTAATCATCCCGAATCCGGCATAGTTCACCAGGTACGTTCCCAGATAATCAAAGAGGCCCTTGAGCACGGTGGCAGACACCAGCGCAAAGGCCACGATCGTCCATACGTTATGAAAGTGCCCGGGGACGAACCAGTTGAGCTGCACCGTCCACCGCGTGGTCGGCAGCAAGTGCAGCTGGCGGGACTGCTCACTGGGGTTCAGCACGTAGTCGAAGATAGGCCCGATGAGGAGAAGCCGAAAAGCATCCAGCAACCCCACCAGAGCCATCGACAACACGGATACCACGACGTAGAACCAATATGGCTTCAGGTAGTGCAGCAGTCGTCTCAGCTGACGCATAGGCCCCGCGGTTCCCGACGCCGACCGAAGTGCGCGGATTCAAACGCTTTCTAAGGAATTGGCAGCAATTCTTAATCTTATAGGAATTGTGCCTGGTGACGGTATAGGTTCCAAATTTGCAACTCCTTGGTAACTTGATCTCGTCCTAGCCAAGGGGCCGGCGCAGCGCCTCGCCAACTTCGCCCCCGGCAAATCTTTCGACCTTCGTTCCCGTTGGCATCTTCCCACCAAGCCCTAGCCGCTCACCGGCGAATCGCGATGCACTACTTTCACGTTGTAGCCCGCTTTGGTAAGCCGTTTCTTGACCTCCTCGGCAATCAGCACGGAGCGATGCTTGCCTCCGGTACACCCGAAGGCAATGGTAAGGTAGCTCTTGCCTTCGCGCATGTAATGCGGAATCAGGTACACCAGCAGCTCCGAGATACGGGCAATAAATTCCTTAGTTTGCGGAAACGACAGGATATAGCGTGCCACTTGCGGGTTTCTTCCTGTGAACGGACGGAACTCGGGAACGAAATGGGGATTGGGCAGGAACCGCACATCGAACATCAGGTCGGCGTCCTCCGGCACTCCCTGGCGGAAGCCGAAGCTCACGCAAGAAATCAGCGTGTTCTGCTTGCGTTCGGCACTCTGGAAGCGCTCGGCCAGTAAGCTGTGCAACTCATGAACATTGAACCGGCTGGTATCGACCACCAGGTCAGCCACCGCCCGTACCGGCCGCAGCCGCTGCCGTTCCGAGCGCAGCGAAGCCTTCACCGACGTCCTTCGCCCCAAAGGATGTGGCCGCCGCGTTTCGCTGTAGCGCCGCACCAAGACGTCTTCGTCCGCCTCGAGAAACAGCACGGTAGTTTTCAGCGAACTCCGCAACCCCTGCAGCAATTGGGGCAATTTGTCGAGCCGGGCCCCTTCCCGGATGTCCACCACCAGGGCGGCCCGTTCAATCTCCTTGGAGTCGCGCACCAAGTCGGCGAAGTTGGAAATCAAGCCGACCGGCAGATTATCGACCGCGTAGTAGCCAAGGTCTTCAAAGGTTTTCAGCGCTGAAAGTTTGCCGGCACCACTCATGCCGGTGATGATGACCAGCTCCTGGGGAGGGCGCGGCGGCATCAGACGGGCTGATCGCTTCGGGGACGGAGATCTGGTGCTTGCGACGCGCGAAGCTCTGCGGTTCTGCGAGGCCATAGCTCCGGTCTTTCCGTGGAGCGAGACTATCAGACTTCACGCCTCCCGTCAGCCCGGCTCAGGCTTGGGCCGCTATCCCGGGAGTCAGGGCTCGAACCGCATCGTCTTTCCCGCCACTGGCCACTGGCCGCTTCTTAGCGTTCTTCCACGATAGGCAGCAGGTTGTGATTCAGTGCAAACAATGCTAGTTCGAGCCGGTTCCCAACGCCGAGCTTGTTGAAGATGTTGGTGAGGTGGCGCTTGACGGTCTCTTCGCTGATGCCGAAGCTTTTGGCAATGTCCTTGTTGGTGCACCCTTCGGTAATCAGTGTCACCACCTCGAGTTCGCGTGCCGTCAACCCGAACGTCTTTCGAGGCGGGGGAGCGGTCTGCGCGGCCAGGTCGCGCAGCACCTGCACCAGGTTCTGCACCGGCCTTCCCTCCAGCCAGTACTGACCCTGCATCACCGCACGGATGCAAGCCGAGAGATGTTCGATCACAGCATCCTTCAGTACCACGCCGCGGGCCCCGAGTTGCAGCGCTTCCAGCACCTGCCGCTTGTCGATGAGCCCGGTCAATACAATCGTCCGCGTGTTCAGATTGCTGGCGGTCATTTCCCGCAGGGCTTCCATGCCAGCAACATTCGGCATGGCCAGGTCGAGGAGCAGAATGTCGGGCTGTAGGCTGCGCGCCATCTCCAGCGCTTCCATTCCGTCGCGCGCCTCCCCGACCACTTTGACGGTGGAATCGGCCTGCAACATGTTGCGTAAACCGACTCGGACCACCGGGTGATCGTCGGCAATCAGTACTCGGATGGATGTCGCTGCCACGGTGCTCGCTCAGAACATGCAACGATCTTACTAGGCCGACGATTCGGCAATCGGAATGACTCCAGCTCCCAGACGTGCGGCCAGCTCCGTCTGAACTTCGCGCAGCGCATCGGCAATTCGCTCGATGGCGCCTTCCTCGATTGCAGCGGGGGCGCGCGCTGACTCTTCCAGTTCGCGGGCGCGGATGGCCACCGACCGGACCCCCAGTACCAGACTGCTGCTTTTGAGGTAGTGCGCCTTGGAAAAAGTCGCTTCATGGTCCTGCCGCTGGACCATGGCTCGCAACAGTTCCAAAGTTTCGCAAGCGTCTTTCAGATAATCGCGGTAGAGTTCGGAGAAACCTGCAGGGTCGGCATTCATGGCTTGCCGGATCTGATCGAACACATCGTTGGCGAGTAGCGTCTCTGTTCCAGGCATTGGGCGCTGCCAAAGTTGAGACTCAGACCTTGATAGGTAACCACTTCTGCCATTTTGCGTCAAGCGGGGAATCAAGATTGGGTGCTGGTCGCCAGGGCTGAAAGTGCCGCTTTTAATCACTATCGAAACTGTTTGAAGTTCGGTTCGCGTTTCTGCCGAAAGGCGGTCAATGCCTCGCGCGTTTCCGGCGAGTCCAAGCGTTCGCCCAGCACGGCAACCTCATCCTGCATCGCCCGCTCCAGCTCCTGCCGGCGGGTCTTCTTCATCAATGACTTGGTCGCAATCAGTGCCGCCGCCGGCTTTTCCGCCAGCAGTTGCGCCGCACCCAGAGCGGTCGGCAGCAGCTGGTCAGGCGCGACCACCGCGTTCACCAGCCCCAATTCGTACGCGCGCCGTGCGCCGATCGGAGCTCCCAGCATGAGCAGCTCCGCGGCCCGCTGGTATCCCAGGAGCTCCGGCAGTAGTAGGGTTGAGCCGGCTTCGGGCACGATACCGAGATTAACGAAGGGCGCGATCAGCCTGGCGTTGTCAGCCGCGTAAACCAGGTCGCAGTGCAGCAGAATGGTCAGGCCGATTCCTACTGCCGGACCCTGCACGGCGGCAACCACGGGCTTACGCGCGCGGGCCACCGCCAACATGAATTGCACAGCCGGCGGCAGCGAATCTCCTCTCCACGGATTCGCAAGAAAGTCTTCCAGGTCATTACCCGCGGTGAAGGAGTCGCCATTGCCGTGCAGCAGCATGACTCGCACAGCCTGCTCGGCATCGCCCTGGTTCACCGCCTCGGCCAGCGCGAGATACATGGCGGCGGTCAGTGCATTCTTCTTTTCAGGACGGTCGATGGTGATGCGCAGCACGTCGTCTTTCCGTTCGGTCTTGATCTGGTCCATGATGGTTTCCTGTCGGCGCGCCGGTTTTTGATACCGGAACCGCAAA
>Ga0306926_10005691_pt1 | contig 13306 bp, 9 predicted proteins | sample flu12Cox44000178_FD_203759 | JGI IMG/M metagenome (GOLD analysis project Ga0306926, IMG submission 203759) | Lab enrichment of tropical soil microbial communities from Luquillo Experimental Forest, Puerto Rico - flux8day.12C.oxic.44.000.178 (v2)... | ecosystem: Environmental > Terrestrial > Soil... | reverse complement strand
CCCTGCCGGTGCGCGGTACCGAGGCAGTCGGCGCCGGTGTCGCCGCCGCCGATGATCACCACATGCCTGCCGTGCGCGCTGATGGGCGTCTGGGTGCCGTGGGCAACGGACCGGTTCGACGCGGGCAGGTACTCCATGGCCTGGTGTACCCCGGCCAGGTCCGCACCGGGCACCGGCAGGCCCCTGGGGATCGTCGCGCCACCGGCCAGGACCACGGCGTCGTGGGTGGCCCGCAACTGCGCGGCGGTCACGTCGCGGCCCACGTCGACGCAGCAGGCGAACCTCGTGCCCTCGGCGCGCATCTGGTCAAGGCGCCGGTCCAGGTGCCGCTTTTCCAGCTTGAACTCGGGGATGCCGAAGCGGAGCAGGCCGCCGGGCGCCTCCGCGCGCTCGTACACCGTCACCGTGTGCCCGGCCCTGGTGAGCTGCTGCGCGGCGGCCAGGCCGGCCGGCCCAGAGCCCACGACGGCCACCGTGCGCCCGGTCAGCACGGCCGGCGGCTCGGGCGCCACCCAGCCCGATGCCATCGCCCGGTCGACGATCTCCACCTCGACCTGCTTGATCGTCACCGGATCCGAGTTGATGCCGAGCACACAGGCGCTCTCGCACGGCGCGGGGCACAGCCGCCCGGTGAACTCGGGGAAGTTGTTGGTGGCGTGCAGCCGCCTGACCGCCTCTGCCCAGTCCTCACGCCAGACCAGGTCGTTCCACTCCGGGATCAGGTTGCCCAGCGGGCAGCCCTGATGGCAGAACGGTATGCCGCAGTCCATGCACCGCCCGGCCTGCAGTTCCAGCCGTGCGGTACCGAACTCGGTGTAGACCTCGCGCCAGTCCGAGATCCGCACGTCCACCGGGCGGCGGGCCGGGGTCACCCGCGGCGTGGTCATGAAGCCCTTGGGATCAGCCATGACGTCCCCTCACCCGTGCGCGGCGGCCATGACGGCCTCGTTGACGTCCAGGCCCTCGCGCTCGGCGCGGCGGGCGGCTTCCAGCACCCGTTTGTAGTCGTGCGGCATGACCTTGGCGAACCGGGGCAGCGCCGCGTCCCAGTCGGTGAGCAGCCGCGCCGCCACCACCGAGCCGGTCTCTGCGTGATGGCGCTCAACCAGCCCGCGGAGCAGGTCCGCGTCCGCGGCGTCCACCGGCTCCAGGTCGGCCATGCCGGTGTTCACCCGGCGCAGGTCCGGGTCGAGCAGGTAGGCGGTGCCGCCGGACATGCCCGCGGCGAAGTTGCGGCCGATCCGGCCGAGCACCACCACGGTGCCGCCGGTCATGTACTCACAGCCGTGGTCCCCGGTGCCCTCGGCGACCGCGATCGCACCGGAGTTGCGCACGCAGAACCGCTCACCGACGATGCCGCGCAGGAAGATCTCCCCGCCGGTCGCACCGTAGCCGATCACGTTGCCCGCGATGATCTGGGTCTCGGCGGCGAACGGCGCGGCCGGGTCCGGGGCGACCACGATCCGCCCGCCGGACAGCCCCTTCGCCAGGTAGTCGTTGGCGTCCCCGGCCAGCCGCAAGGTGATGCCGCGCGGCAGGAACGCGCCGAACGACTGGCCCGCGGACCCGGTGAAGGCGACCGTGATCGTGTCGTCGGGCAGGCCCTCGCCGCCCCACCGCTTGGTCACCTCATAGCCGAGCATCGTCCCGACCGTCCGGTTCACGTTGCGGACCGGCAGGTCCAGCGTGACCGGGGTCGCGTCGGCGAGGGCACCCTCGGCGAGCTGGATCAGGGTGTTGTCGAGCGCGCGGTCCAGGCCATGGTCCTGGCTGGTGCGGTGGTGCCTGGCCTCGCCTTCGGGCAGCTCCGGCACGTGCAGGACGGGGGTCAGGTCAAGCCCGGCGGCCTTCCAGTGGCTCACCGCCTGCGCGGTATCAAGCAGGTCGGCCCGGCCCACGGCCTCGTCGAGGGTGCGGCATCCGAGCGCGGCCAGGTACTCCCTGACCTCTTCGGCGATGAACTCGAAGAAGTTGACCACGAACTCGGGCCGGCCGGTGAACCGCTTGCGCAGCTCCGGGTTCTGGGTGGCCACGCCGACCGGGCAGGTATCCAGGTGGCAGACGCGCATCATGACGCAGCCGGACACGACGAGCGGCGCGCTGGCGAAGCCGAACTCCTCGGCGCCAAGGAGGGCTGCGATGATCACATCACGCCCTGTCTTGAGCTGGCCGTCGGCCTGGACCACGATCCGGTCCCGCAACCCGTTGCGCAGCAGCGTCTGCTGGGTCTCGGCCAGGCCGATCTCCCACGGCGCCCCGGCGTGCTTGATGCTGGTCAGCGGCGCGGCACCGGTGCCGCCGTCGTGGCCGGAGATCAGCACCACGTCGGCGTGCGCCTTGGACACCCCGGCGGCGACGGTGCCGACGCCCACCTCGGCGACCAGCTTGACGTGCACCCGGGCGGCCGGGTTCGCGTTCTTCAGGTCGTGGATGAGCTGGGCGAGGTCCTCGATCGAGTAGATGTCATGGTGCGGCGGCGGCGAGATCAGGCCGACGCCAGGGGTGGAGAAGCGGGTCTGCGCGATCCACGGGTACACCTTGTGCCCGGGCAGTTGCCCGCCCTCCCCCGGCTTGGCTCCCTGCGCCATCTTGATCTGCAGGTCGTCGGCGTTGACCAGGTACTCGCTGGTCACCCCGAACCGGCCGCTCGCCACCTGCTTGACCGCGGACCTGCGCAGGTCGCCGTTGCGGTCGCGGACGAACCGGCGCGGGTCCTCCCCGCCCTCCCCGGTGTTGGACTTGCCGCCGAGCCGGTTCATCGCGATCGCCAGCGTCTCGTGCGCCTCGGCGGAGATCGAGCCGTAGGACAAGGCGCCGGTGGCGAACCGGCGCACGATCGCCGAGACCGGCTCGACCTCCTCGATCGGCACCGGCGGGCGGGCCGCGGCGACGTCCACGCCCCGGATCCGCAGCAGCCCGCGCAACGTCATCAGCCGGGTGGCGGAGTCGTCGATGAGCTGGGTGTACTCCTTGAAGATCTCGTACCTGCGGGCCCGGGTGGCGTGCTGGAGCTTGAACACCGTCTCCGGGTTGAACAGGTGCCGTTCGCCGTCACGGCGCCACTGGTACTCCCCGCCGGTTTCCAGCCGCTGGTGCGCCAGCCCGGCCTCGCGGCCGCCGAACGCGCGCGCATGACGGCGGGCCACCTCGGCGGCGAGCACGTCGAACCCGGCGCCGCCCAGCCGTGACGTGGTGCCGGTGAAGCAGGTGCTGATCACCTCATCGCCCAGGCCGATCGCCTCGAAGATCTGGGCACCGTGGTAGGAGGCGCAGGTGGACACGCCCATCTTGGACATGATCTTGAGCACGCCCTTGCCGAGCGCCTTGATCAGGTTCGCCGGCGCCTTGTCCGCCGGGACGTTCTCCAGCACGCCGCGGCGCACCATGTCCTGCACGGACTCCAGCGCCAGATACGGGTTGACCAGGGCCGCGCCGTAGCCGATGAGCAGCGCGACGTGGTGCGCCTCGCGGGCGTCGGCGCACTCCACCACGAGCCCCACCCGGGTCCGGGTCCGCTCCCTGATCAGGTGGTGGTGCACCGCGCCGCACAGCAGCAGCGACGGGATGGGCGCGAGCGCCGGGTCGACCTCGCCCGCCGGGTCGGCGCCGCCGCGGTCGGACAGCACCACGATCCGGGTGCCGGCCTCGATCGCGGCCGTCACCTCGGCACAGATCTCGGCCAGCCGCTCGCGCAGCGCCGCGCCGCCGCCGGCCACCCGGTAGCGGCCGTCGGCCACGTAGGAGGCAAAGCCGGGCAGGTTGCCGTCGTGGTTGATGTGGATGATCTTGGCGAGATCGTTGTCGCTGATCACCGGGTAGGGCAGCACGATCTGGCGGCACGAGGCGGGGCCCGGGTCCAGCAGATTCAGCTCGGCGCCCGTGGAGGTCTCGAGCGAGGTGACAAGCTCCTCCCTGATCGCATCCAGCGGCGGGTTGGTCACCTGGGCGAACAGCTGGGCGAAGTAGTCGAATAGCAGCCGGGGCCGGTCGGAGAGCACGGCGATGGGTGTGTCGGTGCCCATGGATCCGATCGGCTCCACGCCGGCCGCGGCCATCGGGCCCAGCAGCAGCCGCAGTTCCTCCTCGGTGTAACCGCTGGCGCGCTGCCTGGTGGTGAGTTCCGCGGTGCCGGGCAGCGCCCGGTGCCGGTCGGGCAGGTCGTCCAGGTGCATGAGGCCGGCGTGCAGCCACTCGGCGTACGGGTGCTCGGCCGCCAGTTCGGCCTTGACGTCGGCATCCTCGAGTATCCGGTGGCTGCCGGTGTCGGCGAGGAAGATCCGGCCCGGCTGCAGCCGGCCCTTGCGGACCACCGTGGCCGGGTCGAGGTCGAGCACGCCGACCTCGCTGGCCAGGATCACCAGGCCGTCCTGGGTCACCCAGTACCGGCCGGGCCGCAGGCCATTGCGGTCGAGCACCGCGCCCGCCACGGTCCCGTCGGTGAACGCCACGCACGCCGGCCCGTCCCAGGGTTCCATCACCGTGGCGTGGAACCGGTAGAACGCGCGCCGCGCCGGGTCCATCTCCTCGTGGTTTTCCCACGGCTCGGGGATCATCATGAGGATCGCGTGCGCCATCGGCCGGCCGCCGAGGTAGAGCAGTTCCAGGCACTCGTCGAAGCTGGCCGAGTCGCTGGCCGACTCGGTCAGAATCGGCAGCAGCCGCTCAAGGCCACGCCCGTCCTGTGACTGCGGGAACAGGTCGGAGGACAGCATCGCCTCCCTGGCCCGCATCCAGTTGCGGTTGCCGCGCACGGTGTTGATCTCGCCGTTGTGCGCGATGAAGCGGTACGGGTGGGCACGCGGCCAGGACGGCATCGTGTTCGTGGAGAACCGGGAGTGCACCAGGGCCAGGGCCGAGGTGTAGGCCGGGTCGGACAGGTCGGGGTAGAACGGCAGCAGTTGCAGCGCCGTGAGCATGCCCTTGTAGACGATCGTCGCGGACGACAGGCTGGCCGGGTACAGGCCGGTCTCGTGCTCCATCCGCTTGCGCAGGCAGAACGCCCGCCGGTCGAGGGACAGCCCGGTGTCCCCACCCGCCTCCCCACCCCCCTGCACTGCGGCGACGAACAACTGGGCCAGCCGCGGCATCGTGGCCCGCGCGCCCTTGCCGCATTGCGTGGCGTCGTGCGGCACATCCCGCCAGCCGAGGACGGACAGCCCCTCCTCGGCCGCCAGGTCGGCGACCGCGGCCTGCGCCCGTGCGCACTCCGCGGCGCCGGTGGGCAGGAAGATCAGCCCGGCGGCGTAGCTGCCGGCGGCGGGCAGGTCGAACCCGCAGGACGCGCGGAACAGGGCGTCCGGCATCTGGGTGAGAATGCCGGCCCCGTCACCGGTGTCCGGGTCGCTGCCCTTGGCGCCGCGATGGTCCAGGTTCCGCAGCACGGTCAGCGCTTGGGCCACGGTGTGATGGGTCTTGCGCCCGGACAGATCAGCGACAAACCCGACGCCACAAGCGTCGTGCTCGTACTGGCTGTCATACAGGCCGGGGCCGCCCGAAGGGCGGTGAGCAGGGTTGCTTGCCTCGCGGGGGGTTCCGGGGGGTCGCCCCCCCGGGCTAACACTGCGGGTGCCGGCGAAGCCGCCCGAAGGGCGGTGAGCAGGGTTGCTTGCCTCGCGGGGGGTTCCGGGGGGTCGCCCCCCCGGGCTAACACTGCGGGTGCCGGCGAAGCCGCCCGAAGGGCGGTGAGCAGGGTTGCTTGAAGCGGCAGAGGCCATCAATGCTCCTGTCGTCCGTTCGTCCGTATTCGCGTTATCGCGTGCGGATTCGGGACAACATTGGCCCTGCCGCGGGGCGGCACCGGTGATGCGGCTGGTGGCTTTGTGAGCTACCACTCCGGGACTACTGCCAGATTACGCCACCCGTGCGTTCTTGCCCGCGCAGGCCGGGGGGCGAAACCCCTGGAGACAGACAAATTCCTGGTCGTCAAAGGTACCGTAAGGGCTCTGTCGCAGCGAGTGAAATAGCGGGCAGTGCTGGCCCCGGGAGGACGACCCCTGGAACCCCCCGATGGCTCAAGGCCCCGTTCCTCCGTCACGGGGCCTTGGCCGTGCTAGCCCGGGGGACGACCCCCAGAACCCCCGATGGCTCAAGGCCCCGTTCCTCCGTCACGGGGCCTTGGCCGTACGGGCGGGACGCCGCACGCCCGCCGCGAGATCCCCGGCCAGCTCACGTATCCCCTGGATGCCGGAGGTCAGATCCGGCGCATCCAGGAGGCGCTGCACGAACGCGGAACCGACGATCACACCGTCGGCGAAGCCCGCGACCTCCGCGGCCTGGGCACCGTCACGCACGCCGAGCCCGACCGCGGCGGGCAGGTCCGTGCAGGCACGGATCCGGCTCACCACGCCCGCGGCGGCGTCGCCGACCCGGTCCCTGGCACCGGTGATGCCCATGACCGACACCGCGTAGACGAACCCGGCGCAGACCTTGGTGATCAGCTCGATGCGCTCCGGGGTAGAACTCGGCGCCACCAGGAACACCCGGTCGAGGTCGTGCGTGGCGGCCGCGTCCAGCCAGGGCCCGGCCTCCTCCGGCGTCAGGTCGGGGGTGATGAGCCCGCACCCGCCCGCCGCGGCCAGGTCGCGGGCAAAGGCGTCCACGCCGTAGTGCTCGACCGGGTTCCAGTACGTCATGATCAGCACGGCCACGCCGGTGGCGGCCACGGCCTCGACGGTGTGCAGCACATCGGTGGGCCGGGTCCCGCCGGCCAGCGCCCGGTCCATGGCCGCCTGGACGACCGGGCCATCAAGCAGTGGGTCGGTGTATGGCAGGCCGATCTCGATCACGTCCGCGCCGGCCTCCGCCATCGCCCTGCCGGCCTCGATCGCCCCGTCCACGGTGGGGAAACCGGCCGGCAGATACCCGACGAGTACCGCCCGCTCCTCGCCCGCGGCCTTGGTGAACGCCGCGCCGACGGCAGTCACTCGCTGACCGCCGCGTCGAGCGCCTCGGCGCTCAGGTGCCCGAACCACTTCGAGGCCGTGGCGACATCCTTGTCACCGCGGCCGGACAGGTTCACCAGCAGCAGCGCGTCCGGGCCCAGTTCCTTGCCCACCTGCAGCGCGCCTGCCAGCGCGTGTGCGGACTCCAGCGCCGGGATGATCCCCTCGGTCCGGCACAGCACCGAGAAGGCCTCCATGGCCTGGGCGTCGGTAATGGCCCGGTAGCTCGCCCGCCCGCTCGCGGCGAGCCAGGCGTGCTCGGGGCCGACCCCGGGGTAGTCCAGGCCCGCGGAGATCGAGTGGGTGGATAGCGTCTGGCCGTCCTGGTCCTGCAACACCCGGGTCCGCATGCCATGCAGCACCCCGTCGGACCCGGCCACCATGGTCGCCGCGTGCCTGCCGGTGTCCAGCCCGTCGCCGCCCGCCTCGCAGCCGATCAGGGCGACGGAGGAGTCCGGCAGGAAGGCGTGGAAGATGCCGATCGAGTTGGACCCGCCGCCGACGCAGGCGATCACCGCGCCGGGCAGCCGCCCGGTTTGTTCGAGTACCTGCTGGCGCGCCTCGGCGCCGATGACCCGCTGGAAGTCCCTGACCATCATCGGGAACGGGTGCGGCCCGCCGACCGAGCCGATGCAGTAGTGCGTGCTGGCGACCGTGGTGACCCAGTCGCGGAACGCCTCGTTCATGGCGTCCTTGAGCGTGCGGGTGCCGATCGTGACCGGGATGACCTCAGCGCCGAGCATCCGCATCCGGGCCACGTTCAGCGCCTGCCTGTGGGTGTCCTCCTCGCCCATGTACACGGCGCAGTCCAGGCCGAACAGCGCACAGGCCGTGGCGGTGGCCACCCCATGCTGCCCGGCTCCGGTCTCGGCGATCACCCGGGTCTTGCCCATCCGCCTGGCCAGCAGCACCTGGCCGAGCACATTGTTGATCTTGTGCGAGCCGGTGTGCGTCAGATCCTCGCGCTTGAGCAGCACCTCGCACCCGGCCGCAGCGGAGAACCGGGGCGCCCGGGTGAGCAGCGTAGGCCGGCCCGCGTAGTCGCGGAGCAGGGCCTCGAGTTCGGCATGGAACGCCGGGTCGGCCTTGGCGGCCGCGTACTGGGCATCCAGTTCATTCAGGGTGGAGATGAGCGACTCGGGGACGAACCGCCCGCCGTAACCGCCGAAGTGACCGCCGGCGTCGGGCACCTCCGCCAGCGCGGCAGCCGATGTGAGCGCCGCAGCGGACCCGGCCGCAGCGGCGGGCGTGGGCGTGGCGGCGAACGTGGGCGCGGCGGCGGACGTGGGCGCGGCGGCGGACGTGGGCGCGGCGCCGGACGTGGGCGCGGCGGAGCCGGCCGTGGAGCCGTTACCGCTCATGGGCGGTCGCCGCGCAGCGCCGGGTGGGAACCCGCTGTCACCAGGTCGGCCACGGCCGAGCGTGGGTCCTTGCCGGTGACCAGGCTCTCCCCTACCAGCACGGCGTCCGCCCCGGCGGCCGCGTAGGCGAACAGGTCCCGTGGTCCCCGGATCCCCGATTCCGCGATCTTGACGACGTGACTGGGGATCATCGGGGCGAGCCGCGCGAACACCCCGCGGTCCATCTCCAGCGTGGTCAGGTCGCGCGCGTTCACGCCGATGACCTTGGCCCCGGCCTCCACCGCGCGCACGACCTCCGCGTCGGTGTGTACCTCGACCAGCGGCACGAGCCCGATCGAGATGGCCCGCTCGACCAGCGACACCAGGGCGTTCTGCTCCAGCGCGGCCACGATCAGCAGGACCATGTCGGCGCCGTGCGCGCGGGCCTCCCAGAGCTGGTAGGAGCTGATCACGAAGTCCTTGCGCAGCACCGGCACGGCCACCCGCTCCCTGACCGCGGCGAGGTCTTCCAGGCTGCCGCCGAAGTGGCGGGGCTCGGTGAGGACGCTGATGACGCTCGCCCCGCCGGCCTCGTAGTCGCAGGCAAGCGCCGCCGGGTCGTCGATCGCCGCCATCGTGCCCTTGGACGGGCTGGCGCGCTTGACCTCGGCGATGACGGCCACGTCCTGGCCACTGAGCGCGGCGACCGCGTCTCGGGGCGAAGCCGCCTGCTGGGCGACCTTCTTGAGCCGCTCCAGCGGCGTCTGCCGCTCGCGGGCGGCCAGATCGCTGCGCACGCCTTCCAGGATCTTGTTGAGCACGCTCACGCGGTCCGCTATCCCCTCCGGTCGGATGCCTTGCTTCGGGTGATGGTAGCCCGGCGGGTATCGTGCCCCGGCACGCACCCTCCCCGCCGGTCAGCCAGCGGCGTGTTCGCCGAACGTCTCGCCTGTGGCATCAGCAAAGCCCACCTCACCACGCTCATGGCCGGACAGCCCGCCCGGCAGGGCCGAGTAAGCCCGCGCCACGGCGGGATGGAGCAAAGTGCCGGCTACGACCAACGCGAACAGTGTGCCGCCGACGTAGCGGGCGGCCACGAACCTGGACACTCCGTACACGAAGAACACGCTTTCGAAGCCCACCGCGGTCAGCCACGCGCCCCTGGCGCCGGATCTGACCAGGAATGCGAGCACACACAGCAAAAGCACCAGCGCGAGGGTGATGAGCACCGAAGGCAGGTGCCGCCGGCTGAACGCCAGGCCCACCGCGGCCGCGGCGGCCGCCTGCGCCACCACGAGCCTGGTCACCAGGCGCACCGGCGCCGCGCGGCGCACGGCTGGGCGGCTGCGCGGACGGCGCCGTGACCACCTGCCCGGTTCCGCTGCGCTCACCGCTCACCTCCGGCCGGGCGTGCCCTCTGCGAGCCGGGCGGCCCGTGCTTTCCGCTTGCCAGTTACATCTACGAGCGTAACGCCAGCCGCCGGTGAACTTCAGTCCGGCCCGTGCTGCCCGGCCTCCCCCAGATGTGCGGCGGCCCAAGGCAACGCGTGAGAAGTCACGGGGCATTGAGGCCAGCGGGGGGTTCCGGGCCGTGGGGTCCGGGGGCTTGCCCCCGGGGAGGCGGAGTGCTCCCCCGGGCCACTACCGTCGGATCGGCGCCGCTGCTCAGCGCGTCCCACAACGCGGCGCTGTCCGCGACGGGCTTGCGTCCAACCTGCTCAGGTGGCTCGTACCGGCTGGACATGACCGGCCAGCGCGAGCCGCGCCAAAACACGAGCAGGCCCGCGGCGACGATTATCAGCGCACCGGCCACCGCGGCCGGCCGCCACAGCGCCGCCGTCATCGTGACATGGCCCACAGCCGTGACCCCGGGCGCCGCGCCGCCGCCGGGGACGGCTCCGGGCGAAACCCCGGCGGCGCCGCCCGCCGTGGCGGAACCCGCCTGCGAGACGGCGGTCACCCGTGCCGCGCCGCGCACGTCGGAGGCGGCCAGCGGCAGGCACACCGCCACCGCGATGACCACGCCGAAGGCCGCCATCAGCAGCCCGGCCAGGCGGCGGGCCAGGCGTCTGGTGGCGATGACCGCGGCGAGGCTGGCCAGCGCGGCCAGGGCCAGCGCGCCGGCCAGCGGAACGAGATCCTGGCCGCTGACCGGCACCACGCTGGCGGGCAACGGCGCAGGGGCAGGGGTGGACACGCGCGCCCAGCCCTGCCTGGCCGACAGCAGCACGAGCCCGGCGCCCGCCGCGCCCAGGGCGAGGCCGAGCGCGTACTCCCGCCGGGACCCTGGCTGCGCCCCGGCGGGCCTGCTGCCGGCGGATACCCCGCCTCGCAGTGCGGTCATGGTGCGGTCAGCTCCAGCGGCCCCGCGTCGAAACAGGTCCGGTCGCCGGTATGGCAGGCGCCCTTGGACTGGTCCACCTTGACGAGCACGGCATCGCCGTCGCAGTCGAGCGCAACGGAGATCACCCGCTGCACATGCCCCGAGGTCTCGCCCTTGACCCAGTACTCACCCCGGCTGCGGGACCAGTAGGTACACCGGCCGGTGGACAGCGTCCGGTGCAGCGCTTCGTCGTCCATCCAGGCCAGCATGAGCACCTCTCCGGTGTCGTACTGCTGGGCGATCGCGGCGACCAGGCCGTTCGCGTCGCGCTTGAGCCGGGCGGCGATCGCGGGGTCCAGCGAGGACGGACGGACGGCACCTTGCGTCACGCCTGGCCTCCCTTCGTCATCCCCCGATCCTATGAACTTGCCCGCCCAGAGGGGCGACCCCCTGGAACCCCCGATGGCCCAAGGCCCCGTTCCTTCGTCACGGGGCCTTGGGCGGCGGATCGTGGTGCAGGCTAGTTAGCTCCGGCCCCACCACCCCGCCCAAGTTAGCTCCGGCCCCACCACCCCACCCAAGGCGTACCATCGCGGGGTGAGCTATGCCAGCGACGAGCGTGCGGCCCTGTGCGCCCTGTTGGACGAGACAGGCCCGGACGCGCCGACGCTGTGCGAGGGCTGGCGTACCGGTGACCTGGCCGCGCACCTGGTGCTCAGGGAGCGCCGCCCGGACGCGGCGGCCGGCCTGCTGGGCGGGCCGCTGGCAGGGCACACCCGGCGGGTGAACGAGGCACTGTCCCACAAGACCCCCTTCCCGCACCTGGTCGAGCTGATCCGCACCGGGCCACCGCCGCTGTCGGTGTTCCGGCTGCCCGGCGTGGACGAGCGGCTCAACCTGGTGGAGTTCTTCGTCCATCACGAGGACGTGCGCCGCGGGGCGGACGGCTGGCAGCCCCGCGATCTCAAGGACGGCCTGACCGATGCGCTCTGGGAGCGGCTGCAGCGCAGCAAGCTGCTGTTCCGCCGCTCGCCCGTGGGCGTGGAACTGGCCAGGGACGACGTGACCTCCGACGCTGGCCAGCGGCAAGTGAGAATGACGGCAAGGGCACGGACCCCGGTCGTCACGGTGACCGGCCACCCGGCGGAGCTGATCATGTGGGCGCTGGGCCGCACCGGTGCCGCCCGGGTGCGGCTCGACGGCAACGCCGACGCGGTCCGCCAGCTTGGCACGGCACGCCGGGGCGTGTAGCGGACTGACGGCACGAGCCCGCCAGCGCGGACAGCCACGGACAGAGGGAGGGAAGGCGCGCGGTGGAAGTTCTGGGAGTCGACATCGGCGGCTCGGGGATCAAGGCGGCGCCGGTGGACGTGGCCAAGGGCGCCCTGACCCGGGAACGGATCAAAGTACCTACCCCGCAGCCGTCCAAGCCAAAGGCCGTCGCGGAGGCGGTACGCGGCGTGGTGGCCGAGATCGGCTGGTCGGGCAAGGCCGGTATTACCTTCCCCGGCGTGGTCACCAACGGCGTCATCCGCACCGCGGCCAACCTCGACCCGGCCTGGATCGGGGTGGACGCCTGCGACCTGTTCGGCGCCGCGACCGGGCTGGAGTGCCAGGTCATCAACGACGCCGACGCGGCCGGCCTGGCCGAGATGAAGTTCGGCGCCGGGGTCGGGCATCAGGGCACCGTGGTCATGCTGACCTTTGGCACCGGCATCGGCAGTGCGCTGTTCACCCACGGGCTGCTCGTGCCGAACACCGAGTTCGGCCACATCGAGATCCGCGGCAAGGACGCTGAGAAACGCGCGTCCGAGCGGGCCAGGGAGATACACGACCTGGACTGGGCGCAGTGGGCCGGCCGGGTCGACGAGTACATGAGCCACCTCGAGGCGCTGCTCTGGCCGGAACTGTTCATCGTGGGCGGCGGGGTGAGCAGGAAGTCGGACAAGTTCCTGCCGCTGCTGGAACACCTGCAGGCCAAGGTGGTCCCGGCGGCGATGCTCAACGACGCCGGCATCGTGGGCGCGGCGCTGACCGGCGCCTGATGGCGCGGGGAAGCCCCGGACGTTAGCGCACGCAGTGCCCGGCGGCCCGCAGCGCCGCCTTCACGTCGGCGATCCGGAGCTGCCCGAAGTGGAACACGCTGGCGGCCAGCACCGCGTCCGCGCCGGCATCGACCGCGGGCGCGAAGTGAGCCAGTTCCCCGGCGCCGCCGCTGGCGATGACGGGGACGGTCACCGCAGCCCGGACGGCCCGGATCATCTCGGTGTCGAAGCCGGCCTTGGTGCCGTCCGCGTCCATGGAGTTGAGCAGGATCTCCCCCACGCCGAGGTCCACGGCCCGGGCGGCCCAGGCCACGGCGTCGATCCCGGTGCCGCGCCTGCCCCCGTGCGTGGTCACCTCGAACCCGCTGGGCAGGTCACCGGCGGCCGCGCGCCTGGCGTCCACCGACAGCACCATGCACTGCGACCCGAACCGCCGCGCCGCCTCGGCCAGCAACTCCGGCCTGGCCACGGCGGCGGTGTTCAGCGACACCTTGTCCGCGCCTGCCCGCAGCAGCCGGTCCACGTCCTGCGTGGTCCGCACGCCGCCGCCGACGGTAAGGGGGATGAACACCTGCTCGGCGGTACGCCGCACCACCTCGTAGGTGGTCTCCCGGCCACCGCTTGACGCGGTGATGTCGAGGAAGACGAGTTCATCGG
>Ga0306926_10005686_pt1 | contig 13309 bp, 10 predicted proteins | sample flu12Cox44000178_FD_203759 | JGI IMG/M metagenome (GOLD analysis project Ga0306926, IMG submission 203759) | Lab enrichment of tropical soil microbial communities from Luquillo Experimental Forest, Puerto Rico - flux8day.12C.oxic.44.000.178 (v2)... | ecosystem: Environmental > Terrestrial >... | reverse complement strand
GACGATAATCGCCCATTTTCCGACTGCGCAGCGCGCACCAGATTCAACCCCAAAATGGCTCCACAGAGATTTTTCCCGATCTCCGAGCCGCGTTAATGGGCGCAATTCGTCTCTCCGCAAATTGGCTCGCAGCCGCGGCCAGAAATGTGCGCCAAACGCGGCGAAATCCGGCACACCTAAAAGAGACAAAAAACCACAATATCAATTACTTAGACGATGGCTGGGGCGCCAGCAGCCATATTTTGACAAAAGTACGATTCATATCAAGCACTTATACCAATGTTGGGAATGGAGATACCGACAAAGATACCGACGCTTTCTAACCTAGGGCGTCGTCAATTCGGATGGCCCCGTGGCGACGTTCCCCAATAAGAATTGACCGACAATTGGTCTTTAATGGTGGGCAGGTAGCAAATCTCTCACTGGGACTCACGGGCGGGGCATGGTGCCGGGGGTATTGGCCCCAAGGGGGCCCGACGTTGTGGGGGGATTAAGGGGGGCCCCACTCCAGCACGCAGTAGAAATTCCAAGCAGCCCATTAGTGGCCGGATCGCGAAGCAGCCGGCGTACCGACCACATCGCGATGGCGCGCGCGTCCGCTTTTGAGCGTCACCGACCACGGGAACGTGGAGCGAGGTGACCGCCGACCAGGGCGCGATTACTGCGACCGGCGGCCGGTCGCTATTACTGACGCTAATGGGGTGATAACGGACATGGGCCGGAGCGCCCGAAATGTCGAAAATGACCTAGGCTGTGTAAAAACGCGCTGTATGTGATTCACTTCGCGATGTGATTCTGCTGTCGCGGAGGGATCGGATGAGGCGCTTTGTTGAGGGGATCGATCGCGAGCAGAGCACGCTGTTTCCGGAGTGCCTGGCGGACTGGATCGATGAGGGCAATCCGGTTCGGGTGATCGATGCTTTTGTCGATAAACTCGACTTGTCGGGGTTGGGGTTTGATGGGGTGGCTCCCGAGGCGACGGGCCGACCTTCCTATCATCCCTCGGTGCTGCTGAAGCTCTACATCTACGGTTATCTCAATCGGGTTCAGTCGAGCCGTCGGCTTGAGCGAGAGACTTTGCGCAATGTTGAGGTCATGTGGCTGACTGGCCGGCTCGCTCCTGACCACAAGACGATTGCTGACTTCCGCAAAGATTACGGATCGGCGATCAAGCAGGTTTGCGTGCAATTTATTGAACTGTGCCACCTGATGGGTCTGCTGACGAAGGCGAGCGTTGCGATTGATGGCAGCAAGTTCAAGGCGGTCAACACCCGCGACAAGAACTTCACGCGCGGCAAGGTGGAGCGGCGCCGCGCCCAACTGGAGAAGAGCGTAGCGCGCTACCTTGCGGAGCTCGATACCGCTGACCTGCAGGAGCCGTCGGAAGAGCTGGCAGCCAAGACGGCGCATTTGAAGGAGAAGCTAGTCAAGCTGGAAAGCGAGATGCAGCGTCTTGCGGCGATGGAGAAGCTGATGCTGGCATCCCCCGATCAGCAGATCTCGCTGACCGATCCGGATAGCCGCTCGATGGCGACCAGCGGCCGCGGCTCCGGCGTGGTCGGCTACAACGTGCAGGTCGCCGTCGATACGCAACATCACCTGATCGTCACGCATGAGGTCACGAACGATGGCTCGGATCGGGTGCAACTCGCCAACGTCGCCTCCCGGGCAAAGGAGGCCCTCAACGTCGATAAGCTCGAAGCCGTTGCCGATCGGGGCTACTACAGCGGCGAAGAAATCCTCGCCTGTGACAACGCTGGCGTTGCCGTGACGCTTCCCAAGCCGATGACGTCAGGCATGGAGGCGCGGGGCCGCTTTGGCAAACAGGACTTTGTCTATCTCGGCGGCGAGGACGTGTATCGCTGTCCGGCGGGCGAAAAGCTGAGCCACCACTACACCCTCGAGGTGAACGGGCAGCAGCTGCGGCGCTATTGGACCAACGCCTGCCGTGACTGTGCGCTCAAACCTCGCTGCACATCCGGCAAGGAGCGGCGGATCACGCGCTGGGAGCATGAGCATGTGCTGGAAGCGGTGCAGAAGCGCCTCGACAAGAACCCCCAGGCCATGCGGGTGCGCCGCGAGACGGTGGAGCATACCTTTGGCACGCTGAAGATGCGGATGGGAGCGACGCACTTCCTGATGAAACGCCTGCCCAAGGTCGCCACCGAGATGGCGCTCCACGTCCTGGCTTACAACCTGACCCGGGTCATGAACATCATGGGCACCCAGCCACTGATGGCAGCAATCAGGGCATAGTCAGAACCGAATAGGGCCGACTTCCCCCCGATCGATAATGCGCCGATGCCTCAGCCCGCCGGGGTTTTTACACGACCAAGACCCATAACGGACATCGGCCAATCAATTTTGCTGTAATGCACAAACACGTGATCACGCCGCGGCGGGCTAGCATGTGATCATCCTGCAATGTGGCGGTGACGGCCGCGACCGGCGGTATCTCGGGCAGTTGCACAACATTTTCTCGGAGGCGGCTATGGAGGCTCATCGTTCGACGATCGGCTCAATAAGCTCCGCGGCTCTGATCGCAGGTGCGTTGTTGGCGTCGGGGCCGGCGCCGGCGCAGGTGGTTACGGGCACGCCCGGTTCACCGAGCGCCACAACGACGATTGACGGGAAATATCTTCCGCCCCCGCAACCGCCCTTCGGCGGCGTGATCAACATGGACGCCAAGGATTCCCAACCGTATTGGCCGCCAACCGTGGTGCCGCCAAAGGGCGCGCCTAACATCCTGCTCATCATGACTGACGACCAGGGCTACGGCGTTACCAGCACCTTTGGCGGCGTCATCCCGACACCGGCCCTGGACCGGATCGCCAGCGCGGGGCTGCGCTACACGCAGTTCCACTCCACCGCGCTGTGCTCGCCGACGCGGGCGGCCCTGATCACCGGACGCAACCATCACTCCGTGGGCTTCGGCGTGATCACCGAAATGTCTACTGGATATCCGGGCTACGATTCCGTCATTGAGAAGAACAGCGCCACTATCGGCACGATCCTGAAGGCCAACGGCTATGCCACGGCATGGATCGGCAAGAATCACAATACGCCCAGTTATCAGCTGAGCTTGGCAGGACCTTACGACCAGTGGCCGGACGGAATGGGCTTCGACTATTTCTATGGGTTCATGGGCGGCGAGACCGACCAATGGACGCCTTTTCTATTCAAAGACCGTACCCAGATTTTCCCGTGGGTCGGACACCCCGGCTACAACCTCACCACCGACATGGCGGACGAAGCCATCAAGTATATGAAAGGGTTGAATGACGCGGCGCCAGACAAGCCGTTTTTCGTCTATTACGTACCTGGCGGCTCGCACGCTCCGCATCAACCGACGCCGGAGTGGATCAAGAAGATCAGCGACATGCACTTGTTTGACAAAGGCTGGAACGATTTGCGCGAGCAGATCTTCGCCAACCAGAAACGGCTCGGCGTCATCCCTGCGAATACCCAACTCACGCCATGGCCGGATGGGCAACCCGCATTCGGAGGTGCCCGGCTCGCAAAATGGGACACACTCACGCCCGATGAAAAGAAACTCTTCATCCGTCAAGCGGATGTCTTTGGCGCCTACACTGCCTACACCGACCACGAGATTGGCCGCGTCATCCAGGCCGTAGAAGACATGGGCAAACTTGATAACACGCTCATCATCTACATCAGCGGCGACAATGGCACGAGCGCCGAAGGCTCAACTCTCGGCACCCCGAATGAGATGGCTGCGATTCAGGGCGTCAATATTCCCGTCGCGGAGCAGTTGAAGTTTTATGACGCTTGGGGTTCGGACCAGACCACGCCACACATGGCGGTGGGCTGGACCTGGGCGTTTGATACGCCCTTCAAGTGGACCAAGCAGGTGGCATCGCACTTCGGTGGCACCCGGCAGGGCATGGCCATCTCTTGGCCTGGCCACATCACTGATACCGGTGGCATCCGTGCTCAGTTCCACCACGTCATCGACATTGTTCCGACCATCCTCGAGGCCGCACACATTCAGGCACCGCTAGTGGTGGATGGTATTGCTCAGAAGCCAATCGAAGGCGTGAGCATGGCCTACACTTTTGATAAAGCGAACGCCAACGCCCGGTCGACCCGCACAACCCAGTATTTTGAGATGGTCGGCAACCGCGCCATCTACCAAGATGGGTGGATCGCCGCCACTACGCCGCCCTCGCCGCCTTGGGATTTGGGCTTGGGCACGTTTCCCAACGTGGTCAACGGCTACACCTGGGAGCTTTACAATCTCACCAACGATTATTCTCAAAGCAACGACCTCGCCGGTAAGATGCCCGATAAGCTCCGCGATATGAAGGAGAGCTTTCTGGTGGAGGCTACGAAGTATGATGTGTTCCCGCTGGACAACAGCTTCACGGCTCGCGCGGCGACGCCGCGACCGAGCGCCACCGCCGGTCGTACAGTCTTTACCTTCTCGGGTGAATCGTCGGGGCTTCCCTACAGCGACGCTCCCGACATCACCGGGAAGTCTTACTCCATCACGGCCGAGGTGGAAGTCCCGGCGAACGGTGCTGAGGGTATGATCAACACCCTCGGTGGCCGCGGCGGCGGCCATGGCCTCTACTTGCTCAAGGGCAAGCCAGTCTTCGTCTATAACTTCTTCGACTTGGAACGATTCCGTTGGGAAGCCCCGGCGGCACTCACCGCCGGCAAGCACACCATCGTGTTCGACTTCAAATACGATGGCCCCGGGTTCGGCAAGGGTGGCACCGGCACCCTTTCGGTGGACGGCAAGGCCGTGGCGAACAAAACGATCCCCCACACCATTCCGTTCGTCGAGACGATTTACGAGACCTTCGATGTCGGGGTGGATACCCGCACGCCGGTGGACGACAATGATTACCAGCCGCCGTTCCGCTTCACGGGCAAGATCGACAAGCTAACGATCAAGCTGGTACCGCTGAAGGCAGCGGAGGAGAATCTCCTTCAGCAAAATAAACAGGACACCAAAAATAAGGCGCAGTAATAGGCGGCTCTCTTTTTGCCGCGCTGCACTTTGGTCGCTAATGGCACAAAGCGAACATTCGCGGCAGCGCAGCAAATGGTCGCTATTGGGGGTAAAGCGGACATGGGCCCGGGCGCGCGAAACGACGCTTTTGACCCATTTCGACCGTCGAGCACGTTTAGTTTGCTACTGCGCAAAATGATGCCGGACAGTGCCGGTCTTTCAAGGCGCGGAGCTTGGCCAAGGGATGAGACCCTCCGCCGCAAGTGCAGAGCGGACTGCGCCACGCTGAGCGATGCGCTCGCGATAGGAAATGACGTTTGCGTATGGGGACAGATCGAAGTTCACCCAACGGGCCCAATTCGACACCACGAAGAGATGCGCGTCCGCAATCGAATAATCTCGCCCCATGAGATACGCGTTGCCGCTGAAATGCTGGTCGAGATGGGTAAATCGAGCCGTGAGCCGCGCCCGGAAGATGTTTTTCGCTTCGTCCGGCATGCCCTTGTAGAACAAGGGTGAGAACCCACCCTTGTGCATCTCGCTCGAAACAAAATTCAGCCACGCCTGGAGCTTGGTTCGAGCGACTGTGCCATTCGGGGGTGCGAGATTCTTCGACGGCACCTGATCAGCAATGTATTGGACGATGGCTGCTCCTTCGGTCAGTAACGTGCCATCTTCGAGGGCGAGAGCCGGTACGTAGCCCAACGGGTTCACCTTTCGGTAGTCGCCACCTCCCTCGATGACTTTGGTGTGTTCGTTGATCTTGACCGCAGTGAAAGGCTGTCCAGCCTCATACAGCACAATATGGGGCAGCAAAGATGATGAACCCGGTGCGTAAAACAGCTTCATCGGTGCGCTTCAGATTGGCATTTTGCCGCGCAGTTTAGCATCTCTTTCGACCGTCCTAGCCCCCGAGCCGGTTTGGTCGTTATCGGGGGAGGAACGGACAGCGGCCAAAACGCCGAAAATGACGTCCTTGACCCCAAGGCGACATCACCGGGCCAATATTGCTGTGCCGCACAGCGGAGTCTGTCAGTCCGGGTGGTGTGGTAGGGTAGGCCTGGCCTCAGAAGGTGAAAGTGTTTTGGAGAGTTACGCATGGTTGGTCCGCGCGTTACCAGGCTTCCCAACAATTTTCGCTGGCCCGGCGGCCATCACATCGCTCTGATTTTCAACATTGCTTACGAGGCATGGTCGCAAGGCAAAGCTCCGGGGATCGGCCCGATGGGAAATCCACTGCCTGCAGGCGCATTTGACGCCAACGCGCTGTCGTGGGGCAACTATGGCAGCCGCACCGGCATTGAGCGGCTCCTGCGGATACTCGACCGCAAGAAGGTACAGGGAAGCGTCATGGTCAGCGGAGTTCTTGCGGAGCGTACTCCCGATCAGGTGCGGGCCATTGCCGAAGCGGGCCATGAAATCGTGGCGCACAGTTATGCCCAAGACATGATTCCGACAGCACTGAGCAAGGAAGAAAGTCGAGAAAACATCGCCCGCACGACGACGCTGCTGGAGCAGGTGAGCGGGGTGAGACCAAAGGGCTGGATCAGCCCACGCGGCACTGCCGGAACTGAAGCATTGGTATTGCTGGCCGAGAGTGGCTACGAGTGGCACAGCGATGTCCTCGATGAGGACAAGCCCTATTTGCAGCGCTTTGACCATGGGCAGCTGCTGGCAATTCCGTTTACCGTGGAGATCAACGACCTGTCGCACGCCATGCGCTACGGGCGTACTCCACGGCAATTCGTCGACATGTTCGATGATTTCCTAAGCCACGCATTGCTGCTCAAGGACGACGTCATCATTATCGATGTGACGGCACACGCGCACTGTTACGGGCGTCCCGGCGGGGCTTGGGCTTATGAGGAAATTGTCGGCAAGATGGCGCGGCGAGAGGACGTCTGGATAACGACCCGTCAAAAAATTGCGAACGCCGCGCTTCGAACGCTTTCATGACCGGCCGCTCTGTTTGCTGCAACGCACTTTGGTCGTTAATGGCACAAAGCGTAATTTCGTGGCACCGCAGCAAACGGTCGCTTTCGGGTGCATAGCGGACATGGCCTTATGTGCCGCGTGTGGTGATCAGCGCCAATCTTCCTCAGCCTCGCGCCGCACGGCTGGCGCCGCCGGGTTCTTGACCTTGAGCCAGGACGTCGAGCTGCCGGAGCGGTAGTGCGAGCCGAGGCGCTTGCTGACGATGCCCTCACAGCCGAGCTTGCAGGCGTGCTTGTAGACGATGTCGCCGTCGCCAACGTAATGCTCGCTCAATGCGATGCCCGGATGCGGCCCGCGCACAAGTTTGGCCAGCGTGCGCTTGCGGTGCTCGATTGGCTGCCGGCGCAAGTCCTGGCCGTCGAGCTCCAGCAGATCGAAGGCGCATAGGATGGCGCTGGCGTGGTTGCGGTGGCGCCGGATCAGCTCGAACACCGCGAGCCCGCCGTCATCGGTGACGATGGCCTCGCCGTCGATCAGGCAGGGGCATCGCACCGGCAACGCCGCGACGGCTGCGACGGCCAGCGGGAAGCGTAGCACCGGCGACTCTTCGACCGGGGCTTTTGCTGCCATTTCCCCTTGAGCAACAGGAGTTTTCTTCACCATAGATTTATGAAATGTCCCATAAGTGTGGTCGTCTATATCCCAAAAAGTATTGTAAGAATTATTGGCACGCGTACGCTGGTGAGCGGCATTCTGGCGAGTGGTTGATCGCGCATTCGTTTGGCACCGTCATATTATCGTCCTGGGGCAAGAGGCATGCCGCTCGATCCGCTCCGCGAATGGCAGGAACGTTATTCCCGTAGTGGCACCCGATTGGGTTTCAAGCCCGAGACGGATGAGCGGTTTTTTTCGTCAGTTCAATCAATAGGCGATTCACCGCGAATCGTTCGCAGCACACTTTCCCCGGGTTTGTTGTTTCGTGACAGAAAAATGATGGGCGACCGAGATGACAACGTCAGTCTAGTTGTCTCTCTCGGCCGCTCCCTCAGTATCACTCATCGGAAGCGTGAAGCCTGCCTCGCACGGAATGAGGCGATCTTATTCCAAGCTGACGCCCCTGGGAGTGCTGGGACAAGGCAGCGGTTCGCGGTTCTTGAGGTCAGTACTGCTCAACGAGAATGGGAATCGCGCAACGCGCGCCCAGGTGACGTGCTCGCGCGGGTCATCCATTGCAACCAATCGCTGGCTCTTTTGGTAGGGTATATCCGCTCTGTTGCGAAGACCGGGCTGCCGTCTGCGGCGAAGGCACGTCAGCAAGTTTCCGGCCATCTGATCGATTTGGTCATCCTCGCTGCAACGGACTCGTCGCTTGGCGAAAGCCACCTTGATTGTGTGGTCGCCGCGCGTCGCGCAGCCGTGCTTGATTACATCGCGTCGCATTTCAGCGATCCAAATCTCAGCGGTACTAGCCTTGCTGAAAAGCTGGGAATTTCGCGGCGTTATCTACACCGGCTTTTGGAGACGACTGGAAAAACCTTCAGCGAGCATGTCAATGAATTGCGGTTGGATCGAGCTTTTTCACTGCTTGTAACAATGGACGCCAATAAGCGCATCTCTGACATTGCATTCGATGTCGGATATTCGGACGTGACCTACTTCTACAGGCATTTCAGGTCGCGCTTCGGAGATACCCCAAAGGGAGTTGCTGGAAGCGCTCCCCGCGTGTCGCAAAGGCACTAACGGAACGCTCGCCCGATTTCCATCACGACTCGGCCACTGGATTTTTGCGCACTCGTTCACATTCCCTGTACACGGGAGTCCAAGAATTTTTGTCTGGCGCGTGGCACGCTTTGCAACCCAGCGGGCCGGACGGCGCTGGTGACAAAGCGGAGTAGGTCACATGAAAGGGCGCTTTACAGCGGTGCTGGCTTTGGCCTGCATGTCTCTAGCCACGACTTCTGAAGTCGGGTCGACCGCAACCCTCACCGGCTCACTTTTCTTCAGTGGAGCCACGTCGGTTAATTGGTACGACCCTAACGGGCTTGGGCGAGTGCCGGCAGGATTTTCCAATTCTTTGAGCAATATAGTGACCGTGGGGAGCTATCCGATTACGTTCGGGTATGCAGACGGCGGTAACAATGACAATACAACGTTCAGCAGTGCCACCAGCTTCACGTTTGAGGACACGGCGAAGATGACCACCACGAACAACTCTGTCGAACTTAAGTTTGTCTCATCGGAACTGGGCTTTTTTACCGGCTTTGCTGCCTTAAGCGACGATTTCCCAAACGGTGGCTTCACTGACACTATCAGCCCGGATGGCACGACCATAACGCTGAACTGGGCTGGCGGTGCGGTGACTAACGGCCAAGTGTTAGATGCCACGTTCACCTTCACGACCACCACGCCTCTCCCCGCCGCGCTCCCACTCTTCGCCAGCGGCCTCGGCGGCTTAGGTCTGCTCGGCTGGCGCAGGAAGCGGAAGGCGCAAGCAGTCGCCTGAACAGACAACCATCAAAGAATGCGGAGGGCCGCCTCGCAGGGCGGCCTTTCTATTTGCTGCGCTGCACTTTGGTCGCTAATGGCACAAAGCGACCAGCCGACATGTCGCTATTGCGGTCGCTATCGGGGTAAGAGCAGACATGGCCAATAGGGTCGAAAGCGTCGCTCCTGACCCAAAGCGGACATTGACCCGCCACGGAAGGGGCATACGCTCTCAAGCCAACCGGGAGCGATGCCCATGAAAGCTGTTCTCGCCGCGCTCGCCTTGTCGTTAGTGGCCACTGGCGCACTCGCACAGAACTCTTCAACCGATAAGTTGACCCAGCGCACCATCGAAAGGCGCGCTGTCGAAGCCGTTATCTGGGGCATGCCCGCGGTCAACTATGACCTGATGCTGCAGGAAATGCTCACCAAGACACCAGGCAAGGTCGGGCAGGTGATCTACTGGGGCCGTCCGCTCGACTGGCATAATCAGACCCTGACGCCAAATCCCGACGCGCTCTACTTCATGGTGTTCTTCAATACCAACGATGGGCCAGTCGTGCTCGATCTGCCTTCCGGCGACGAGAACGGCTCGTTCAACGGCAACATCGTCACCGTCTGGCAGATGCCGCTCGAAGATGCGGGCCTTCTCGGTTACGACAAAGGCGCGGGCGGCAAATATCTGATCTTGCCGCCGGGTTACAAAGGCGAACCGCCCAAAGGGTACATTCCGCTACAATCCGACACGTTCGGCGGCTACATGCTCTTCCGTGCCAACCTCAAGAGCCACAGCGACGCGGATGTTCAAGCTTCGATCGCCTACGGAAAGGGGATGAGAATCTATCCGTTGGCACAGGCGGCCAATCCGCCCGCGACGATCTTCACGGACGTCAAGGACGCCGATTTCGATTCGACGATCCGTTATGACGCAAGCTTCTTCGATCATCTGAACCGGATTGTGCAGAACGAGCCCTGGCTGACGCGCGACAAGGCGATGATCGACCAGCTCAAATCGCTCGGCATCGAGAAGGGCAAGCCGTTCCAACCCGACGACGCCACCAAGGCGCTATTCGCGTCCGCCGCGCAAGAAGCTCACGTGTGGCTCGAGGCAAAATACGACGTAGGCCTGCCGCCGTTCTTTTCGCCAACGAGCCGGTGGACCTATCCGGCATCGCCAGATCTTGTGAAGGCAATGCAGAACGCTTTTTCGGATCCCGACACATATCCGACCGACAGCCGGGGGCTCAGCTACAGCTACGCCTTTATCGGTATTAAGCGGTTAGGTGCGGGCCAGTTTTATGCGATCTCGATCCACGACAAGGACGGCAATCCCTTTGACGGCGGCAAGACTTATCGCCTCACCGTGCCGCCCAATGTGCCGGTCGAACAATATTGGTCCGTCACCGCCTATGACCGCGAAACCCACGCGCTGATCAGAAATATGCCGCGCGCCAGCCGTTCGTCACAGATTCCAGAATTGCAGAAAAATCCAGACGGCTCGATTGACGTTTACTTCGGGCCGAAGGCTCCGACGGGAAAAGAGTCAAACTGGGTACCGACCGATCCGGTGCGCCAGTTCGAGTTGATGGCCCGCTTCTACGGACCGAAGAAGGAGTTCTTCGACAGGATTTGGAAGCTGTCGGACGTGGAGAAGATCGCAGCTCAGTGACGTCAGCTAGCTCCACCACCGGCACTGTCAGTGCCATTGAGCGCAGGTGAGTTCCCCGCTTCTTCTGCGGTGCAAAATGTCGCTATTGGCACATCGCGTCACTTCGCGGCAACGCAGCAAACCGACGCTTTCGGGTGCAGAACGGACATCAGATCGGGCCGCTCATCTTCCCGAGCCGCCCATCGGCAGCGTACCGCCACGCTCACTATGTCGGAACGGCCCAGCGAAGAACGGTGGAAGTTTTTAGCCTCCGCGGCGCCTTGGGGGCAGCTTCAGTAGCTCCGCCGGTTCGACGGCTAGCGCGTTAGCAAGACGGCTTACAATCTTGAGACTGGCGTAGAACGCGCCCTTCTCAAGCTGGCTCAAATAGCTGCGGCTGACTTCGGCCTCGTAGGCAAGATCGTCCTGCGATAGCTTTCGCGCATGGCGCAGTCGGCGCAGATTGGTGGCGAACACGTCCCGCAGGTCCATGCGAGCAGCGAAGCCGGGCCCTCGATATAATATCTGGAGCGAGTTGCGATTTGGCCTTTTGGTTTGCCGCAATTAGGGCAAGAACTTGCAGTTTCGTTAATACTGCCTCAGACAGGGTTGCTAATCTGCAATGGGCGGGCCTGAGATCAAAGCTCTGACGGGCTTGCGGGGTTACGCCGCCCTCAGCGTCTGCATCTTCCATTATACCCTGGTCTGGACCGCCACCGGCTATGACAATTGGGCCATGCCGTTCGCCCGTCATGGCAACTGCGGCGTACGTGTCTTTTTCGTGCTGAGCGGCTTCATCCTGCTCCACGTCTATCGGACATGGTTTGACCAAGCGGTGACTGCCGCGCGCTACGGCCGGTTCATGTGGCACCGGATCGCCCGCATCTATCCGCTTCACATCCTGCTGCTGGTCATCGCCGCCGGTTTGATGACAATGGCCGCGATGCCCCGAGGCCCGTTCGATACGCCACTCACATTTATTCTCAATGTGCTCGTCGTCCAAGGATGGGGACACCCTCACGCCATGTCCCTGTCCTGGAACGGCCCCTCATGGACGATCAGCGTCGAGCTCTTTGCGTACATGTTCTTCCCATTTCTGGCGGTCATTGTCCGCCGCAGATATATTCTCACACTTTGCGGAATCGTCACGCTCCTCGTATTCGCATCTGAAGTGCAGTTCCAATATCGATTCAGTCTCCTCCACTACTCCACAATGTTCGTCATCGGTGTGCTCGCCTGTGAGATTTTTCATCGCTACGGAAGCCGGATCAACAGCTTCTGGCCGTTCGATGCGGCGGTCGTCGCCGCGGGCGCGTGGCTCATCTGGTGGGCCGGCTATCAGGGTTGGTTCGGCACGGTGCCCTACGCCTCGGCTGTGCTGATATTTGGCCTCTATCGGGAGGGGCCCGTCGCTCGCTGGTTGGTTGGAAATCCGGTCGCGGTATTTCTCGGAAATATCTCCTATGCCCTCTATCTGTCCCACTACATCGTCTACGTCTTGATCATTGCCGCCATCACGGGCGGGCTGGGATGGATCGGCGCCGGAGTGCATCTTCTCGGATTGGACCGGCCATTCGTCGAACTCCCGCTTGCCGGCACGGTCGGCCTTGCCATTGTCGTCGCGACGGCCCTTCACTACGGATTCGAGCGACCGGCTCGTCGGGCCTTGCGGGCTTTTCGTCCGGCGGCAAAGGACGCCAAAGGGGCCATGTGGGCTCTTCGCCTTGAGGCGCGCGCCTAAGCTATGTCGAAAGACGTGGTCGCGCCTGCCGTTTGGGTTCGCGCTCGAGCAGCTGCACCTGCACCTCGCAGACTCCATTAATGACCTTGCGAAATCACGCTTTGTTGCGACATTTGCGACGCGACGTTGTGGGTAGGGAATTGATGGTCCTCCTGCATGAGCGTGGCGGAGTTTACATCCTGGGCCGTATATGAATATCCGTCCAAGAATTGGAAACTGTAGTTAACCAGCTCAAATCCAAATGCCACCCAAGGCCATCGTACTTAGCCGCGTCCAACATTTCGGCTGCCCTCGATTTCGTTGGAAGGGAGCCGCTCCCGGGTTTCAATCAAGGCCTCCTCGGCCGAGCTCTCGCGCCGCCGGTGATGCCCGGAAATGCGGACCGAGCGAGCCGGTGTGGATGGTAGTTTGAGTGTGATCGGGCAATATAATTACGTGCTGCCCAACGGGAGGAGATCATGGAAGGCGCCGTCGATAAGACAAGACTGATCTGGCCGAGCTCGCGGGGCTCTACGAAAGTATC
>Ga0306926_10005682_pt1 | contig 13314 bp, 14 predicted proteins | sample flu12Cox44000178_FD_203759 | JGI IMG/M metagenome (GOLD analysis project Ga0306926, IMG submission 203759) | Lab enrichment of tropical soil microbial communities from Luquillo Experimental Forest, Puerto Rico - flux8day.12C.oxic.44.000.178 (v2)... | ecosystem: Environmental > Terrestrial >... | reverse complement strand
TCAAACAGACGCGAATGCGCGGAGTGCAGCGCCAGGGTCCAAGCCGGACACGAACGACGCAAACGGACCTCTCTCCATTGTCCCGTCGTCGTCCGAAAGTTCGGCTGCGACGACCCGCCCGCGAACCGTTCCGGCCCAACAGGTGCCCCTGAAAAAGCCGCCAGCAAACGAAACCGCCTCAGCCCCTCCCGTTGCGCCCGCCGGCGGCTATGCGGTTCAAGTTTCGTCGCAACGGAGCGAAAAAGAAGCCCCGTCCTCGTTCCGGGACTTGCAGGCCAAATATCCAAATCTGCTCGGTGGTCGTACGCCGACTATCCGACGTGCCGACCTCGGCGCCAAGGGCATCTATTACCGCACCACGGTGGGTCCATTCGCCTCGGCGGATGAAGCCACAGAGTTGTGCTCGAACCTCAAGGCCGCCGGCGGCAGCTGCCTCGTACAGAAGAACTGACCGCGCCGGACACAACGACCATCGCGGACGATAGCATCGCTTGCCGCCGACTCTCGTGCCCAATCCGGTCCGCATCGTGCTTCAGCCGGTGCCGAAGCCGGCCGCGCGACACAGCAACAAGACGCAAAAATAATTTGGATCGGAGATTATTCACCCGCCGCATTTTGGCCCTTGCGTGCACACAATTCGCGGTGACGATTTGGCGCCTCCGTTGGGATGGGAAAAATCGGGTGCGGAGGCTAGGAAATGCGAGAGGCGCCTGGGGAGGCGCCTCTCGTCTAATGGCTGAACGGCTGGGGGTTCGGGGGATGGAGTAGCCGCTCAACTTGCCCTTACAATAGGGTCGCACCGATCACACACAATTCAGCTTTTGGTGATTACCTCCACTCCTTGGCATAGGGCATTCAGCTCGCATGTCGCGCACGACACCGCGAGCGAAGAGAGCGCACCGCTTGCACCGTCACGGCAGCTATCAGAAATGAAACCGTGGCGGAGGTGCCGTCCCCTACAAATCACCTCCGCCAGTAAAAACACGAAAGTTGGTTCTGTTTGGCCCTGAGGCGGCGCTAATGTGCTGGTGTTACCTCAAGGGCCTCGAATTGTAGGCGCAGACGGTTCCCCCTAACAAGGTGTGAGCGCATCGACGCCGCGAAATTGACGCAAGCAAGCGAAGTGTCACAGTTCGTGATTGAACCTAATCGCTTGTCGTTAGTTGCACGGTCAGGTGGACTGGGCGGCACCCCCATCTCCCCCGACACCCCTGCCGCTTAGTCCAGAAGAGGTAACAAGAACCCCAAGTGCCCCACCGCGCTTGGGGTTCTTTTTTGTCGCCCACTTTTTGTTGCGGATCAGGCGCGTCATTTGGCTACGCCAGTCTACGAAGCCGCGAGCGAACATAATCCTTCGCTATGCTCCAATCCTCGCTTCGTCGCTTCTCAGCCTCTTCGCGGTCGATGTCGTTGCAAAGCCGCTCAAGTGAAAGCCTCACAATGCCAGCTTTATCGTTGAGATATTCATTGATGGCCTTTTGGATTAAGACGACGCGATTAGGCTCATTCGTTCGCGCTAATACACGCAATGTTTCAACCAACTGCTGAAGTCGATCCATTTCAGTTATCCCCGGCCGCTTTAATCGGAACTGCCTCGGCCGCTAATTTGCCCGATTGTTGCATAGGGTGCCAGCGGACGGGGAAATCTCAGGGCCTAAGGGGCCGCCCTGGGAGTTGCGTGACGGGGACATATTCCAATGCATGACAGCGAGTACGTCGCTTGCCCGTGCTGCGGCGAGAGAATGCAGTTTGTGCGAACAGGGTCCCGCGCCAATCGAAGTGAGATGCAGACATTCGAATGCAAGCCGTGCGGCCTTGTGGTTGCAACAGAAGCACTGCGCGGCAGCACGCAGCCTTTGCTCGAAAGGCGATATTACTATTGAACAAGCGGGACGATTGTTCTTATTAACCCCGCATGTCGTTGCGTGAGGCCCGCCGCTTCCCGCCGCCCTGGACTATCGAGGATATTGGTGCCGCCTTCGTCGTGAAGGACAGCGCGGGACAGCAGCTTGCGTATGTCTATTTCGAGGATGAGCCTGGACGCCGCTCGGCAGCGAAGTTGCTCAGCAAAGATGAGGCGCGGCGGATTGCGGCGAATATCGCCAAGCTGCCGGAGCTGCTAAGTCGATAGGTCGGCGATTTGCCACAGCGACCGGCGGCACCTATTTTAAAACGGGGTGTAGGGTCTGTGAGGAGTACCGACTTGGCCCGCCCGAACTGGTTGCGAAAGCCACCGCGTCCCCTTCCAACCGCAATCAAGAGACGTTTTCCGCCGCCGTGGTCGATCCAAGATCTTGGCGCCGCATTCGTCGTGAAGGACAGCGCTAGGCGCAAGCTTGTTTATGTCTATTTCGAGGAGAAGCCTGCCTGGCGATCGGCAGCCAGCCAACTCGGGAAAGATGAGGCGCGGCAGATCGCCGCGAACTTTGCGAAGCTAGCGAGGCTGCTGCGGAAATAAACGCCACTGCAATGCGCTTCGCGTCCATGGTTATGAACGCCGCGCGGTGATCGCGTTGCGGTTGGCGCAGTTGGAGGGAGATGCCGTGCTTGTACCCATGCGCGAGATTGTAATCACTATTTTGGCGGGTGCCCTAATCACGATTGCGGCGGTCTCTTTGCTAGTTCATTTTGTGTCGTAACCCCTCGCCGCTTCCCGCCGCCGTGGTCGGTCGCGAAGCAAGACGTTTCAAATAAGAGGCGGATGTGGCCTAGCGTTTACGGACCTCCGCCTTCCCCGCGCCCGGTCTACGCCGCGCGCCAGTGATCGGCTTTTTTCTTATCGTTGAGATGGCGCACGCGAGCGACGTGCGGCGAATGGCCGTTTTGTTTCGCCCAGTCGATGGCTTCATGTTGTGTTTTGAACGTGGCGAGTACGTGATCGGCGTGGTCTTCTATCACATAGTCGTCAATATGGCTGCCTTCGGCGCGGCCCTTAGGTCGCGGCTCAATATAAACGTTCGCCATGCGCACAGCTCCTTGTTTGGACGCTGATTATAATCCATTCAGAACCGGCCCGGTTCTTTGATCTAAATCATGCTAATTCCAGTGACGGGGCGCGGCGGATTGCGGCGAATATTGCGAGGTTGCCGGAGTTGGTGCGCAAGCCTTAGCCGCTTAATAACGGTAGCGCCTCGGGAGTGAGTCGAACAAATACGGTCCCCGCCGAGGCTGGTACCGCGGATTGGCTCCACACGACCCACCAACCCCTCTCACCGTCGCCACGCATTGCTGATATGTTGCAAACCCGCAATTCGTGGCACCGCCATGGAAAAAATTGTAATAGGCGCACCACGGATACTCTTGCGCCTGAGCAGGGTACGCGATGAAAAGCGTGGCCGCGAGAACTCCGAGAACAAATAACCACAGCCTCATAATTCTCTCCTGAGATTGTCTCCCTGCCAACACCCGGAACGACGGTTTGTTTCCAACCCTGAGACGTGGCGGATTGCGGTGAATATTGCGAAGCTGCCAAAACTGTTGGCCGCTAAACGCGCGACTTGACGGGCCACCTACTATGACCCCGCCTCGAACGGAGGGGCGCATGCATAGGCGCATTTGGTGTGGGCTACTTTGTTTGTTGCTGATTGCCGGTTGCCAACCGACTCGATGTTCACCCGGAGCCAATCCAGACTTCGCTCCCGCGAGTGCCCTAAAGTAGCGGGACTGGTTTTGGTGACAGCTCGCCGCTGCCCGCCGCCGTGGTCCGTTGAAGAATTGGACGCCTGCTTTGTCGTTCGCGACGACAGCGAGTAGCAACTCGCTTATGTCGATTTCGAGGATGAGCCGGGGCGGCGAGCGGCAGCTAAGCTACTGGCTTACCCGCGCCAGCCGAATCCGCAAAATCATAGTTGCGGGCCAAGTCCGACCATTGATTGGCAATTCGCAGATAAACAGCTTTCAAATGTTGATTAGTAATTTGCGCGGCTTGGATTTCTGCTTCGGCAGCTTGCCGCCAACAGTATGTGGCGGTTTTGAAAACTGACATAGGGCACCCTCAGTGCCCGACTACCCCAAGATACAAAGCCACGCAAATAGTGGCGAAAGTGTGAGAGTTGAACTTTCGCAGCGACTGACAGCTAGCGCTTTTTGCGATTGCAGATCATCAACCCGCCAGTATTGTGCAATGCGGAACCAAATCCCGGTGGTCGCAGCTTTAAGCTGGCGTCGAAAGACGTAGGGGGATTGGATGTCTGGCAGCGCAAAGGTGGCGGCGTATCGGCTACATGCTGCGCACTGCGCCGAGATAGCGCAAAGAAGTTCGAACCCTGACGCGAGGGCCAGCCTTACCAAAATGTCCATGGCCTGGCAGCGGCTCGCCGACCTAGCCGAGAAGAATAGCGAATCCCAAGAGCCTAACGCGGAAAGGGCACAGTCGCCGCAATCCGCTCTCGGTGATCGACGATAGCCATGAGTTGCGCCGAACTACTCTGCTGCTTCCCGACGTGCCAGCTTTAACAGCTCAAGGCGCTCACCGGCCAAGCTACCCACCAAAGACGAGGCGCGGCGGATCGCTGTTAACTTTGCCCGGTTGCTAAAGCTACTGAAGTCGCAGCCTCCTAAGGCCGCCTTTATATGCTGTTTGTTACACGCCCGTTACACATAATTCGTCGGAGACCCCATAAAATCGGGGCTGGCTCTTCTCGTCCCCGAGAGCCTTGGCCCCAATCTCGGTCCCCATCCCCGACACCCCACCGAGGTTGGGGCCGTCATCGCGACAGACTATCTAAGGGGCTGCAGTGTCCGTTCTCGACACGGACCCGGGGGCGTGCGGAACGCGAGCGTAGGTTTTGCAGCTTTGGCTAATCCGCCATGGTCCAGTCTCGGCGGCCAGGCTGCGTTGTGATCCTAGCCCTGATCAACTGCGTGGAGGGGGTGATAGCTCCCACTTTACTCCCTGCGATGCGCAACTTTCGCCTCAAGGTTCGGAGAAGCTTTTGGGCATCGCGCAAGTCCGCTGTGTCAAAGCCCTCTGTGAATTGATCATAAACCGACTGTAATAACTCTAGAGCTTTCTTGCTTTGACCTCGATGTTGCCAAAGGCGCGAAAGATCATACGATGTGCGCAACTCCCAGCAACGCGCTTGTTGGCGGCGCGCGATTTCTAGGCTTTGGAGGAGTATACCTTCTATTTCTGCGTCGTCAGCCCGCCGTGCTGAGAGTAATAAGTGAGCCTTAGAGCGCAGCACTTCTGGCATAGCCCAGCGCTCGCCGCTATCTTCACATATAGCGAGGGCCCGCTCCACTGCCTGTAGCGCTGCCTCATCGTGGCCCGATTTACGGTAAGCTTCAGCTTCCAACATCAGAAACATCGGCATCCACAGACCGGCTCCGGACTTCTGCCATCCGACCATACCTTCCCGAAGCACTTCCATTCCTGTGCCGACCTGGCCGCGGCAAACAGCGGCCCAGCCATGGAAAATTTTGCCGCAATTCATCCAGTGCGAGAATCCATTCTCCCTGCAAATCGAAATGACCAAATCCGCATACGACTGTATGTCCTCATAACGTCGCCGAAACAGGTCCATGAAACCTTGGGTGTGGCAAATCGTGTAAACAAGCGTGTGTGGGTGAGACAATTTCTCGGCTAACTCCATTGCCTCGGCGGCAACTTCCGACGCCTGATCAACGAATCCGAGCTGCCAGAGTGCCCAGCTGAGATAGCAGAGTGCTGAGGCCCCAATGTCCTGACCGTATTGATGTCGGTAGTTAGCATGATGTTCCGAATCATAAAGCGCGCGTGCCTGCTTGAGGTGATCTAGTGCGGTAGCAAATTCCCCCATAGTTAGATCGGTCGTCCCGACGATTCTGTGGGCAATACACTGTAGCGCTGTGCTAGACGTTCGTTCTGCCTCGGCTAGGAACTCCACCGCTAAAGGCCGTTGCTTGGCGGTTTCCCCTGCGACGTAGGGGGAGGCCCAGCCCCCGTACAGGACGGCAAATTTCTGCGTGAGATTGGTCGCATCGTCGATCAGCGTCCTAGCCCGCAAAAGGATCTCCCGTGTCTTTGGCGCTGCGTACCCGTAAGCGGCAATCATTGCTTGGCCTAGCATCACTTCCACCAAGAACATTGCGCGCTTGCGTTCTGATGTATCGGGAAGTGCTTGCATTAGTTCGAGCGCACGCGTCAGATGTTCGATGGCCTCGGCATTAGCGGATTGCTCAATCGAGCGTCGGCCTGCCCTTAGCAAGTAGTCGACGGAGCGCTCGGTAAGTCCGGCCTGCCCAAAGTGATAGGCCAGTAGCTCGGGTTGCGTTTCGATCGTGAGCGGAAGGCTGGTCTGGAGAGCCTGCGCAACACGGCCGTGGAGTTGCTGCCGCTTCGCCCTTGGCAACGTGGCGTAAGCGGCTTCCTGCAGTAGTGCATGTTTGAATTTGTATACTGTGTTCGCACCTCGGCGACTTGTGAGTAGCAATTCCGAAGCTTTAAGTTGCGCAAGTGCGCTCTTGAGTGAATTGGATGAATCCGGCGCCACAGCCGCCAGCAGCGGTTCGGAAAATTCACGCCCGATGACTGCACCGATCTGGGCGATTTCCTTGGCCGGACCGAGCCGGTCAAGGCGTGCTGTCAATGAGTCAAGCAGCGACGCTGGAACAGCCACGGGTAAGGGGCCAGGGACGACGTATCGGTTACCGCCATCTTGAACCAACCCGGACTGCACCACGCTCTTGGTGAGTTCCTCGATGAACAAAGGAATCCCGTCCGCTTTACAGATGATTTCCTCCTCGACCTCTCGGGGAAGTGCCTTGTCACCGATGACCTCGGAAATAATAGCGCGGCTGTGGTCATGTCCGATCCGATCGAGCGGAAGCATGGTCACGTGCGGCTCGCTCGGCCACCGCCGCTTGAAGTCAGGTCTAAATTTTATGAGGAAAAGAGCTCGAGCCTTCTTGATCAGCGGAATAATTCTGTTGACCAGTTCAAGCGTACTGGAATCGATCCAGTGCGCGTCCGCGAGCACGATAACTAGCGGCTGTTTGTCAGCGTAGCTCAGGATGTGTCGAATTAGCGTGGCAATAGTTAAATCTTTCTGCCGTTTTGGAGTGAGACCTAGCGATCGCTCACCCTGTGGCGTAATCGATAATAACGCGGCATATAACAAAACGTTTTCTGTGATCGGCTCGAAAGTGTGAGAGAGCGCGGCTTTCAGCTTATCGAATTTGAGTTCGGGGGTGTCCGCCTGCTCAAAACCCATCACGTGCTCGAGCTGGCTGGTAATGGGATAAAAAGGACTGTTGAGATGATGCGAAGAGCATTGATATCGTAGAGTTGCGTGCAGCTCTTCGAAGATATGCTCTAGGAAAAATTGGCAGAGATGCGATTTGCCAATGCCCGCCTCACCGCAGATGAGGCCCACTTGACCCTCGCCGCGTTTGGTTCGGTCCCAGAGGGTCAGCAGTTGCTGCAGCTCATGATCGCGACCGACAAGCCGCGTGAGCCCTTGTGGCCGCATCGCCTTGAAACGACTCTCGACTGTTCGCCGCCCAGTGACACGGCAAGCGTTCACCGCGTCGGAAGCACCGGTAAGTTGGTGCCGCGCAAGGTTCTCGCAAATGAAAACGCGGCTGAGAAGCTTACGCGTGTTCTCGGCAATGAGCACCGAGTTCGGCGACGCTCGTTTGCGCAATCCTGCAGCCAAGCCTACGGGTTCCCCGACGACGGCTTGGTCCGGACCAACTAGAGCCAAGCCAGTCGCCACGCCGATCCGTACCTGCAGCGGCTGGTTCGCTGGTGATCGAAGCTGGCCGATTTTTCCCACCAGATCGAGTCCTGTGTGCACCGCGCGCTCAGCATCGTCCTCATGGGCTTCGGGATACCCAAAGAGAGCCAGCATTTTATCAGTCGAACGTGTGGAAATTTTTCCCCCCATGCGCGTGATCACCGCCGTGCAAGAATCATGGAAACCGCGCATGATGTTGGCCAGTTCCTCGGGATCGAATTTGCTAGCAAGCGCTAACGAGTCTTCGAGACTACAAGAGAGCGCCGTGAGATGTCGTCTCTCGGGTTCGCTCGAGTGTTGGCCAATGCCGTTCTGTCGCTGAACGAGTTTGTATCCAGCTCCTGCTATGGTCACGATGAAACGCGGATTCTTCGGGTCTGGTTCGATCTTCTGCCGCAGCCGAGCGACGAGCATGTCGATGCTGCGTTCGCAAGGATCAGCGCCGCGGCCCGCAACGGCGTGACGCAAATCATCGCGTGACCTAATCTGGCCAGGACTGTTTGCCAATTCACCCAGCAGTGCGCATTCAGCGCGGGTCAGAAGTAGCTCCCGACAGTCGGCATCGATGAAAAGATGTGCCGCCAGATCTAGTTTGCAGTCGTCAATCAACAGAATGGTAGGAACGGGAGCATGATTACCCCCCGCTTTGGGGGGCGCCACCAGTTCGGCCAGCCGACCAACGAGCTCCTCTTCACTGCATGATTTCAATAGAAACGCATCTGTCTCCGGAAGCGAGCGGCTCAAACGAGCCATGTCCTCACTTCTCTCCGTAAGCACGAGCATTTTTGGCACGATAGCGCACACCTTGCGTGCCATCGCCAAACCAGCGAGGCTCGAGCCTGGCGCCACTATTGCCGCGTTGATCCCTTGGTGCGAAGCCAGCCCAAGAGCCCGACACTCATCACTAGCGAGCTCAACGCTATAGCCGTACGAGTGTAACCCGCGCGCAATCTTGGCCCGCAGATCCATCTCTTGCGCGACAACCAAAACGCATTTACTCACTCCGAGATCCCCTACTTGGGATTATCGCTCCCTAGACAAGTCGTAGTACGTGCGGGGATCAGGCGCATGTGACCCCCGTCACATTAATGCCGATTGGACATCCCCGGCTGGGCCAAAGACGACAGCCTGACGATGATATTGAACCGAGCGCGCTATTTGCGGACGCGATCGGTCTGAACTGATCTCACTTAAGATATTCGGCTTGTCAGGACCGATTGTTGCAAGATGATTTCACGTGGAAGTGACGTGAAAACCTCTGCGTCATGTCGAGTGGTCTCTAGCGTTTGTTACAGCCAAGTTACAGCAAAAACAGGCGTTCCAAGGTAGGAATTTCTCTCGGAGGGCGACTTTCAGGACGACGGAGTAACCGATGTCCAGGATCACCTTGTTGGGCGGCGTGTTCGCCTTGCTCGTGGTGGCCGGAACCACCTTAGCGTTCGAGATCACTAAGCCGGAGTTAGCGAAGCAGCGCTCGGCTTCCGCCAAGCCAACCGACACGGCGATATTGATCGAGCACCTGCAAAATATACGGGGAGAGATAGCGTTGCCCTAAGCGACGCGCCGAGAACAAGGCATTTTGTTCATGCCCCGGCCCCGCCCCACGGGCGGAGTCCCGGACAGTTGAGGGGTTCCCATGGCGCCGTTGTATCAAGGGCCAGTCACTCAGTGTGCGCAGTGTGGTGCTGCTATCATTGCACCAGAATGTTCTGAGCATCGGTTCGACCGCTGCGTTCGGAACGTATGGTCTTGCGAAGTGTGCGGATACCAGTTCGAAAATACGGTCTATTTCTCCGCGCCGAAAATCCAGCGCGAATTAAGAGTTGAAGAAAACGAGCGGGCTGCCTGAAACTCGTGGCGTCGATATAGCCTGCTGCAATGACTTTCAGGAATTCTTCGGTGAAGTCTCGCGTGAGTTTCGCGCCCGCGCAATTTTTGCGCGTCACGATCTGTAAGGGTCTGATGCCCGCTTTGGGTCAAAAGCAGACATGACGCTCTGAAACCGTGATGTCCGCTTTACCCCCAAAAGCGGACATTGCTGCGCGCAATCAGGATGTTCGCTTTGTGCCAAAAGCAGACGTGAGCAACCGCAGCAATCTAGGTTCCGATCGATGCGAGGCGCGACAACGCCCTAGCGGCGACCGCGGTGCCTAATCAACCGCTTACGATGGCAGCATTATCTTCAGGAAGTGCAGCTTGCGAGGGCATGGAGAGGTAAGCGGCACATCAATCTCGCACCTGAGGCCCTCGAACTTACCGCCAAGGCTACGCTGAGCAATTGGCTGTATGACAGCAAGCAATCGCCCCGTTCCAAGTTTTAAACTGGCCCGCTGCGCCGCTCACGCTGCTTCGTGCGCCTCGTCGATGTGCGACACGCCGCAAACTCGACATTCAAAGATATAAAGGTCGGGCAGGTTCCCAAATCGCGAAGTTATTCGAGCGAGCCGCATAATTTCAGCGCAGCTTGGGCAAAGCGGCGGCCTTGGCGTATCTTTTTTAGATTGTTCGTTGCGCATGGCAGAAACCGGTCCTTGAACCGCAATGTGGTGCGAGGCCAACCAGCGGCAGCGCTAACGCATCAATGCGGTAACGGCGAACTAACAAACAAACAAAAAAATTGGTAGCGCATTCGCGTCTTTGGTGACGACTGTCACAGGGACGATTTGCCGTAGCGCATTCGCGTTTTTGGTGACGACCGTCACAGGACGATTTGCGGCGCAGGGAGACTTGTGTACCAAAGATATACGCAGGGCGTACTGGTTCTATACGAAAGATGAGGCGCGGCGGAGCGCCGTGCTAAAGCTCTGCTTCATTCTGCAGTTGCGCTTTGTTCTCAATCCAATAATAACCGCTCGCCCAGCTGATTAGCTTGCGGCGCTTCCAGTCGCTGAGAATGCGGTTGACAGTTTCACGCGCGATACCGGCCATCGCGGCAAGATCCCTCTGTCCGATCTTCTGGTGAATTACAATACGACCAGAGCCGACGTCTTGGCCGAATTCCTGCGCCAGTTCGAGCAGCGTGCACGCGACACGGCCGTGTAGCGGCAGAAAGGTCCCGACCGCAATTGTGGTGTCGGTCTCGCGCAGCCGTGCGGCGAGCAGCGCCAGCAATGCTTCGTAGACCTGGGGATGTTCCTTGGCGAACTCACGAAAATCGGCGTCGCTGAGAAAGCTCAAAATTGCGGGACGGACCGCTAACACTGAGGCGGAACGTGGCAATCGGTCGATGACCGCCATCTCACCGACGATCGCGCCTAGGCCAAGAAAGGCGAGAATGCGCTGGTTGCCCTGCGACATCATCACGACTTTGAGTAGCCCATCCAGGACGCGATAGCAGCCGTCGCCGGGATCGCCGGCACGAAACAGCACTTCGTCGGTCTTAAGCCGCACCGTTGCGGCACGGCTGAAAAGGCTCCCAAAAAGATGATCGGGCAAGCGCGACAGCAGGCCCTGATTTGTCGGCCTTATCGACGGTTGCTGGCCGATCAACTTGGAACTGCCGCTCTCGGCAGAGCTACGTGGTCCATTGCTGGGCTTGTCGCTGATCATGGCCATTATGCCGAACGACGAACAACGTATCGCCCCAAGCGATGCCGCCGTGCCCCCCTGACGACGCTTGCCGACGCGCGAGCCGCTCGAACGTCATCTGGGCGAGAGCGCAATTTCAAGTGTGGCCCGGTCCATGGTGTTTAGCGATTGGGTGTCCGGGGCCACTGGCGCGACCGGCAGCCTGAGGCATCTCTCGCCGGCCTGCCAAAATTGATAAACCCCGACATCATGGGCCGTTCCCAATTACAGGGCGTAACGGGCCTTAGCGGTACGTTGTCGGCTTGGACGTGCCGTGTTTTGCTACGCTCATGGCCAGATTGGAGCGCCTGACCAGTTCAAGTGGCTCCCGATGCGAACGTCCGCTTTGGGTCAAAAGCGGACATGGCCGCATGTCCGATCAATGTCCGCTTTACCCCCAAAAGCGGACATTCAGGTTTTATGAGTACACGCCCTGGCAGGTCGGCCTTTCTTTGCGGCGTCCCAGGCTTGCGCCTCCTCCACCCCCGCGTCATGCGGCGGGCTGCAAATAATTTAACGCACGCCGGATCGCGTCGGTCACGTCCACGCTGCGAATTTTTAGCTGCTGCGCGACTAATTCCAGAAACCTGCTGCGCATGTCAGGCGGCAACGGGCGGGCGGCGGCATTCACTAAGGCGTGTACTCATAAATTCGCCATGTCCGCTTTACCCGCGAAAGCAGCCATGTTCAGCACAGCGGCGAATTGTCCGCTTTGTGCCAAAAGCAGACATACAGACGATCGTTGGATATGATTGATGGTGCGCCTTGGAAGGCCGCTCGACCTCGCGGGGTATGACTATGAAACTTCCCCGCCGCAAATTCCTCCATCTGGCCGCGGTCGCTGTTTCGCTGCCGACCGCCTCGCGCTATGTCTGGGCGCAAGCCTATCCGACACGGCCGGTGCGGATCATCGTCGGTTTTCCTGGTGGTATTGCGCCCGACATTGTCGCGCGGATCACCGGTCAAGCGCTGTCGGAGCGGCTCGGTCGGCAATTCGTTATCGAGAACCGGCCGGGCGCTGGCAGCAATATCGGCGCCGAAATTGTCGTCAAGGCGCCGCCCGACGGCTACACGCTTCTTCTTGCCGTATCGTCAAGTGCCATCAACGCGACGCTCTATTCAAACCTCAGTTTCAATTTCATCCGCGATATTGCGCCGGTTGCGATGATTGGACTTACCCCCTTTGTCATGGTGGTAAATCCTAAACTGCCGACCAAAACCGTTCCCGAGTTCATCGCCTATGCTAAGGCCAATCCGGGCAAGATCAACATGGCGTCGCAAGGTAACGGGCTTGCGTCCCATCTCATGGGTGAACTTTTTAAGATGATGGCCGGCGTAGACTTGGTTCACGTGCCATACAAGGGTGGTTATGCAGCCGATCTGCTCGGTGGACAGGTGCAAGTCGCATTTAGTCCAATACCGACCGTGATCGAGTACATTAGGGATGCTCGGTTACGCCCGCTTGCTGTAACCACTGCGACGCGGGTCGAAGTTCTGCCTGACATCCCGTCCATAAGTGAATTTGTATCCGGCTATGATGCGACTGGTTGGAATGGCATTGGCGCGCCCAGGGGCACACCCGCCGCAATCATCGAAAAGCTCAACAAAGAGATCAACGCCATTGTATTGAATCCTGCCACGAAGGCGCGCTTTATCAGCTTAGGCGTCGAGCCGCTGTCGATGACGCCTGCCGAATTCGGAAAACGCATTGCCGATGATACCGAAAAGTGGGCTAAGGTGATTAAGTTTGCGAATATCGCGGCCGAGTAATCATACGACATTCCTAATGTCCGTCAGGCGGACGCCCCATAATGTCCGCTTTGGGTCAAAAGCAGACATCGGTTTGGCGTCCATTGATGTCCGCTTTACCCCCGAAAGCGGACATCGTTCAGCACGGCGGCAATGTCCGCTTTGTGCCAAAAGCGGACATTCATTGACTGGCCTCAACATTGCAGATCATCCGGCGCGAGCGGCACTTGGAGCGGTGGGCTCGACTGGTAGAACGATTTTGAACAAAGCACCGCTTTTG
>Ga0306926_10005681_pt1 | contig 13315 bp, 13 predicted proteins | sample flu12Cox44000178_FD_203759 | JGI IMG/M metagenome (GOLD analysis project Ga0306926, IMG submission 203759) | Lab enrichment of tropical soil microbial communities from Luquillo Experimental Forest, Puerto Rico - flux8day.12C.oxic.44.000.178 (v2)... | ecosystem: Environmental > Terrestrial >... | reverse complement strand
TCCCCGTGACTATGTAGTGGAGGATGATCAAGAGTTGCTGCGTGTAGGGATAGCCTCTGCGTTGGAAAAGGGCAATTGGGAAGGGGAGATGCGGTTTCGTAACTTCAAGACGGGCGCAGTCATCCCGATGTTTCAGCACATCTTCGAGGTGAAAGATACTGAGACTGGCCGGCGGATTGGATTGGCAACGATCAGCCGGGACGTTACCGAGCGAAAGCGCGCAGAGGAGAAATTTCGAGGGCTCCTGGAGTCCGCGCCGGATGCCATGGTGGTGATGAATCAACAAGGCCAGATTGTACTGGTCAACGCGCAGGTGGAGAAATTGTTTGGCTATAAGCGGGATGAACTGCTGGGACAGGAGATTGAAATTCTTGTCCCGGAGCGCTTTCGTGGCCAACACCATGGGCATCGCGCGGCATTCTTCGCCCAGCCCCGCGTGCGTCCGATGGGCCTGGGTTTGGAACTATACGGACGGCGCAAAAATGGAGCCGAGTTTCCCGTAGAGATCAGCCTTAGTCCCCTGGAAACGGAAGAAGGTACGCTTGTCTCCGGCGCTGTGCGGGACATCACGGAGCGCAAGCGGGCAGAGGAGGAACGCGAACGATTACGCGAAGCACAACGCGTCGTTGTGGAAACGGCCAGTGATGCCGTAGTCTGCGTGGACGACAAGGGCGCAATCCTCCTTGCAAATCCCGCCACCGCGAGAGTTTTTGGGTACGAACCTGCAGAGTTAATTGGAAAGCCCTTGACCGTACTTATGCCAGAATTCCTGCGCAAGCTGCACGAGGCTGGATTCAGACGCTACTTGGCAACAGGCCAGCGGCATGTCAATTGGCAAGGCAACGAGTTTACTGGCCTGCGCAAAAATGGACAGGAATTCCCGGTGGAAATTTCATTCGCAGAGGTAACGACTGACGGCCATCGGATATTTACGGGTTTTGTCCGCGATATCAGCGAAAGAAAGCAAGCCGAGGAACTGCGAGCCTCGTTGCAAGCAACCCAAGTGGAGCTTGCACGGGTCTCCAGGGTAACAACTATGGGCGAATTGGCGGCTTCCATCGCGCATGAAGTCAACCAGCCGCTGACGGCTGTGACCAATAATGCTAACGCCTGCCTGAGACTGCGCGCCAATAGTAGTCTCGATCCTGAGGTTCTTCGGCAGGCTCTCGAAGAGATTGTTTCGGACGGAAGTCGTGCAAGCGCTGTGCTAGCTCGCATACGCGCATTCATAAAGAAGGCACCTGCGGTCAAGCAGGTAGTGGATGTAAATGACGTGATTCAGGAGGTGCTGGCTCTAGTTGGCCCCGAGCTTCGGAAGAATCGAATCTCGGTCGAGCGCCAATTGACCAAAACTTTGCCGCACGTGACGGCTGATCGCGTTGAGTTGCAGCAGGTCTTGCTGAACTTAATCATGAATGGCATCGAAGCCATGGCTGGGGTTACAGACCGACCTTGCCTAGTCGGGGTGCAATCCCGGATCGACGAATCTGGCAACGTACTGGTTTCCGTTAGCGATTCGGGTACTGGCCTGGGTTCCGAAGATGATCGCGCTTTTACTCCGTTTTTTACGACGAAAGCGAACGGTATGGGCATGGGTTTGCCCATCAGCCGCTCACTTGTTGAAAATCATGGTGGTCGGCTGTGGGCCACACCCAATGCTCCTCATGGCGCGACCTTTTCCTTCACGGTGCCCACAGCCGCCGGGAGTCCGCCATGAGCCAAGCTCCCGTGGTTTTCGTTGTGGATGATGATCCCTCCGTACGTTCCTCCCTCAAGTTCCTTATGAGCAGTGTTGGTCTGCAGGTTGAAAGCTTCGACTCGGCTGACGCCCTCTTGCAACGAAAGCTGCCAGACGCGCCCAGTTGCCTGGTACTGGATGTCAGACTGCGCGGGTTAAGTGGCCTCGATTTTCAGCGCGAGCTTGCTGCGAGAAACTGCCATATGCCTATCATCTTCATCACCGGCCACGGCGATATTCCCATGAGTGTTCGAGCGATGAAGGCTGGAGCCATTGAATTCCTCACCAAACCATTCCGCGACCAGGATCTGCTGGATGCAGTTCGCATCGCCTTGGCGAAAGACCGCGAAAGATGTGAACGGAAGAAAGAAGTAAGTGACCTCAAAGAGCGCTTCAACTCGCTGACGCCTCGCGAGCAAGAGGTGATCTCCATGGTCGTTTCAGGCATGCTCAACAAGCAGATTGCTGATCAACTCGGAACTGCGGAAAACACCGTGAAGGTTCATCGGAGCCGGGCAATGGAGAAAATGCAAGCGCAATCCGTGGCGGAACTCGTAAAGATGCTCGGAAAGCTTGAGTCTTCTGTGGAGCCGTGAAGGCTATAAACTGATATTCACATCGAACCGGTAACGAGCGGTTCGAGAAGAACGAAGGCCCCTCCCAAACCCTAGTAAACGAAAGCGTTACCCGCGTTATCCTTTCGGGGAAGCAAAATCCACCAATGCCCAATAGATTCCTTGTCCATTTGTAGATAGCTTGGGTCCACTGGAGATCCAAAGTGGCAAGGAATTTAATCTCGGTCATTGACGACGATGAGTCGGTTCTCAGGACCACAACCCGGCTCATCGAGTCGTTTGGTTTTCGAGCGGCCGCGTTTGACTCTGCTGAAAACTTTCTTAGCGCTGGGCAACTGAACGATACCTCGTGTCTGATCGTTGACGTACAGATGCCCGGCATGAATGGACTACAGCTGCAACGTCAGCTGGCTGCGGCCGACTGCTGCATTCCGATCATCTTTATTACCGCCTACGACGACAAAGAAACCCGTCGGCGAGCCATGCAAGCTGGCGCCATTGCATTCCTTGGAAAGCCTTTCAGCGATGAGCAGTTACTGCAAAGCATTCGTTTAGCCTTACAGGAGTCCGGTGAGGATGCCGGAGCGGCTGGGAATCTGATCTCGATCATTGCCTATGATGAGTCCGCTCGTAGGAGCACGGCAAGACTCATCGAATCTTTTGGCTTTTCAGCGGCAGCATTTGAATCAGCTGAGAGCTTTCTTAGTTCTGCGCAACTGGAGTGCAGCGCGTGTCTCATCGTTGACGTACGGATGCCCGGCAAGAATGCACTGCAGCTGCAAAGTCAGCTGGCTGCCGCGGATTGCCGCATTCCTATCATTTTTATCACCGCTCACGACGACAACGAGTCCCGTCGGCGAGCCATGCAAGCCGGCGCTGTCGCATTTCTGGGAAAGCCTTTTTCAGGCGAGCAGTTACTCCAATGGATTCGATCAGCCCTACGTCAGGAGAAAGGCGGTCTGAAGACGACGTGATACTCGAGTTGTACGGAGGAAACAACAAGTGTTTGGCGGGGGAATGTTTGCATTTGTGATTTGAAAGCACCAGGCCGAAAAGAATGACTCGAGCTAAGGAGGGGGGGCCATGCAAGAAATATCTGTAAGGGAGTCTTACTCGAGAGTGGCCGATATAAGACAACGGCTGGGTTCGCTGGGAGTAGAAATGGTGGGCTCCAGCCTTGCCTTCGAACAGGCGCTGGAGCTTGTGGAAATCGTGGCGCCAACTGATTCCACGGTCCTGATTCTGGGAGAAACGGGTACGGGAAAGGAATTAATCGCCCGCGCGGTCCACAACCTCAGCGCACGCTGCGGACGCCCGTTCATAAAGCTCAATTGTGCGGCGATTCCCTTTGAACTGCTGGAAAGCGAACTCTTCGGCCACGAAAAAGGCGCGTTTACGGGGGCCTTTGCGCAGAAAATTGGCCGCTTTGAAATGGCTGATAGTGGAACTTTGTTCCTGGACGAAATCGGAGATATGCCTCTGGCTTTGCAGCCTAAGCTACTCCGGGTGCTTCAAGAGCAGGAGTTCGAGCGTGTGGGGAGTGGCCGGACTCATCGCATCAATGTGCGTGTGGTTGCGGCGACGCATCGAGACCTAACGGAGATGGTTGCTCGGAAAGAGTTCCGCAGTGATCTGTACTACCGGCTAAACGTTTTTCCTGTGGCCTTGCCACCCTTGCGGGAGCGCCGCCAAGATATTCCGCAATTAGCCTCACATTTTGTTGAGATTTGTGCCCGGCGAATGGGCAAGCAGATTGATCACATACCGCAGGATATGCTGGCTGCGTTCACATCGTATTCTTGGCCCGGGAATGTGCGAGAGCTTCAGAACCTGGTCGAACGAGCTGTGATCCGGTCGAACAACGGTGAACTCGTGAATCCGTTGCTGGCGTCAGAGAAACCGTTGAATGCGCCAGTTCCCAAGCGAAGCACGTTCAGCGATTCGCAGCGAGCTTTAATCCTGCAGGCATTGCAGGTAGCTGGTTGGGTTATCGGCGGATCCGGCGGTGCAGCGGCCCGGCTCGGGCTGAATAGAACGACCCTGATTGCCAAGATGAAGAAATTAGGAATTTCGCGACCAACGCCCTCAAACGACCGCGACGAGCTAACCGACGACGCGCAAGGAGTGCCCGCACCGAGCTGCGGTTAAGTGGTATTCGGTGAAGGTTGCCGTTTGCCGCGTCCCGGAATTACGCGTGCTGGTGCACCGAGGGTTAAAGTTCAGCAACGCAGGGCCGTCCACCGCAACTGGAGTCGTGGTCAGAGACACCATACCAAGTCAAGTGAGCGTACTGTCTGCGACACCCAGCACGGGTTCCTGCACCGCAGGAATACCAGGCAATCCGTTGCAACCGTTGACCTGCACCTTGGGGAATCCGGTGCCGACTGGCACCGCGACCATTAAAGTGGTCGTAGCCGTAAGTTCTAACGTCCCGAACGGCACGGTCATCAACAATAACGCCACAGTCGGTAGTGCTGTGAATGATCCCAACAACAACAACAGCGTAACGGCTGCGGTTACAGTTCAAGCGAGGACCGACTTATCAATTGTCAAGACGTCTGACCAGAGCATCTACAAGCCATCCTCCGTCATCACCTACACGATCAAGGTAACCAACAGCGGACCCTCAGACGCGCTAGCGGTGATCGTGACCGACAATCTGCCAGCCACCATGCAGGCTATCTACCAGTCCGATACCGGAGGCTGCACCAAGAGCGGCCTAATTTTGACTTGCAATCTTGGCAACATGCCTGTGGGCACGAGCAAGAGCTTCCTTGTTCGTGAGCTCGTCAAGCGAAGCAGAGGGCAAGTGCTCAATACAGCCTCTGTGACTAGCTCGACGGTGGACCCCAACGCCGCGAACAACTCGTCGAGCCTCACAGTTACGATTGGTCACTAAAACACTAAGACAAGGAGGAGGGGCTATAGCCTTTCCTCCTTGTTTACGTCCGTGTCTCGGACACCGCATTCTCGTAGTCGAAGTTTTTAAAGGTTTCGCCAATTCATCTCTTCGACGTTGACTGACATTTTCGGACTGCAAATGTCCGGAACATTTCTCCGCCAACTCCCGTATCCCCATTTGGACAGGTGAGGAAAGGTTGTCACCATGAACTGGCCAAAGCTGATCGTCGAATACGGACAAGCCGCTGCATGGATAGCCATTTTCCAGCGGACGTAATCGGAGCAAGCTTTAGCTCCGTAGAATTTCGGAAGCTTGTTGCTCCATTCAGCGAGTTAACGAAATTTAGGGGAGTAAAACATCCGGCCAGCATCGACCAGTGTAATTCCTGAAATGCGATTGCCGATCGTATTGCCGGACGGTCGCGGGGGCCGATTGATTCGAACAAGCCGCGACTGTGAGAGCGACCCAGGGGCGCGGTAGAGATTGCAACTCTACCGCGTTTTCATTTTTAAGGTCTCAGACTTTACTCCGCTGTTCCAGAATAGTTGCTCTGGAGCAACGACACTCATCGACTTCGTTGTTAACCTTCGTGCCTAGCCTACCCGTAAGTCGCTACGAAAAATCACCACAGGAAGGGATGGTTTGTCGCAGCGTACTCCCGAAAGTGCGCGACGGAGGCTCCTGGATTGCTCGATCAAGAACGATTGTTGAAGGCCATCAGCGAAGATTTGAAGACCTGCCGAGAAGCGGCACGGTTCGATCTGGTCGATGAAAATGCCAAAGAGCGGAGCGACTTGGAGTTCAGTACGCTGACCACACACCTGATGTGGACTGAGTCGGTCGGCAACAACCAGACAGAACTTCAACGCATTATACATTCGCTCGAAGAGAACCCATTCTTGCGCCGATATCCGCGTTGGCGCGAACGGCGCGAGATTTGATGTCACACCTGGACGGTCAAGCTGAGGCAGGGTTCATTTCTGGCCCACTGGATATTCACTCGGAAAGTCGTTTAGGAACATCCACCGCGCACAAATGCGGGAGAGGGGCACCCACTTGTCGTGCTGCAACACATGTGGGTCTGAAATGCGGGGCGTGGCGACTGGCGATACAGCAAACCATGCATTGACCGTCATTTCGCAATCGCTCTAAAGTCCGCACAAGTTCGTTCTCCAGTCCACCAGGCGCACGGTGTGCCCATGACACCTAGCTCAACAGGCGCTGCGCTCAGGAGAGAAACGGAAAATGTCCTACGCAAGCGGCGAAGTCCCTTGTGTCGGTGACCAAATTGTAAACCTGGACGGACAGACCGGAACTGTACTGCACGCAGAACTGTGCGCCCGACAAATTGACGGAATCGATGATCTGCTTTACATCGAACTACACGACAGAATTTCTGCTCGACTGTCGCTTGCCTCTAGTTGCGTTCTCGTCATACGAGAAAGTCTTCCGGTCGAGATGAATGCATCTGCCGTGATGCTGCTTACGCATTAGGCGAACCGCAGTTCGATTTGTTAAATGCGGCCTGACTAAGGTTTTGCGAAATCGCCCATTTGATCGAAGCTGGCGACGGCTTGGCTCTCATCATCAAAGCTAGGAATCATTTCTAACAGGTGCAGTGCTTTGAACACTTCCCGTGCATGACCGCCCGGACACAACAGTCTTAGGTCGCAACCCAGATCACGAAGGGAACGATAGGTCTTGACAATACGACTGACACCGGAACTGTCAATCTGTATCAGGTCGGCTAAGTTCAGCAGGAACTTCCGCACGCCACTGGCGACCAATTCCTGTAGATGTCTTTCCAGCAATCCGTTATCACTGTCCTCGGTGGTCCATCTTCCCCGAAAGTTCAAAATAGCGAAATCGCCAGTGTGAAGAATGGAGATTTGAAGGCTCACAACGCCCTCCACATCACGTTTTCCGATCACTTTGGTCTCCGTTCTTTAGCTTTGCGGCGTCCATAGCAATCTTCACGAGGTTCCACAGGGTTGCCAAGTGTTTCGGGGTAGCTACATTGTCCGCAAGAAGATTCAGTCTATAATCACCGGAAGCGGCTCGGTCCGCCCAGGTTATCAGGCGGTGTACGCGCCTCAGCAAGAACCATTTATTCTGGCCCTCCGCCTCCTGCTCTGCCGCCAAGGTCCGCTCGATTTCTAATCGAATCTCATCGAACGTGACCATGGACCGAAGGTTCCCAAGATACCAGAGTAGGCCAGGGGACCAACGTATTTACCGGACGCATGACATAAGTCAATCAGGCAATTACCTGATTTCCTCGTTGTCCAACCTTCGTCCAGTTAGGGCGTGGTTTCGAACAAAATTTAGAGTGCAAAGTTCAAGCGACAAAGAGCACGCTCGATGGCGACTCGTCCATTCCACCATCGTTCGCGGGCTACAGCATTGTGGATTCTACGATGAGCAGACTGCCAAACGGCAACTATGAAATGTTCGCGCACGGCAAACGGATTAGCTTGAGACGCGAACACGGGCAGTTTGTTGGACTAAGTTAATACCTCGTACGAAGAAGGAGCTTCGAGAAAGCGGAGCCGCACACCCTCCCAGCCATCCAGCCCGGCGTGCACTCCTGACTTACGTTCGAGGGCCGTGCCGAACATAAGCTATTTCACTTGTAGCCTGTGATCGATCGGCTGGTCAATCGCTCGTGTCGTGACGTTAAAGGGGCTGCGTGTTTGATTCCCGTTAAAAGCGGCGTGGTCATTTACTTGATGCGCCGAACTTCGCCGCGCAGGTCTTGCTCCGCCATACGATTCACTTTTGCTTCATGCCATAGCCCACCTTGTCAATCAGTAGATTCGGAGTTCCGCATTTTCCGTATTGACCTGAGGTGAGGGCCATACTTACTCTCGCACTCGGTATGCCGCGCAAACCCTGAATCCTTGTCGCTGACGACAGTGCCGCCGTGCGCGGTGCTATACGAAACTTCTTTGAGACTCGAATGTCGTATCGGTGCGATGAAGCTGGCGATGGCTTATCCGCCATTCAGACAGCGGAAGAAAATCATTGCGGACTGGTCGTTCTCGACTTGGCTATGCCAAACCTGAGCGGCGTCGAGACAGCGTCAATCCTACGCACCGGTTACCCCATGTGAAGATTGTCGGCTTCTCGGCGCTCGCCAACGAGCTTGGACCGGAGTTGGTCGCCTCGGGGAAGTTCGACGTTGTCTTGTCGAAGCATGATGGTCTTGAGAAGTTGGCAGACGTGAAGTCTTTGATGCCCAAACCGCCCATCGAACCCGACACCATTCGAAAAAGCCAATAAAAACGCTTACTTTGACGCCGCGTGCAGGGAGCAGGAAGTCCAGTATGCAGCGTGGCTCGGGGGCAGCAGCCCATAGCTTATCGAGAGGTGGGGTGGGAGACGGGATTCAACTCTGCGTAGTATGAGGTTGGCACTCGTTGGTACGCGTTGGTTCGCTACACTCGAGACGTTGAAAACAAACAATTTACGAAAAACCACATAAACACTGGGTTCTAACGTGCGCTAATTCGGGTCGTTTTTGTAGCACATGGAGCACGGCCCGTGGCGTCCCGAGGCCCACGCCGAATTAAAATAGTGACACCATACACGCCTCTTATAGATACCAGAGAACAGGTGTCCGCCAAGCGGACAGCACTCGACAAGCTTCCGAAGGTTTGGCGTGTTCCGGCAGAAAATCCTGCCTTAGTACCCGCCTCTTATGTACAGGGAGAAACCGGGCGCATGCGCCCGCCGTGTCTATGTTCACTTCATCGATTTTGGCGTTCACTGCCCGCTAGAAGAGCTTCGGTGATGTTTGCTTTTCTTGCTTTTCTTGGTTTTAGCTCTACTTTTGAGTTGGTCGTTCTCCTGCTTTAACGCGGCGTTCTCTTGTGTCAGCTCGTCTACACGACTTTGCAAGTTGCCAATTTCTTTCACCAATTCCGCCACATGGGCCTTGAGCTGTTCGTTTTCTTGCCGCGCTTTTGTATCCTCGCACCCCATCATCCACAGAACCAGTGCCAGCGCGAATAGCAGACTGAGTACGGTGTTCTTACGCATGCGTTCTCCTCGCTTGTGAATGCCACGACGTTAGTTCTTGAAATTCCAGTTGAACTCGCCCGCAAAAGCCAGCATTGTTTTTCAGTCACTGCACCAGATTATTGTGACGCAGTGTCGCGCAGGAGAACGACATCGGAATCCGCGTGGCGGAGATTGAGTACAAGGTTCTTGCCATCAGGGGTGAGTTGGTAACCCCCAATCAATTCAGAGGAGAAGGTCGTAATCTGCCGTCCCGCACCGCCGCCGATCGGCTGCGCCCACATATTGCCCACGCCATTTTCGGTGATGGAATACAACAAAGCCTTTCCATCATGAGAAAAGATCGGCCACGTTGACAGGTTCGGATTGGGGTCGATCAGGCGAACGGCTGGATTCTGCCCAGCTCCGAGAGGTATGACGGCAATTTTTTGTTGTGGTGTTTCGGCGTGTTCCTTGTTCCAAATCGAGACTGCCAAGCTGCTCCCATCGGACGAGACCGCAATCCTTTGGAACGCAAATGGCGCATCGGAAAAAGCACCGCCCGGCACCAACTCCGGCTCGCCGCCCTCGACCGGAATCTGCATAATCCGGTTCGGCTCAGAATCCTGATAGAAAACCTTCGTTCCATCAGCGGAGCAAGCAGGCGCGGTAACCCCGCCGGGGGTAAGCTGAACTGCGTTCGATCCATCTGGATCAATGCGCCAGATATGGTCACTAGTCTCGGCCCCATGGCCGTACAATTCAAAGACAACGTAGCGCGGCTTTTTCGCTCCTGCGGCTGTCATGTCACCCCAACATGTGTCGGGGCGCAGAAAGTATGCGCTCGTATCTACATATAGGTCGGTCGGGTTGCGATTGCCTAGGTCTACTCGCATAAGCTTACCCGGCCCGGCCACATACAGGCTGTCAATTCCGATGCCCCAGTAGTGATATGGCTTGTCCGTCTGAAATAACGAAACTGGCGGTTTGGTCGCCGTTCCCTCAATTGGAATGATGAAAAAGCTGCGGAACATCCTGCCTTGGGTCGTCGCGATGGTTTTGCCGTCCGCCGACAGGCTGATTCCCTCATAGTAGTTGGTATCTCGCGTAACCTCGCGAAACTGGCCTGTTGTATCCGCTACGTATCCGATCTGCCTGCGGTCATATCCTGTGCTCCCGGTATCGTAAGTGACATACATACCTTTGCCATCTGGAGTCCACTTTAGCGTAAAGTAGACCCTGTTCGGCGACATTGCGACAGCTTTCGTCTGTCCCGACAGCGCGTCCACCATCAGTATTCTGTGAGGACTGCCGCTCGGGTTGGCGGTCACGGCAATTGTGCTGGCTTGTGGAGACCATGCCAGACTCACAAAGCCCGGATACCCCAGATCGACTGAGGGAATCGTAGCGAGCAGCTTCTCGTTTTTTCCATCGCTGTCCGCGAGTAGTATCTGGAACTTGCCCAGTTCGGGACTATTCCAACGCCCATAGGCAATGCGCTTAGGATCGGAGGAAAACAACGCTGGAGAATGGACATTGTGCGCGACCAACTGAGGCGTACCACCGAGCACAGGCGCTCGCATAAGATTGAAGTAGCTGCTGGCATCGTTTCTTGCCGCCAAGAAATAGAAATAATTCCCGTCCGGCGAAAACGAAGGGGCGCTGTAATCTTCTGATCCGCTCGCAACGACTTGCGTGTTGCTGTTCGTGGCAAGGTGCCTCAAAAATAGGCCTTTCTTTCCGTTGTCATTGACAATGCTGAGGATGTATTTGCCGTCAGGGGAGATGGCTGCCGCAGTTGATTTACCGTTGTCCGTGACTCGCATGATTGCAAAGCTTTGGAACGGCTCCGGCGATGACTTCGTGCGCAGGAAGAACCTAGTCCAGTAACCCGCCGCGAGGACTACGAGCAAGCCAGCAACAGCGAGCACCAAACCAAGCCTCTTACGTGTCGCCAGTGTTTCAGACGAAATTCCGCTCGGTCGCGTTTCTATGCCTGTCGTCGGGACAGAAACCGCCGACTTACCCGATTCCGTGTCTCTCTTCAGGCGTTGCAGATCGGTGCGAATGTCCGAAGCGTGCTGATAACGCAGCTTGCGGTCCTTTTCTAGAGCCTTGCTGATGATTTCGTCCAGTTTAAGAGGTAGTTGAGGATTCACAAGCGTAACTGCAGAAGGAATTCGATTGAGAATCCCGTCGTGGACCAGGGCGGTTGTGGTTCCCGGAAAGGCCATTCGGCCAGTTGCCATCTCGTAAAGAACTGCACCGAACGAGAACAAGTCCGTCCGAGCATCCAGTTCTTCGCCACGAGCCTGTTCTGGAGACATATAGACCATCGTGCCGACCGTTGCTCCGGGGCTTGTCAACGCCTCATCTGCTGTCAGCGTCGGCATTGCAGATGCGCCAGCGTTTTCAGACGTCAGAGAGAGCTTCGCCAAACCAAAGTCCAGAATTTTGGCGTGCCCACGCTCAGTGATGAAAATGTTCACAGGCTTGATGTCCCGATGAATGATTCCTTTGCTGTGAGCTGCGTCGAGCGCGTCAGCAATCTCCGTTCCCAAATCCAGGATCTCTTCGAGACGAATGGGCTTGCCACGAATGCGATGTTTTAACGTTTCGCCGTCGAGAAGCTCCATGACGATGAAAGACTCGTCCCCGTTCTTACCGATTTCGTGGATGGTGCAGATGTTGGGATGGTTGAGAGCGGATGCTGAACGCGCCTCACGGCGAAAACGTTCAAGCGCCTGCGGGTCTTTGGCAAGTTCGGTCGGCAGAAATTTTAGGGCCACAACGCGGCCAAGCTCGATATCTTCCGCCTTGAACACCACACCCATGCCACCGCCACCGAGCTTCTCCAGGATGTGGTAGTGGGAGACGGTTTGGCCGATGAGCGCGTCGGGACCCGCCATAGTGGCGTCATCTTAGCACCAGCACCCCTTCATCCACATGCACGGTTTGTGGCCTTGAACGCAGCCGCACAACGGCAGACAGACGACGAAACGTGCTTCAAGCGACATACGGCACTGCGGCAGTAACCCCGTTCTACCAGGACTTGAGGACTAGGTCGGGACGGCCCGTCAACCAAACGAAGCGCTTGAGATAGCAACTCTGCATTATTCCTTGGTAGCATGTTCCCGCCATGAAGATAAAACACCTTGGAATGGAACCCGCACTACGATTACGACGACATGGTCGAAGCTGAGCGCTGATCGGTAGCAGGACGAAGCGCCCGTGCTTTACCTTTTTGATCCGATCTTCCGCGGTGCCCAGGTCAGGGGGATTCACGGCGTCATCGGCCGAATTGACCCACATGACGGCAGCCTTGATCTGGTCCAATTTCCCATCGAACTGATATCGAACTGACAGTTGAGGTGAACGCAGCCGCCCGGCGACGGATAGACGTCGGAATGCACCCGCCTGGGACTGGAAGTTACCGTTGTGAAACTCCGAAGCCCTAATCCTCGTATACAATCTGCTGACTGTCCCGGTCGAGAAAACCTGCCGAGGGTACATCACTATGAATTCCACTCATGGGTCGGCAGTGCCCTCGGGTGACTTGGCATCATCTACTACCACACCCGAGGTCTCGCTGTTTCGCCTGTACACGTTGCGGGTCGCGTACTTTGTTATGGCCGCTGGCCTCGGCGTGTACATCTGGCCCCTCGTCATCCGCCACACCAACGAGCTAGCGATAACGAAGGGGGCGCAATTGGCCTTGCTGGCAGGCCTCGGTGCAACAGCGGCGTTGGGACTTCGCTATCCGGTGAAAATGGTTCCAATATTGCTGTTCGAGATGGTCTGGAAGGCAATCTATCTGATCGCTTTTGCGCTGCCGCTATGGTCCGCCCACCAGATCAATGAGGCGGTGGCGGAAGACATAAAAGCCGTGCTGATGGTTGTCATCTTTATCCCACTTATCCCATGGCGCTACCTATTCGCGCAGTACGTTATGAAGCGCGGTGATCGGTGGAAATAGGCCGAGCGCGTAAATCTGAACGGTGAAGCTAGGTTTAATTGCCTCAGAGGATAGCCGCAGGAGAAGCCGGAACGTTCGTTGTGGTTCGTTGCAAAAGAGCGTGCAGCCACATTTTCCCCTCGCGC
>Ga0306926_10005677_pt1 | contig 13320 bp, 15 predicted proteins | sample flu12Cox44000178_FD_203759 | JGI IMG/M metagenome (GOLD analysis project Ga0306926, IMG submission 203759) | Lab enrichment of tropical soil microbial communities from Luquillo Experimental Forest, Puerto Rico - flux8day.12C.oxic.44.000.178 (v2)... | ecosystem: Environmental > Terrestrial >... | reverse complement strand
CTGCGTCGGCGCGCCCTATGTGATCCACGAAGATGATCTCGATCGGCTGGCAGTCCGCCGTGCGCTCGCCACTGGTCGTGCAGTATCACCCGATCCGCGGCAAGAAAGTCTGTCCTTTCGATAAGATCACGAGGTACTGCATCATGTCACCATCCCGTTAATGGCTACGATGAGCCAGAAATCCTCCCTTCTTCAACCCAACCAATCTGTCTCACGAGCGCTGATGCCGGACAATTGGAACTGTTTCTATTGAAAATCGGGCTGGGAACCAATAAACTACAGAATTGCTAGCTAGATTCCGCCGAGAATGGAGTGAAATCTTTGCCGCTCGATTTTTGCATCGTGACACGCTCGCGCGCTCCCTTGCGCCTCGGCTTGGCCGGGGGCGGCACTGACCTCTCGCCCTATTGCGACGAATTTGATGGCGCTGTTCTCAACACCACAATCGACCGCTTCGCCTATGCTTTCATCAGCCCACGCGACGACGACCGCGTTGTATTCCGGGCTAAGGATTTGCGACGTGAAGAGATCCTCGCGGCCGCGTCCGAACTGCCGCAAGCCGCTCTCTTGCTGCACCGCGGGGTCTACGAACGCATGGTGCACGACTACAACGGCGGACAGGCAATCCCGGCGACAATCACCACCACGGTTGATGCGCCAGCAGGCTCGGGTCTCGGCTCGTCCTCGGCACTCGTTGTCGCCCTCGTCGACGCATTTCGCACCTTTCTTGGCGTACCGCTCGGCCAATACGAGCTGGCTCATCTGGCGTTCGAGATCGAGCGCCTAAATCTAGGCCTACCGGGCGGGCGGCAGGACCAATATTCCGCCGCTTTCGGCGGGACAAATTTCATCGAGTTTCTCGGGCCCGACCGCGTCATCGTGAACCCGCTGCGGATCTCGGACAACATCAGAAATGAGCTCGAATCGTCGCTGGTGGTCTGCTTTTCCGGCGAGTCGCGCGACGCGAAGGCGATCATCACGCAGCAAACGGCGGGGCTGGTAGATCACAGCACGCGCACCATCGCCGCAATGGATCGGCTGAAGGCTGACGCCGTCGCAATGAAAAATGCGTTGCTCGTGGGCGACGTCAACGGAATGGCTAGCATCCTCGAGGATTCCTGGGCGGCCAAAAAACTGACCGCGCCGGGGGTCTCGAACGACCGGATCGATCGATTGTGCGAGATAGCCTTTGCCAATGGCGCGCTTGCGGGGAAAGTTTCGGGGGCGGGCGGAGGTGGCTTCCTAATGTTTATCGTCCCGCCCGAAGATAGGCTGGGGTTGATCACCGCGCTCGAAGCGGCGGGGGGCGGTGCCGGGGCCGCGAAATTAACCGAAAGGGGATGTGAAACATGGCAAGTGCGACGGTAACGTCACCCAGCGCGCCGAGCCCGTTGAAGCCAGCCGAATTGCCTAAGTATCCCACCTTAATCACCGGCACTGCCGGAATGATCGGGTCGCACCTCTTTCAAACCCTCAGGGGGCGTGGCGAAGAGGTGATTGGCAGCTACTACCGGCCCACCGTGGCACTGGAAGAAATTGCCGCGGACGCCGAGCTGGTTGAGCTCGATGTGCGCTATTTCGAGCCTTTTCGGCGCCTGCTTCAAGAGCGTCTGCCCAGACGAATTTTTCACCTCGCGGCACAAAGTCTGCCGACGTTGTCCTGGCAGCGGCCGTGGGAGACAATCGATGTTAATGTGACGGGGACGGTTAACCTCTTCGAGGCGATCAAGGCGGTCCGGGCAAGCGAAAAGAGCTATGATCCCGTGGTCGTGGTGGCGTGCTCCTCGGCCCAATACGGGGCCAGCATGACGCCGGAAAACGTCCCGCTCACGGAAGACGCACCGATGCTGCCACTGCATCCCTACGGCGTCAGCAAGGTGGCGCAGGACTTGCTCGCCTTCCAGTATTGGAAGAGCGACGAAATCCGCGCGATCCGCGGACGCATCTTCAACACAACGGGCCCCCGCAAGCGCGATGATGTCGTTTCCGATGTCGCCGGTCGAGTTGCGCGGATTCGCCGCGAGGGCGGCAACTTGCGGGTTGGCAATCTAGAGACACGCCGTGCGATTCTTGATGTGCGTGACACGGTGGAGGCGCTGGTTCGACTAGCGGCGGCGGGACGGCCTGGGGAGGCCTATAATATCTGCGCCGACACCGTTTACTCGATTTCCCAGTTCATTCGCATTTACGAAAAGCAGGCGAACCAGACCTTCGAATTAGCGCAGGACCCGACCCTGTTCCGCCCCACCGACGAGCCGGTCATCTTCGGCGATAGCTCTAAACTGCAGGCGCACACCGGCTGGAAGCAGACTGTCCGGATTGACGAGACCATACAAGCGGTGCTGGACTACGAGCAAACAATGTATGATACGCTCGCTGTCCGAGCGTAAAGGCGGCACGTGAAAACGTGCTTTCGCTATCCCTTGATTTGCTCCGCTGCCTGCCGCGGCGAGATAGCGTCATATTAACATGAGACTATGCGATGCCGGCCTTGGGCCGCGTATGCCTGGTGATGCAGCTTCTCAAGCTAGGACATCTAACAAATCTGTTCATGACAGTAATATGCAGCTAGTGGTCCGACGCAATCATAGGATTCCAAAGTAGCGTAGCGTGTGCGATACTGCGCGATGCGCGAGGGGATCAGCATTGCGGTGAGCGCCGCCGACTGGATTCTGAGAGCGCACCTCTCAGAGAGCACGTGCGTGAAGCGGCCCTAGCCAGGTGGTCGCAGCACGGCCTTCGAGGTTAATAGATTCGAAACGAAGTCGGAAAGGTCTCCGCCTGGAAACAAATAGCTTGTGATCCCGGCCGCGGTCGCGGCGGCGCAATCCGATTGTCGATCACCGATCAAAAAGCTCGCGCCACGGTCAATCGGCCAGCACTCGAGAAGATCTCTTATCATCCCCGGGGCGGGCTTACGCCAGTCGCTGTCAAGGCAATAGTCCGGAACCACAGCCTCAGGGTGAAACGGGCAGTACCGGATGTCGTCGAAATGCGCGCGGGACGCCGCGAGCTCGGCAGCGATTTGCGCGTGCAGAGCCAGCATATTTGCTTCCGTATAGAGCCCTCGCGCGATCCCGGCCTGATTGGTGACGACGAACACAAAGAAGCCCGCGTCGTTCAGCGATTTGACTGCAGCTTTGGCACCGTCGATCCAGCGAAAACGCGCACGAGTACCGACATGTCCGTCATCGTGATTGAGCACGCCGTCCCGGTCGAGAAATGCGGCTGGCCGTTGCCGCTGACGCGGGATCTCCCACTGTGCGCGTGCGAATGAGTCGGGAACTCCAATATCGATGAAATACCCATCGTGGGGCGCTCCCAGCAGCTTGCCGCTGTGAGCAAGAACCGGGAATACGTCCTTTTCGAGCGAGCAATGTGAGACGAGACTGTCGATCAGAACCCGCCTGCACGCATAAACTCCGCCGCTGACGAGCCAGGACCCCGGGCGTTGCGGACGGTCGCTAAACCTCGTGATCCAATTTCCGTCGAGCTCGACTACCCCGAAGCGACTAGCGTCCGCGAGCCGTCTCAGGGCGATGACGGCAGTGGCAGATGGCTCGCTCTCAACCCGCTCGGCAAGTTCAAGCAAATTGAGGTCGAACCATGAATCGCCGTTCAGCAGGAAAAATAAATCATCGACATGGTCGCGCGCATGCCAGAGCGCGCCCCCGGTGTCGGCTGGGTCTGGCTCAACCGAGACTTTGATCTCGAGCCCGAAGCGAGCCTTCAGCGGTGTCGAGGATGCGTATTCGTGGACCAGATGCGCCCCGAAACCGGCGAGCAGCAGAATCCGGGTTACCCCGTATCGCCCGAGCTCGAACAACAACACGTCGAGAAACGGCAGCTCGCCGACCCGCAGTAACGGTTTCGGGATCTGCGCCGTAAGCGTACCGAGACGCGTTCCGAGGCCGCCGCACAAGATGACCGCTTGTCGGATCATTCGCGGCAACTGGCTCGGGGGAACAGCTGTTCCTCGACGAGGCCGCAAATGATATGCCCCGCCATAATATGGATCTGTTGGATGAGCGGTGTCGAATCTGACGGCGCATGCAGGCAGATGTCGCAGCGCAACGCCAACTCGCCGCCGGTTCTTCCGGTGAACCCTACGACTGTGATCAGCTTCTGCCGAGCCGCTTCTATCGCCCGCAAGATGTTCCGCGAACGTCCCGAGGTCGATATTGCAATAAAGACGTCTCCGCGACAGCCGAGGCCGATGATCTGCCGCTCGAACAGGCTTTCATAGCCGTAGTCGTTGCCGATCGCGGTGAGGACCGAGGTATCGGTCGTTAGTGCGAGCGCCGCAACAGGGGCGCGATCATAATTGAGCCGAGACAGCATCTCGCCAGCGATGTGCTGAGCGTCGCCTGCACTTCCACCATTGCCCGCCAGAAGAAGCTTGCGGTCGTTGCGGAGAGCCGTCACCGTAAGTTGAGCAATTTCCGCGACCGCACCGGAAAACACAGGGTCGTCGATTGCCGCCTGGATGGTATCGCGAGACTGGGTCAGATAATCTAGTATCGAGTTCGTTGGAGCGTCCGACATCGCAGCCACCGCCATTCCGTTAAAATGGATAACGCAATACATGTTCGAGGTAAAGGCGGCGCTCTTCTAGACCACATGTCCGCCTGAGTACGGGGCGACCCGTCTCTATGATCTCGTCTCTGATCGCTTGTGCCATGGTCCGTGATCCCCTCTACAACATAGAGTGTCTCACGGCTCCCAATTACACAAAATAGATGACACCCTCACAGCTTGAAGCGCTGCACCCGGTGCGGCTGCAGCTGGTGTGTTGCGCAGATCCGCTGTCCCGAGCGCAGCGACACACCGGTGGCCGCCACCATCGCCCGACCGGTCCAGTGCGTCGCCTCGCCGGGCGGCTCAGTGAGCGTCAACTCGACCATGCGCTCGACCAGCGCCGGCGGCAGCGGCGGCAGCCCGGGTTTTCTGGTCTTCTCGCGCAGCAAACCAACGACGCCCTCGCGCATGAACCGTTCTTGCCAGCGCCAGACACACGGCTTCGACACTCCAGCACGACGCATGATCTCCGCCGTGCCACAACCTTCTGCTGTCGCCAGAATAATCCGCGCCCGCCAGACATGTTTCTGCGGGCTGTTCCGATCCGCCACCACCGCTGTCAATCGCTCGCGGTCCGCGGCGCTCACCGCCATGCTGATCCCCTCGCGCATCGCGCTATCGCACACGCCACGACACTTTGGAATCCTATGATTGCGTCGGACCACTAGGACGACAAAGGCGATTTACCCCGCATCCCCCGGATGAAACAGCTATTTTGAGCGAGCTCTCCGCGATTCTTGTATGATACTCAGCATCTTATTGCGGATCGAACGGAGCAGCCATGGGGGACCCGACGGGTGAAGCGGATAGCGGGGTGCTGAGGCTTGATTTCGACCGCCGCCTGATGCTCCGGTTCCGCGGCTCTGCGATCACCTCCGATGGCGGATTGCTAGCCTATCGCGAGTTGGACGACGTGCTCGCTCTGACCACAACCGGTGGCGAGAGATTGGCGGATGCGCGCACTGGTAAGAATGGCCGACATCAGTTGGTTGGGTTACTGCGGCAGTCTGTATTCGGCCGGCTGGCCGGCTACGAGGACGTGAACGACGCCGATCGGTTGTGCCGCGATCCGGCCATGCGTTGGGTGGTCGGCGGTCGGGCGCCAATGGGTCGGGCTGCCTCGGCCAGCCAGATGGGCCGCTTCGAGACGAAGTGGCTGAGCCGGCCCGAGAACCTTGCCGCTCTCACCGATCTGCCCGGCCAGTGGATTGACAAGGTGCACAGGCAGCGACCGCCGAAGGTCATTGTGCTCGACATGGATTCGAGCGAGAGCCCAACCTACGGCGGGCAGGAGGGCAGCGCCTACAATGGGCATTTCGGCTGTACCTGCACCACCCTCTGTTCGTGTTCAACCAGCTCGGCGATGTCGAGCGGTGCGCTCTGCGGCCTGGCAACGTCCACAGCGCCGACGGCTGGCGCGCGGTGCTGGAGCCGGTGGTCGCCCGCTATCGTGGCACCGCGAAGTGTCTCTATTTTCGCGGCGATGCGGCTTTTGCCAATCCCGAGATCTACGAGTTCCTTGAAACCGAGGGCATGGGCTACACGATCCGGCTGCCGGCCAACCGGGTCTTACAGGACAGGATCGGATACCTCCTCAAGCGCCCGGTCGGGCGACCGCCGCACGAGTTGCGCCGGTACTACGCCAGCTTCCGCTATCAGGCGCAGAGCTGGAAAAAGCCCCGTCGTGTGGTGGCCAAGGTCGAGTGGCACCCCAGCGAGCTTTACCCGCGCGTCGGCTTCATCGTGACCAATCTCGCGCGACCGGCGGAGCCCGTCGTCGCCTTCTACAACCAGCGCGGCACGGCGGAACAGTGGATCAAAGAAGGCAAGGGCGCGGTCAAATGGACGCGGATGTCATGCCGCACCTTCACCGCCAATGCCGTCCGTCTCCAGCTCCATGCCCTCGCCTACAATCTCGGCAACTTCATGCGGACGCTCGCGCTGCCCAAGTCGGCAGAGCCATGGTCGCTGACCAGCCTCAAGGAGCAGCTGATCAAGATCGGCGCGAAGGTCGTCAGCCATGGCCGCTACGTCACATTCCAGATGGCCGAGATCGCGGTTTCGCGACACATGTTCGCAGAAATCCTGTCGCTGATCGCCCGACTGCGAGCGCCGCTGGCGCCAGCATGAGGGAGCGCTGGGGTCACGAAGCGACAGATGACGACAGGAGAGGTGCGCCTTGATGGAGGCCAACGAACAGGTTCCAGTGCCATGGGCCGACCATCTGGCGCTTTTGGCTGCCCGCAGGTCTATCGGGTTCGAAAAGTGTTGTCACAGCGGCCAAAACGGCGGATGATCGCGGTTACAACTCGGGAATCCGGGAAATATCGGCTTTTATTTATGAAAAATCAAGTATTACGGACTTCGAATAATTTAGGAGCTCTGCGGCTTTTCTTTGCAATCTTGGTTATACTATCTCACTCTCAGGAATTGATTGACGGGAACCGATCAAGAGAAATCCTTACGAGGACATTCGGCACCCTCTCATTCGGTGACCTAGGCGTTGACGGCTTTTTTTTGATTAGTGGTTATTTGGTTACAAAAAGCTTCCTGGAGTCACGGTCAGTAATTGACTATCTCTTCAAGAGGACATTGAGGATTTACCCAGGCTATATGGTCGCATTTCTCCTGTGCGTCCTGACGGTAAGCCCCTTTGTCGGCGGAAATATCTCGTCGCTATCGATCACCACTATTTCGAAGGATATCATCCTTTTACACCCACCTGAAGTGCGGGGGGCTTTCGCAGGCACACCACACCCGGAACTCAACGGCTCGATGTGGACGATTGCACACGAATTTCGCTGTTACCTGCTCCTACTGGCGATGGGCCTCGCTGGCTTTCTATCCAAACGGGTCATCTTGGTCATCCTAACAGCCAGTGCGCTGGCCCTGTCGGCTATTCATGGAAACATTTCGGTTTGGCTTCCATGGTGGGGTAGTTACGAACATTACGAAAACCACATAAGGTTCGCCGCCATTTTCGGGTGCGGCTCCCTGTATTACCTTTATCAAGATAATATTCGATACGATTGGCAATTTGCCGTACTATTTGGCTGTGGATTGATCGCTTTGATGTATTCGCCAATCCTTGCCGAAACTGCCGTCGCGATCCTCGGCGGCTATGTGCTGTTCTGGTTCGCCTTCACCGTAAGATCGCCGATACTGGCATGTATTGGGCGCAAGGTGGACCTCTCCTATGGCGTGTACCTCTATGCGTGGCCCGTGCAGAAGTTGTTACTTTGGCAGGATTCCGGAATCTCCCCTTGGCAGGTTTTCATTGCGACGACAGTAATTACTAGTTTGTTTGCTTTTGGAAGTTGGTGGCTGGTTGAAAAGCCATTCTTGAATCTGAAGGTAGTTTTATCGAGGAGGTCAGACCTGCGCGAGCGCCTCCGCACAACCGTAAGCCAATAAATCGGTTAAGATAGCTTTAAGCGATGAAGCGTCGTCACCTTATCCGGCGGCGGACAAGAAATCCGGCTGATCGTGGTTGGTCTATCGGGGCAAGGGACTTTAAAATGTCGATCGAACCAGAATGATGGCATATGGACCCGGGCCCACCATCGTGCGATCCAGAAGCCAAGATGTTTTCCTTCTTCTTACACAAGCGGGATCAGGACAGCGTGTTATGCGGCGTCGCGATGGAAGCGCTGGAGAATGCGGTTCAGTCGAGTGATCTTTCCGAGCCGACACTAACTCGAATATTTGACGCCCCATCGGCAGCTCATAGAACTCCGCGCTGCCCAGAAGTTGAACGCTGGACAGGTCGAATCCAACAGCGTGCTGGTCCGCGCGCAATAGATCTCCGCCGACATCGAACCGTGACATTGGACTACCCACATGCGTGGTCGCAGCTCAAGCCGATACCATCCCATGGCGGATGGCGGCATCCCAGGTGAGGCGGAGATGTCACGCAATGAACATCACGTATGAACTGCGGCGTGCCTTGCAGCTCAATTCGTGCGCGACTACCGCCTCGGACGCGGCGCGCGACGTGTCCGGCCGGGTCTTCGGAACGCGGATGAATGAGATCTACCTGCTCAGCTCGCCGCGAGTCCATCCGGAGCCTGCACAGTGCGGTCGGCTGGACCCCGGAGGCAATTGCCGAGCACACCCTGCCGGCGCTCAAGCCATCGTTCATGCCGCTCGACCGCTCGGGCGACGGTTCTCCTTGGACCTCTGTGAAGGAGATGAGGGTGGGCATGCCCAAGGTCACCTACATCGAATACAATGGTACCGCGCATTTGGTCGAGGTGGCGGTCGGCCTTTCGGTGATGCGGGGTGCCGTCAACAACAACGTGCCTGGTATCGACGCCGATTGCGGCGGCGAGTGCGCCTGCGCCACCTGCCACGTCTATGTCGATCCGGCCTGGCTCGACAAGACGGGTACGCCAGTGCCGGGGTCTCAGGAGGCGAGCATGCTCAGCTTTGCCGCCGAGGCCGAATTCAATTCGCGCCTGTCGTGCCAGATTGCGATGCGCGAGGAGCTCGACGGATTGGTCGTCCGCATGCCGCAGGGCCAGCACTGAGAGAACGGGAGGCACCATAATGACGACCGCAACTCCATGACGCCTATTCGATCCCGCTCGAGGCGATCGATGTCAGCGACCCTCAGATTTATCAGGACGACACTTGGTAGGGTCCGCTGAGGCTCGATTTCGACCGCCGTTGGATGCTCCAGTTTCGTCGTTCCGCGATCACCTCGGATGCCGGGTTGCTGCCAGTTGGTTCTGCTGGCGAGGGTTGCGGCGGGACCGGAGCCCAAATGCGGTGTTTCAGTGTCATCTACCCGCCAGGATCGACCGACAACCCGGTATTCCGCCAAATCCGGCATCTGGAGCTGCCCCATGAACTTCATAATTCAGCGTGCGATCGCTCTTGTTATTTTTCTGTTGCTGGCATTATCAGCACAAGGGAATTTGCTTCAAAGCCCGGTTGCGCCAAGTCACAAGCTAATTCCTCCGCCTCAGGCCATCGCGGCTGGCTATACCATCAATGCGCTCAATAGCGATTTCAGCCAATCGTTCGACCATGAATGTAGCGGAGGCGATGCACCAGGTCTTTGGCATGTTGCTACCCTTGGGATTTTGCTCGGGAACTGCGATGCGCTGACATGGCCGGACACCGATCAGGGCAACCGAGTTCTCACAATCAAGTGGACCGATGCCAATAGAGGAGCGCAGCAAGGCCGCCAAGGGATCGTCACGGAAAGCGCGTCGGGGGCTTTCACAACGACTTTCCCGGTGAAGGGGTATTTTGAATGCACTGCCCGAATGGCGGCTCATGTGTCGCCCACTCAGGAAGTCGATTTGGGGCAGGTATTGGTGCCTGGGCCTTGGTTTAGCTGCTGGCAATGGGAGTCCAAAACTCAACCTCTCAATCCGACAGGATGCAATGTGCCACCCTCGGTCTGCTACGAACGCGATCTGGTCGAGGTACACGGTCTGCTAACCGTAGAAACCAACCCGATATGGATTGAGTTCAGTGGTGGCATGATATCGTACGGCGCTGGCGGTATTTTAGCGGAATTAAACCGTACCAACGGCGATAACAGCGATTTAGCTTTTGAAAGCTGGTGTTCTCGTGCGCCGTGCACTACTAATGGTGCCACTGTGGGGCCTGTATACGATCCGTCGCAGTATCACCGCTATGGTGTGCTGTTTACTGAGCCGACAGGAGACCCTCAGTGCGGAGGAAACCCGTGTATTAGATCAGATTTCTATATAGACGATAATGGTCCGTACGTCACGATGTGGGGGAATGCCAGCGGTGCAGAATTTCTGCAACGAAGTTTCTTGATTGCCAACGTTACGACCGGATGTTGGCAGGCTGTTGAGGGGGCCGATGATTGTAACAATGTTGCAGTCACCGCAGCGAATAATGCGTCTGGTCAGCTTCAGTTAACGCTCGGCCAGCGGCCAGACTGCGATGGCATAGACTGCCTTTCGGACGGCAGTGGTGGCGTGGTTTATATGAGCGGGGTCGGCGGCAACGTACCGGACGGAAATTACGGTTTCAACGTCACAAACCCCAACGGTGACCCTGCTGTGATAAACTTGACAGATATCGACACAGGAACAATCTTGCCGTTTACCGGGGGCTATACGGGCGGCGGCATGTTCAATCCACTGACTTCGGCGGATATGCACATAAAAAGCTACCGAGTTTGGGTTGGTTGTTCGGCATGGCGGACTACACAATGTTAGGTGACGACGCGCTCGGCGGGCCACGCCAGGTTCGTGACGACGACCGAACCGGCCGGGTTCTCGGCGGTCACCTGCTCAGCTCGCCCTGCGCGCCTCGATGTACGCCTTGCGCGCCTTCCTGCCGGCTATCGCATAGGAGTTGACCTCATTCGAGCTCGCGTCGGGGAACAGCTTGACGAACTTGGCGCGCCGCTTCTCGGTCTTGGCGCGGAACTTCGGCCAGTCGAACGCCTTGCGGGTCGCTGAGGCTGGCCGTTTCGAGGGGTCGTAACTGCCCTCGACGGCGCCCATCGGGGCCCGGCGCGGGAGTGTCATCACGTTCGCACCACCGTGTCGTACGTTGCCGTCGACTTGCCCGGCTGCGCCAGCCGAGCCTCGGCTTCGGTCGGCGTGACGAGGTTGCTGGGACCACCGATGTCGTCCTCGTCGAGCTCGTCGGGGTCCCCGTCCGTCTCGTCCGGCTCGTCCTCGTCGTTGGTCTGTATCGGCGCCAGCTCTCTGGTGTCCTTGAACGGCTGGCTCTTGGCCTTCTGGAAATGCTCGGCGTTGCGCGGATCCTCGCACAGCTTCGCAAAGTGCTGTTCCACCGACAAAACCGGCTGGGTCGCGGCGAGCCGCTTCGCCATTTTCATCAGCTTCGAATAACCGGCAGGGAAGGGGGCCGAGACGGGTTCCGTTACTGGAGTGGGAGCTTCATAAAGTCTTTTTTGGTAGGCCTGAAACTCGGTGGTAGGAGCTGCCGCTGCGGACTTCGAAACCGCTGCGGTGTAGCGGTCAGCGGCGTTCTGAAGCTGCTGCTCGCGCGTCTGCGGGGTGTCGCGCTTCACCATCTTGACCCAGGCCTCCGGGTTCGCTGCACCCCGGACGGCGCTGACCTCGTCAATACGCAATTTCTGAAGAATTTTAGTCTTGGCCATGGATCGTGGCCTCCTCTGCTAAAGTCGTCATGTGAGCCGCCTTCGCGACCTGCACCTGCCGGGTGCGCGCCTCGTGCCGCGCGTGGATCTCCTCGGCCTGGCGCCTCGCGTTCTCTCTCGATTGCCGTTCCATCTGGACGATGGCAGTTGGTATCCCTATTTCGAGCGGCTGCGCAGCGAGGCACCGGTGCATTGGTGCCGACAGAGCCGCTATGGCGCCTATTGGTCGGTGTGCAAGTACAAGGACATCATGCACGTCGAAATCAACCACGGGACCTACTCGTCCGAACTCGGCGGCATCGCGGTCGAGGACCCGCCGAAGGGGCTCGAGCGCGAGAGCTTCATCCGCATGGACCCGCCCAAGCACGACGAGCAGCGCAAGGTGGTGGGCCCGATCGTGGCACCGCCCAACCTCGCCGAGATGGAAGCAACGTCAAACAGACTTTCCTCGTGCCGGTGTCTTGATCGTCATGCTTTATAGGCACGGGGGGAGACTATGGCAACGCCGTGGGGTCCAATCGAAGATCGTGCTGGCGGCGGTACTCAGCGCGCCGTTTGTTGCCTGACGATAGTGATCGGGAGCTTCAATTTGGTGCAGGCGGCAGTATCGGTACCGTGGCATGATCCCGTCTGACTCGGTCGCTATCGCCGCCTGGCCAAGCATTTTGATTAGGGGCTGCTATGCATACAGACAAATACACGCGCTTTTCCATCTCAATATTCGCTGTTCTTGTTGTGACGATATACGCAACCCTTTTTGGCAATTACCGCGCCAATCTCGCGATTGACACCGAATTTTATTTATCATTTTCCTATAATTACTGCATTAAGGGCACAGATGTTGACGCCACATTCGGGATGCCTTTCCCGATCAGCCCGGGCGGTACGGTCGCTTTCGGAAAGCTCGCCGCAATTGTGCAGTGCGCGGCACTCGCTCCGTTCAATTGGTCGCTGGTTGCCGCCAACGTCCTGTCTTTAGCCGGCGTCGTGCTGAGCATGGCCACGATCTTCGCTTTCCTGGTGGGCGAAGGTTTCGGTCGCTTCGGCGCCGTCACTTGTTGTCTGGCACTTGCGGCGACCGAGCCGTTCGTCGCGATGGCAAATCAATCCAAGTACGAATACGTCACGTTTCTCCTCGCTGTATGTGGTCTGCTTCTGGCGGCGCGCCGGCACCTTCTCCTCGCGGGACTGATTTCAGTGTTGGCGATCGAGGTGCAACCGATCGGCATTATGGCGCCGATCTACCTCATCTCTTATGAGGCGAGCCGAATGATTCAGACACGCCGATTCCGTGTCGAATTCGACCGCGTCGCCAAGCTGGTGCTCGGCGGCGTGCTCGGTATCGCGGTCTACTTCATCCTGCATCCCCACATTCTGGCGCTCTTGACCACCCCCTCGAACTCTGCCGGATGGAATCTCGGCAAGATCCATTTCCTGTACGGGTATTTCTTTGAGACAAGGCTATATCGGCATTTGCCGGAGCTTGCGGTATTTTCTGCTTGCCTCTTGGTTCACATCTGGCGACGGGATTACATGCAGTGGCCCTTCCCAATCATCGCCTCACTCGGGACGCTTTTCGTCGGATTTTTCCTCCGTCATCACAATTCTTTCTACGTTCC
>Ga0306926_10005675_pt1 | contig 13323 bp, 8 predicted proteins | sample flu12Cox44000178_FD_203759 | JGI IMG/M metagenome (GOLD analysis project Ga0306926, IMG submission 203759) | Lab enrichment of tropical soil microbial communities from Luquillo Experimental Forest, Puerto Rico - flux8day.12C.oxic.44.000.178 (v2)... | ecosystem: Environmental > Terrestrial > Soil... | reverse complement strand
ACGGCGGCTTTGTTGGAGCGTGCCATGGCGGCGGGTTTCGCCGCAGCAGGGTGATCGAAATGGTCGGGATCCACTTCCTGTTGCGCGAGTGCCAGTTGGGCAGTGAAGGGGACCGCCGTGACCGCGAAAACCAGAAGCATAGTTCGAATCGATTTCATGCGCACCTCTAAGGGATTGAATGCGGGTAGAAGTGCAGTTTCGCTGCCACCTTCCACGGCAGGTACAGAGGAATCGGCCCTCCTCTCCGGGCTTGCCATAACCAGCCTGGTTTCAAAGAGTTACGATCTAGCTGACCGATGCGAGAAGAGCAGGTTTGGGGGAGAGAGCAGTAATCCGGGCAGGAGCCGACTATCCTGCCAGTTTGTCCTCCCTATCCTAGTGGTGAGGCTCCCGCACTTGTAGTTATATAACTATCAGTTACCGGCGTCGACCTCCACCCATGCGCATGCCGCCCCCTCGCATGGAGTTGAAGTTCTGGCTGCGCTGCATACCCTGGGTGCGCATCTGTTGCTGTCGCTGCAGGTTGGCGTCGGGCTTGGTCGTGGGCTGCCAGCCACCTCCGCTGTTGGACGACCAATCCCCTGTCTGGCGGTTGTAGCGATAGACAGTTCCATCCTTGCCCGCGTAGATATTGTTCTTGCCACCGGCCACGCCGGCCCCGGTATTGGTGTTGTAAGCGAAGCCGCCGCGACCGGCCGTCCCCTGGCCGGTGTAAATATTGCCCGCATATCCAGCGCCGCCACCCGCGACGATCCCAGTGTTGGGATTGTAGGTGGCGCCGCCACGATATCCGGCCGTGTTGCCGGTGTAGATATTGGTGTTGGTACCGCGGCCAGCGACGGTGGTCCGGCCGGTCTGGGTGTTGTAGTAGGCACCGCGGCTGGCGGCGCCGTAATTGCCGGTGTAGGGATTCGCCCAGGCCGCAGCCGTGCGTGAGTAGGCGGTATTTCCCCAGACGCCGTACACATTGGCCACCGCCGCTCCGCCCCAGGCGCCCCAGCCGTAGTAGGGATACCATCCCCATCCGTAATAGCCCATGGGGCCCCACCACGGGTAATACCAGGGATAATAGCCGTAGCCGTAACCAAAGCCGAAGCTCCACCCGCTGACGGTGCTATAGCTGAATCCAGCTCCCACACCGTAGGTGTATGGCCATCCATACCACACTGTGGGGCTAAGGTAAGGAGGGTAATACCATCCTGTACCATAGACCACGGTCATCGTGTCGGCCGAAACCACGGTTCCGTAGTAGCCCGGTGTATAACCTACGTAGATGACCTGCGGCGTCGAGCTGTACACCTTCACATACGTCACGTAATAAAGAGGAGAGCTGGGGGGAATGTTATAGATCTCGGCAGGAACGGTATCCACCACCTGCCACGGCCCTTGGGGAGTCGGCGCCTTAAACCAGACTCCGGCCTCGACACAGTAGTAGCTGTTGTCGGGCAACTTGATGACGGCAGTGCTGGTGTTCTTCGCGTAACTCATTGCCGTGCCTTCCACAGGTGCAAAGATCGCGTCGCCATCATACTTCACCGTAAGCTTCGCTTGCGAGCGGGTGATGGTGGCCGTCTGCGGAATCGAGTTGGCGATCAACGCTTCCTTCGACTGCGGAGTGCCGGGGACGGAAGCCAGAACGGTTGCCTTGGGACTGTCCTGCGGGATGTTCGCGAAATCCGCAGGCATCCCGGCCGTGTTGACAAACGTCCACGGTCCGTTCAGCGACGCGGCCTTGAACCAGCGGCCGGAAATCAGAATGTAATACTCCGCGCTCAGGCGAAACACATTGCCGTTGGTGTTGGTGACATACTCCAAGCCGGTTCCGGGGATGGGAAGATATTGCGGATCACCCTTCGTCTCGATCAATTCGGCCGGGCCGAACTCAACATATACGACGGGGATTTGCGCCTTCTTTCCCTGTTGCTTCAGCGAAGGCTGCTGGGATGACTGGCCGCTCTCCAGGGTTTGATCCTGGGTTTGGGTGACGATGTACTCCTCGGCTTTCTTCATGTCATCGGGAAGTTTCTTGGCGTAGCTCCACGGACCTTCCAACTCCTTGGCTTGTAACCACCAGTCCGACACTCGCAGGTAATACGTCTTTTTGTCGTTCTCAAACAGCAGTACCGCCCGGGTGTTGATGACCCGCTGCAGCTTCGTGCCTGCGATCCCGGTCAACTGAGGCAGCCCATCGATCAGGACCAGCAATGAGGGTTTGGTCGAGATGACTATCTTGGGGGGATCGTTTTTCACCTCGACGCCGTGGATCGCATCGCCGGTGGCCTCTAGTGCCGCCTCCAGCCGGTCGAGCGAGATCGCCTTGGTTGCTCCCGGCAGTTTCTTTTCGAGAAGACTTGCGAGTTCGGCATCCTTGTCGGGCGCGACCGGGAACTTGACTCTGTCGAGCTGCACCTGGTCAAGCGTCACCTGGCGGTTCACCTTGTCTACCTCCGTGCGCGCGTGGAACCAGATGACGCCGTAGTTGGAAGCCGTCTGTTTCCCGGTCCCGGCCTTGACCTCGACGGCGGAGTAGAGGTCGACGCGGTTTCCGCTCCATTTATCGACCTGAGGCTGGTAGACGGTAAAGGTGTCGGCACCGCTGGTGGCGGTGCGCGGCCAGCCATTGTCGGAGGTGCTGACGCTTTTTGCCTTGGCTTTCTGTGCGCTGGGCGCGTTCGGCAGCGGTTTTTGCTGGGGGTTCGCGGCCGCAATCAGCAAGGAGAAAACCGAGAAGAAAATCAGGGCGGGGAATAGTCTGGCGGTGAGGGCAGACCCAGGGATTCGCAAGCACAACCTCCTGCAGGAGATGCCGCACGGGCGGATCGATTCGTTCTGAAGCCTTAGAATACGCCAAACCAACAGACTACCGCGGCACCCGACTCTGCAACCAAGCCGGATTGTTCGTCGGCAGGGAGCCACTCGGCTGCGCCCCCGGAGGCGGTTGCTCGGGGACAATGTCTGAAAGCCGCAGGAAACAACCAGCTTTTTTCCCTGGCAGAAAACAACCGGCGAAGTCGGCCCTGGCTGACTTCGAGTGTTGAGGTGAGCCGGAGCGGCGGGGTAGATAAGGGTCAGTCGCGGGCAAGTGCGTAGTAGCCCTGGCGAGCCTGCACCTTGTAGTCGCCGTTCTTGGCGCGGATCTGGATCTTGCGATACGACCCATCCAGCTTGCTGTTGGTTGGCGTATACCCGATGTTGTACTGGCTGCGCAGTTCGTGTTGAATCTGGTCGAAGGCCTGGCGCAGTTTCTGCTGGTTGTTGCCCACCTCGATGACGCGTCCCCCGGTTTCCTCCGCCAGCTTCTTCATGTCGCCCTCGCCAAACCCCTGGTACCAGCCCCCGCGATCGGCGATAAGAATGACGTAGCACATGGTGTCGGCCCTCTGGGCGGCCTCGATAGCGTCGCGGATCTTGAGGTGGCTGCCCTCATCTTCGCCGTCGGTAAAGATGATCATCGCCTTGCGCCCGACTTCCGTCTTCAGCTTCTCGTCGGCCGCCACGTACACCGCATCATTCAGGGCGGTGCTGCGAGGATGCGAGTTGGGCACCGGCCCTCCACCCAGGCCGACCGGGCCACCACCGACTGCGCCACCACCAATTTGCAGCTTGTTCAGGGCCCGGCGAATGGAGGACACGTTGTTGGTGTAGTCCTGATCGAGATCGATGTCGGAATCGAAATTAATGAGGAAAGCGAGGTCTTTGGGGCGCAGCACGCTTTGCAGGAATTCGACGCATGACTCTTGCTCGATGGTAAGCACGCGCTCCTGGCTGGGGCTGGTGTCGATGAGCAGGCCGAGCGTGAGCGGTTGGTCGGCGTCGGCGGCGAAATACTTGATCGTCTGGGGCTTGCCGTCCTCGATGACTTCAAAGTCATTCTTGGTGAGGGCCGGGATCAGCAGGCCATGTTTGTCCTTCACATTAAAAAATATGTTGACAACGTTGACTTGCGCCTTGAAGGTCTCGACGGATTGGTTTTCCGGTTCCTGCGCCGGCTGCTCGGTCGAAGGGGGAACCGATGACTGCGGCGGCTCCTGGTCATGCACCGTGGACTGGGCTGCCATCCACACGCTAAGCAGCAGCAAAAGCGGCGCGATCAAGGTGAAGCAACGAATGCGACTCAACGAGGCACCTGCCCTCTGTTCATTATTCTTCCCGGCAGAATCTATTTTATTGCAACTCCCCCGCGCTTCGCACCAAGTGGCGTGCCCCAGGCTCGGGTTACGGGTATACTGAGGCTGAGTCCCGGCCCTGGAGACCAGTTACCTAACATGTGGAAGCATCAACCATGGGTTTCGATCCTGTCGGCATTGCTGCTGACAGTTACCATAGCTGCCAGCTTCGCTGTCGCCCAAGAGCCCCTGCCGGACGCCCCAAAGCCACAGAATAACGCGCCACCGCCGGACGTCACGGCCCCGGTAGCTAACGACAGTCCGGGAGCCGCCTCTTCGAAGACTAACCCGTCGGACGCCGAAAATACTCGCCCGCCACTCGATGAGCAACCTCCCAATCCGGAAGCCCCCCCGCCCGGGTCGCAGCAGATCAAGACGGTGCCTACGGGAAAGGCGACGATTGCTCCCGGAAATGACTTCGATGAACTCTATCGCTTGAGCGTGAACGTCAACTTCGTCACCGTCCCGGTGACGGTAAGGGACCAAGACGGCAAGATGGTGGATGGCCTGCTGGCGCAGGACTTTAGCGTTTACGAGGACAACATCAAGCAGACCATCACCTTCTTTACCAGCGATCCTTTTCCGCTCTCCGCGGCGGTGGTGATCGATCTCGGGATCTCCGACAACGCGTTGAGAAAGGTGGTCTTAACGTATTCGGCGCTCGACGGGTCCTTCGGACCGTTCGACAAGGTGGCTGTGTTTACCTACGGCAATTCGGTACAGAAGCAGTCGGACTTCGCGAGTTCGCAACGCCTGCAGCTGGCACTGCAGCGGATCCGCGATCTCCAGGGCAGGAACCCGGGCGCGCAGGTGGTGGGCGGCCCCCTGGGCTCGCCCCCCAACGTGAACGGCAAGCCGGTCGATCCCGGGTTGCCACCGCTGCCATCGCAAACCCCCATCCGCGAATCCCGCGTGCTGAACGACGCCATTCTGACGGCGGCCAGCGAACTGGCGCACCAGCCGCGACAAAACCGCAAAATCATTTTCGTCATTAGTAATGGCTATGAGTACGGTAGCCGCGCCAGCTACTCCGAGGTGCTGAAGGTGCTGCTGACGAATGGGATTGCCGTGTACGCCGTAGGGGTAGATGCAATTCCCGGCATGGGCAAGATCGACAAGCTGCACATTCCCGGGCAGGGATATACCGACATCCTGCCCAAGTACGCTAACGCCACCGGCGGGGACGTGATAGACTCCTTCTCCCGGGAATCGATGGAGAGCGCCTACCAGGCCATCACTTCACAGGCGCGCAACCAGTACACCCTCGGCTACACCACTCCCCAGAGAGCCTCGAGCGCTTTCCGCGACATCGAGGTGAGGGTGAAGCGCCCGGGACTGCTGGTGAGCGCACGCCGCGGATACTATCCCCTGCCGCCGCAGCGCGAAACCCCGCCCGCGGTCGCGCCTGCCGACGGCACTCAAAAGCCGACGACGCCCGGAAGCCAGTAAACCCCCGTCACCTGGGTGGGTAAGGTTGTAGCCGGCGGCAAATCCAGGGAAGCTGGAGAATGGATTGCCCAAGCTCGCCGTGAAGGGATGCCCGTGGCTCGGGGTCGGAAACCGGGTGACGTCGGGCAGCTGGCAGAACGCTCCCCTCTAACCCGAGCGATTCAGACCGCAGACACCGTGCGCGATGTCCCCTTTGTGGGCTGGCGGTCTCTGGTCGAGCTACGGTACTTCGATCAGCTCGATCTTGCCGTCCTTGCGGCGATGCAGGACCTTGACGCGACCCTTACTGTCGCGGAAAACGAAGACGTCGCGGTCGCGGAATTCGCATTCTTTCACCGCTTCTTCGATGGTCATCGGGCGCATGGCGATGGAGTCGCTGGATTTCACCAGGTGTGCCTCGGTGGTGCGGGCGATCGCGGGAAACTTGTGTACTACGACCGGAACCGCCGTAGCCGCACTGGCGCCGACGGCAATCTGCATCTCCGGCTCAGCTTCGACGGGGGTGGCCCAGCTCTTGTCCTTGGGCTTGCGATGGGTGGCGCGGCGTCTGCCGTTGCTTTTGAGCGCCTGGGTCTCGATGTGCTCCAGCGCCTGATTGACGGCGGCTACCATGTCGGTTGCTTCGGCCAGTCCAACCAGGTGACCACGCCGACGTTTGACCGTGATTTCGGCGATGAAGCGGTGCTTCTCGACCGCCAGGATGACCTTGCTCTTGAAGTTCTCACCCAGGATTTTCGTCAGTTTGCCGAGGCCTGATTCGACCTCGTGACGAACGGCGGGAGTTATTTCATACTGCCTGGCAAAATACTCTACGTTCATTGAGCTCCCTTCTCACCGCAGCGTCGCTATTAGATGTTGGCCTGGCCGCGGTACGATTCACCTAGTCGACCTCCCGTTCGGCGGAGGCGAAAAAAGACACGCCCTTGACGAGAGTCACTGGTTCTGGAGGCCGCGGCGGTTCAAATGGCTCCTCATTCATCCCGCGACGGCCCCGGCGAAGATCCTTTGCCCTTGCAGGGCTGCTTACGCGGCCGGCGAGGCCGTGCTCTTTCAAAACCTGGTTCAAAAAGCGAGTTCTTGTGCGCCGACAACCCGCCGCTCCCCTTCCCAATACTCAGGAAAGCCAAATTCTCGACAACAGATACGGCTAATCTTTTACCCTGCGCTGATGGGTGCTCGGGATGCGCATGTCTTCCCGGTACTTTGCGACCGTGCGGCGAGTGACCTGGATGCCCTGCGACTGCAGGATGCGGGTGATCTGCTCGTCGGTCAACGGCCTGGCAGGATCTTCTTCCTCGATCAGCTTCTTGACCCGGCGTTTGAGGATGAGCAGCGATGTTCCGCCGCCCTCCGGGCCATTGACGCTTTCGGTAAAGAAGTAGCGTAGTTCGAAGACGCCCTGGGGGGTGTGGGCATATTTATTGGCTACCGCGCGACTTACGGTGGAGGGATGCACGCCAATCTCTTCCGCCACTTCTTTGATCATCATCGGTTTCAGGTGGTCGATGCCCTGATCGAGAAAATCACGCTGGCGGGCGAGAATGACGTAGCACACCCGCAGGATAGTCTGCTTGCGCTGCTCGATATTCTTGATGAGCTGAATGGCGGACTTGTAACGCTCCTTGACGTAGTTGCGTACATCTTTTTCGGCCGCGTCTCGATGCAGCAGGCGACGGTAGGCGGGATTGAGGCGCAGCTGCGGAACCTCTTCGTCGTTCATCACCACAATGTACTCGTCGCCCTGCTTGAGGAAGGCGACGTCGGGCTCAATCAGGCGGGTTTCGACCTTGTTGTAGCGCAAACCGGGCCGCGGATCGAGCGTGCGGATAAAGTCCATCGCCGTCATCACGGCCTCCACCGGGCGTCCCATAACCTTGGCAACTTCCTTGAAGTGCTTGTTCTGCAGGTCGTGCAGGTGCTGGTCCACCAAGACGATGGCGTCGTCAATCGATTCCTTCTCGAGAAGATGGTTGCCATTACTGTTCCGCTGCTCGATGGATTTCAGATGATGAAGCTGGGCGAGCAGGCACTCCCGCAGATCGCGAGCCCCAACTCCGATCGGGTCCATTTGACGCACCAGGTCGATGGCCTCACGCAGTGCGTCGCGGCTGAACGGCACACGCGACGGCTCCGTGCGCGGCGGTACCAGCGCCGGGCCCGGCGCGATGGCAGCAACCGCCTGGGACGCGAGACCGCCCGCCCCTGCAGGCTCACCTTCAGCCGAACGTCGGCGCGACTCATGGTATCCGTTGCCGCCGGCTGCCTCCGGAAGGAAGCTCGACTCCGCGGAGTCAGGCGTAGCTTCGCTTACCTCTGCCTGACTTTCCGCCGCCGTCGTTCCCGGATCAGGAGTGCTCGGCTCGTATCCCATGAGGCCGAGCAGCTCATCCTCGGTGGCAATCAGGTAGCCGTCCTCGTTAAGGTTGCCAATGACCAACTCGGCGGCGCGATAGACATCGTCCTTCACGTGCAACGAGCCGAGCTGCCACAGCAGGTGGTCGGAGAGGGTGGTGGGCTTGGAGAGAAAGTTCTCGAACGAGGGCCTCTCGCTGTCCTCCATCTCGATTGAAGTGCGCAGGCCGGGATCGAGGTATTGGGTGAAGAATGAGCCGAAATCAATTTCGTCGAACGGGTCTTTTTCTTCCGCCGGCTTGGGGGGCTCTTCGATGACGGCCGCCGAGCTGTCCCGGTCCATTTTTTCCTGACGGGCGGAAACCTCGTCGAGCAGCGGTACGGCGTTTTCCAGCTCTTCCAGAACCGGGTTCTCGGTCAATTCGGCATTAATCATGTCGGTCAGCTCAAGCTTGCTGAGGGCGAGGACGCTGACCATCTGCACCAGCCCGGGAGTCAGGATTTGCTTCTGCGATACGCGAAGACTCAACTTGGGCTGCAACAAGACCATGGTGACCGAGCTTCGAAATCCACTCCTGTCAAAATTTTAAACCTAGAAATAGCGTAGCCAAAAAAAACAATGATGCCGAAAACCGGCCCCGTTGCCGCCGCGGATTAAGCCAACCGCGGCGTGGCAATAAACCGCCTGTCGGCGCGCCTAAAGTTGTGCCCTTAAAAACCGCCTTTCGGCACCCACTCCGCCTTCGGCGAACGGCGACAGCCTAAGACCCTAAACCAGCGAGAAGCTCTCGCCCAGGTAGACGCGTTTCACTTCCGGATCGCTGCCCAGCTGCTCGGGCGTGCCGGCACGGAAGATCCTGCCTTCGTTAATAATGTAGGCACGATCGGTAACCGACAGTGTCTCGCGCACGTTGTGGTCGGTCACCAGCACGCCAATGCCGCTCGCCTTCAAGTCGAAGATGATCCTCTGCAAATCGAGCACCGCTAGCGGGTCGATGCCCGAAAACGGCTCATCGAGGAGGATAAACGAAGGCGAAATCGCCAGACAGCGCGCGATCTCGACCCGGCGACGCTCCCCACCGGAAAGAGCATAGCCACGGTTCTTGCGGATGACCCCCAAACCGAGCTGATCAATCAGCGTCTCCACGCGCTCGCGACGTTCATGCCAGGAGAGCGGTTGGGCCTCCAGAACTGCCAGAATGTTGTCCTCAACCGTCAGCTTGCGGAAGATCGAGGGCTCCTGCGGCAGGTAGCTGATACCAAAATTCCGCGCCCGCAGATACATGGGAACATCGGAGATGTCCTGGTCGTTGATTACAACCCGGCCCGTCTCGGCAGGAATGAGCCCAACGATGATGTAAAAGCTGGTAGTTTTGCCGGCACCGTTCGGCCCGAGCAGGCCCACCACCTCGCCCTGTTTTACCTCGAGACTGACGCCACTGACGACTTTTCGGCCGCGGTAGCTTTTCCCAATCTCATCCGCCGCTAAAATCTGCATTTACTTAGTGATACGAGCACGTGTAACGGTCGGGGGAGTGTGCTTGCTTTCAACCAAAACCCTATCATCGTGACTATAGAAAGTCAACGAATCACCCCAGGCGGTGCCATGTTCGGCATCAAAAATGCTAGCGTTCCTCCCCGTTAAGTAGTACTTGCCGTCGTCGGCGGTATAGACCAGCCGATCGCCTACCGCGCGCCGGTTGGGCTCGGTGATGACCACGTCGCCGATGGCAACCATGTGATCGATCTTGCTCGGCCCCTGGGAACCGGGAAGGCTGGGCTGCGTGGCCTTCCCTGGAGTCTGCTTGGGATCGCTCGCCTCGGCAGGCTTCAGGTAAACGTCAATCTGTTGGGCAGTTATGCTTCCCGGAGGGCTCTTGGCCAGGACGTTGCCGGTATAGCGGGCACGCCGCTCGGAATCCACGTAGGTCAGCTTGTCGGCGGTGACATCGACCGGGGTCAGCTTTCCATCCTGCGCCTGCTGCACGAACAGACTGGAGACCGACTGCGCCGTGTCGGCGTATGCGATGATGGTCCGGTTTGCGTTGTCGAAGTCGATCAGGGGGGCGCGCACGACGTTGTTCGTCTGCCACAGCCGGACATTGCCCGCGTAATGGGCAATGCCAGGCTGCTGCTTGGAAGTCATGTGCATGGCAGTGACGTGGACCGGGTCTGACTGGGCCAGCAGCGCCCCGTTGGGTTGGGGCTGCAGGTCGCTATAGGTAGTCTTGACGCTGCCATCAGCGAAGGCCTCCCCCGTCTGACGATTGAGGCGTATGACGTCGGCCGTGGTGGTCGTGCCGTTATCAATGACCCGCGGCGACCCGTTGAGTACCAGGATCTGGTCGGCCGGAGTGTAGGTTGCCTTGTCGGCGAACATGGCGCGTTCGCCAGTGTCGGGCTTCGCAGACGGTTCGTGGTATTCAAAGTTTCCGGTCTGGATCAACTTCTCCGCCCCGCCGTCGGGGGCAAAAGCGACATCGAGGCTTTGCGAGGTACTGACCTTGTCCGGCTGCCCGGGTGCGGTGGAAATAATGTGGGCACCGGGAGAGCCGTGGAGGCTCGCAATACGATTGTCTTCGCCAAACGTCGCGTGAAACTTGCCGGCGGTAGCAACCGTGGTGGCGTTGTCGGAACCAAAGTCCTGGCCGGAGTGGGGCGCAGGCTTCGCGGTTCCCGGGGGCGCCGGAAAGATCGTGATTTGGGCCTTGCCAACGCTGTCGCCGGTCTTCAGTTGGTTGCCGTTTTCCAACACGAAGTGCAGAGCGTCGGCGACGATTTCCATGGGTTGACCGGGAGAACCCGGCTTGCCCGGCTGCGGGTCCTGCCGCATGCGCGCATCCTTGACCATGTGAAAGAACTTGGGCTGATTGTCGGCTTCGAAATCCAGGATGAAGGTTTCGGCGGAGCCGTGGCTCAGGTTTTCCCCGCGAGTGTTGAACTTGGCGCCACCGGAGACGATGGCCTGCTGTATCGCGTTTTGCGGGGCCATATTGAGGTCGCCACGCGGCCCGCTGATGTCCACGATGGTCGTTCCCCGCACCTCGATGTTGACGTTACCCTCGGCCTGCGCGTGCCGGACGGTATTGTCAGGCTCGAAAACCATGGTGAGCTTGTCGCTGGAGAGGGTGCGATCCGTCTGGTAAATCGTGGCATTCATGAGCACCGCCTGGCGGGGGTCTTTCTGGATGATCCCGCTGGTGCCGGTAATGTCGGCAGAATTGTCGCCGGTGGTGACGAAATGCACCTCGGACTTCAATTGCAACTGGTTGGTCTTGGAATCGTAGAACGCGCCCTTGGCGGTGCCCGACGCCTGCGCGCTGCTGAAGCTCACCACGTCGTCGGTGTGGGCTTCGCCGGTCTTCTGGTTGAAGGTTAGCGAGTTGGTGGTGACGTGGACCGGGTTCTTGAGCTCGTCGGGAGGGGCCTGGTCGGGCTTGGCGGGACCTTCGGCGTAGCCTTGCAGATCGATATTCACCTCTCCGATAGCCACAATCTCGCCGGTTTCGGGGTTGTAGGTGAACTCCTTGCCATAAATCTGGTCGAACCGGTCGTGCGCCTTGCCGTACACCACGATGTGCACGTTCTTCAGGTCAGCATGCCCGCCGGTCCGGAACTGCACGGCGTTGGAGGCGCGAATGGTGTAAATGGTGCGCCCGCCTTCGGACTTGGAGAGTGTAAACCCTTCGCTGGTCTGCTGGATGTCGAAACCGAGCTTCTGGGGAACGCTGTGCAGGGCCGGCTTAACCTTTAACCGCGCGATATGAAACGCCACGGTGACCACCACGATGAGGCCGGCCGCGACCGCCACCAGCCACTTGCGCACTTGAGCAACATTTTCCAACATCTGTATTCGATCTTACGCTGGATTTTCCGGGCAGGACAAACCCGCCTATGGCTGTTTTCCCAAGAGAGAGAGGCAGGGTTCCGCAGTGCGGATGACGACGCAATCGGCGGGCATGTCATGCAGCGCCTGGTGGCGCTTGGTCCAGGCGGCCATCAGGAAGCCGACCGCGACGGTAAAGAGGGAGAGAAACTTCATGAAGTGGCGTACACTGGCTTGGCCAAATGACAGCTTGCCGCCTGACGAGGTGACCACCTGCAGTCCGATGATGCGCTTGCCCACGGTGGCACGCCGGTTGGAGCTTTCGGTGAATGCGGCATACAGCCAGGCACCGATGGCGAGCACCAGGATAAAAGCAATTCCCGTAATGTAGCGGGCGGTGATGGAGCTGATGCCGTATTGGCGGCCGATCAGCAGGGTGATCCATCCCACGATGCCGGTGATCGCCAGGGCGACCGTCGCCTCCAGCACGACATCGATGGCCCCTGCCCATACCCGCAGCCAGAACCCCGCGTATTCCAGGGGGCGAGGAGCTGTCGACCTTTCGGAGCTGCTCACCACGAAGGGCCTGCGGCCGGATTGGTCATCCTGCCGGAGCTCGGTCAAAAGATCTCCACAAAACAGGCAGAACTTGCCGTCCGGCAATGCCGGGTTTCCGCAACTGCTGCAAACGTTCTGAACAGCAGTGTCCATCGGTGGTGAATACTATCGCCTTCGTTATGCGACTGTAAAGCCGTTCCTAGTTGGCAAACCGGCCTGCGGCCGTTCTGCGGGCGAAGCGGCCGGGACGAAGTCGGCTAGAGTTAATTGCACTCCACCAAAGTCGGGGTGCGGGTTGTAGTCAACCGTGAAGGCCAGGTCGAGGACATCGCCTGGCAACAGCGCTTCCTGCGATGCACGCTCCGCCATACGCCAGCCGACCACTTCGTGCGCTCGCGACCAGCCGCCATTGGCGGCCGCGATCGCCGGAACCACCCGCAGCTTAAGATGCCTGTCTTTTACGACACGGGGCGGCTGTACCAGTTTAACTCCGCGCGCCGCGAAGATGGGTATCGGATTGCCCGGGCCGTAGGGCTCCAGGCGAGCAAGCGCCTCCCAGAGTCCCCGGTCGACCTGGTCAAGCCCAATTTCGCCATCATACTCCAGGAGAGCGACAAAATCGTCCGCTACCAGGCGCTGGCGGGCATAGGCCTCCAAGCGCGCGCGCAGCTCGGGAAGGCGCGCCACGGGCAGCGCGCAACCGACGGCATGGGAGTGTCCGCCGTAGCGGGTGAACAGCTCGGGACATGATTCCAGAGCTTGCAGGAGGTGAAAGGCCGCAATGGAGCGGCCGGAACCGTGAGCCGTGCCATTGTCACAGGAAAACACCAGCGCCGGGCGATGGTAACGCTCGACCACGCGCGTGGCGCAGATTCCAATCACGCCCCGGTGCCAGTTCTCACCTGCGACCACCAGCGTGTAGGCGGCATTCCACTCCGGGGTGGAGTCGACCTGACGGCATATTTCGTCGAA
>Ga0306926_10005668_pt1 | contig 13329 bp, 9 predicted proteins | sample flu12Cox44000178_FD_203759 | JGI IMG/M metagenome (GOLD analysis project Ga0306926, IMG submission 203759) | Lab enrichment of tropical soil microbial communities from Luquillo Experimental Forest, Puerto Rico - flux8day.12C.oxic.44.000.178 (v2)... | ecosystem: Environmental > Terrestrial > Soil... | reverse complement strand
TGTTCTGGGACGTGCAATGCGTTCTGCGAGCAGGCGCTGTCCCCGCGATCAGTCTGGGGCAGGCCGGTTTGCTCGGTTGGACAACCTGGCTGAAAAGTCGACCGTTCACCGCCGATACGGAGGATCCGATCTTCGGTCCCGACGCTTTTTGAAATGGCACGGATTTATCGCTGCAAACGTTAGCAAATAACCGTTTAAGCCCGCAGATCTCTACGATGACTTGTCGCGTCTGCTACCCTCTGGCAAAAGCTTTAACAGTTAAGGAATTGGGTGTTGAATTATACCTCCATGGTTCCATACCCGGCATTTAACATTGATCGCATTGCAGAAACTGAATACTGATAATGTTGAGGTTCGATGCCGCTCCTGGTTTCGAACCTGTAAACCGCTTGACACCTCACTCAAATCGTGGAGAACCACGACCAGGAAACGATGACGTATGGCTGAGATTAAGAGATCTATCCTGTTCGGGAAACTAAACCCGATCGCCTACAAGGCTGTCGAGAGCGCGACCATCTTCTGTAAGATGCGTGGCAATCCCTACGTCGAACTAGTCCATTGGCTTCACCAATTGTTTCAACTTAACGATTCCGACCAGCATCGGATCCTGAAATATTTCGGGATTGATGCCTCTCGCCTTGCTTCGGATCTCACGGGCGCGCTTGACAAATTGCCCCGAGGAGCTACTTCGATCTCGGATTTTTCGCCGCATCTGGAAGAGGCGGTCGAACGAGGCTGGGTTTTTGGATCCCTGCTGTTCGGTGACAACCGAGTTCGGACAGGGCATGTAACGGTGGCCTTGCTGAAGACTCCGGGTTTGCGGAACGTTTTTCTCAATCTTTCCAGGGAATTTGCCAAGATTAAGCTGGAAACACTGACGGATAAATTTGCCGAGGTTACAGGGGGGTCGCCGGAAGATAAGTTGGGTGCAGCTGACCAGGCGGGTGCCGGCGGAGTTGCTCCGGGAGAGACCAGTGGAGCGATGGCCCCTGCGGCAATGGGGAAGCAGGAGGCGCTCGGGCGGTTTTCCGTCGACCTCACTGAGAAGGCTCGGAAAGGAGAGATCGATCCGATCCTGGGACGCGACGGAGAGATTCGGCAGATCGTTGACATCCTGATGCGGCGCCGGCAAAACAATCCGATCCTCACCGGGGAAGCGGGCGTCGGCAAGACGGCGGTCGTGGAAGGTTTTGCGATCCGAATCGCGGCTGGAGATGTGCCTCCGGCTCTGAAAGAAGTCAGTTTGCGCACTCTTGACCTGGGATTGCTGCAGGCGGGAGCAAGTATGAAAGGGGAGTTCGAGAATCGGTTGCGTCAGGTCATCGATGAGGTTCAGGCTTCTCCAAAACCGATTATCCTTTTTATCGACGAAGCTCACACCCTGATTGGCGCGGGAGGTGCCGCCGGACAAGGGGACGCTGCTAATCTCCTCAAACCCGCTCTTGCCCGTGGCACCTTGCGGACTATTGCGGCTACCACCTGGGCCGAATATAAGAAGTATTTTGAAAAGGATCCCGCGCTGACCCGGCGATTTCAAGTGATCAAGGTGGAAGAGCCAAGTGAGAGTAAAGCGATCCTGATGATCCGAGGTCTGGCTCCTGTTTTGGAAAAGCATCATAAGGTGCATTTGCTCGACGAAGCTCTTGAGGCGGCGGCCCGTCTGTCTCATCGTTACATCCCGTCTCGACAACTACCGGACAAGGCCGTCAGCCTCATTGATACGGCCTGCGCGCGCGTTGCGATTAGCCAGCATGCGACTCCGCCGGCCCTTGAGGATTGCCAGCGCCAGATCTATGCGCTGCAGAGCGAACTTGCGATTATCGACCGCGAATCCGCAATCGGCATCGACCACAAACAGCGCAAGATTGACGTCGAAGCCAGCCTCGCTTCGGAGAACGAGCGCTTTGCCAAGCTCGAAGCGGCTTACAAGAAGGAGAAGGAGGTCGTCGGTGAAATCCTGGAACTTCGCCGGAAACTACGCTTGGACGAGACCCCGGCCAAGGATAGCCAGGAAGAGCTGAAAGGAATAGAGACTGAAGAGCGCGACGCTTTGCTGGCAAGACTACGAGAGCTGGAAAAAGAGCTCTCGGCGATCCAGGGCGAAGATCCTCTCATTCTTCCTAGTGTTGACGAACAAGCGGTCGCCTCTGTCGTGGCTGATTGGACCGGCATCCCTGTCGGTCGCATGGTGAAGAACGAAATTCAGGCGGTTCTGACTCTCGCAGATAGTCTCGAAAAGCGGGTTATCGGCCAGCGCCACGGTCTGGAGGCCATCGCCAAACGAATTCAAACCTCGCGTGCTGGCCTCGACAACCCCAGCAAACCGATTGGTGTCTTTTTGCTCACCGGCCCGAGCGGCGTTGGAAAAACCGAGACCGCTTTGGCTCTTTCGGAGACCCTCTATGGCGGTGAGAGCAACATCATCACAATCAATATGAGCGAATTTCAGGAGGCGCACACCGTCTCGACGCTCAAAGGAGCTCCGCCCGGCTACGTCGGTTACGGAGAAGGCGGCATCCTCACTGAAGCCGTTCGCCGGCGCCCCTATAGTGTCGTGTTGCTGGATGAAGTTGAAAAAGCGCACCCCGATGTGCATGAGGTTTTTTTCCAGGTGTTCGACAAGGGGATGATGGAAGATGGTGAGGGAAGGCTCATCGATTTTAAGAACACGATCATTCTGCTCACGACGAACGTCGGAAGTGACCTGATCATGAACTTGTGTAAGGATCCGGACTTAATGCCTTCTCCGGAAGGTGTAGCACAGGCATTACGTCAGCCGCTGCTGAAGGTGTTTCCCGCGGCTCTACTCGGACGTCTTGTCGTGATACCCTACTATCCATTGAGCGATGCGATGTTAAAGGCCATTATCCGGCTCCAACTCGGCCGGATCCAAAAGAGAATCGGCGAGAATCGCGAAATTGCTTTCAGCTATGATGATGCGGTGGTCGACCTGATTGCGAGCCGCTGTACCGAGCTCGAGAGCGGCGGCCGGATGGTGGACGCCATTCTCACTCAGACGCTTTTGCCGGAGATCAGCCGCGAGTTGCTGACTCGACTGATGGAAGGGTCTCCGGCACAGAAAGTTCAGGTGACAATCAAAGACGGGAACTTTGCTTACGACTACGCGTGATTTCACGCAACTGCCCGACCCGCCGAAACCTCGAAATTGACCACATCAGAAAAGCGGATTTATGCCTCTCTCCCAAAAGAATCGAGCTCTACAGGTTACTACACCGCTGGGTGAGGACAAACTTCTGGTCACCGGGTTCCGGGGCTTGGAGCAGATCAGCCATCTGTTCTCCCTTGAGTTGGACCTGATTGCCGATAACTCAACCACCGTCGATTTCAGCCAGCTCGTTGGGAAAGAAATGACTCTGGCGGTTGCCACCCCCGGCCAGGACAGCGAAACCGAGTGGCGATATGTGAATGGGATTTGCGCTTCCTTCTCTGAGGGCGATCGCAACGAACAGTTTACAAGCTATTCCGCCGGGTTGGTTCCCAAGGTCTGGCTGCTCACCCGCCTTGCTCGAAGCCGGATCTTCCAGCAGAAATCAGTGCCGGACATCCTTAAACAACTGTTCCAGGGATACGATTGCGACTATAAGCTTCAAGGCAAGTACGAACCAAGAGAATACTGTGTTCAATACCGGGAGACCGATTTCAATTTTGCCAGCCGGTTGATGGAGGATGAGGGTATCTTTTATTTCTTCGAGCACAGCAAGAGTGGGCACAAAATGATTATCGCGGACACCTCCCAGGCCCATACCGACGTGCCTGGCCTCAAGACTGTCCGGTATGCGATGATAGAGGGCGGTCCCCGCAAAGCGGATCACGTTTTTCAGTGGCGCAAAACGCAGGCAGTGCGGGCCTCCAAGTACACACTTCGGGACCGATCCTTTCAGCAGCCAACCCAGAATCTCGAGGCGAAGGAGAACATCCTGGATTCGGTTCAAGTCGGGACCGTTACTCACAAGTTAAAAGATCAGACCAACGCCCCTCTTGAAATTTATGACTTCCCCGGCGGTTACGCCGAACGGTTTGACGGCATCTCTCCCAGCGGCGGCGAGCAACCTTCGCGATTGCAGAAGCTTTTCGAGGACAATAAACGAACCGTCAAACTCCGAATGGAGGGCGAGGCGCTGCCGGCGATAGCGATTCAAGGAACTTCCAGCTGTGCGAATTTTGTTTCAGGCCACAAATTTACGCTGGACCGGCATTTCGATGCACAGGGCGATTACGTACTCGTCTCGGTCTATCACGATGCGTCATTGGGGGATCCTTTTCGAACGGGGCAGGGGGGAGACGGAAGCTTGACTTTCTCGAACTCTTTTACATGCATCCCGATTAAGCTCCCTTACCGGCCGGTGCGCGAGACAGCCGTGCCTTTTATTGCCGGGGTCCAGAACGCTCTTGTTACCGGTCCTTCCGGAAAAGAGATCTTTATCGACAAATACGGTCGGGTGAAAGTGCAGTTCTATTGGGATCGGGAAGGTAAAAACGACGAAAACAGCTCCTGCTGGATCAGAGTCGCTCAATCATTCGCTGGAAAGCGCTGGGGAGCTTCATTCTGGCCGCGGCTCGGCCAGGAAGTGCTTGTTGCGTTTGTCGAAGGTGATCCCGACCAACCAGTCATCGTTGGGAGCGTCTATAACGCAGAACAGATGCCCCCTTACGAGGGCGATGGGTTGGACTCGAAACATAAAAAGGATCCAAACGTCAGCGGCGTAAAGACCAACAGTACCTTAGGAGGTACCGGTTTTAACGAGATCCGGTTCGATGATACGAAGGACAAAGAGCAGGTATTTGTCCACGCAGAGCGCAACTTCGAGGTAACCACAAAGAAGGATTCACTTGCTCGAACTTACGGTAGCCGTCACCAAATCATCGGGCAGGAAAAAGATGGCAGCAAGACGGGCGACCAGCTTGAAACGGTTTACCACGACAAGCAGATCAAGGTGGATCACGATCACGTAGAGCAAATCGGGAACAGCATGCAGCTCTACATAGGAGGTGTCGACGGCGGGTCTGGGGGTCTCGATATCGTGGTCGGGGGAGAAAAAAAGGAGTCGGTTGGCAAAGACGACCATTTACATGTTAAGGGTAATCGAAAAGAAAAGATAGATAGCGATCAATCCTTAACAGTTGGGGGAAGTCAGCAGGAGAAGGTGGGGATGAAGCACGCTGTAGATGCCGGTCAGGAGATCCATCTCAAAGGGGGCATGACGGTGGTTATTGAGGCTGGGATGCAATTAAGTCTAAAAGGCCCTGGGGGGTTCGTTGATATTGGTCCGGCCGGCGTGACGATTCAAGGGACATTAGTAAAGATCAATAGCGGCGGGGCGGCAGCCTCAGGCGGCGGAAGTAGCCCAAGTTCGCCGACCGACCCCAAGCAAGCCAACCCGAAGGATCCCACCGTTGCAGATGACTCCAAGTCTGGGCAAAAATCTTGTAAATAGAGTCTTACTAACAATCCGCTAGAGAAATATTATGCCTCCTGCAGCTAGAGTTGGCGATATGCACACCTGCCCGATGGTCACGCCCGGCACGCCCCCGGTGCCGCATGTGGGCGGCCCGATATTGCCTCCTGGATGTCCGACCGTTCTTATCGGGGGACTACCGGCCGCCCGGGCTACCGACAAGTGCACCTGCGTGGGACCTCCTGACGTAATTGCGAAAGGTTCTCCCACGGTACTAATCGGTAATCTGATGGCTGCGCGTATCGGCGATCAGACCGTGCACGGTGGAGTTATTACAGTCGGACTCCCTACGGTGCTAATTGGAGATGCGTAGATTTTGTGTCCCAAACCCGAACCCGGAACCCGAAACCCGAACTCCGAAGGGGATTCACCACAGAGGCGCAGAGAACGCAAAGGTCAGAATGGATTTGAGTTTGGCGTGGGTTTGATGGCGACCCTTTAACGGCGAACGGCGAACGAGTAACACTGTTTGCGTTGAAAACCGCTAAATTTTACAACCCCCCTCACTACCAGTGATTTCTGATCGAGAGCCTGGAGGGCGCCGGTCCCTCCGCGCCGCGTTGGACGCTGGACGCTCTGTTTTACCGGAACAAGGCAAGGGCCCAATGTCGGGCCTATATTGGTTCCGCGGCTGCAAGGGACTGTAGCCCTCCAAGTCAATAACAGCTATCAAAGTCCCGATCGAGAGCCTGGAGGGCGCCGGTCCCTCGGCGCCGCGCTGGACGCTGGACGCTCTGTTTCACCGCAACAAGGCAAGGGCCCCAATGTTGAGCCTTTCTTGGTTCCGCGGCTGCAAGGGACTGCAGCCCTCCAAGTCAATAACGGCTATCAAAGTTCTGATCGAGACCCTGGAGGGCGCCAGTCCCCGCGGCGGCGGGCTGGACGATGGACGCACGGTTTTACCGCAACAAGGCAAGGGCCCAATGTTGGGCCTTTCTTGGTTCCACGGCTGCAAGGGACTGCAGCCCTCCAAGTCAATAACAGCTATCAAAGTCCTGATCGAGACCCTGGAGGGCACCGGTCCCTCGGCGCCGCGCTCATCGATGAAAGCCTTGTTTGAGTCGGAAAGAGTATGTTAACCAATTCTAAGGTTTAACGGCGAATACCGCCGCCAGCCTGGCCACAAACGGACGAAGATCTGCGGGACATTGAGAGTGCCACTTGGCAAAATGTTTTGATAGCGAATCGTCAGCAGTGTGGAGCCCACGATTTAAAAATGTTACTGTTTGCCAGCCACGTGGCTCTGTTTCAAAAAGAGGGAGGAGCTGGGTAGCAATGATCGTGTTCCAATCACGCATCGTGGGATTCCGGCGCAGCGCGGCCTGATGCTCTTGAAACCAAACTGAAAATGGCTTTCCGGCCGGTAGCTGATGTTCCGGGCGCCTTAGCCGTTGCTCGGCATAGGCGTTTAGCCATGGAGCGTAATTCCTCCAGGAGGCAAAGGGAGGTACGGTCTGCCACGAGCGGCTCATGGCGCGTAAAGTGAACAAAGAAGCCGTTTCGCAAAGACTTTCCTCTAACCAAAAGTTGGCCTGCGGCGGATAACGGACAAGCCGGCCCGGGTCGTTAGCGTAGTTAGCCAGCGTATGGCAGAACTCGTGCCCAAACTGAAAGGCGAATTGTGCCCAGCGCGTATCTGCGGCAGTAAGACCTATCGCAATTCGCCCGCTCGGAGTACGCCTCAAATCGGTTTGCGGGTGATCCGTTCGATGATAGATATCGATGCCGGGAAGTTGAGTTTGCGGGCAGTACCGCCAAATTTCGCTGGCAGCGGACTGTAACAGAGCAGAAATATCATGGGAACTAACATTTCCGAAGCCGTTTGCTTGCACTCGAATATCGAGCTCTCTCGGGCTGTCCGCCGCTCGGATTTCGCCGTTTGCGGGAAAGCAAACGGCAAAAAAAAGAGCCGCCTTGATTAAGGCGCCGGAAATCGACGTCTTTTTCGCCATGGGCTGCAAACCGGGAAAAACAGTTTTCGCATTGCCTGTCGGTTCGACAACAGATAAATAGAGGTGACTCACTTAAATTCTATGAGAGGCGGAATCATTAAGTTTGCTGCAACTATCGTTTGTGTTGCCTTGGCCACGTCCTTCGCGTTCGCTTTGGGGGGCGGGCAGACTGCCCTCCGCGTGATTCAGACGCAGACAATGCTAATCCGCCATAAGGCGACGGAGGAACAGCGCCGGGTCGCTGAAAATAACGCAAAGATTTTTTTCAGCCAGCTTGCGCCGGAAAAAAAGCAGGAACTCAAAAGGAAGAAGGTCCATGTGGTTCTTATTCGCACGACCCGAAGTCGTGAGACCTCGCCGGCTGCCAAGGAAGTCAGAATGCGTTACTCTCTTGAGGGCGAATCACTCATTGACGATTACGCCTACGAGTTTCAGGCTCCGCTCCAGGCCGGAACGATTGCGAAAGCCACAGGTATCGATCCTGAATACGTTGGTCAGTGACACTACTGTCAGCAGGTGAGCCGTTCGCTCCCTTGTTGCCTCGCAACTTTTCCAAACCCTTATTTTGTGCACCAGTGATGAGAGGTGGAATCACTAGGATCGCTACGGCGATCGTTTACGTTGCCTTGCGCCCGTCCTTCGCATTTGCGTCCGGGGCGGAGCATACCAATCTCCCCGTCGTTCAGACGCAAACGACGTTGATTCGGGACAAAGGCAAGAGGCACGGGGCCGGATCGAAAGATTCAAGAAAATCCATACACACTACCCGGAGAAAAGGCGTCCATAAAATGTGACCGCCCCGCCCGCCTTCTGGTCGCCGTCGCTTCTAATGTCCTGTCCCCGAAATAGGCATGACTTTGCCATGGGCATCGGTGGATCCTTTTTCTTACTGGCGAAGGGCGACCGAGGGGATAGAGCTAAGCCGTCAACGTTTTGAGCGGCGAAGCCGCGGCTAAAGACAGCCTAGGCTGCCATGAAACGCAGCTTCGCTGCTTGCCGCAAGTCAGCAGGACAACGAGAACAAAATTCCCGTCGTCATTCGCACAACGGGCTAACGCGGGCGGGGACGCCCGCGTCCCTCCAGGAGTTCGTACAGCAAATCATCCGATGGGGTTATTGTCGGCAGGCGTGTCTCTGTTATCTTGGGGTTGTTTTTCAGATCAGAAAAGAGAAATCTTGCGAACGAAAATGGGGCGAACTTTCTTTAAAACTTCGTTTTTGGTTGGTTCGCTCGTGATTCTGATGAATTTGAATGTCTGGTCAGAACCAATTCTGTTCTTGGACTCGGCGGGCAAGAGGTCTTCCCTGACGCATACGGTTTTTCACCGCTCAGATCATCGATACAGCAAGGCGCCTGATTTATCGCTTGGAAGTGCCTCGTTGTATGACGGTTCTCTTCCAAGCAGGAATTTTGATCGTGTTCCCGTTCCTTGGAAATACAAGATTTCAGTAACGGTGTTCTGGATCGGGGAGCAGGCGAGCGAAACCAATCCGGTTCCGAATACTGAGAGTGCCTGGGACATGGATTGGGTTAGCCACTACGGGGGCGAGGATGATCCCATAAATAGAACAAACTTCATTCCAGCCGGTTTTATCCCTAAACGAAATCCGTTTTACGTGGCTCTGCCATACAATGACGTGGATGATCACCACACGAGGCTGGAAGCTGCTCAGGTGATCCCTTGGTTCAAAGAGAGTTTTATTCGAGACGGCCAATCTGTTTGCAAAGGTCGTTGGGTGGCGATCAGGCATGGGAGGCGCATCTGCTACGCTCAATGGGAAGATGTGGGTCCGTTCCAGAGTGACCATTGGCAGTACGTCTTTGGCACTGAGCGCCCGCGCCCAAACAGGAACAACGATGCCGGTTTGGATGTCAGTCCTGCCGTACGAGACTATCTCGGGATTGACGGGGTTGATGTTTGCGACTGGAAATTTGTGGATGTTTATGAAGTGCCCGGCGGCCCTTGGGCATTATACGGTGATGATAACGCCGTCGCCTCTCTAAGGAGTCACTTAAGAACAGCGATCAGTAGAAAACAGGTTCAGAAGCTGATCCGGACGCCGCCGGAGACGTTGTTAGACAGGTAGTTGGTACGCGCGAATTCGCCGTCGTAATAGAGGTAGGTGGATACCCGTTCATTCAAAATAACAGTTGCGCCGGCGCCGATCAGCAGACTGTCTCGACCGATCGGCGGGCCGAAAACCGTAAAACTGTTGCCGGCGCCGCTGGCGAGGCTCGCGACAACCGAGTATTCGGTGGAGCCGAACTCGTGCTGCCAGGCTGCGCTGAATTGCGGTATTGCCGTGATGTTGCCTATTTTCCATTCATAGGTAGCTTTTGCCCCGAAAGCGGTGCGTTCTGACTCCGTATTTTGATTGGGGAATTTCAGGGGCGCCAACGAACCGGTTTCGGTAAAGCCGCCGAGACCGACGTAACCATATTGGAAGCTGGCGGTGGGCCCGACCGTCAGGTTCCCCTTTTTCCAGTCATAACCTCCTGCGACCAGAACGTCGAGATCGCCGCCGTTGGTGCTGCCGTTGGCGGTGCCCTGGAGTGCCGTCCGGTGCGTGGTATAGCCGCTTGGACCGCCACTCACGGCAGTATCGAAGTAGAAACCGTTACCAAAGACCGTAGCATACATGCCGATTTTTCCAGCATTGACATCAATGTTGCCGCCGGGGCTGTCGACACTGACGCTGGTGTGGGCGTAACCGGCGCTCAAGCCAAGCGCAAAGTTCGGAGTCAGGCGATAGTCTATACCGAGGGTAAAGCCTCCGGTGTTTACGTCATAACCGGGTGCATTGGAAGTGCTGTCGACGTTGGTGAACTCGCCCAAGCCCGTCAGAAAGACGCCCCAGCGGTTGCCAGGAGTGGAACCCAATACTGATGAGCCGCTTTTGCCCTCAGGTCCGCTTACTCCCTCAAAACCTTCTCCCAAACTGGCTGCGCCGCCGCTTATGGCAAACCCTGCTGAACTGAAGCCGGTGCTGCCACCGCGTATGCTCGCCATGCGTCCTCCGAGATTAGAGGCTTGAACTTTGCCAATGGAAACGGCGGTGGCGTTGATCGAGCTGATTTGAGTTGGGGCGATGAGGTTGTAGTCTTGCGGCAGATTGGCTACCGGCTGGCTATTGAGGAAAGCGATCAAGGGGGCCGCCAGCGGGTTGCCCACGGCGCTGTTCAGCATATTACCCACCGCCAACTGGTTCGGTGTCAAAGTGACTCCCGGTATCTGTGTGAATGACGTTTGCTGGGCTTCGAGCACAACGGCATTTGCCGTAGTGGCGACAAGACCTTGCACCATCGTGCCGGTTGCGAAGTCGTTCTGTACGGTGCTGAAAGCGCCGCTGACACCGTTCTGCGCGGTAAGGAACGCGATCTGATTGCCGGGTTGGAGATTGAAGCCGTTGATGCGGACGAGCTGGAGCGTGCCGCCAAGTGTCACATGGCCATTTACCGCCAGTAGACCGTGTTGATTGTCGGCAATGCCTCCCACCTGAATACGCAAAGTCCCAGTGGCATTCTGAGTGTAGTTATTGGCGACAGTCAGTTTTCCGACGGGTTCTCCGGGGCGTACCATGCCGCTGTTTGACAAATTGCCGCCGATCGTCCCGAGCCCGCCAAGAAATGCGCCGGCATTGACGAATGTTTGTTGGCTGGCAATTGAACCGTCGACGATCAGGTTGCCGGCATTGATGGTCGTTGTGCCCGTGTAGGTGTTTTTGCCAGTTAACGTCAAAGTACTTGTGCCGATTTTCGTGAGGGATCCGCCGGTACCGCCGCCATTACCGCCATCCTGGATGACACCCGAAACCGTAGTGCCCAAATTATTGCCTCCCACTGTCAGTGTCTTGCTGCCGAGAAAATAATTACCGCTGCCTTCAATTGACCCAATCCGCATGCTGGCGGTACTCAAGCCGCTAATATCGAAGCTGCCGTTCCCAGTTGCGATCGCGCGGGCGGTTCCGCCGTCGGACCTGCCGACAAAGAGGGTGCTTCCCCCCGAACCGCCGCCCGTTCCGCCGCGGCTAATGATCGTCGCGCTGCCGGCTGTCGAGGTTTCTGTGAATTCCGTGAGGCCTCCGCGCGCACCGATGACTGCGCCGCCGTTGCTGGTGATCGTCGCGTTGGCGGCCGTTGAGGAGTTGGAGAATACTGTCAAGCCGCCGCTCGCCCCGCTTGCTGTGCCGCCGTTGTTGGTGATCGTCGCGCGGCCGGCTGTCGAGGTTTCTATGAATTCCGTGACGCCTCCACTCGCACCGCTGACTGCGCCGCCGTTGCTGGTGATCGTCGCGTTGGCGGCCGTTGAGGAGTTGAAAAATACCGTCAAGCCGCCGTTCGCCCCGCTTGCTGTGCCGCCGTTGTTGGTGATCGTCGCGTTACCTGCCGTCGAGGTTAGTATGAATTCCGTGAGGCCGCCGGCACCACCGCTGACTGCGCTGCCATTATTGGTGATCGTCGCGTTGCCTGCGGTCGAGGTGTCAGAAAATCCCGTGAAGCCGCTGTTCGCCCCGCTTACTGTGTCGCCATTGTTGGTGATTGCCGCGTTGCCTGCCGTGGAGGTTTGTATGAATTCCGTAAAGCCGCCGTCCGCCCCGCTAACTCCGCCGGCGTTGTTGGTGATCGTTGCGTTGCCGGCCGTCGAGCTGTTGAGGAATCCCGTGAAGCCTCCGTTCGTCGCGTTTGCCGTGGCGCCGTTGTTGGTGATCGCCGCGTTACCGGCCGTCGAGGTTTGCGTAAATTCTGTGACTCCGCCCGCACCGCTTATTGCGGCGCCGTTGTTGGCGATCGTCGCGTTGCCGGCCGTCGAGCTGTTGCTGAAGATCGTAGAGCCGGCGGGCACGGGGCTCGCCGAGGGGACGGCGAAAGCGCCATTGTTGGTGATCGTCTGCGTCTTCCCCGAGTTATTCACGATTCCGGCGCCGTTGATAGCAAGCTGATTCCCGTTCGTGTTGATAGTGAATGCGTTCGCCCTGGAGTCAAAGTTGATACCCGCAGCGGTGATGGGGCTGCCGAGCCTTACCAATCCGCCAGCTGAACCGAGAAAGTGCGCGACGCTGCCATCTAACCACGGGTCGTTCGTATTCGCGGTCGCTGAAGTACTCCATGCTCCAATCCCAGAAAATGAGACCGTCGTCCAAGTGCCGCCGCCGGCGGTGGCAGGAGATGTTGCGTTATCCTCCCAAAACAGATCAGCGCCCCGGGCCTTCGGCGGCACGTTGAAGAGTATCGCGGTGATGATGAATCCAGCGAGAATGTCTCGGAAATTCTTGATCGATTGAGTGGTGAACTTGATGAGATGTGTCTTCATGGGGTGCCATCGATGACTAAGGATCAGCGCGCACGAAAAGGTTTGGAAACGGGGAATGATGGCAAAAGCGGAAGCCTGCCGACCCTCTCTCCGGGAATGGGAAACGAACCAGAACCGACAACCGCCAGTGACATACCTACATTACAAGCCGTTCCAATAATTATGGAAGCTTATGCCAACGGCGGACCCCCATTGTCAATGACATTTGATTCCGCTGAAAAACCCCGGCTCGTCGGCAGATTCAGGGGCGTTGCTGGCACGTGTAAAGCGCTTTTAACACGGGCACGAGTGGTAACACGGGACGTGGGGTCGATAGGGGGTGAATAGAAACCGACGACGCGCCTCGGAGACGCGCGCCGAGAATAGGCCGGCCCTGAAGCGCCGTTTCTGTTTAGCGCGTTTAGGCACGCTAAACGTACCGTCCCGGAGGGAGGGCTTGAGAATAGGCCGGCCCTGAAGCGCCGTATCTGCCTAGCGTACGCCTAAGCGGCTAATCGTCCTCGAACTCGAACTCGAACTCGTCCTCGAAGCCGTAGCCTTAACTGTGACGCTGACTCACCCAAGGCCAAAGAGTGCACCTTGGTTCCG
>Ga0306926_10005667_pt1 | contig 13330 bp, 13 predicted proteins | sample flu12Cox44000178_FD_203759 | JGI IMG/M metagenome (GOLD analysis project Ga0306926, IMG submission 203759) | Lab enrichment of tropical soil microbial communities from Luquillo Experimental Forest, Puerto Rico - flux8day.12C.oxic.44.000.178 (v2)... | ecosystem: Environmental > Terrestrial >... | reverse complement strand
CTGTTGCGCCGGCAGCTCCTGAAAATCGCCGTACCGGCCGAACAATCGCTCTCGATGTTCCTGTTCACGGCGCAGGCGATGGACCGCGCCAATGCCGGCGAGAGCGAGGCCGCGCTTTGTCTGCGCATTCTCACCCCGCTGCTCAAGTTCCGCGCCTGCCGCGACAACATTCCGGTCGCAACGGGCGCGATGGAGGTTCGGGGCGGCAACGGCTATATCGAGGAATGGGTCAATGCGCGGCTGGTCCGCGACGCCCATATCGGCGTGCTCTGGGAAGGCACCAGCAACATCAACGCGCTCGACATCATCACGCGCGCCGTCGGCAAGAGCCGCTCGCACCGCGCGCTCGGCTCAGCGCTGGGCAAGTTGCTGGATGAGGCACCGACGATCCCGTCAGCTTTCCGCGAGCGGTTGCGCGAGAGCCTCGCCCGTGCACTCGCCTTTGCCGAGCGTGTCGCCGCCGAGGGCACGCTTGAGGCCGACGCGCGGCGGGCGGCCAGCGGACTTTATCACGCGGCGAGTGCTGTGCTGATGATGTGGGAGGCGAGCCGGGTGGGCAACGATGCGCGGCGAGCGCTTCTTGCGCGTTTCGTACTCGAGCATCGCCTGTCCGCGCAGGACCCGCTCGCACCGGCCATCGGCGATTTCGAAGCCGAGGCGGTGGAGTTGGTGTTTTCGCAGCGTAAGGTCGGGTTCGCCGAGGTAACCGGCTTACTGAGCTAGGGCGTTTTTTTATAAATTTCGCCCGTGGCGATGCTTTCGTAGACGATGTCCGCCTCACCCTCAGAAGCAGACATCACAGAAGCGCCAGAGCAGGTCCGCCAAGGGCCAATCGCAGGACTCACGGGACTGAAGCATCCTCTTTGCCGTGATCGGCAGATACTGGACCATTCGCCGCTGTTGCAGGCGGCCCGCGATCTCTGCCTTTGGTGCTCGCATAGAACACCTTAAATAGTCTCCATGCGGGCGCGAACACTAATCCAACGAGCGGGATACATGCCGCGCCGATGAGCAGTCCAACCAACCCCAATAGGAAAATCTCAACTGCCCATCTTACTGCTCCGGCGGCGGAGGTTAGCGCGCCAGCGGCCACCTCGGCAGTGGAAGGGATTGCGTGACCAAGCCAATGCACGCCGTATACCTCGAGACCGTGCACAATAATGCCGCCGCCAACCCAGATCATGGCGGCAGTTCCGACAGCACCAAGAAGAGTCAAGAAGTAGGGCATACCGCGAACGAGGGCACGCCCAATCGCTCTCCTCAAACCGCCGGCCATCGAACGGCCCTCGTACTTTGCCAAAACCATGCCGACATCGTCGGCTTTCACGATCAGCGCGACAAGGCCGTACACCGCGACCGTGATGCCAATTCCGACGAGTGCCAGCACGAGTGCCTGCATCACGATGCCCGCATCCGGGACCGCGGCGAGTGCGATCGTCATGATCTCCGCCGAGAGAATGAAGTCGGTCTTGATGGCACCTGCGACTTTCTCGTCTTCCAGGCTACGCGGATTCAACGCCACCGTTTCCAGCTTGGCTTCATGGGCGCGCGCTCGATGTGGGACGATGGCTTCGAAGACTTTTTCCGTTCCCTCGTAGCAGAGGTAAGCGGCCCCAAACATGAGAAGCGGCGTGATCATCGAGGGCAGGAAATAACTCAGCGCTAACGTACAGGGAAGCAGGATGAGAAGCTTGTTGCGCAGTGATCCCAGCGCGATCCTGCCCACGATCGGCAATTCGCGTTCGGCGACAAAGCCAATGACGTAACGAGGAGTGACCGCAGTGTCATCGATCACGATAGCAGCCGCCTTGGCCCCCGCTTTGGCAGCCTGAGCCGCTACATCGTCAAGGGAGGCTGCCGCCAGCTTCGCGATCGCCACGACATCGTCGACAACGGCAAGCAGTCCGATGCTCAAAGGTCTCTACTCTCTTTAGGGCGAGGCTCCAAGTTTCTAGCTGCAACCCGTGACGCGCTTGACCGCCTTGGTGTACTTGAGATGAAGCGAGTTGTCGGCGGAATCAGAAAGGGCGTTCCGGCCTGACGTCCGATCCGAGTCCAGACAAGTCTGGAGATCGAACCTCAGATGGGAGCAGGCCCCCATGGCATTCTTCTCCGATTCTTCCCTGGATTGTCCGAATCCAACATAGGTCTGAACATTGCCGGCGTCCGTATCGGCCACCGATACGATGTTGATTTCCGAAATGTAGTAAGAGGAACATTGCGCGGCTTGGACCTCGGCGGATATCCCGAACAATCCAAACAGTAGGATCGGCAAGGCGCGTTTCATTCTCTTCTCCTTGGCGGGCTCTCATTCGTTCCAGCGCCCCCATGCTTTCGTCGCTCGCCAGTTCAGGCTTGAGATAGATCAAAGTCGCGTGCGACGACAAAGCTCTTGTTTTCTGCCTTGGGCCGGAGGGAACGGTGACCGAGCCGCGACACCATCCATCTACTACTGCTACGCATTGACACGTCCTAAAGAGGCTCTGAGCCAAAGAGAATGATGGATGACGCGGCCGATGCGCTCGGCTAGTGTGGTGGTTCGAAAGTTCAAAGCAAGAAGAGAAAATCCAGGGAGGATCATCGCGGTGTACAGGGGGCGTGTCGTTTTCGGCGCCATGGACGAGGTCGTGTTCGGCGATCCCGCCGCGGAAGCAATCGTCCGGCAGATGGACCGCCTGGGTGCCTCGCGCGCCTTGCTGATGGTTTCCGGCACGCTGAACCGGCAGACCGACGAGATCGGGAAGATCCGCACAGCGCTGGGGCCGCGCTGCGGTGGAATTTTCGATGCCATGCCGGCGCACACGCCACGTGAGGCGGTGATCGCGGCAAGCCAACAGGCGCGCGCCGTGAGCGCCGACCTCATCGTCACCGTCGGCGGCGGCTCGATCACCGATGGCGCCAAGGCCGTACAACTTTGCCTCGCCAACGATGTAACGACTGTCGACGACATCGACAAAATCCGCGCGGTCAGGGGCGCTGTGCCGTCCATGAACGCGCCGAACGTGCGCCAGATCAGCGTGCCCACGACGATTGCGGGAGGCGAGTTCACCTCGATCGCCGGCGTCACCAATCAAAAGACCCGCGTCAAGGAGGCATTGACCCACAGGCTCGTCATGCCCCGCGCGGTCATCCTCGATCCCGCCATCACCGTGCACACGCCGGAATGGCTGTTTCTATCGACCGGCATCCGCGCCGTCGACCATTGCGTCGAAGGCCTCTGTTCCCGCGAGGCGCATCCTTACGCGGACGCGCAAGCCATGAGGGGACTTGCCATGCTGGCCCAGGGATTGCCGCGGGTGAAGGCCGACAGCAGCGATCTCGCCGCGCGAATGGATTGCCAGATCGGCACCTGGCTTTCGACCGGCCCGCTCGCGTCAGGCGTGCCGATGGGCGCAAGCCACGGCATCGGCTATGTGCTGGGCGCCGCCTTCGGCGTGCCGCACGGCTACACCTCCTGTGTGATGCTGCCGTCGGTGATGCGCTGGAACAAGGTGGCCAACGCGGAACGCCAGGCGTTGGTCGCAGAGGCGATGGGTCATAAGGGCGACGACGCCGCAGACGTGCTCGATCGCTTCATCCGCGGCCTCGGCATGCCGCGCAGCCTGCGCGAGGTGCGCGTCTTGCCCCAACACTTCGACGAAATCGCAAGCCAGGCGATGGCCACACCCTGGGTACCGCGCAACCCGCGCAAGATCGACGGGCCGCGCGAGGTACGCGAGATTCTTGAACTGGCCGCATGAGAGGAACCGCAGAACGATGTATACCGGCAAGCACGCTCATCTCCGTCCGCTCCAGCCCGCCTTCATCATGGCGGGTACCGGGGAGGCCGTGACCTACCGGGAGCTGGAAGCGCGCAGCAACCGCCTGGCGCATCTGTTTCGCAAGTGCGGATTGAGGCGGCTCGATCACTATGCGATCTTCATGGAGAACAACAGCCGCTACCTGGAGGCCTGCGCCGCGGGCGAGCGGTCGGGACTCTATTTCACCTGCGTCAATTCCTATCTGACGGCAAGCGAGCTCGCCTACATCCTCAACAACAGCGAATCGCGCATTCTGATCACCTCACTCGCCAAGCTCGACGTGGCGCGCGAGGCACTGAAGGAGTGCCCGAGAATAGAGCTCTGTGTCGTCGCCGACGGCTCAGGTGAAAGCGATCGCATCAGAGGCCTGAAAGAGGCAACCGCGGGGCTGCCGGCAACTCCGATCGCCGACGAATCGGTCGGCACCGCGATGCTTTATTCATCCGGTACGACCGGCCGCCCGAAGGGCATTGTGCGGCCGCTGCCGGAGCAACCGCCCGCCCAGCAATTGCCGCTGTTCGATTTCCTGCAAAAGCTTTGGCAATACCGCGAGGGCATGATCTATCTCTCGCCCGCCCCGCTCTATCATTCGGCGCCGCAGGCCGCCGTCAATCTCACCATTCGCGTCGGCGGCACCGTCATCATCATGGAAAAATTCGAGCCCGAACATTATTTGCAGCTGGTGGAAAAATGGGGCGTGACCCACAGCCAGCTCGTGCCGACCATGTTCTCGCGCATGCTGAAGCTGCCCGAGGAGGTGCGCAAGCGCTACGACCTGTCGACGCTGGAAATCGCCATCCATGCCGCCGCGCCCTGCCCGGTGCAGGTGAAGGAAGACATGATCAAATGGTGGGGGCCGATCATCCACGAATATTACGGCGCCACCGAAGGATTAGGCTTCACCGCCTGCAACAGCGAGGAATGGCTCGCCCACAAGGGCTCCGTCGGCAAGGTGCTGCTCGGTGACCTCCACATTCTCGATGAAAACCTGAAGGAGTGCCCGACCGGCACCGCGGGCACGGTGTGGTTCAAGACGGCAACGCCGTTCGAATATTTCAACGATTCGGGCCGCACCCGGGAAGCGCGCTCGCCGGACGGCAGCATGAGCACGGTCGGCGACGTCGGCTATGTCGATTCCGACCGCTATCTCTATCTCACCGACCGCTCGACCTTTATGATCATCTCCGGCGGGGTCAACATCTACCCGCAGGAATGCGAAAACCTGCTGATCACCCATCCGAAGATTGCCGATGCCGCGGTGTTCGGCGTTCCCAATCCCGATCTCGGCGAAGAGGTGAAGGCGGTGGTGCAGCCGATGCCAGGCATCGAACCGTGCCAGGAACTTGCCGACGAATTGATCGCGTTCTGCGGCCAGTCGTTGTCGCGCCAGAAGGTGCCGCGCTCGATCGATTTCGAGGCCGAGCTGCCGCGACTTCCGACCGGCAAGCTCTACAAGCGGTTGCTCCGCGACCGGTACTGGGGCAACAAGGCGTCGCGGATCGTCTAGGGCGTGCCGCCAATGCCGCCGGCTTTCGGCGCCCCTATCAACGCCCAGAGCTGGCCTCGCCGGGACGGCAATCCTGAATGTCGAGCGGCGCGCAATGATCCAATTTGCAAGGTCGTCGCGCGTAAGATCGCAGCCATTGGGAGGCGCGGTACCCGCGATCCCGGTTGCGATTTGCCAGATCGCTGTGAGAGAGCTTGGGCTCCCATAGGGCGCGACACGGGACGATAGCCACATCGCGTAAGAAGATGGCGTCCAAACAGAGTTGAGGTGCTATGCCGGCCAGCGATGACTGGACTCGCGTGAGCAGCTCAATTCGCGTGCCGGCTTTTTGAACCAGACAACGTCTTGATACGTAAGAAGGACTTGCCCTGCGGACAAAGCTTGGGACAAATCGATCATCGCAACCGGTAATACCGAGACGCGACAACGGCAGCGAGACGTTTGGCAGGACAACGGGATGTATGTTTGGATCAAAGTGCTGATGTCGTTGCCGTGATTTCATGGATGGCAGGCATGCTCTATCTGCCGCGGTTGTTCCAATTGACCTTCGCTGGTGCTGTTGGTGCACTTTCCCAATCGTCACGTTCTACCCTGTTATTCCCTGTTCCAGCGGATTTATCAGGGATAGATCTGCCGGTTTTATCTTTGTATTCAATATTTACTAATGATTCCAATAGTATGTCCTTGGGCATCAGCACTTGACACGTTTGCCAAATCAGGGTGAATGTGTAGTCCAATAACAGGGTCATTGGTGATTCGATCAGGGGAAGCTCCGATTTATAGGGGCTTGGACAGTGCCATGCCGAAAGACCGCCGCAGAACGTCCAGCAACTATCGCAAGCCCCCTGTCGAGCACCAATTCAAGAAGGGCACGTCCGGCAATCCGAAGGGGCGGCCAAGAAAAAAGGCTGTACGGTCTCATCTTGGCGCGTTTGGCGGCGGAGTTGCCGACCGCTTTGCCGCCATGGCCTTGGAAGAAGCCACGCGACCGGTCACGGTTCGAGAAGGCGACAAGGTCTCAGAGATACCTGCGATGCAGGCCCTCATTCGAACGATGTTCAGAGCTGCCGTGCAGGGAGACACCAAGGCGGGACGCCAGCTGTTGGAAGTGATCGCGCGGACCGAAAGTGAGCGCACCGGGATTGCGTTGGAAGCTCTAAAGCGTGCGGTTGAATACAAGGACAAGTACGGTCCGATTTTCGAAGAACGCGAGCGCGAGGGCCTTGATCCTTTGGATATCTTCCCCCACCCCGACGACGTCATCGTCAATGAAATGGGTGAAGTCAGAGTTGAGGGGCCCATCAGCAAGGAACAGGCCGGCGCATCAGAAGCTATTCGACAGCAAAAAATTGAAATAACGCGGGCGTATCACAAGGCAGAGGCGGCTGTGGCAAAAGCAGCACCCACAGACCGCACGCTAAGACGCGAGTTCAAAAGAATGAAAAAATATTATGAATCCAAAATGAAAAAATTTGACGAAATCCTCAACGAAGAGTCCGAGAGGATGCAAAGGCACGAGACGTTGCGACTAATCCGGCGCGCCCGTCAGACAACACCAGACGAGCTTGATGAATAAGGACGGCTTGAGGCACGACCGTCTGCGTGAAGGTTTGAAATCGAAGGGACGTTCACGCCGGGGGGTGAGGCATGCGGAAGCGGAAAAAGCAAGTAGGCCGCGCCGCAGATTGGGTTCGTTTCGCAAAACAGCTGGTTCTCACCGCTTCTGCTGCTTTGACGGCTTTCGAAGGCGCACACCTGGTTGGCCACCGTTCTCGTCGATGAATCGACCCCGACGGCCCTGAATGTCTATACGGCGAACTCCCAAGCTTATGATTTCTCAAAAAGAAATTGGGTTCGTTTTGCAGAATTCCGGCCCAACGCTGGCAACATCGCGTCTACTTCGAGCGTTTGCCCCGCTTTGCGAGCCTTACTCCCGCTCCTCCACCGTTCTCAGGAATGAACTCGACGCCCGCTCGTTCGAAGGCGGCTCGTACATCATCTAAGGTGCGCGCATAAGGCACGCGAGCGCCCCTCTCAAAATCGGCGATCGTCTTGGTAGCCGTTTCGCTGGCCCTTGAGAGATCAGCTTGCGACCAACCCAATAAGCCGCGCGCCGCTCTGGATTGCTTTGGCGAAATCGTCATATTTTAAGTAACCTTACATTTTTTATGTTGACTTTTGTGGCCGACCGAAGCTACATTGTTCGTGTAATCTCTCCAACCCACCTCGAGGGACCTGAAATGCAGAAAAGCACCTTACCGGTGAACGGCGGAGCTATGCCTAACAGCGGCCGCACTGAGCCCAATTTCGGATCAAAAATCCACATACGCACAGCGCGCCGCTCATTCATCGGCGGGTCCGACGCCCGGATAATCATGGGCGACGACGAAGCGGCGTTGTTGCGGCTGTGGAAGGAAAAGCGCGGCGAGGTCGAGCCGGAGGACCTGTCAGGCGACCTTTTGGTTCAATTGGGCACCGTGACCGAGCATCTGAACCGGCACTGGTACGAGAAAAATACCGGCCAGGTCGTCACCGAGGTGCAGCGGCAGGTGTTTCATGCCGTGCACCGCTGGATGGCGGCAACCTTGGACGGCCGGGTCGAGGCAACCGGGGCCGTGTTCGAGGCAAAGTTCATGCTGCCGTGGAATTTCTCCGAGGAAGGGGCCGCCGAAAAGCACATGGGCCAGCTGCAGCACAATATGTGGGTGACGGCGGCCAGAACCGCGGTCCTTTCGATCATCACCGGCGGCGGCAAATGGGTGGAAATGACCATTCCGGCCGACCCGCTCTACCAGCACCTGTTGCTCACGGCGGAGAGAAAATTCTGGCGCTGCGTCGAAACCGGAGAGGTTCCCCACCTGTTTTGCATTGAGCCGCCGCGGCCAAGGGTTGAAGCCGTCCGGGTCGTGGACATGAGCGGATCCAACTCCTGGGCTGAGTTTGCTGGCATCTTCTGCCGGACGCGGGCGGCCTATCTCGAGCACGACGCGGCGAAGGCGGAATTGAAAAAGCTGGTGCCTGAGGACGCCAAGGAGGCGACCGGGCATGGCGTGCGAGCCAGGCGCTCGAAATCTAGCGCGATCAGCTTTGACCTGGTGGGCGCTGATTGAGCGCGTCGCCGTGGGCCACCAACGAGAGCGGAGATATTTGGATGCAGCGCTCAAGCGAGACCATCGGCAAAATCGCCGGGGCTTTGGCGAAAGCTCAAGCCGAACTTGAAAACCCGGAAAAGTCGCTAACTGCAACAATTCCGTCGCTCTTTCCGCGGGAAGAGAGTCGCACCTTTCGCTATGCGTCGCTCGCCAGCGGGCTTGAGATCGTCCGCAAGTGTCTCGGCCGGCATGAGATCGCAACGGTGCAGGCGACCGCCGTCGACCGCGACAGTGGGCTCATCCGGCTCACCACGACTCTGGTCCACGGCTCCGGCGAATGGATGTCCTCGGACTGGCCGGTCTGCCCGGTCAGCGAAACAGCAGCGCCCCACAGGATGGGCGCGGCGCTGACCTATGCCCGGCGCTATGCCCTGTTCACGCTGGTCGGAATCGCCGGTGAGGACGATCTGGATGCTCCGGACCTTGCGCTCAAGGCCGGGCCGCCGGGGGCACATAACGGACCAACCGGGCCGGGAAACAGTCATTGGGGATTCGCCAACCCCTCGCCAGCTCAAACCGGCAGCCAGTCTCTGCAGCCTCCTGGAAGGCGGAAGCGTGCGGAGCGGCCCCAGCCTGTCAATCTCTCAGCCGAGGCCTCGCGGGGCCTACGGGACAAGCTGATCTCTGAACTTGAGCAGTTGGCAGAGCTTGAGGCCGTTGCCGGGTGGGCGCAGCGGGCGGTGCCGATAAAGAACCGGCTCTTGATGGCGGACTCCCAGGCGGTCGAGACGGCCTTTGAAGCCCGGCTCGTTCAACTTGCCGCGGCGGCTCCTACTTTGGGGACGCAGAACCAGGAGACGAATGGCCATAGCGTGGGTGAGCCCATCTCTCAGGAGGTCACAGTCATCGGCAAGCCCGTTCGGGAGCGTGATCGCGATCATCTGAGGTTTGTGGCTTCCCAAGGCTGTCTGGTGTGCGGCCGAACTCCCTCGGATGCCCACCACATCAGGTTTGCCGAGCAGCGAGCGATGGGGCGCAAGGTCAGCGACCGCTTCACCGTTCCAATCTGTCGGCTGCACCATCGTGAGCTCCACCGGCGCGGCAATGAGAGTGCCTGGTGGCGCCGCCAGGGGATCGATCCTCTTGTGAGTGCCGCTGACCTCTGGGGTCGGACCCATGCGGTTGAGCCCGCTGCAGTCACCATCGTCGGCGACGAATTCAAGAGGCATCTTGCCCGCAACGGGGCTGCTTTCGACCGGCCTCAAAATGACGAAACGAACCCAATTCGTCACCCAGAGGCAGGATGACCTCTTGGCGCCAAATCGAGGCGAACCGTCGCAACGCGCGGCTCAGCACCGGACCCGTGACCGAAGAGGGAAAGAAGCGCTCGCGCCTCAATGCCGTTCGACATGGCTTAACTGCGGAAACCGTAATCGATGCGCTCGAAGACGCCGAGGACTATGCAGCGTTTGAACTCGCCGTCACCTCCGACTACGACGCGCAATCGGCGGTCGAACGGGAACTGGTTCTAAGACTGGCGAGCCTGTTGTGGCGGCTGCGGCGCGCGACCGCGATTGAGAGCGGCCTGTTCAAGATCCAGGCCAAGCAGTTGCTTCAATTCCGTCAACTGCGACGAGGCTCGCAGGAGCGCCGAAAGATCATCGACAGCATGTACGGGAATGCCGTCGCAAATGGAGACCCAGTGGATTTCGACACCAATACGGAAAGCGGATCAGCGTCGACCTGGACGCCGGCTGATTCCTACGACGACCTCACGCAATCCTTCGTCCACCTCTCCGACCTGCCAACCTTTCCCCTCGATCGGCTGAGCCGCTACGAGGCCGTCCTTTGGCGCCAGGCCCGTCAGATCATGTTCACCCTGCACCGTCTCGCTCGCCGCAAGCCCTGGTAAATAACAGGCTTGCGTTGAGTTTAAACCCCTCAAAGAATTGAGAAATTTCCTTCGGTCTCGGTCGGTGTGTTATTTGGGGATAGAGTTAAATAACCCGGAATGGCTAACAAGAAAGGGACGGCACAAATAAAAAACGGCGCCGTCGCCAGCGCCGTTTTGCCTTCGATTCCCGGTGTATCCGTCAGAGTATATTGAAGCGATCGCGGGCGGCCTCCTCGATCCGGCATCCAACCTCGTTCATGGCTCGCGGGCAGCTGTATTGGTACCTGTAGATCAGGCGATACCAGTCCCCGATACTCATGCCGAGGATTTCGTCGTTGTTCATGTTCATCCAGCGAGCGATCTCCTCGTTCGTCGGCATCGGCTCCATGGCCCACTTCTTCAGGTAGTCGTCCATGTCCTTGCTCACGGCATCACCCGATAGGCGAGCCACGTCCCCTCGACGTGCTTGATGTCGCAGCCGGTCTTCGCGTGCGCCTCCAACACCTTCTTGACGCCGACCTTGCCCAGATCGTGGTAGTCGTGCCAGATCACGAGGCCTCCGCTCCTGACGACCTGAAAGGCAAGCAAGGAGTCGTGCTCCACCGCGAGATCGCTGTGATCGCCGTCGATAAAGATCGCATCGAGCAGGCCGCCGAAGTCTACCGGGTCGAGGTCGAAGCTGCCTCTCTCGCTCACGATCAGGTTGAAGCGCGGATCGCCGACGGCGTACTTGCCGGGGCGATCGCTGGTTTCCCCCTCCTGAACTGAGCAGGCAAATCGGTAGCCCTGAAACACGTCGACGCCGAAGTATTCCGTGATGCTCGGGACATTCTCCAAGATCACCTTGGAGGTCCGCCCTTCATTGCAACCAATTTCCATCACACGCTGGGCTCTGATGTCCGTCAACAGGGTGATGATGCTCTCGACCTCGAACGGGCTCGTGAAGCGACACCGCAAGTTCCAATCAACAGGTGTCGGCTTGATCCTTATTGTCGGCAAATTCAACATTGGTCGCCTCTTCATAGTTTGCAAACCTTCGGAATTGAAGGCGACCTCTAGCTACATGACACAACGACGCGCGAGCGAGTCGAAAGAATTCAGAATTAGTGGCCCTTAAAAGCCGGTAGGAGCGGTCACGCAGATGTGACAGCGTTTGCGTTTTTCACGGCCGTTTGCTCCGCTTGGCCTGCTTCGCCTCAGCCACGGCCTCGACGGGATCGGGGTGAAAGGCGCTGGCAACGGCGCCGTTTTTGTTTGGCGCTGCAATGGACATGGGAGATGTCGGAATCGAGCCCGCGAAACCAGGCTGCAACGGCGGGGATGGCGCCTGTCTTGCCACGATGCTGCCACCGTGACGGTCGAAGGAAGGCACGTAGGCAAGGGTAAGCAGAATGAAACGATCGCTCGAGGAGTGGATAGAAGGAAAGCCACGGCTCAAGGAGTGGTTAATAAGGGACCGCCAGATCGCCATAAACACCGGCTGGTTCTGTGGCGTCCTCTTCGCCATGGCGGGCGTCGTGACGCTTAACATCTGGGCAATCCTATTGGGTTGTTTCTTCATGCTCTCAGCTAAGATGCTCGCCGACAGACACGCTAGGTGGGCCAAGGCGGAGGCGGCGAAGGGCAAGTGAACATATCCGCCATCGCGGCATCCGAGGAGCCGACTGTTGGGTTTGCGGCCAGCACTTTTTCAAGACCATCCCAGAATGCCTTTGGGTCGACGCGGCAACGGCTGGCAACGCCAGCAGAACGGTGGTGTCTGGGGGAGTGATTGGTTCGGCCGCGCCCAGGCCGCCGTCATCTACATCATGGTCAACGATCACCGCGAGGCGATCTATTTCATACGCGGCACCGACGCCAAAGGCGCTCTGCTTGAGGGCCGCAACGCCTACACGATGACGTTCCCGAAAGACGGGCTACCACCGATGGACCGGTCGCGCGGCGGGTTCTGGTCGCTGACAATGTACGACAAGGACTACTTCATGCTGGCGAACTCGCCCAACGGACGCACCAATATCGGCACCGTCAGCCTCGATGCCAACGAGCTGAAGTTCGCGCCCGACGGCTCGCTCACCATCACGATTGCGAATGCGCAGCCGAACGATCCAGTCGCACGCGCCAATTGGCTGCCCGCGCCTGAAGGGCAATTCGCCCTGATCGTGCGGGCCTATGTACCCACGCAGCAGGTTCAGGACGGCAGCTATAAGCTGCCGAACGTAGAGCGTGCGACAGCCGGCACTACCGTCGGCCGTCAGCAATAAAGGAGCCGGGCAAAACTTGCGATGTCTGCTTATGGCCCTTAGCGGACATCGATCTCGTTCGCTCTGATGTCCGCTATTGAAGGCAAAGCAGACATGGCCTGACCGCCTAACAATGTCTGCTTATGACCCGAAGCGGACTTGGGAGTCCCCCTCACGGCGATAGACCAAGCTCATCCAGCCCCTCGGCAACGCGATCGAGATAGTCTTGCGTGAAAGGAAGAGCGGAGACGATCCTGCCGATGGTTATGTCTGGAGAATAGCGACGAAGCGCTTCAAGCGAGTCCAAGGCCGCTAATCGGTTGCCAAGTCGGGCGTATGAGACAGACAGGCTACGATTGATCCACGCCGTGCCGGGATCATCACGCAACGCCATTCGCTTGTACCACACGGATTCTTCATAGCGCCCAGCATCAAAGTAAGCGCAACCAAGCCCGGTTAACCGGGTCGCATTCGGCCGTCGCGGGTCGAGCCGTGTTGCATGCTCGAAATCCCTCACGGCGGCTTCAGCATTGCCCAAATAGGCGTTCAGCCAGCCACTGCGGTCCCAGCTCCAGACAAGGGTCGGATCGAGCTCCAAGCTACGCGAGATGAGCGCCCTGGCATGATCAAATTGGCCGGCCATCGTATGAACAGCGCATCGAGCGGTTATAACCAACGGGTCATCGGGGTCCAGGATGCCGGCTCGTTCGCTGAGCAACAGTGCACGATTGCGTTCCTCAACAGGCGACGGCGTTCCGTTGTACAGGACGAGTTGCGCATGGCACCACGCTGCCAGG
>Ga0306926_10005661_pt1 | contig 13333 bp, 20 predicted proteins | sample flu12Cox44000178_FD_203759 | JGI IMG/M metagenome (GOLD analysis project Ga0306926, IMG submission 203759) | Lab enrichment of tropical soil microbial communities from Luquillo Experimental Forest, Puerto Rico - flux8day.12C.oxic.44.000.178 (v2)... | ecosystem: Environmental > Terrestrial >... | reverse complement strand
CCGCGGCCGGCGAAATTCGACGGGGCACAAGACGATAGCCGCGGTTTTTTTCAAGGCGCGCAGAAATGCCGCGAATGTGGACCGACAGTTGGAACCTGCCGCGTGAGGCCGATCATTTCATGCCACGAATATCTCGCTCGCGACGCCGTCGTCCGGCTATGCGGCATCAGTGGCCGCTTCGATCGGCCCGATGATGGCGGCATCGTCATTCTCGGGCTTGTTGACGCGCGGCGAAATCGGCCACATCCGCATCAGCGACGCCGGAAACGGACGCATTAAATTGCGCGGATCGTCCTCTTCGCCGAGCCAGCGGGCATAATCACCCGGCGCCAGAATGACCGGCATGCGGTCGTGAATCTCGCCCACGAGCTCGTTGGCGTCCGTGGTGATGATTGCAAACGTCCGCAGCCAGTCGCATGAACGTGCGCGACAGCCGGCTGCACAACCATCCGCCGCGGTGGAATGCCGCGCCGAGATGCCATCGACGATGGCATAGCGAAGCGGTGCGCTGCTCTGGATGACCCTCCGGCACATGCGGCCGATGTAGTGATCCGCCGGCCTGCGTGCCAGCGCGGGCCGCGTTGCCGGACCCGATCGGCGGACGCTGATTTGTACGCGAGCGCGAGCGGGCCGCGGCACGGGCCGCTCTCCTGGGCCTACACGCTCGAGTTGCGCCATTCATTGTAAAGAACAGGCCCGAAACAATGGAATCTGCCCGACGCGCACTTCCTACAATCTCAGGTTGGTGAAACGCGATCCGCGGGCGGTCTTGGGAATTTCTCGCGTCTGACACGGCGCGATCTCCTTGCGACCAGGGAGCGCAGCGCTTGCGTGCGCGCAGCAAAAAACCCGCAGCGGCGTCCCGCCCGGGCCGTTGGCGCAACTTTGATGAATACGCTTTTCTGGAAGATTCTCGTTACGCGAGTCAACTGGAAAATGCGCGGCGGCGCTCCTCGCGTATCGGCCGATGTCGTTCGGTGCTAAGCTCTCGCGGTGAACCCTTCGCGCCGCCGATTTCTGCACCTGTTGGCGGGCGCAGCCGCGCTCTCGGCCGCGCCGGGCGGCGCGCGGGCGCAGACGTGGCCGACGCGGCCGGTGCGCATCATCGTTCCGTTCCAGCCCGGCGGCTCGACCGACATTTTCGCCCGCCTCGCCGCGCAAAAGCTCACCGAGCATTTCGGCAAGCAGTTCTACGTCGAGAACGTCGCCGGCGCGACCGGCAATGTCGGCACCGCCCAGGCGGCGCGGGCCGCGCCTGACGGCCACACCTTCCTTATTGCGTTCAGCTCCTACGTCGTGAACCCCACGCTGTTTGCCAAATTGCCGTTCGATCCCGACAAGGACTTCGCCCCTGTCACGCTGGCGGTCGCCGCGCCGAACCTGGTGACGGTCAACCCATCGCTGCCGGCGCGCAATCTCAAAGAGCTCGTCGCGCTGATCAAATCCAGTCCGGGAAAATACACCTACACGTCGGGCGGCGTGGGGACGCAGGCCCATCTCTTGGCTGAAATGCTGCGCCTGTCGCAAGGCCTCGACATCGTGCATGTCCCCTTCAACGGCGCGGCGCCGGCGATTGCCTCGGCGATGGCCGGCCACACCCCGATCGCCTGGGCTACCATCGCCTCGGCCAAACAGGCGCTGGAAGCCGGGCAACTGCGCGCGCTCGCGGTCGCGAGCAAGACGCGCTCGCAGCTCCTCGCCGACGTGCCGACCACCGCCGAGGCCGGCTATCCGGACATCCAAGGCGACAGCTGGGTCGGGCTCTTGGCACCAGCCGGAACGCCGAATGAGATCATCGGTGCGGTTCAGCGCGAGATCGCGGGGATCATGGCACTGCCGGACGTGAAGGAACGCTTGCCCGCGCTCGGCTTCGAAGCCGTCGCCAGCACGCCGGAGGAATTCGCAACCCGCATCAAGGTCGAGACCGAAATGTGGGGCAAGGTCATCCGCGCGGCCAACATCAAGCCGGAGTAATCGGCGGCTGCGCGCCGTGGATTGCGCGCCCCACGCCCGCCGCCGAACGTGCGTGCATGCGAGCCAGGCCCACGATTTCGATCCTTGATATATTTGCAGGCCGCGTAGTTCTTCGGTGCAATCTGTGCCACCATACCCGGGTGGCGGTCTTGCATGGCGGCAACATCAAGGGGACGTCCGATGAAACGCATTGTGCCAGGGGCGCTCGTGCTCGTGAGTTGCGTCGCGTTTGCGACCGAGCTTTTCGCGCAGGCCAGTCAGACCGTGAACCCTGTGCCCATCACGCCGCCGACGATAAATACGACGACGACCACGTGTCAGGTCAATTGCGACACGCAGGCAATGCTCTGTCAGAACGCCTGCATTCCGACCACCGCGGCGGCGCAGGCAAGTCCCGCCGGGTCGGGAGGTACCGGCGCCTGCAATCTCAGCTGCACCAGCCAGCAGCTTGTCTGCAAACAGCGCTGCTGAAAGCGCGATCGCGGGACAATCCGACGCTCCCGCGCGGCTGCACCGTCGTGCGGGCCGATCATTCCTTGTTGGCAACGCTAACTTTGGCGCCGCGGCGCTGGCGCAAACCCGTTGATTGATGTGGAGGCCACGCCCGGAATTGAACCGGGGTACACGGTTTTGCAGACCGTTATGGGGGTTTTCCGCCCTTTCCGCGACATGCCCCAAAATGCCCTTAAGTGACTGACCTTGCGTATCTTTTGTTGCCCGGAATGTGCTCGCCGTGATCGGCCTTTTCCGCCCTTTCCCTCCGCGCGTGTGGACTCAATGTGGACTCGGTGGACTCAAAATCACGCTCTGTTCCGCGGGGTGAGATAGCCCGCCAGGGCCTCGCCGGCGGCGCGGTCGCGCTCGTCCACCTTGTCGGCGTAGAGCGCCAGCGTGATCGTCGGCGAGCTGTGGCCGAGTCGGCTCTGCGTGGTCTTCACGTCGGCACCGGCGGCGATCAGCAGGGTGGCGGTGGCATGGCGCCAGCCGTGGACCGGCTGCACCCCCTGGATCCCGGCACGGCGCAGCAGCCTCCGCAGCCGGGCCGTCAGGTTGAGCGGGCGCATCGGCTCGCCGCCGTTGACGGGGAACAGGAAGCGCGGGCCGCTGGCGTATTCGCTCCCCCATGCCAGCGCCTGCTCCAGCACCCGGGCCTTCTGGGCGCGCAGCAGCGCCACCACCGCGGCCGGTATCGCCAGCGTGCGGCGCGACGACTTGGTCTTGGGTGTGTCGCGGACGACCACCGCGGTCCGGGTCTCGGTGACGGTGCGCTCCACGGTGAGAGTCGCCGCCTCGAGGTCAAGCGAGTCGAGCGCGAGGCCGAGCAGCTCGGATCGGCGCAGCCCGGTGGTGAGCAGCAGCGCCAGCATGCAATGGGTCTCGGGATCCGCTTCGGCGGCCGCGAGCAGGCGCGTGATCTCCTCCGTGGTGAAGGCGCGGGCCTGCCTGTGCGGCACGCTCGGCGGCGTGGCGTCGGCTGCGGGGTTGTGCGCGATCAGCCGCCACTTGCGCGCCTGCTTGAGCGCGGCATGCAATAGACGGTGGACGTGCATCACGCTCTGCCGCGACAGCGGCCGCGGCGCGGCGTCCGGCGGCTGGCTGCCGTGCGTCAAGAGTTTGGCATAGAGCGTATCGAGATCGCGTGGGGTGAGCTTCTCGAGCAGGACATGGCCTAAAGTCTGCGCCGCCAGGGCGATATTGCGTTCGAGCCCTGTAGCGTGGTCGGTGCGAGGTCGCCGCGCTCGCGGTGGTGCGCCAGCCATCCGCGCAGGTAGCCGGCGAGGTCATGCCGGTGCGGGTCGCCGACGCCGCGGCTTTCGATTTCGCGCATTCGCGCGGCGTGCGCCGCCGCTTCCTTCCGGGTTGCGAAGTTCTGTGATCGGTCCTGCAGGCGGCCGTTCGTTCCCGGCACCCGCCACCGGCTCTGCCACCGAATCGCTCCCTTGCGGGTCGTGATCTTGCGGAAGGAAGCCATGGGGAGATCTCCTGTTGTTGAAGCGGGCGGCGCGGCAAGAAGCCGAGCATTGCCGGGCATTGGCGTAGTGGAGAGTGAACCAGGAACTGCAGTAGTCGCAGCGGCGCATATCGAGGCCGGCGCGCAGTGACGCGGCGGCAGCGGCGCACATGTAGGCGGCGAGAATCTTGGTGCTCAGCACCGGGACCAAGCCCTGGTAGACGACGCTGAGCTGGTTGGTCCACTCAGTCCAGAGATTGAGCTGAAACTGCTCTGCTGTTTCGAGCCTCTCGGGGCGGAAACGAGACACGCCGGCCTCGTCCCGCGGACCCCAGGCCCCCGCCGCGAGTCGGAGCGCCGCCTTGAGGCCAAACCACAAAGGGAAGGTGCTGATCTGCTTGCCGTCGGGCGCGAGCTCGCCGAACGGATCGCCGCGCCGCGCCAGGAATGACAGCACGCGCCCCTCGTCATCGAGGGGGAGGTCGGCAAGGTCACGCCACCAGGCCTCGGCATGCGTGACTGAATAGGAACGCCCCTGGCCGGTCGTCTCGATGATGAGCGCGTCGGTCCAGGGCACCTTTTTTCCGGCAAAGCCGGTGCCGACGACCTGCTTGCGGTCGACGACCTTCGCGCCGGACCACCGGATGCCGGAAAATAACAATGGCTCGCGCATCCGATGTTTCCCGCAATTGCCCGCCGCCGCCGAGGCGATCGGCGTCTCCTACAAGACGTTGCGTGATGCAATCGCACTGAATCAGGTGCGCACCATCGAGTTCGGCCACGTCACTCGCGTGCCGAAAGCCGAGATCGAGCGCCTCAAGGAAGCATTCGCCTGAAAGCAGAACGCCGCCCCGTTTGAGGGCGGCGCTTGCATTTCTACACACAGTCTCGACTGGCCGGTGTGTAGCCGAAAACGAAGCGACACGCCATGCCCGCGACGCCCGGCGCGACCCTTCCCATCGATAAGATCATCGTTGGCAAGCGCATCCGGCGCGACCTGGGCGACATCGCCCCGCTCGCTGCCAACATCGCCGAGCTCGGCCTCCTGCAGCCCATCGTCGTGACGCCGGACGGCAGACTCATCGCCGGCGAGCGTCGGATTCTCGCCGCCAAGTCGCTCGGCTGGGTCGAGATTCCGATCAACGTCATCGATCTCGCCGCCGTGGTGCGCGGCGAATATGCCGAGAACACCTTTCGCAAGGATTTCACGCTCTCCGAGGCCGTCGCCATCAAGCGGGCGCTGGAGCCCATTGAACGGGCGGCCGCGAAGGAGCGGCAGGGCACCCGGACGGACAAACATCTGGGTAAGTTGCCCACAAGTTCGCAGGGCCGCGCCGCCGACAAGACCGCCAAGGCCACCGGCATGGCGCGGCGCACGCTGGAGAAGGCCGAGGCCGTCGTCGCCGCCGCCGAGGCCGAGCCCGAGCGCTTCGGCAAGCTGCTCGAGGACATGGACCGGACGGGAAGGGCGAACGGCGTCTATCGCCGCCTGAAGATCGCGCAGCAGGCTGAGCAGATCCGTGCCGAGCCGCCGCCGCTGCCGGGCAACGGGCCATATCGCGTGGGTGTCATCGATGTGCCGTGGCCCTACGAGGTCCGCAGCGAAGATCCCTCCATGCGCGGCGTGCGGCCCTACCCGACCTTGTCGCTTGCACAGATCTTCGCCCTGCCGATCGCCTCGCTCCTGCACGAAGATTCGATTCTGTGGGTGTGGAGCACGAACCTATTCATGCGCCACGCCTACGCCGCGCTGGATGCGTGGGGTGTTGCGGAACGGACGATCCTGACTTGGGACAAGGGCCGCTTCGGCAACGGCGACTGGCTGCGCGGGCAGACCGAGCATTGCATCTTGGCCGTGCGCGGCAGCCCGACCGTCACGCTGACCAACCAGAGCACGTTGCTACGCGCGCCGTGGCGGGGGCATTCGGTAAAGCCGGTCGAGTTCTATGACCTGGTGGAATCGCTCTGCCCGGCGCCGCGCTATGCGGATCTGTTCTCGCGCTATCGGCACAACGAGAAGTGGGACTGCCACGGCGACGAGGCGCCGCCGCATCCGCTCGACATCCCGCTATGCCTGCGGAGGGCCGCGCCATGAGCGCCCGCGAGCGCCTGCCGAATCGACGGGCTTCGCTCGTGTTCGAGATCGAGCTTCACGGGTTGCGATTCACCGCAAGCGTTTCTCGATTCGCCGACGGCCGCCCCGCTGAAATCTTCCTCCAGAATCACAAGCCCGGCTCGCAGGCCGACAGCAATGCCCGTGATGCCGCGGTGGCCGCGAGCCTCGCCATGCAGCACGGCTGCCCGCTCGACGTGCTGCAACGCGCGGTGCTGCGCGATTCGCAGGGCCGCCCGGCCACGCCGCTCGGCGCCGCCATCGATTGCCTTGCGCAGGAGGCCAAGCCGTGACTGGCCGTACGCGCCCCGAGCAAGATTTACAGCGCAGCGTCATCGATCATCTGCAATGGCGCGGCGTGCTGAAGCTGTTCTGGTGTCACTATCCGGCCGGCGGCCATCGGAGTCCGATCGAGGCCAAGATCTTCCGGTCGTTGGGCGTCGTGCCGGGTGTCCCGGATCTTTTGCTCGTGCGGTCGAGCGAACCGTTTGCGCTTGAACTTAAGAGCGAACACGGTCGGCTCACGCCAATACAAATCGAAACCCAAGACCGCATGCGCGTGGCTGGCGTTACGGTCGCGACAGTCGCCGGAATCGACGCGGCACTCAAGCAGCTCTCTGAATGGGAGTTGCTGCGATGACCGCCCCCGCCGCCCGAATCGAGACTGCCCCGCGGCCGAGCGCGCTCGCGGTTCTCGTCGCCAGGGCCGAGGCCCGCGCGCTGCTCTGGCTGGCCGGTGAATTGGATCTGCACGATGCCCTCGATGAGCTCTGGCACGCCGCCGAGCGCCACGGAGTCGTCGCTGAGCTCGGGCAGGACGAAGTGCAGCGGCTCCTAGCCGACGCCTTCGCGCCGGTGCGCTGATGGCCGACGAATACGACGGCCTGCCGTCCACCTTCGCCGCGCTCTGCCGCAAGGCCGACGAGAAGCAGCGCCGCAAGCCTCCCGATCCTCGCATCGAGCGCCTGCGCGAGCTGATGAACGACGAGGTCTCGCTCGATCGCGCATATGCCGAAATCAACCGCGCGCATGTCCGTGGCCGCGCCGCCGAGTCAACGCTCGAGGCGCTGATGTTCGGACTGCGCGAGCGCGGCATCACCGCCCTTGAAGAACCGAAGATTCGCGCCCGCCTCGCGAAGCTCTCCGAAACTCAACTCATCCAAGTCGGCGACCGGCTGCAAAGGCTCAAGCCCAAAATTGCCCGCGCCTGGTCGGCCGATGAAGTCGCCGCACTCGTCAGCGCATGGGAGGCGCTTCATGTCGTTTAAGCCCACCATCGAAATCATTAGGGAACACGAGGCCAAACAAAAACAAGCCGACGAATCGCTGCCCTATGTCGACCTGACGCTCGATCTTACGCCGCGCGAATGGCTCGTCCCCGACCGCATCCCCATGCGCAACGTCTCGTCGATGTCTGGCGAGGGCGCAATCGGCAAGTCGTTGCTGTTGATGCAATTGAGCGGCGCCGTCGTGCTCGGCAAGGACTGGATCGGCACGCTGCCCGAGCAAGGCTCGGTGCTCTATTTCAATGCCGAAGAAGACGACGACGAAGTCCGCCGCCGCATGGAAGATGTCGCACACCAACTCGACGCGACCCGCCAAAACATGATCGATGGCGGCTTGCACGTCCTGTCCTTCGCCGGCCGCGACGCCATCCTGGCAATGCCGGATCGCAACGCCATCATGCGGCCAACGCCGCTGTTCGAACGCTTGTGCCGCGAGGCGCTGCAATTGCGCCCGAAGCTCATCGTGCTCGACACCGTCGCCGATACCTTCGGCGGCAAGGAAAACGACCGCGGACAAACCCGGCAATTCATCACCATGCTGCGCGGCCTGGCGATCGACGCCGGCAGCGCCATCGTCATGTCGGCGCATCCAAGCCTCACCGGCATTTCGACCGACACCGGCCTGTCCGGCAATACCGGCTGGCACAATTCGGTGCGCTACCGGATGTATTTCAAGACCGCGCCCGGCGACGATCCCTCATTGCGCGTGCTCGAATGCAAAAAGAGCAACTACGGCCCGATCAGCGAGTCGATTCTGCTGCGCTGGAAGGATGGCGTTTATGTCCCCGAGCCCGGCAAGGGAACGCCCGAGCGGCTCGCCGCGGAGGCCGAGGTCGATCACCTGTTCCTCAATCTGTTGCGGCGCCTGACCGAGCAGGGCCGCAACGTTTCGGATAAGCCAAGCCTGTCTTACGCACCAAGCATGTTTGTCAGCGAACCCGAAGCCAAGAAGGCCAAGGCGAACAAGAAGGCGTTCACCGATGCCATGGCCCGATTATTTGCAGTGCGGAAAATTCGGGTCTCGAGGATGCGGAGCAAGATCATCGAGGTCGAGGATGAATAACGCGACCTTCCAACGACCCTTCCAACGCCCTTCCAACGCCCTTCCAACCCTTCCAACGAGGGTGTGCACCCGCACTCCCCATACCCCTCCTAGTGTTGGAAGCGGGCAAGGGGCGTTGGAAGACGCCGCCCGTTCCAACACGCGAAAGAAGGGAAAGCTAAAGACGAACCTGAGTGGGTTCACATAGCCTTCGACTTTGTTGCGCCATACAACAAAGGTCCAGGGCGGCCGCTAACAACGTCACTAGCGCGCGATGGCAAAAGCATTCGAAAATACAAAAGTTTGCGAGCGCCAAGGCCGAAAGAGGGGCGGGCGGATCGGAATCCGAAATGGCCCTCCCGCTTTACCCTCGATTCGCCTCATCCGCACATTTTTTTCAGCTAAAAAAGGACTTTCACTTGAAGGAACAGGATTAAGTCATGAGCAAAACTAACGAACTGACCATGCCCCGGCGCAGGCCTGTGCCAAGTGCACCTGGCACAAGCGTGATCACGGGGCGTGGGGTCGGCGTGCTGCCGCTCGACTACCTGCTCGAGCTTCTCAACGACCCGAATGCGGATCCCCGCCGGCGCGATTGGGCGGCCAAGGTGGCGGTGGCGTTCGTCCATCGGAAGCTGGCCGACACGCCGGTGGGCAAGAAGGCGCAACGGGCCGAGGCGGCCAGGCACGCTGGCGCGGGCACGCCATGGGGTGACGACCTCAAACAGCAGCACTAGGCCGCCATGGCCGATGCCGCCGCCATATTGGCCCGGCTGGACGCGGCCCTGTCCGAGCTTGCCGCGCCCTTGTCTAAGCTTGCCGCGGTGCAGCACGAGTAGCGGGCGTACCTGCCGGCAAGTGATCATTGCCCCCCAACAGTGCTGGTTCTGAGGATGCCGACGACCTAGTCGACGCCCATGCCTGTTCGGCTCGTTTCAACTTTCCGAGGGACACGATTGCGAAATGGGCCAGGGAGGAAGCGCCGCGCTTGATCGCGCGCAGGATGGTCGAGCGTGGTGAAGCGCGGCCCGTGCGTGGTGGCCAAACCCGGTTGGATCTCCTCGCCCTGGCCGCTATCTTTGTGGCGAGATGGTGTTGCGTGCTTGCCCCTCCGGCTTCATCGAGCCCTGCCTGCCGTCACCCGCCGACCGCCTACCGAGCGGGCCCGACTGGGTGCACGAGATTAAGCACGACGGTTACCGGCTCATGGCGCGGCGAGACCCGATCGCCATCGGCGTCCAACTCCTAACTCGCAATGGCCATGACTGGTCGCCGCGCTATCCGCTCATCGTCGAGGCCGTGAACCATCTCAAGGTGCGCTCCTGCCTGATCGACGGCGAAGCGGTGGCCTGTGACGGCAACGGGCTCGCGGTGTTCGAGCGGCTGCGCCGCAAGCCTACAGGCCGGCACGTGCTGCTATACGCCTTTGACCTGCTGGAGCTTGACGGCGAGGACCTGCGGCGCGAGCCGTTCGAGACGCGCAAGGCGACGCTCGCGAGCTTGCTGCGCGGAAGCCTGCCGGGGCTGCGCCTGAACGAGCACCTGGCGCATCCCGGCGACGTCGTGTTCCAGCACGCCTGCAAGATGGGGCTCGAGGGCATCGTGTCGAAGCGGCTGAGCTCGCGCTACGTGTCGGGCCGCACCCGCGACTGGCTCAAGATGAAGAACCCGGCGGCTCCGGCGGTGAAGCGCGAGGCGGAAGAGGATTGGGGGCGGGGAAGGTGACGGTGACCAGGACCTTGGAGGCTGCGAATGGATTACACAAAGCTGACCGTGGCCGAGCTAGCTAACGGGATCAGCCAGACGGAGGCCGCGATACGCCGGTGCAGGGAACTACTTGATGACTCGCGAGAACTGAAAACTGCGGGTATGCAGGCAGTGCGCGAGGCGACACGCAACCGTGTTGCCGAAGCTCGAAGAAGACTTGAACGCCCTGAGGAAATCCTACACCAACGTCACCAAGCGCAAGCCGCGCTGATCATCGACTGGATGCCGCCAGCGCCGAGCGGCTCGCCCTGACTGCCACGGGTGCAGGTGATGGCTCCCGAGTATCTGACCCAGAGGCTGACGCCGTATCCACTGCCGACGAAGGACGGTGGCGTCCTCCGCACCATTGGCGATGCCCGCGCCTACATTCTGACACTGCCGAAGACCCGCAAGTCGCGTGCCCACTGGAAGCGTGCCAGCCTGCTGCTGCTGGAAGAGGTAGGTGCGGCAGCGTTGACCCGGCAGCTCCAAGTCGCGCTGTTTATGGACGGCAAGCTGGACGATGGTGCGTTCAGGCACATGAGCAGCGCTCGGCGGTGGCCGGACGCATACAAGCACGAGGATTGAAGATGAAGGTCATCCTGATGGCATTCGCTGCTGCTGCTTCATCGGCAGCACCGCCGCTTTTAGGTGCCGACACCCCGGCATCGCCGGCAGAGGCTGAGAAGATCAAGGCGGTGTCTTATATTAGACCTTCGCTTTTCGCCAACCGGCGCGACGGAGCCATCACTCGAATGGCTCCTCGCACTGAACTCTCACTTCACTTCCGCTGGTCGGCACCAGTTCTGCGACCCCAAGGCGACAACGTAGATTGCTCACCGAGAGTTAATAACCGTGGTGCTGGTCTCGGTTCCTGATGTCGCCGAAGAGGCGTTCTCGGCCGGGTCGGGCACGCGGCGGCACGTCGGCGCGCACTGGTAGTTCACGAAGGCAGCTAAACCACCGCCATTACCTAAGTTACCGTTGCCGGTGCTTCGTCCGCCGCCGCCACCGTTGTGTATCTCAACCTTGCCCTCGTCATACCTCTGCCACGACGGCATGGTGTTGATCATCAAGTTGGCAACAACCTCACCCCTGTCGTTGAGGGCCATGATGTTGGTCATGCTGCCGGTCGCGACCGCGCTACCGCCCGACGGCACGCTCGTGTTGCCGTAGCCGCCGGATATAGTCGTGTTTCTGCCGTTGCCGCTCGCTTGGCCATTGCCATTCTGGCCGCCGCTGGCATTCTGGCCATTGGGGTTGCCCGGGATGTAAGATTGAATGATAAGGTCCCGGGGGCCGCAGTCGGGCTCGACGCTCCCAGCCCCGACGCTCTCGTCCTTCTCGCCGCCGTCCTTGCCGATGGGGACGTCCTTGCAGACCGCGACCGGCGACGGGATAACGTTGACGATGTGCGGGTTAGCGACGCGCACGTCCGTGTAGACTCGCTCCAACCTGATCTTTGCCGTGTAGTCTGGGTACATGTCCACGCGGTAGAGGATCGATCCAGGCTCGTGGTCGATCTTGATACCGTATTCCAACTTGCCCGGCTGTGTCGGCGGTGGCTCATTGGGTCGCTTAGTACGCAGATCCTTAAGGTCATATTGCACGACCGCATTGCCGGGGGTCAGCGGGGTCTTGCGCCAATCGGCGTGCACAACGACATTCCCGGCAAGCAGGACTCCTGCCACCGTAGCAAGTAAGATAGTTCGCATTTTCATTGGCTCCCTAAATCGGCAAGATCGCCGGTCAACAGGCGATGTCCGTTTCTTGGTCGCCTAGGAGCCTGTAAGGGACTTGTTATTCCGCGCCAAACATTTGTTCGTTGCTGCCAGCACGCCCTTGATCAATCGCGCCCGTGCCGCGGGGCTGGCAGGTGCCCCCTCACGTGGGCCAATATTGCGTGCCCTGAACAAGAAAAGCCCCACGACTCGGGGCCGCGGGGCCAAGACTTTCATCGTCGCTAGTAGCAATGTGGCGGCGCCAGCCTAAGCGCGGGCGCCCGATTCCTGCAAGCCGATGGAGGGCCTACCAATGCCGCCGCTCGCGCTCACCGATGCCGAGCTCGACGCCGTGATGGCCGCCGCCCGGCCGTTGCCGGTCGAGGTGCGCGATCCGTTTCTGCGCGCGGTCACGCATGAGCTGCAGGGCTGCCGCGAGATCGGCCCCGGCATCGTGCATCAAGTCTGTCGCGAACAGCAGCGTATCTTCATGAACAGCGCGTGGCCGGATCTGTCGCGCGCCGCCGGCGGCGCGGGCAAGTATCGCTAGCCCCTCGCGGGCTCGCGTTCGCTGCACCGCTCGTCGCTCGTGATTCGCCTTCTCTCAGCGCTTCTTCCGGCGCGCGCTCTTCACCGCGACGCGCGTAGCTTCCTTGCGCTTCGCCTTCATGCCGACTCTGCCGGTGGCAGCGCTGTGGCCGATGACAGCGCTGCGAAACCTGAACGCGTCGCCCTTCGGAACGTGGCGGATAGCATCATCATCGTCATCGGAGGCGTGATGCACGCGGTACCTCTTAGGGTCGAGCTCGCCACGGGCGATCGCGACCCCCTCCTGTGCTGCCTTGATGAGCCGCTTCCCGAGCTTGCTCACTGTCAGTGCCTCCTGCGCGCGCGGTATGTCCGCGCGTAGTTTCCTAGGTCGCGGCGCAGCTCGTTACGCTCACTCTGCGAGATGTCGGCACGCTCGCTCTTGTCGATCAGCGCCAACAGTAGCACGGGCACATCGTCCCCGGCGTAGTAGCTGACGACCCTATAGCCCCCGCTCTTGCCCTTCCCGCGACCGCCGACGCGGCGCTTCCTGGCACCGCCGGTTCCCTGGATCATATCGCCCTCGTGGGGATCGTCGGCGACGGCATCGACGATCGCCATCCGATTTGACGCCACACGCTCAATTCAACGTTCTTAAAGTTATTCTTTGCTGCTCTCGCGCGGGGGCGTGACCGAGGCCGGCGGAAGGGCCGGGACGGTGGCGAAGTTTGCCGGCAGCTCGCCCGTCAGGCTCTCCAGAAACGCCACTATGTCGTTCGTTTCGGCGTCGCCCAGCGTCACCCCGAGCTGCACCCGCGCCATAACGCGGACGGCCTCCGGAAGCGTCGCCACAGACCCGTCGTGAAAATAGGGCGCGGTCATCGCGACATTCCGCAGGCTGGCAACACGGAAAACATAAAGGTCGTCGGGATTCTTGGTGACATCGGCGCGTCCGTCGTCGATGGTTTGGCT
>Ga0306926_10005658_pt1 | contig 13336 bp, 8 predicted proteins | sample flu12Cox44000178_FD_203759 | JGI IMG/M metagenome (GOLD analysis project Ga0306926, IMG submission 203759) | Lab enrichment of tropical soil microbial communities from Luquillo Experimental Forest, Puerto Rico - flux8day.12C.oxic.44.000.178 (v2)... | ecosystem: Environmental > Terrestrial > Soil... | reverse complement strand
CCGCAACACCAGCAGTGGCACGGCCCATCAAGACTGCGAATAAGCCGTAGTTGCCTATCACTTGCGCGTTACCCGGTGCCAGAGCCACGGCTTTTTCGTGCTCCTTGCTGGCAGTTGCGAACTCCAACTGGTCCTCGAGAACGATGGCCAAGGCCAGGTGGCCTTCAGCCAAACCTGGCGCAAGAGTCATCGCCTGGCGCGCATCGGCCTCGGCCTTGTCAAAGTTCTCACGAATGGCATCACCGGCGGCAAACTCGCCGGCGTACCTGGCGAGTACGATCGAGCGCTTCGCGAATGCAAGCGCGTAGTGAGGATCGAGCTCTATCGCCTTGGTGTACATGGCGATCGTCGCTTGCACGTCCGCCGCGCTGCTGTAGTTGACGGACGCCTTGTAGGCTCGCAAGTACGCATCAAACGCGGCCGGGTTGCGCGTCTCTCCCAATTCGAGCCTGGGAGCGACTTCGGAGAGCAGGGTGACCTTGAGCGCGCTTGCAACTGCATTTGCAATCTCGGTCTGCAGCATCAGCACATCGCCGGGGGCACGGTCATAGCTCTCAGACCACAAGTGGAACCCGGTCGCCGAGTTGATCAACTGCGCGGTGACGCGCACCGTGTGGGGCGAGCGTCGTACGCTCCCTTCGAGCAGAGCAGCCACATTCAGTTTGCGCGCGATCGTGCCGAGGTCGGTGTCTTTCCCCTTGAACGAGAATGAAGACGTGCTCGCTGCAACCTGCAACTCGTTGATGCGGGCGAGAGAATTAAGGAGCTCTTCCGTGAGCCCGTCGGAGAAGTACTCTTGCTCCTTGTCCCCGCTCATGTTCACGAACGGTAGCACCGCAATGGAGTGCGGCGGCGGCGCAAAGGCCACCGACTTGACCGTCCACGGCTTCTCGACTATGAGATAGGCGGCGACCGCAGCGAGCACGACCGCCAGTACCGCGGCGATCAGGCGCGACGACCTCCTTGAGGTCACCGCCGCCGGCTTCTGGGTCATCGTCGGTAAGTGACCGGACTCCCCCGATAAGAGCTTCTGGATGCGCGCTACGAACTCGGGTGGCGTCTCACCTGCCGGTAAGCGCGTCCATTGCACCTCTCGGAATGCGTCCGGGACAAAGGCCTCCTCATCGCGCGTACTGTCAACGACGACGGGGATGAGGAAAGCCTTTTGCTCGGCCATGTGGTGCGTACGTTCGATAGCAAGCTTCCATTCGTGCCGAAAATAGCCCTCGAGCCGCTCCTGGGTGTGCTGGGAGACGATCGGAATGAAGAGCGCGCAGTCGTGGATCTGGTGCCGGATTTTTTGATCCCAAACGTCCCCGCCCCGCAGCTCGCTTTTGTCGAACCAGACCTCGATTCCCGCCGCGCGGAGCGCTTCGTCAATGCGCTGCGCGGCCGGCGCGTCCTCTGAGGCGTAGCTGAGAAATACCGCGTGCGATGGCTCAGTCACCGGCGCGACCACCCCTGGGTTTCCGGAGGTCTTCTCAGTGCCTCCGTAGACGGCAGCTTAGCTCAAGTGGCAAAAGTCTGGCCGGGACCGACCGGCGGCGCGTTCAATGTCTGGGGTCGTCGGCTGGGATCGCTTTTTTTGCTCCTAAGCGGTCACTCCGGCAGGTTCATCTTGCGCAGGTACGTCTTGTAGCGTGGGTCGATCTCGAGGTTCTTGAGAAGCGGATCGCCCTTGATTAACCAAAGGAACATGTCCTTCTGCGTGAAAGCCCTGTCAAGCCAGATGAACGCTTGATCCTTCTGCCCCCGGAAAGCCTGCGCCTCGGCGATCAACATGGCCATATCTGCCGCGTGTTCCGCCTCGAGATGTTCGAGCTCCGCGTCGGCCTCGTGGTTGCGGTGCAGTGCTTGGTACGCGAGAACTAATCCTGCCGATCGGCCGCCTGCGGGTGTCTCCTTCTGTACCTCGATGAGCGCCTCTTGTGGCTTCTCCTGCATCAACAGAGCGACACCCAAATCGTGGTGGGCGCCCTCGTACGTCGGGCTGATCTCAAGTGTGCGGCGTGCAGCTTGCGATGCGTCCGCGAATCGCCGCAACCGCAACGATGCCCAGACGATTTGTTGGTAGGCGGTCGCGAGAAGCGGATCCGCGCTAACCGCAGTGTTGAGAAGTTGCATCGCCTCAGCCGGCTTGCCAACCGCTATGCGTTCCTCCGACGCGAACACCAGCACAATGGGGTTGTAGGGGTCGAGCGCCATTGCGGTTTTCATGTCCTGCTGCGCCGCCGGCCAATTCCAGTCGTACCAGATGTGCACGCAACCCAGGAATGTGTGGCCAAGGGCGGAGTTCGGATTCAGCTTTAAGACGGCGTTGGCCGCGGTCCGCGCCTGCTCGAAACCGACGCCGGGAGGCACGAAGCCCCACGAGGGCTGGTCGCAGAGCGTCCTTGCCAGCTGTTCGGCGGCAGGTAGGAATGAGGGGTCGAGCTGCAGGGTGCGTTTGAAATCGGCTGCGGCCTGGTCGAACCCTTGCTGATCGTACCGGTTCAGAGCGTGTAGGCCACGAAGGTACGTGTCATAGGCCTCACTATTGTTAGGCAGTACTCGAGCCTTTAGGAAGCTTGAGCCAGCGACCTCGAGTTGCAAAGCGCGTACTAGGCTTGTTGCAATTTCGTCCTGAACTTTCAACGTGTCGCTCGCCTCGCGATCGTACGTCTCGGACCAGCGGTGTGTCCCGTCGCGCGTGTCGATGAGCTGTGCGGTGACGCGGATGTGGTCACCCGAGCGGCGCACGCTGCCTTCTACGATGTAGGCTGCACCCAGCGTCGTCCCAATCCTCTGTAGATCGTCCGTCTTCCCCTTGAACTGGAATGACGACGTTCGTCCGATCACTTTGAGATCCGGGATCTTGACAAGGAGATTCAGGATCTCCTCGGCCATGCCATCGGCGAAATATTCCTGATCGTGCTTTTCGCTGAGATCGACGAACGGAAGCACCGCAATGGAATCTTTGACCACGGGCGGCGCAGCGGGACGAGGTTCCGCAGTGGCGATTGCAGCGGCGGCGCGCTTAGATGACAAGAACTTGTCCGCCAAGATGTACGACAGCGCGACGGCGAGCACCGCGCCTACTACCCACAGTGCGGCTTTGGATCGCCAAGGCTGGCGGGCTGATGTCGGCGATGTCGGCACGTTCGCACAGCCAGAGGGAGTCGTCCCAACTCGGGAGGGTGAAGCCTCGGGCGACAACAGCCGACGCACCCGCTCGACAAAAGCGGGCGGCGTCTCTCCAGCCGGCATGCGTGTCCACTGGAGCTCGTGGAACTTCTCAGGCACCGAGGCGCCTCGTTCAGGTGTCCCGTCGATGACAACTGGAACGAGGAAAGCTCTCTTGTGGGCCATATCGCGGGTGCGGTCCGCCGCCAGACCCCACTCACGGCGAAAGTAGCCCTCATCGCGGCGTTCCGAATTAGCCGAAATGACGGGAATGAACAGGCGGCAGTCGTGGATCTGCTGGCGGATCCTGTGGTCCCAGGCGTCGCCGCCCGCAGTTCGCTCTTGTCGAACCAGACCTCTATGCCGGCACTTCGCAGGGCGGTGGCGATCCGCTCTGCTGCGGCCGCGTCTTCCGAGGCGTAGCTCAGGAACACCGCCCCGGCCTGCGCACCGGTTTGGTGCCAGTCGCAGGCAATGTATCAGGGCGAGCGTTCGCTTCTTGGCGCCTCAGCGGCCGGTATTGGGCGACGCATCCGTCCGCTCGGGGGTCGAAACTGTCCGTTGACGATGTGGTGCAGTCCGGCCAAGAGCGGGCATGCACTCCCAATCCGTGATTTCCACCATAGCGGTCATTGAAGCCGCAGCATCGGAGGAGCCGTCGCTCGATTGGGGGAGCCGGGAAGATCCTGGCGCGGCCTAAGGCGGAAACTTCAGCGCCCGCTCGATCGCCCGGAAACGCGGCTCTTTGCGCAGCGGATCGAGGAGGGGGTCGACCTTCAGCCACGCCAGGCCAGGGTCCCGCAGCCGCAGGGCCGTTTCCAGCCATTCCAGTGCCTTGGGCGTATTGCCCCAATGAGCGTAGATCTCGGCGTACTGGTACGCCTGGGCGTCTCCAAGGGAGGCCTTTATTTTCGCAAGCATGCTTTCCGCAGCGGCGTGCCGGCCGAGCTTGTGGTAGGTCAGGGCCAGGCACAGTTGACTGGTGGGATCGTCGGGCTTGCTCTCACACGACGTGCGGGCGCGCTCGAATTTACCTAGCGCGTAGTAGGCGAGTCCACGAAACGCGTAGACGGTTGGGTCCTCGGGGTACAGAGCGAGGGCGTCCTGAAATGCGCCGAGGGCCTCGCTATTCTGACGTCCGAAGTAAAGGGATTGCCCGAGATTGAAGTAGCTGCCGCGGTTCAGGGGGTCCAGTTCGACCGCGCGCCGTGCAGCGGCGATGCCCGCCTCGGTGCGGCCCATGAACACAGCGAAGGGGCCGTAGATTCCTAACACCCTTGCATTGCCCGGCGCGAGCGCGAGCGCCCGCTCGTACTGTTCATTCGCTCGAGTGAAATCCAGCGCTCCCGTCTGGAAATAATACGCCAGCACGAGGTGCCCCTCCGCAAGGTCCGGCGCCAGCGCCAGCGCCTTGCGCGCATCCGACTGCGCCTTGTCGAAGCTCTCGCGGATGGCCCGTCCTGTCGCGAATTGCCCGGCATAGCCACTAAGCACGTAAGACCGGACTGTGTAGGCGAGCGCGTAGTTCGGATCCAGGCGAATCGCCTCCGTGTATCCGGCGATCGCCATTTGCATATCCTTGCCGTCACGGTATGCACCCAAGACCTTCATGGCCCGCAAATACGCGTCGAATGACGCTGGATTATGGGTCCCCCCCAGTGCGATCTTCGACGCCAGATCCTCGATGAGGGTCACCTTGAGGGCATTGGCCACCGCATTCCCAATCTCAGTCTGGAGCTGCAGGACATTGCTGAGATCACGGTCATACGTCCGTGACCAAAGATGAAATCCCGTTACTGCGTTGTTGAGCTGCACGGTTACGCGAACGGTGTTACCCGCACGCCGCACGCTTCCCTCCAGGACGGAGGCGACGTTCAGCTTATGCGCGATGGTGCTGATGTCGGCGTCTTTGCCTTTGAAAGAAAAGGACGACGTGCGGGCCGAAACCTGCAGATCATTGATACGAGCCAGGGAATTGACTATTTCTTCCGTCAGTCCGTCCGAGAAATATTCCTGGTCTTTATTGCCGCTCATGTTCACGAACGGCAATACCGCGATCGAGTGGGGCGGGGGATTGAAGGCGACGGGGGTAGCAGCCGGTCGCGGGGGCGCGGACTGAGCCACCACGGATTGCCTGGAGATCAATAGCTTGTCGAGAGCGAAGTAGGTCAAACCCAAGACAGCAACCGCAGCGATGACTCCGAGAACAGCGGCCTGTCGAGCGCGCGACTTTTCGTCAGCGAGCCCTGAGAGAAGCTCTTCCACCGATCCTGTCCGCGCCGAACGGTCAAGGGCCAACGCTCTCGCGAGCGCCCTGTTCTGCTCTCGCGACAGCGCCGCAAGGGGCGGTATCTGAACACCCGCTTTGCGAGCCCCCAGCGCGGCGAGCTCCCCGAACGGGCGCTTCCCCGAAAGCATCTCGTAGATCACGCAGGCGAACGAATAGATGTCGTCGCGTGCATCCGCTTCCTTGCCCTCAAGCATCTCGCAGCTGGCATACTCAGGGGTGAGCGCGCGCGGCCCCGAATGCGCCTGCAGCAGCGGACCGCGAGAGACCCGCGCAATCCCGAAGTCCAGCAGCTTCGTCCTGCCTGACGTCGTTACGAAGACGTTGCCGGGCTTTAGGTCACTGTGGATGATGTTGTGGTCGTGGGCGTTGCCTAATGCCGCCCCCACATCCTCGATGATCGGCCAGGCGTGGCTGAACGGCATCCCGCGGCCAAACTCCTCGTTCAAGAGCACATCTACGGACCTGCCCTCGAGGTACTCCATGAGCACATAGAGGCGCCGGCCGTCCACGTTCACCGAATGCACGTCGACAATATTCGGGTGGCTTAGCTTTCGGGTCCTGCGCACCTCCTCGCGCAGCAGTTCGAGCGCCTCGGCCCGAAGGGCTTCCTTCAAAACCTTAACGGCGAAGGCCTCGCCGGCAACCTGCGCGTCACTGACCAGGTAGACCACCCCCATCCCGCCCTGGCCGAGCACGCGCTCGATGCGATAGCGGCCACTGAGCATCTGACCGATCGTGAGCTGCTCGTCGCAGACAGACTGCGGTGGCATTGAGTCGTCAGAAGATTCGTGCACATCTGGGCTTTCGCTCTGGCGGCGGCTCGAGGGGTCCGGCTCGACTTGCGTCTCTAGAGGTGAGACGTCGGTCGACGGCGGCGAACAGTCTTGGTCCCTGGTCATGGCGGCGCCGAGACAGACCAAGCAAGCATGCGCTCACGTTATGGCCCCGGCAAATCCCTACCCAAAACGCTGCGCCGTCTCTTTTGTCGACGATTCCCCGACGGAAAATGTCCGCTATGGCGCGCCTGAGTGACCGGTATCGGGTGAGTCCGAACGACTACATAGGGTCGAGGCTGTGTGAAAACGCAGTGCAATGCTGGGGTGCGATGATCGCGGTGGCTTTGCGGGGGAGGCGCGCCATGAAGCGACTCGTCGAAGGCGAGTGTCGAGATCAGTCGGTGCTTTTTCCAGAGCGGCTGGACGACTGGATCGCCGAAGACAATCCGGTGCGTGCCGTCGATGCCTTCGTTGATGAACTCGACTTTATGGCCCTGGGGTTTGAAAGTGCCGAGCCAGCGGACACGGGGCGGCCGGCCTACCACCCTGGAACACTGCTCAAGATCTATACCTACGGATACCTGAACCGCATTCAGTCGAGCCGCCGCCTCGAGCGTGAAGCGCAGCGCAACGTAGAGTTGATCTGGCTGACGGGGCGTCTCGCGCCGGACTTCAAGACGATCGCCGACTTCCGCCGGGACAATGGAGCTGCGATCCGCAAGGTCTGCGCCCAGTTCGTCGAGCTGTGCCGCGGCATCGGCCTCTTCAGTCAGGCACTCGTTGTGATCGATGGCAGCAAGTTCAAGGCGGTGAACAACCGGGACAAGAACTTCACGCCGCATAAGCACAAGGCCCGACAGCAGCAACTGGAGCAAAGCGTCCCACGCTACCTGGCCGAGCTCGATCGTGCCGATCGTGATCCTACGCTGGTGCCCGATGAACCGGTTGAGCATCTGAAAGAGAAGATCGCCACGGTCCGTAAGCAGATGAAAAAGCTCAAAGGCATCGGCAAGGAGCTTGCGTCTGCGCCCGATCAGCAGGTGTCCCTTACGGATCCGGACGCGCGGTCGATGGCGACTAGCCGCCGTGGGACCGGTATCGTGGGCTACAACGTGCAGACGGCGATCGACTGTGAGAACCATATGATCGTCGCGCACGAGGTCGTGAACCAAGGACACGACCGCGAACAGCTTGCCTCGATGGCAGAGCAGGCCAAGGAGGCAACGGGCAAAAAGAAGTTACAGGTTCTCGCCGATCGCGGTTACTTCGACGGCGAGGAGATCCTCAAGTGCGAACAGGCGGATATCACACCGCTGGTGCCCAAGCCGCTTACTTCAAATGCCAGAGCCGAAGGTCGCTTTGACAAGCGTGACTTTGCCTACAACAAGAAACGTGACGAGTTCCGGTGCCCGGCCGGCAAGCGCGCGATCTGGCGGTACAGCAGCGTCGAGAGAAGCTTGACCTTACATACCTATTGGTCCTCGGCCTGCCCACATTGCCCGATCCGTACTGCTTGCACGCCGAGCGACTACCGGAGAATAAGGCGCTGGGAACACGAGGACGTGCTCGATCGGATGCAGGCGCGGCTTGATCGGCTGCCGGAAGCTGGGCGACTACGGCGGCAGACCGTCGAACATGCGTTCGGAACCCTCAAATCATGGATGGGAGCGACGCACTTCCTGACGAAAACACTACCGAAAGTGCGAACGGAGCTGAGCCTGCACGTACTAGCCTATAACCTGAAGCGGACGATCCAGATGCTCGGAGTGCAGCCGCTGATCGCAGCGATCCGGGCGTGAGACCCGATCGCTCCTGACTGCGTCAATATCGACCAAGCGGGCTCCGGTTATCACACAGCCTCGGTCCCCTCAGCGACAGCCAGCCTGCTGGAAAGGAGCCAGTCAGAAGGGAAGGAGCGGACACTCAGCAGGCTCTGTTCGACATCTACCGCTGCGCTACCCTCCGGGGACAGCGCCCCCAAAACTCGGGTTCTGGTACCCGAAACTCTCGAAACTCCCTCTAATCTATCCATGTGGGTTAGCTTGCGCATAACGGATGCAGACAGCCGCAACGCTGTAGCGCCTGCCGTAGACTCCATGTAGTCTACAAATTGCAACGTACTCAATTACTCAATAGGCGTTGCATCGGGGGAATTCCAATGTGGATCGCAAGGCCATTTGCGGCCGGAGTTTTGGTCTGCCTCGCAGCGTGCGGCGGTGGCGACGGCAGTACCGGAGGCTCCACGTACTCGGTAGGCGGCGCGATTAAGCTAGCCGTCGCCAACCCGCTGCCCGCGGGTCTCCCTGATGGCCTGATGCTGACGGACGGCATTGATCAGCTCACAGTCGCAGCGGCCGCTGTGCAATTCACCTTTCCAACGGCGTTAGCCTTAGGACGTTCCTATGAGGTCGCCGTAACGCACAATCCGCCTGGACTCGTGTGCACCGTGTCGAACGGCACGGGGACGATCACGAACTCCAGCATCGACAACGTCATGGTCAGTTGCGCTGATGCTTCGTACACGGTGGGTGGTACTGTGAGCGGCCTGACCTCCGGTGGCTTGGTCATCACTGACACGGCTGGCGCCGTACTCCCGGTGGCGGCCGGCGCCAGTCAATTCACGCTCCCTGGCTTGGTCGCATTCGGTAGCGCGTACTCGGTAACGGTGCAGAATCAGCCACAGCATCAAACCTGCTCGATTTCCGGCGGCACCGGTACGATGGACGCCGGCAACGTCTCAAGCGTCGTTGTCACCTGCCCGCTGTCGGTTTCGCCACAGTCGGTGGCTGTGGCGGCTGGGGCGTCGCAACAGTTCACCGTGACCTTCACGCCCGCAGGCGGCGGGACGGTGACCTGGCTGGTCGACGGCGTGGTCGGCGGGAGCGCTGCAACCGGCACCATCACGACGGGCGGTCTCTACACGGCTCCGCTCGCCGCGGTGACCCCGGTGATTTCCGCCACCAGCACTACAGATGCGAGCGCATCCGCGACTGCAACGGTTCTCGCTCCTCATTCGATTGCAGTGCGCCAGACGGCCTCGGGTCTCGCCGAGTTCTATGACCGCAATACCGGTCAGGCGTGGATCGCGCGGGGTAACAACTTCATCCGGCTAGCCAGTCAGATCGACTACGGTGGAAATTCAACCGCTTACCATTCGACGTTCAACACGGGGCTGTACGACGCCGCGGACGTCGAGGGTGCTCTCGCCGCCATGCAGTCGAGGGGCTACAACTCCGTCCGCGTTTTCCTCAACGGCTGCTGCATCGGCTCGATCGGGGATCCGGCCGGGGGACTCTCGGCGACTTACATGGCCAACGTCGCTGACTTCCTCTCGCGAGCGCAGAAGCACGGGATCTACGTGATCTTCACCCAGGACTGGTTGCCCTCGACCGGTGGCTACGACATTACCTGCCCAACCCCGCCGGCGTCAGCGCCGCAGATAGAGGACGTCAATGCGTTCAACCTCTGCGATGGCGGGATTGCTGCCGCGCAGCGCTTCCACCGCGACTTCGTCCAGTCTCTGATCCGCCAGCAGGCGCCCGTCGGTGTGATCCTCGGCTACGAGCTGCGAAACGAGTACTACTACAACTCCGCGTCTGGACCGCTGAGCGCGACCAGCGGGCTGGTGATGACGGCGAACGGCTCGACTTACGACATGTCGGATGCGACATCCCGCCAGAAGATGATGGACGACGGCCTCGTTTACCTGACCAATCAGTTGCGCGCCGCCATTGTGGCAGTCGACCCGACGGCACTCGTGACGGTCGGCTTCTTTGCGCCTCAGGGGCCGGTCCCGTACCGGATCGGCGATACCCGCTTGATCAGTGTTTACCCGGCGATGGCCACCTCGACGGCCGACTTCATCGACATACATTACTACGTATTTCTCGGCGATCCGACTCTGGATCAACTGATGCAGAATTATGGCTTCGTCGGGTACCAGCAGAAGCAGCCCGTCATCATGGCCGAGTATGGTGCGTTTAAGAATGCCGCACCGACGATCTCGGATGGGGCGATGGCGCTCAAGAACGGGCAGATCGCGGGATGCGGCTACGGGCTCAAGGGTTGGTTGTTGTGGACTTGGGATACCCCTCAGGCTGGGACGGACGTCTGGAACGCCACAGACGGCGATGGTTCGATCAACAATGCGCTGGCGCCCTCCAGCCGCCCGGATCCATGTTCTCCGTAGAGGCTGGCTGAAGAGGATCCGTTCCTCGATTTGTTGCACAAAGAGCCGCGCTTTCAGGCGATCGAGTGGGACTTGAAATTTCCGAATTGAGTGGAGCTGACGCTCCGAGTGGCTTTCCGTCTGGGTCCGGTTACCGGAAATCTACGCGGTCGGGCCGTGTGACCGGTTGTGGCCGACTCCGGGCGTAGGATCGAATGAGTCGTTTCGACCCGTAGCGGACCAACAGCTCTCCCGATCGTGCCGTTCAAGAGAGACAAAGCGGACACTGATTGCACCGACGGAGCCACCACTAAATCAAGGTCGACTTTCGCGGCAGCACCTGGACTGAAACTCTGAAACTGGGCTTCCCCTGACTTTCCAGACGCCGAGTCAATGTTTTTGAGTCGTTCCCAGTCTCTCATAAGCGGTCGGACTCACGTAGTCTAGCGTCGAGTGTCGACGCCGTGGATTGTAGAAGCCCTCGATGTAACTGAAGATGTCGGAGCGGGCCTCATCGCGCGTGCGGTATCGTCTTCCGTGGACCCGCTCGATCTTCAGACTCGAGAAGAAGCTCTCCATTGCCGAGTTGTCCCAGACGTTGCCGGTTCGACTCATGCTACATTGGATTCCGTTGTCCGCGAGTAGCAGCTGATAGAGCTCGTTGGCGTACTGGGAACCCTGGTCGGAGTGGGTCAGCAGAGCCGCTTCCTTCGGACGTCGCCGCCACACCGCCATCGTCATCGCGTCGGCCACCAGCTGAGTGGTCATGTGCCTTTGCATCGACCAACCAACAACCATCCGGGAGTAAAGGTCCAGGACGACGGCAAGATATAGCCAGCCTTCTGCGGTTGGAATGTAGGGGTGAGTAGGCCGGGGCGTTGCAGCCCCAGCCCCTCGCAGAACCGGACGTGAACCTCGCGGCTCATCCGGCTCCCATCAATGAGCCGCGGGGATAAATCCCCTGCTGCCAATGGACAAACGCGTCAGGATGCGCGGTGGCCAACTGCCCCAGCACCTGCTTCGCGCGGATCAGCCCGCGACGGGCAAGACGCCGGTATTTGCGACGCAGCCACCGCACCAAGTACGCGTTCACATGGCGCCAGAGAGGCTTCAGCGCCGATGCATGGAACCGACCGTAGTAGTTCGCCCAGCCCCGCAGGGCCGGGTTGAACATGTTCGAGAGATCGCCAAGCTCCTTGTCGCACTTGAGCTGCAGATGCCAGCTCCGAACCGTCTGCCGCATTGCCGTCAACGCGTCACGGCTAACGGCGGGCGAGAAGTTCACATACAGCCGGCCATACTTATCGAGCGCTCGTCGCGGACGGAACGTATAGCCGAGGAAGGTGAACTGGGTCACCGGGTACACCGCAGGACGGTTGATGTCTTTGCAATAGACGATCCGTGTCTTGTCCGGATGCAACTCGAGTCCACAGCTCTTCAACCGCCCGCCGAGCTTCTTCAGCACCAACCGGGCCTGCACCTCGCTTCGGCAGTGGATCACGCCATCGTCGGCGTAGCGGCACAGGCGCACGCTGCGCATGTCACGGCGTATCCACGCGTCGATTGCGTAATGCAGGAACAGATTCGCGAGCAACGGGCTGATGACCCCGCCTTGCGGCGTGCCTTTCATTCGCGCCACGCATCCTCCGTCCCCGGTTTCCATTGGCGCCCGCAGCCATCGTTCGACGTACAACAGGACCCATGGTGTACTGCAGTGCTTCCTCAGGGCTCGTAGAAGCAGTTCATGATCGATGTGGTCGAACAGGCCCTTGATGTCGAACTCGACTACCCAGTCGTATTCCCAGCTTCGACGCCTCACAAGCGCTATCGCATCCAACGCAGAACGTCCTGGACGGTAGCCAAATGAGTTGCGGTCGAATACCGGCTCGAGGATCGGTTCGAGCACCTGCTTGACCACAGTCTGTGCCACTCGATCGGCGACAGTCGGCACGCCGAGAATGCGCGTACCCCCGCTCTTCTTCGGTATCGGCACGGCTTTGACCGGTGGCGGAAAGTAGCTACCCGATTCCATGCGACTCCAAAGCTTGTACAGGTTGCCGCCAAGCCTCCTCTCAAACTCTGCGATCGTTTGTTCATCGACGCCGCTGCTGCCTCCGTTGGCTTTGACTTGCTGGAATCCCTTCCAGACAAGCTGCTTCGGAATGGCATACGGCCTCGTCATGAGCACCGGCTCCTCCTGCTGGCGCAGTTGACCGATTCCCATGACCCACTGACGCGACCCCTTCGCTCCATCATCGTTACGATGACTTCAGCGCTACTACGAGTCGCTCCGCCCCTTGACCGCGCATCGGTACTGTTGGCCTCGTGTTGTGCACTTGTGCCGTTCCCTTTGCATCGCGATCGAAGGTTCCCGCAGTTCAACATAGGAGCCCGAACCGCGATGACGCTGCCTCTATGCCGGACGCCGCATGGCCAATAGGCAGGCTCACGCCATGCTGATCCCGGGTTAACATCAACGCCCGGTTTTGACGTCGTCTGTATACTTACGACAATTGAGCGGCAGTTCACGGGTGTTCGCCTTCTGCGGTTCTCACCTGATGCCTGTCGGCACCTTTTCCGCAACGCTCACGACCGGGGCTTTTGACCCAAGCCGCTTGCGGTGGTTTGCAACCCGCCCCTGCAGGCCGGTTGCGAGAGGCCACGCTATTCTCGTTGTTTTCGTTCTCTCATCTCCTACGCCGCTTGCTGCGGCACACTGAAATCAGCCACCCACTTCTGATTCGGTCCATCGGCCCCAAACTGCCGATCCAAGAGATTGGGCGCGATTACCGAGCGCTGGCCCAGATCGTAAGGCGGACGCCCATTGACCGGCCCCTTGTCAAGTGGCGCGCGAATCCGCTGACGCATTGGGGCGTCTGAAGATTCACGGTCGTCCGTCCGCGCGCATCCTGTCTTTCGTTCTCTTGGTTGCACATCGGT